>Ga0193742_1001084_pt1 | contig 16941 bp, 14 predicted proteins | sample L2c1metaG_FD_165511 | JGI IMG/M metagenome (GOLD analysis project Ga0193742, IMG submission 165511) | Soil microbial communities from a riparian zone of the East river system, Colorado, United States - L2c1 | ecosystem: Environmental > Terrestrial > Soil > Riparian zone | place: USA: East River... | reverse complement strand
CCATCGCATCCAGGACAGCCCTGCACTCGGGCGTATCCACAGGCTCCAACAGAAGATCTACCGTCCCCCCGCATCCCAGCCCAAAGGGGATCTCCGTTGTGTCGTCGAACATCGTCGAATAGCGCTCCACAATCGCGCCCTCGCGAATCATCCATGCAGCTTTGCGCGTTACCTCTCCCTCGAGGCATCCGCCGCTGATCGTACCGGCGTACTCTCCAGCAGGCCCCAGCAATAACCTCGCTCCCGGCCTCCGATAGCTCGAGCCTTCAACCCGCACCACCGTCACCAGCACGCGAGCTCCGCCGCGCCGCGACAGTTCGACGATCTGCCTTCGCTCCCGCATAGAAAGAGCTTAGTCCTCGCTGCAAGCCGACACCAAACCGTCAGCTCTTCTCAGAGAACGTATGGATCCCACACTCAAGCTTCTTGCCACCCCAACGTCCGCTGCGTGCATCCGCTCCCGCCTCTGGGATCGAGGTGCAGGGCTCGCATCCGATGCTTGTATACCCACGCGCATAGAGTCCAAGCTGGGGAATTCCCTCGCGCTCCGCATACTCTGTTACCCGCGCCCAGTCCCAGTCCGCCAGCACGCTGATCTTCTTCAGGTGCTTTCCTGTAGGAGTCGTGTGATCCTCAACCTTCTTTAACCCCGCGCGCGTCGGCGACTGCTCCCGCCTCAGCCCGGTGAACCACCAGTCGTAGGGCTCGAGCGACCGCATCAGTGGCTCCACCTTTCGCGCCTGGCAGCAGGCCGTGGGCTGTACGATATGCAGCTTCCCGAACTGTCCCTCAAACTCCTTGACGGTCGTGGCCGGCATCGCGTTCACCAGCTTCAGTCCCCACTCCTCGGCCATGCGGTCGCGGTACGCAATCAACTCGGCGAAGTGATATCCCGTCTCGAGAAAGATCACCGGGACATCCGGCAGATGCTTTCGCAGCATGTGCAGCGCGACCATATCTTCGGTTTGAAAGCTCGACGTCAGGCACACAGCGCCCTTCGCCGCGGCGTAAGCAATCTGAGCCACCAGCTCCTCTGCCGTCAATGCCTCGTAGTCCACCGTCGCGTCGATCACATTCATCCGCTCACTCCCGCAAGCCTCAAAACCTCGTCCTCGTCCACTCCATCGCCAAGCACGACGCTGCCCTCGGCAAACCCTTCCACTGCGCGCACTACATCGGCAACCCTCTCCGCCGCGAGCGAGCGTGCCGTAATTGCCGTCACTCCCGCAAGCTCCAGGGCCCGCACCGCGGCGACCAGGGCATCGTCAGAGATCAAGACATCGTCGATCACCACCGCCCGTTGTCCGCGAGCCTCCAGTGCGTCACGCACATGCTCAGCGAGCGCCGCGCGTCCTGGCACCAGAACCAATGCAGCCTGCAAGCCTTCGCCAGCCACGCTCTCGGCAGCACCCACGATCATCGCCGCGCCCACCGTCGCGTTGGTCAAACCATCGATCAGGATCATCGAACCCGTCGTCCGGCTCTCCGCATACGCATCGAAGAAGAGCGGAAGATTTGTCTCCAGCTCCACTTCGGCGATCTCGTTCATCACCAGTCGGTCCGCCTGCGCGTGCTCAAGCGATCCTACGTCCACACGGTAGCGAATCGCCTTCACCGTCGCCCGCACTGTCCGCGTGGTGTGCTTCGCAACGTAGGTCCTCCCCACCACCAGCGGCTTCTCGTGCATCCACACCACCATCGCGCGCAGTCGCCGCGCAATCTTCGGAAGGTCGCCCTCGCCTTCAGCAGGGGAGACCAGCATCTCGCCGCGGCTCAGATCGATCTCGTCCTCCAGTTCGACGGTCACACTCTGCGGATACGCCGCCGCACGAAGATCGCCATCCCAGGTCACAATTCTTCGCACCGTCGACTCGCGCCGGGACGGTAGAGCCAACACACGATCCCCTGCGCGCAGAACACCGCGAGCCACCTGTCCGGCAAAGCCGCGGAAGTTTGCATCCGGCCTCTGCACAAGCTGTACAGGAAACCGCAGCGGGCCATTCTGGCCTCCGGTCGCCAGTGGAACCGTTTCAAGAAACTCGAGCAACGTTGGGCCGTCGTACCACGGCATCGCCTTGCTTGGCGTGACGACGTTGTCGCCTTCAAGCGCGCTCACCGGGATCACCGTCACGCTCTTCAGGCCTAACTGCGAAGCAAACTCCACGAACTCCGCCCGGATTGTCCTGAAGCTCTCCTCTGCATAGCCCACCAGGTCCATCTTGTTGACCGCAGCCACCACATGCGGGATTCCGAGCAGCGATGCAATATACGTGTGCCTGCGCGACTGCGGCAGCAGCTTGCCCTCGCGCAGATACGCCTTGGCATCGATCAGCACCACCGCCACATCCGCAGTCGAGGCGCCCGTCGCCATGTTGCGCGTGTACTGCTCATGCCCGGGTGTGTCCGCGATGATGAACTTCCGCCGCGACGTCGAAAAATACCGGTACGCTACGTCAATGGTAATGCCCTGCTCGCGCTCCGCCTTCAGTCCATCCGTCAGCAGCGACAGATCCACATGGCCATTCGCTGCGCGGTTGACACGGCTCTTCTTTACCGCCGCGAGCTGATCCTCATAAACGCTCTTGGTGTCGTGCAGCAGCCGCCCGATCAGCGTGCTCTTGCCATCGTCCACGCTTCCCGCAGTCGTAAACCGCAGTAGCTCCTGTCCAAGATGAGCCTCGAGAAACTCCTCAAATCCTGTCGTCGCAATCGTGCTCATCAGAAGTAGCCCTCCCGCTTCTTCACTTCCATCGAACCCTCTTCGTCGTGGTCGATGGCGCGGTTCTCGCGCTCGCTTCTGCGGAACGTCAGCAACTCCTCGATGATCTTCGGCAGCGTATCCGCCTCGCTGCGCATCGCGCCTGTGCAAGGCAGGCAGCCCAGCGAGCGCATCCTTACCTTTTCAGTCCGCACCTCTTCGCCCGGTAACAACTTCATCCCGTCGTGAACCAGCGTCATCTGGCCACCGCGAACGATCAGCGGCCTCTCCTTGGCGAAGTACAGCGGCACAATCGGAATCTTCTCCGCATAGAGGTAGAGCCAGATATCCAGCTCCGTCCAGTTCGACAACGGAAACACCCGTATGCTCTCGCCCTTCCTCAGCCGCGAGTTGTAGAGGCTCCATAGCTCCGGCCGCTGATTCTTCGGGTCCCACTGTCCCGCCTGGTCACGAAAGCTGTACACGCGTTCCTTGGCACGGCTCTTCTCCTCATCGCGCCGTGCTCCACCGAACGCCGCGTCGAACCCTCCCTCCGCCAAAGCATCCAGAAGGCTCCGCGTCTTCAGCAGGCCGCAGCAGTTCTGTGTCCCCAGGGTGTATGGATTCGCGCCCGCTTCGATCGCCTCCTCGTTCCGATGTACGATCAGCTCCGCGCCAATCTCCTTCGCATAGGCGTCGCGAAACGAGATCATCTCCGGGAACTTGTAGCTCGTATCCACGTGCAACAGAGGAAATGGAATCTTGCCGGGATAGAACGCCTTCTGCGCCAGCCGCAGCATCACGCTCGAGTCCTTGCCGATTGAGTAAAGCATCACCGGCCGGGCGAACTCCGCCACTGCCTCGCGCAGAATCACGAGGCTCTCGGCCTCGAGAGCCTGGAGATGGTTCAGCCTCGCCGGCGTCAAAGCCGTATCTGTATCGAGAACTGTTGCCTGGGTCATGGACAAGATCACCTTCCGGAATTCTCCGGAGCTGGAAAGGATTCCGGAGATTCGATCTGAAAATCGATGAAATGAGTCATCGAATCGGAAAAATATGTTTTGTGGAGAGCAAAGAAAGAGAGCCGGTAGCGTCTACCAACAACAGCGCGCGCTCGGACACGGGAGCATCCGGCGACAACAACAGGCGCGTTGGGTAGACTTAGCCATCTGTTTAAGTATAGAAGCCCAAGGATCGCCCCGCAACCGGCGAAAGAAATCTGCTAAACTGGGTCAGTCGGAAACAACGCTTCCAGCAGGCAAGCCGCGGCGATCCCGAATCTCGCCCCGCAGTCTGAGCATCGCGGAACGTTCCCTACTCCGGCCACTCATCGCAGCACATTGTCGGGGCGTAGCGCAGCCTGGTAGCGCACCTGCTTCGGGAGCAGGGGGTCGGAGGTTCGAATCCTCTCGCCCCGACCAATCCATAAAAATCAATGAGTTAAGCGGAGTTCTATCCTGCCATGAATTCTAAGGCAGGGGGCAGCTCGCGCAAGAAATCTCTCGCGCTACAATCGCTCCTGAAGTCATCGACTGGAGCAGAGATGGCGATACCACACGGTTGGCAGTTCGGCTATATCTTCAACAACGTCGGAGTCTTCAACAGCGTTAACGAAGCACGGGGAGTCTGTCCGCATTGCGGGGTAGCTACGACGTTTCAGGTGCGCAACGTGCAGCACAATTCCCCGCAAAACCTTGTTGTAGGATCAACAACGGACCTGCATATGATTTTGGATTGCAATTATGCTTCTTGTCGTAAGACGCTTTACGTCAAGACGACTTGCAGGACCTCAAGCTCGCCTACAAGGTCTAGCCAACAAGACCATTTTTTCGTGCATCCTTCTCGGTCCATCGAACCTGCGCACCCTAGCATCCCAACTGAGATTGCAGAGGATTGGCTGGAGACGCAACGATCATTCGCCGCTGAAAACCCTAAAGCCACCGCAATGATGGTTCGGCGGGTACTCTATGGGATCTTGATTGATAAGAAATGCAAGACACTACGTCCCTTGAAAGATGGAGTTCAAGAACTCATCACAGGCCAACGCTTGCCAGCGGTTTTTGATGACTGGCTACCAGCCATTCAAGACGACGGCCACGACGCGGCTCATCCAGACCGCGCCCTCAAAGTAAGCGCCGAGAATGTTGCTGAAACGATGGAGTACACTAGAGAGTTGCTCCGCTATCTGTACATCGAGCCGCATGAATTTCAGCTAAGGAAGGCCCGAAACGCACCGTAGGCCCAAGTCGCACCAATAAGGGCGGCAACACATGAAGCAGCGGCAATCCAGTTGGCCCAGCGTGCGATTCTTATCTGTCGTTCGGTTTGGGTACTCGATGGTATGCTCGCGGGTTGCGGCGGCTGAGGTTTCGGATCGGGCGGTCTATTTTCGCTCGTGGTAGGAAACTACGAGCCTACTACGTGGGTGGGTCAAATCTTGAGGAAGTGCCCGTAAAGTGCGTACTTTTTCATAATTGTTTGTCCGTAAGAGTTTATGCGTGGCAGATGGCTTTCATTAGTGAATACTTCAAGGTTTGACCCACCCCACCCATAAGAGCGGCTATGACCGCATCCGTTCAGTATCGAACAGGATGCAGCCATACTGTGCAAGAGCAAAGGCACGTCAAACTCCGGTAGTGTCGTTACGTCCTCTTCTCTGCCCGGAATGGGCGGTTCATTCTTGTGTACTACTGAAAACCTACTCACCCACACACACGAAGTGTGGGTGAGGGAGGGATGTGTATTCTCTATCTCCGTCTATAGAGATATAGGTATCGGGAATGGGCTAAACGGCGAAACTGATCTTCCTAATGCGATCAGCTTTCGATTTCCGTGCCTATCCGACGGCAATCCATTGTTCCCGGCCACGCTTGCATGTCTCCATGCCAGCCTGGCCGAGCCAGTTTGTTATGGTGACGGCAATTCCGTCATGCCCCAGCAGCCACATTTACGTCGAGTTGTACGGTCACTTGCTGGTCGATCCATCCCGAATGTCGTCCTGTATGTGCAGAGCGGGCGGACCACGAAGGCAACCGTTTGATGGTCAAGTGGTAAAGAACAGCAACTTTGGGTGCCAAGATATGCCAAAATCTACACTCGTCTGTTGACATGGTGCGGCCACTTTGGGATACTCCGACGTAATTGAGTGAGCGGAGCTACGTGCAAAGCCTCCCTCCCTTTCTGCCTTTGACCCCGGGTTTCCTAAATTCTTGTGAAGTGCGTCTTTCCTGGGTAACCACACCAGTGCAACTTGCGCCTAAAAAACAAAGATGACTCTGCTTCGGCCGCCAGAGCAGTGACGGTTCCGCATCTTTCCGAGGGAACACATGTCGCTGCATTTATCTCAAGGGCTTTCATCCGTGAAGCGCACCGCTAGCCGGGTCAAGGGATTCATGAATCCGCGGGCGTTACGATCCGTATTCAAATCACACCACAACCCGGGCCGCGAACGCTATCGCAGAGCCAGCATCACGGCGTCGGCATCGCTGATTCAGAAGGCGCTGACGATCGCCATCAGCTTCATATCCGTCCCGCTTACGGTGCACTACCTTGGCCCTGAACGGTACGGTGTCTGGCTCACGATCAGCAGTCTCCTGATCTGGTTAGCGATGACTGACTTCGGGCTTGCGGGGAACGCACTGATTAATGTGCTGTCCGAAGCCCATGGAAAGGAAGATAGACGGGCAGCCCAGGAATATACCTCTTCGGCCGTCTGGGCGCTGACTTTCATCGCAGTTTTATTGGCTGTCGTAACGCTTGCAAGCTTTCCGTTCATTTCGTGGAACGCGGTATTCAAGGTCACTTCCGTACCACCACACGAGCTGGCCGTTGCCTGCGCACTCACGCTTGCGTTCTTTATTATCGGCGTCCCGCTTAGTGTCCAGTACTCGATTTATAGCGCGTATCAGGATGGGTTCCTGTCGAATGTCTGGGGTATTGTGAGCAATGTAGCTTCGCTCGTGGCTTTGGTTGTCGTCAGCCGCTTCCATGGCGGTTTGCCAGAGCTGGTATTGGCTCTCTCGGGTACAAGAACAGTCCTTGCGCTGATTAATGTTTATTACCTGTTCTTCAGGCGCTATCGCTGGCTGCGTCCTTCGCCCACCGCAGTACGCTGGCATTGCATACACCGGCTTTTCAGTGTGGGGTTCAAGTATTTAGTGCTCCAGCTGGGCGCGCTTGGCATTTACCAAAGCCAGCCAATGATCATCACGCAGATCCTGGGGCCGACCGAAGTCATGATCTTTGTCGTGGCGCAGAAGATCATTACCCTGCCGGTGGAGATGATCTACATGGTCACCGCGCCCTTGATTCCAGCATTTGGTGAAGCGAAAGCACGTAATGACTGGAAGTGGATCCGGGGAGCCTATCGCAACGCAACCCTGGCTTCGGTGGCAACCGGAGTACCGATCATGCTGGTGATTGCGTTGGTGGCGAAGCCGCTGATTCGCGTTTGGGCAGGTCCGGCGGCAGTACCGGATACATCGCTCATCCTCTGGTTAAGCCTCTACAACCTGTGCGGCATTGTTCTGATGGCGGGCGGACAATTGTTGACCGGATTGGAGAGATTGAACGGGCCAACACTTTCGATCACTCTTTGTGCTATTGGCACTATCGGTTTTGGTATCCTCTTCGGCCATTGGATTGGCCTGAGCGGCGTCGCTGCCGCGATGGGGGTAAGCAAGCTTCTTTTCTTCTTGCCGATCCAGCAGTGGGCGGTGCGACGCATCTTTTCCGCAGGTACGACCCGCACGATCGGGACTACGAGCAAGGCCACGGTATGACGGCGCGTCGACGCTGGGAGACGATCGAGATACTGTTTACGTACTAGACGCCAACATATTATCTGTTCTTCGAAGTAGGTAGCGAGAAATGCGTGACCATACTCTGCTGGGCACCTCTACTCGCCTTTCATCCATACGCATCCTCGGTTGATGCAACAGAGTCGTTAAGAGACGATGGCCCACAATTTAGTGGATAACAGTTTAGTTTTTCTAAGGATCCTACCCACAATGTATCCGAATAATTTGATCCAGGACATTTTCGAGAGAAACCAGGTGACGGACGAAAGAGGGAATACTCACGCGCTTAGGGATGGGATCGACCCGGAGGAAGGAGATCTGCTCCTCTCCCTTATTTGCCAGCACAAGTTCACGCGAACGCTCGAGATTGGTTGTGCGTTCGGAGTCTCCTCTCTCTATATCTGTGAAGCCTTGTCCCGGCAGGGTTCCGGCCATCACACCATCCTTGACCCGGGTCAGCGTAGTGAGTTTCATGGAATTGGCATCGCAAATCTGAAAAGAGCGGGCTTTGATTTTTTTGAGTTGGTCGAGAAGCCGTCGGAGGTAGCTCTTCCGGCTCTTCTGGCAGAGGAAAGAAAGTTTCAGTTCGCACTGATCGACGGTTGGCATACCTTCGATCACACACTCCTCGATCTTTTCTATGTCAACCGGCTACTGGAAGAAGGTGGGATCGTAGTTATCGACGACCTCCATCTGCATGGAGTGCGAAGGGCTGTGAGGTACATGCTCAACTATCCCAACTATGAAGTAGTGGGCAGCACGGAAGACTTCGACCGCTACCAGAAGGTGCCGGTAAAACGGCTCGTTGACGGTTGCATGCAAGGTCTGGGAGCAGTCATACCCAGGCGTTACCTTGACCAGATGTTTGTGAGCACCCGGTTGAATCCCGATTCCTCACTGGGCATCAAGGGGTCGATGATCGCGTTGCGAAAGACAGGACCGGACCCGAGGGGATGGGATTGGTACAAAGAATTTTGAGATATGGCTTCGAGCCATTTGGTAGGAACGGTTGTACACATGCGGCTACATGGGATCTTGTGACCCGGAAAGTGCGCGCACCTGAGGAACCGTATTGTTTCATGGCGGACCAGTTCAACCAGAGCCGAGCATTCGACAATTGTAGGAGACGGTACGACTGTAGGAAGACGGTACGACATCAAATGTCGCAAGTTGACGTACGACATTTGTGTTTCAGGAAGTGTCCTACATGCTAATCTCGGATCCACCTCCTCGTCCAACAAGGGCCCCCGGCTAGCTACGCTGAATAAGTCCTGATACTCGGTCCTGTAACCGAGAGTGCTACTGCTCTGGCTTGATAACGACAAGCTTGCAGAAGAAGCACTTCACCCGAGACATGACGGAGGAATCTATGCAATCGACTGCCGACTCCAGGGATTGGTATGCGTTCCGCGTTCGACCTCGTCATGAAAAGCTCGTTTCCATGTCGCTGCGCGGAAAAGGGTATGAGGAATTCCTTCCTCTCACCAAATCGAAACGCAAATGGGCGGATCGATCTCCAATAATTGAAATGCCGTTGTTCCCGGGCTACATCTTCTGCGACATCGAGCGTTCTGAGATTGGAAAAATTCGCTGTACTCGCGGGGTCCTTGATGTTATTCGTGCCGGGCCCACGCCGCTGCCAGCTAACCGCACGGAAATCGAAGGTCTACTCAAAGCAACGGAGGCGGAACTCCAGCTTGAGAGTTTGCCTTATATTGATCCGTCTACAGGGGCGCGATTACGGATTATCTCTGGCCCACTAAGCGGACTAGATGGAATGCTGGTGCAAGTGCGCGGCAAAGAGCGACTGATCCTTTCCGTCGATTTGCTCTGCAGATCGGTGTCGGTGGAGGTGCCACTTTCCTCTGTCGCTCTGTGTACAGCCATGTACTCCGATCTCCCACTCAACGTACTCCGATCTCCCACTCAACCTTCTGAAATGCTTTCGGGACCCGCTGCAACATAACTAGGCAAGCGGATTGCGAGCAAAATGGCAAAAAAGTTAAGCAGAACCAAAAGCTCCAAGCGAACTACTGGACGACCTTCCATCAGTTACTCATACGTGCTCCACACTGTTCCGCAATGGAACCAAGCAATGATGAGGCATTTGTATGTCACGATTTTCAGTCAGTGCTCATCGATCGATATTTCTTCTACTGCTAACTCCTGGGCTCCTTGCCAGCGCAGTTGCACAGACGACATCGACAACGGGAGATTCGTCGATGGCAGTTCCCCAGTCGCAGGCCACTGCTGAAAAACTCGCGGAGGCAGAAATCGCTAGCCAGCCAGTGGATAAGAGTGCGTATGTTCTTGGAACAGGTGACCAGTTGTCAGTACGCGTGTTCGGAGCGGATGACATCTCCGATCGGCCTATCGAGGTTGGCTCCGATGGAACCATCAGTCTGCCGATGGTCGGCAGGGTTCCAGCTTCAGGTGTTTCCGTGCGGAACCTCGAAGCCGATCTGACGGCTCGATATCGGACCTATTTCAAAGATCCACAGATTTTCATAACTGTGACGGACTATCGAAGTCAGGCAGTTACTGTCGTTGGTGCGGTCAATACGCCTGGAGTCGTTCAGTTGCGCGGGCCGACGCGATTAATGCGCGTAATCTCGCAATCGGGCGGGCTGAAAGCCGAAGCTGGAGACAAAGTGCTGATCACGCGTCGGCTCCCTTCCACCGACGGTGCTACGGTTCCTCCTTCTCCTGGCTTAACCGAACCGAACGCCTCTTTCTACCTAAAAGAGATCAATCTTCTAAAGATCATCGATGGAACGGATCCCTCTGCCAACCTGATCGTGCAGGCGGGCGATCTAATTGCCGTATCCAGAGCGAAGATGGTCTATGTGATAGGAGACGTGGGAAGGCCCGGCGGCTATGTTCTTGATGGACATAGCAGCACCTTCACTGTGCTGCAGGCCATCGCTCTCGCAGGCGGAGTCAAAGGGTCCGCCGCATACGGAAGTACGAGGATACTACGACCCATGACCGGAACCGGCACGCCTCGCGCCGAGACCCAGATCGACCTGAAGAAGATCATGGCCAACAAATCTCCTGATATTCCCCTTCATGCAGATGACATCTTATTTGTGCCTAATAGCCTCGTTAAGGCTGTGAGCGTCCGCGCGATAGAGACGGCTGTGAGCGTGGGGACGGGGATTTTAATCTGGAAATAATCCATCATTTGCTCGGAGTCTCATGCGCACACCGGATGGAAAGCTAAGAGTGATCACGCCCGCAGAAACGGCCGAGCCCAGGCTGGCGTCCGCTGGCGCCTTAGACCAACTTCGCACTTCGACCGTTTACGGCGCCCCTGAAGAGCAGATTGACTACTTTCTTCTCCTGCGTAGGCATCGTTCCGCAGTAATGATGATTTTCGCACTTTGTACACTTGCTGGCTTGCTCTACGCGTTACTCGCTCCCAAATCCTACAAAGCTCAAACGGTGCTTGAAGTCACGGGTATCAATCAGGACTTCATGAATACTCGGGATGCGGATCCATACGCAAATGGGGGGGTAGCACCAGACAGCTATCTCGAAACCCAGATCATGCTCTTGAAGAATGAGGCTGTCACAGATCGTGTCGCGACGGTCATGGCGCCCAAAGTACCCTCCTCACTAGCCTCCGATGATGCGGGCCGAGAAGGAGTGGTCCGCAATATGGTGCTAGACGCCAAGGCTAAGGAAGAAGGAATGTCAAATCTGATCAGGATCACTCTCGTCGGACCTGATCCACACCTCGCGGCAGACACAGCCAACGAATGGACCAATCAATACATTCAGCAGGGACAGAATGCCCGGTTGAATGCGGCTTCTCAAACAGGCACTTTCTTGAAGCGGCAGCTGGAAGATGCGAAGCACAAGCTGCAGGAGGCAGGAGATGCACTGCAAGAGTATGCACGTGCCAGCGGCATCGTCCTGACGAGCGGGACCCAGGAGCCGGTGGCTGCTGAACATTTGCGCGAGATTCAGCAGGGTCTTGCACAAGCAGAGGTCGACCGCGCGAATCGCCAGTCGGCGGTGGAAATGGCTCAGAACGCCGCCTCTGATACTTTGCCCCAAGTTGTTGATGATCCGACAATACGCGAGGATGGCTCCAAGCTGACTGAGCTGCGCAGGCAACTAGCAGATCTGAACACGACGCTTACCCCTTCGAACTACAAAGTGCAGAAGGTTGAAGCGCAGATAAAGGACCTCGAAGGAGAGATGCTGCGCCGCCGGTCCCTGATCGTGCATCGGCTCTCAGTGGAAGATGGCACCGCGGCACGGCGGCAGCAACTGCTCAAGCAACAATATGACCGACAACTCGCAGTCGCGACCGATCAGGGAAGCAAACAGGTCCGCTTCAATATGCTCAAGCATGAAGTGGATGCGAACGAACAGGTCTATCAGTCGATGCTGCAGAAGGCAAAGGAAGCGGGAGTAATTGCGGCGCTGCGAGCAGCGAATGCCCGTGTCGTCAGCCCTGCAAAGGCGTCCCTGATTCCCACCTCACCCAAACTCTCTGTTTGCATAATTTTGACCACGCTGCTTGGTGCCATCTTGTCGTTGTTCTACGTCCTCATCGCCGAACGCAAAGACAACAGCGTGCGCAATCCAGGCGAGAGCGAGCAATATGTTGACCGCCCAGAGCTGGCAGTAATTCCACGATCCCGCCTCCTCAAAAAGAACTCCAAAGCTCGTGCCCGCGGAGTGCTCCATCTTGGCGGTGGCTCCAAAGAAGTGCATCCTATGCTCGAACATTGGAAAGAAGCGGATAAAACCTTCTTGACAGAAACCTATCGCTCAGCAGGAATATCAATCCTGTTCAGCAGGCATGGCCCCGTCGTTCCGAAGGTCCTGTTGGTGACGAGTCCTCACCCGCGATGTGGGAAGACGATCACGATTGCGAACCTCGCGATAAGTCTGGCCGAAGGCGGCCAACGCGTACTTCTTATCGACGGCGATCTGCGCCGACCAGCTCTCCCGGTACTCTTCGGAGTGCAAAATATCGAAGGCCTGACAAATACGCTCGATGAATCTGAGTGCGCGGATCCCAATAGCTTAATACAAACCACCGCCTTTCCTGGTGTCTCCATTCTTACAAGCGGCAGTGCGAAAGAAAGCGTAACCAAGCTGTTACACTCCAGCCGCCTTGCTTCAGTCATCCGCACGGCGCGCAGCGGATTCGATTTCGTTCTCATCGACGCTCCACCCCTACTTGGACTAGCGGATGCGCGGATCCTCGGCAAGTTTGCAGATGGCGTGATCTTTATCTGCCGTGCAGGTCACACCAGTGGCGACGACCTGGCCGAAGCGCGCAGACTTCTGGCTGAGGACGGCACTTATATCCTCGGTACCATTTTGAACGACTATGACTCCCAACGCGAAGGATCATCTCATTACAACAGTTATTTGACGTACGTCGGCAAGACCTCGGCCTAACACCTCCTTGTTTATTGGCCGCAGTTAATGAGTGGGCGGCAGCGGCATCATTGTTATCGTTTAACTCCCTCTATGGAGAAGCACCGATGCGCCTCCGACATCTTCATCTTTATCAAGTCATGCGATTATTGGCTGATGCAATTGCAATTGCCTCCGCGTGGCGATTGACGGTTGCCATCCGCATACTGCTTAATCCTGTAGCGTCTCAGCAGGTCACCATCGCGGAGGCGACCTTCTGGGCCCCATCTCTGTTGGTCGTCTTGGCTCTATGGTCTCTGCTGGCCTGGAGGCTCGGTCACTACGGTGCACCAGAACAGCAGGGCTGGCATAGGAACTTGCTCTCTATCGTCGAGCAGAGTCTTCTAGCTAGCATGGTTGTCGCATCGATCACTGTCTTCGATCGCAGCATCGGGGTCCAGGCATCGCGATCCTTCATGCTGCTCTTTCTGCCTACGAGTTTCATCACGCTTGCATTGGCAAGATTCGGCACGCTGCTATTGTGTCTCAAAACGGAAAACATATCGTTCCCACCTCTGCGTGCCGCGCTGCTTGGAGATTGTCAGGTTGCCGCGCAGTTGTTGGGCCAAATGTCACCGGTTCATGGAGATAGCATTTTCATGGGGCTTATCGTCCCCGAGGGCCACCCTGCGACTGGAGCTCCCGAGACTCTGCGTGTGCTGGGAACCACAACCCAACTTGCAGAAGTGATCAACCGCGAGCAAATTACAGAGATTATCGTGCTAAATAGCTCCATGCCCCACACGGAGGTGGAGCGATGCGGTGTGGTGTGCAAACGAATGGGTATGTCGATGAACTTTGCTTTTGACCTTGCAACGGGACCTGCTCGAATGAATCTTTCCACATTCTATGGGTTCCCCATTCTGGAGATCGTGCCAATTAGTGTCTCGAAGACGCGAGAACTGTTGAAGCGAGCGTTCGACGTGCTTCTGGCCAGCATCGCCCTTGTAGTAACGGCTCCGTTGATGTTGATAATCGCAGCCGCCATCAAACTGAACTCCGAAGGGCCAGTGTTTTACCGTGCACCCCGGGTGGGCAAAGGGGGACGACATTTCATCTGCTTTAAATTCCGCTCGATGTACACGGTCTCCAACCGCGTTCAAGTGACGACCGCTAACGAGAAAGATGGGCACATTTTCAAAATTAAGAACGACCCACGAGTCACACGGGTAGGCCATCTGCTACGCCGTCATAGTCTCGACGAGTTGCCGCAAATTTTCAATGTCTTGCGTAATGAGATGAGCATTGTGGGACCACGGCCCCTACCTGCGGTCGATCTTGACCCCGATGGCATGAGCCGAACTTTTGCAGAATGGGCTGAAGGTCGCGCATGTGTGCAGCCTGGCATAACCGGACTGTGGCAGACGCGAGGACGCAGTGAACTTCCATTCGAAGAGATGGTCCGTCTGGATTTGGAGTACACCCGAAATTGGTCTCTACTGCTTGACATCAGAATCATCCTCGATACTCCAGCAACAGTGTTGAGAGGTACAGGGGCTTACTAGCTTGGAAAGTTGCTCCTCAGGAGAATCGCTGTGACCACTGCCACCCTCCTTGCGCCAATTGAGCTTAGGGTATTGTCGAACCGGCCGAAGGTTTCCGTTCTTATTTCCAACTATAACTACGATAAATACATCGGCCAAGCGATCGAGAGCGTTCTTTCTCAGACCTATGAGAACTTTGAGGTCATTATCTGTGACGACGGTTCGACAGATAATTCGAAGCAGATCATCGCCGAGTATTGCCGATGGGATTCGCGGATTCATCTGATTGCAAAAGAAAATGGTGGCCAAGCTTCGGGCTTCAATGCAGCTTTCGCGTCGGGTGTAGGCGAACTGTTTTGTTTTCTTGATTCAGACGACCTTTTCCGCCCGAACAAGCTCGCGTGTATGGTTGAGGCGCACCAGCATGCTCCCAACGCAGGTTTTGGCGTGCATCGCGTGCAGAGGGTCAACAAGCGAAGGAGGTCGCAAGGTGTTTGGCCGTTGGGATCAAGGCTTCCGGAGGGTTGGCAAGGCGAGCGGATGCTAAAAGATGGTGGCGCGTTGGGCTATATGCCTCCAACTTCGGGATTGAGTTTACATCGCACAGTGGCGGAACGTATCTTTCCGTTGCCGGAGAGCTTCAGGATCTGTGCGGATCAAGTAATCATCCGCTTCGCTCCGCTGCTGACGTCGGTCTTGCGGAGGCAGGAGGTGTTGGCTGAATACCGGCTGCACGATGCAAATAGCTATGAAAGATCGAGGATGACCGCTGAATCTATCTTGCGGGAGATCACGATGTGTAAGAATCTGTGGATTGCGCAGTGTCATTTCCTCGAATCCCTCGATCCCACTCTGGCTTCGCAACTACTGCCCCCGGAACACAGTTCTTACATCTTATATCTAGAGTATCTTCACGCACGCCTCTCCCGATCACCTTCAGCACCGCTATACCACCAGCGCTATATCCGTGATAAGCAGGCTAATTCGGACGCCCGGATGCTATGGTTTTGGAAGAATTCGATCTACTTTCCGTCATTCATATTCGAGCGCATGATCAATCTTATGAACCGACAGAGTCTCTTGAAAGAGATCCTCGCAAGACTCCGCGGTCTCGCCTGATGATCTTCTCCATAAGGCGACCTAAGTCCTTCATAGTAATTCTTACGTCTTACCTCTACGCACAGGAGGTTTTCAATGCCTTCGTCTCCCCTTTTGACCGTGGGTATGCCCGTTTATAACGCTGATCGCTTTCTTGCCAAGTCGTTGGATTCTATCCTTAGACAGTCCTTCACCGACTTCGAACTGCTGATCTCGGACAATGCTTCAACCGATCGTACTGAGGAGATCTGCCGCGAATATACTTCCCGAGATAAACGTATCCGGTATTTCAGGAATGAAAAAAATATGGGTGCTGGATGGAATTTCAGGCGCGTCTATTCGGAAGCGACCGGGAAATATTACAAGCAGGCGGCCCATGATGACTTCCTGGAACCTACGTTTCTTGAGGAATGTATCACGGCGCTAGAGGCCGATCCCAACTTGGTGCTGGCGCATGCTCGCACCAAGGTCGTGTCACAGAAGGGTGAGTTAGTCGAATATTACAGCTCGCCTCTCCGGTTTGATTCACCGGACCCGCTGATCCGCTGGCATGATCTTCTGCTGAATGATCACATGTGCTTTCAAATCTTCGGCGTCTTCCGAATGAATGCACTTCGTCAGTGCCCGCCGCAGGGCAGCTATGTCAATTCCGACGGCGTGCTTTTGGCGCAGATGGGGTTCCTCGGCTGCTTCTGGGAATCGGATAGATTTCTGTTTATCAGTACCCGTCACGAGAACCAATCGATGCAAACAGTACCCGTTCGCCTTAAATCTGAGGGGTTTCGATTGATACGGCGCCATGGCACTTTACCTTGTCCGGAGTGGTGGGACCCGGCAAAGAGTCATTCAGTTAGTTTTCCGGAGTTTCGCCAGCTTTACGAATATGCTGCCTCGGTGAAGCGAGCTCCGCTTTCTTTCGCGCAAAAGCTGCATGCATGTTCCCTTTTGCTTCCCTGGACCCAAAAGCACTTCCGCCGCATAACGAAGGACTTACTAATCGCGGCCGACCAAATCATCTTCAATTACCAGAACTGGCGCGCGGCGCAGCGACTCGAAACGCCAGGCCCGGAACCACACCCGACATCAGATCTGGAACTCACGACGCAGGCTCAAGGAGGCAAAACGGTATGAAAGTCGCCATCCTAGCAGGAGGGCTGGGATCACGCCTAGCCGAAGAAACTGATGTGCGCCCCAAGCCAATGGTGGAGATCGGTGGCAAGCCTATCCTTTGGCACATCATGATGCACTATGCCCACTACGGTCTTACTGACTTCGTTATCGGCCTCGGCTACCGAGGCGAGGTCATCAAGAAATATATGCTCGATTACTGTTCACTCAATCATGACCTGACAGTCTTCACGGCAACCGGGAAAGTAAAAATGGGAAGCTCTCCAGTGGAAGACTGGACGGTTGACCTCAT
>Ga0193742_1001083_pt1 | contig 16944 bp, 16 predicted proteins | sample L2c1metaG_FD_165511 | JGI IMG/M metagenome (GOLD analysis project Ga0193742, IMG submission 165511) | Soil microbial communities from a riparian zone of the East river system, Colorado, United States - L2c1 | ecosystem: Environmental > Terrestrial > Soil > Riparian zone | place: USA: East River... | reverse complement strand
AGAGCACTACGCTGAACCGACCCAGGGGACGTAGCTCAGTTGGCTAGAGCACCTGCTTTGCAAGCAGGGGGTCGTGGGTTCGAGTCCCATCGTCTCCACCCAGGCGCTGCCGTGGCGCGACGGGGACCGTTACCCCTGGTGAGGTGACGGGTCCCCGGGCCGACCGGGTTAGTGGTGTTGGGGGTGCTCGCCGGCCTCGTTGGTCAGGGTGACCACCAGTTCTGAGTGGCCCGTGCCGGGTAGGCCGAGCACGGCGTTGAACAAGCTGGTCCAATCGCCGCAGTTGGTCATCGCCGCGACGGGGTTGTAGTCGATCGTCTTCAGCGTGAGCCGACCGGTGCTCTCGTCGTAGTCGTCGGCGACGTAGACGTTGTCCGCGTAGCCGACCGAGCAGGCCGGGTCGTAGCCCGGGTAACCGGAGATCAGGTCGAACATGATCGTCATCGGGATGGCGATGACGACGCCGTCAGGGGTGAAGATCCCCTCTCGCATCGGCCCGGCACCCTGAGGGACGATGTCGAGGCACCACAGCTCACCCCCGCTCATCAGGCACTCTCCACCGGCTCGACGTGCAGGTCGGCGGGGTCGATGACGATCCGGCCGTTCTCCTCGATCGTTGCCGCCAGGAAGCTGCCGCCGTAGGGCTGCAACCCGTCGAGGCGCTCGTTGGCGTCGTCGGTCGCATCGCATTGGGGGTCGCCCCCGTCGGCGTCGTCGTCGATGCCGTTGGCGCACATCGGGTTGCCCACGTCGAAGAAGCTCCGCTCCGTCTTCTCGGCACGATCGCCTGTGGATCTGGCTCTAGGGGAGGACTGCGGTGGCCTCGACCTCGACGAGCAGGTCGGGTTCGGCCAAGGCCGCGACGCCGAGGAGGGTGATCGGGCGGAGCGGGTCGACGTTGGCACGGGCGGCGGCTCGTCCGATCCCCTCGCCGAGGGCGGCCATCTTGTCGCCGGTCCAGTCGACCACGTAGATCGTCAGCTTCCCGACGTCGGCGAAGGTGCCGCCTGCGGCCTCCACCGCCGTGGCCACGTTCACGAAGGCCTGCTCGACCTGGGCGGCGAGGTCGCCGGGTCCGACCGGCTGGCCGTCGGCGTCCCGGGCGACCTGCCCGGCGATGAACACCGTTCGTGACCCGGACGCCACCGCCACCTGCCGGTACACGTCCGGCTTGGGAAGGCCGTCCGGGTTGAGGAGTTCGATGGGCATTGTGGGGTCTCCTTGATCGAGTGCGGAGTTCAGAGCAGAGGATGTCACCTCTGGTGGAGGGGGCAGCTCCAGGTCGTGCGGCCGGCGATCTGGCGGCGGAGGAGGGGAGTGCCGTCGAGGGGGCAGAGGGCGCCAAGGGCGGCGGCGGTGCGGAGGGGTCCGGTGTGGCTGCCGCCGGTGGACATCATCGTGGGCAGGGTGGTGAGGATCGACTGGTGGAGGGCGCCGAGCTCGGACGGAGTGAGGGAGCTCGCGGGGCGGGCGGGGTCGAGGGCGGCGGCGAAGAGGATCTCGTCGGCGAGGAGGTTGCCGATCCCGGCGATGCGGGACTGGTCGAGAAGGCGGGCCTTGAGAGGCGCCCGGCTCCGGCCCAGCGCCGCCGCCAGCTCCGACGCCGTGATCGTCAGGGCGTCGGGGCCCAGCCGCGCCACGTCGGGGTCCAGCTCGACGCCGCCGAGACGCCGCGGGTCGAGCATGCGGAGGTCGCCGCCGTCGTCGAAGAAGAGGGAGAAGCGGATCCAGGCGGGATCGGTCCGGGTGCTGGAGTACTGGAGGCGATCGATCGACGCCGACCCGTCGACCAGCAGCCGTCCCGTCATCCCGAAGCGCAGGCCGAGCCGGGTGCCGTCCTCCAGATCGAGGAGCAGCAGCTTGCCGACCCGGTCGATACCGGAGACCCGCTGCCCGACCAAGGCCGGCTCCAGCACCGAACGGTCGCCCCGCTTCACGTACCAGGCGTCCGGCGCCTCGACAGCCACGATCCGGCGGCCCACCACCGCCGACGCCTGCCGCCGATAGGTCTCCACCTCCAACAGCTCCGGCACGGCGCGCAGCCTAAGCACCCTCCGTGCGCCACGATGTCGGCGTGGAGCTCGTATCGGCGCTGGCGGCCATGGGGGCGGTCGTCGTCGTCTTCCTCGTCGCCCAGCCGCGGAAGAAGCGCGACGGCCCGTCTGCGGGGGAGGAAGGAAGCTTCCGGCCGCTGGTGACGTCGCCCGACGAGGCGAGGTGCCATGAGTGTGGTGGGGACGTCGAGGCCGGGTACCTGACCGGTGGCGACTACATCATCTGGCGACCCGGCGGGCGGCAGCGCCGGGGGCGTGAGCGGCTGGACGACGCCGGGTGGAAGGCGGTCCGGCAGCCGGCGCGGCGGTGCACGGCGTGCCGCCTCGTCTGGTTCGAGTACTGACAACGGCACCCGAACTCGGTCCGGGCGGGTTGGCGAACACCGGTACCGTGGCAGGGGTCCGCCAGGAGGCTCCCGAGATGTCCACTCTCTTCTTCGCAGGTGTTGCGTGGCCGTACGCCAACGGTCCACGCCACATCGGTCACGTCGCCGGCTTCGGCGTGCCCTCGGACATCTGGGCACGCTGGGCGCGCATGGCCGGCCACGAGGTGCTGATGGTGTCGGGCACCGACGAGCACGGCACGCCCATCACCGTCGCCGCCGAGGCCGAGGGGCTCACCCCCAAGGAGCTGGCCGACCGGAACAACGCCCTCATCGTCGAGGACCTGCGGGGGCTCGGCCTCTCCTACGACCTCTTCACCCGCACCACCACGGCCAACCACTACGAGGTCACCCGCGAGCTGTTCCGCAGCCTCTACGAGCACGGCGGCATCATCGAGATCGAGCAGCAGGTCGCCTTCTCCGCCTCCGACGGCCGCTCGCTGCCCGACCGCTACATCGAGGGCACCTGCCCCATCTGCGGCTACGACAGCGCCCGCGGCGACCAGTGCGACAACTGCGGCAACCAGCTCGACCCGGAGGACCTCATCGAGCCCCGGTCGAAGATCGACGGCCTGCCGCCGGTGTTCAAGATGACCAAGCAGTACGCGCTCGACCTGCCCCGGTTCGCCGAGGAGCTGCGTGACTGGGTGAAGGCCCAGGACCGCTGGCGCCCCAACGTCCGGGCGTTCAGCCTCAACCTGCTCGACGACGCCAAGGTCCGGGCGATCACCCGCGACATCGGCTGGGGCGTCCCCATCCCCTTCCCCGAGTGGGAGAACGACCCGCTCAAGCGCATCTACGTGTGGTTCGACGCGGTGATCGGCTACCTGTCGGCATCCATCGAGTGGGCCCAGCTCAGCGGGGAGCCCGACGCCTGGAAGCGCTGGTGGCTCGCCCCCGACGACGCGGCCCGCCACGCCTACTTCATGGGCAAGGACAACATCGTCTTCCACTCGTTCCTGTGGCCGGCGATGCTCGCCGGCTACGACGGCCCGCTGTGCGACGCACCCGACGGGACGCACCGTCCGCTCCACCGCCCCGACGACATCGTGGCCAGCGAGTTCCTCACGATGGAGGGCCGCAAGTTCTCGTCGTCGCGCCAGGTCGTCATCTACGTGAGCGACGTCCTCGAGCGCTACGGCCCCGACCCGCTGCGCTTCAGCCTCACCGCGGGCGGCCCCGAGACCGGCGACGCCGACTTCACCTGGGCCGAGTTCGTCCGCCGCAACAACGACGAGCTGGTGGCCACCTGGGGCAACCTGGTGCAGCGGGTGTGCGCCATGCTGCGCCGCAACGGCGATGTCGTGCCCGACCGGGGCTCCCAGCCGGCGGACGGCAAGGAGCTGCTGTCCCGGGTGGCCGACGGGTTCGCCAAGGTGGGTGACGGCATCGAGCGCTACCGCTTCAAGCAGGCGCTCAGCGACGTCCTGCTGCTGGCCCAGGAGGTCAACGCCTTCGTGTCGCAGAACGAGCCGTGGAAGGTGGTGAAGACCGACCCCGACGCGGCACTCGGCATCCTCTCCGCGGCCTACGACGCGGTGTGCGACCTCAACGTGATGATCACGCCCTTCCTGCCCCACGGCGCCCAGCGGGTGTGGGACAACCTGGGCGCGCCGGTCACGGTCCCGTTGCCGGTGGTCACCGAGGTGGGTGACGGCGACGACCGCCACCGGGTGATGCGCACGGCCCCCGACACCAATCGCTGGGAGCCGCTCCGGGTGGAGCCCGGCACGCCGATCGGCCCCGCGTCGACGCTGTTCGCGAAGATCGACACCGACGTGGTCGACGCCGAGTTGGCCCGCCTGGCCGAGTCCAGCACCGCCTGAGCGCGCGCCCCCCGACCGCGTCCCCCGCCGCCGCCTGCGGGACGTACCGGGTTCGTGCCAGTATCGGCGCCCCCCATGGCTCGCAGCGTTCGTCTCCGTCCTTGGCAGAAGCGCGCCCTCGACCGGCTCGCTGCGACCGAGTCCTCCGACTTCCTGGCTGTCGCGACCCCGGGCGCCGGCAAGACGACGTTCGCCCTCACCGCGGCGGTCCACGACCTGGCCGCGAACCAGGGTCGGCGGCTGATCGTCGTGGCGCCGACGTCGCACCTCAAGCTCCAGTGGGCCGACGCCGCCGAGGGCTTCGGCCTCCACCTGGAACCGACGTGGGCACCGGGCAAGGGCGCGCTGCCGGCCGACGTCCACGGCCTGGTGACCACCTACCAGCAGGTGGCGTCGAACCCCGACCCGCTCCGGGGCATGGCCGAACGGAGCCTGGTGGTGCTCGACGAGATCCACCACGCCGGCGACGACCGGGCCTGGGGCGCCAGCGTCCGCCACGCCTTCGAGCCGGCGCCCCGACGCCTCAGCCTCTCCGGCACCCCGTTCCGGTCGGACACCCTGTCGATCCCCTTCGTCAACTACGTCGGTGAGGAGGCGGTGCCCGACTTCGAGTACGGCTACGGCGACGCCCTCGGCGACGGTCGGGTGGTCCGTCCCGTCTACTTCCCCCGCATCAACGGGTTCATGGAGTGGATCACGCCCGACGGGATGGTGGCGTCGGCCTCGTTCGACGACGCGCTCGACAAGTCCGGGGCCGCCCAGCGCCTCCGCACCGCGCTCAGCCTCGACGGCGAGTGGCTGCCGGCGGTGCTGGTCCAGGCGAACGATCGGCTGAAGGCGCTGCGGCGCCACCACCCCGAGGCCGGCGGCCTGGTGATCGCCGCCGACCAGGACCACGCCCACGGCATCGTCGACCTGCTGAAGAACCGCTGCGGCGTGCGGGCCGCGGTGGCCGTGTCGGACGATCCCCGCTCGTCGGTGCGCATCGCCCGCTTCTCCGGCAGCTCCGACCCGTGGATCGTGGCGGTGCGGATGATCTCCGAGGGCGTCGACATCCCGCGCCTGCGCATCGGCGTCTACGCCACCACGACCACCACGGAGCTGTTCTTCCGCCAGGCCGTGGGCCGCTTCGTCCGTTGGACGAGAGGCGTGCCCCGCCAGAAGGCGTACCTCTTCATCCCCGACGACCTGCGCCTGCGGACGTGGGCGACGCAGGTGGCCGACGCCCGCCGCCACTCGCTCCGCAAACCGGAGACGAATGGTGACGAGCAGCCCGAGGACGACACCGCCTTCGACGAGATGGTGCACGAGGACGACATGAACCCCGAGTCGGTGTCGCTGTTCGCGGCCCTCTCCGCGGTCGTGACCGGCGAGGACGAGTCGTCGGTGTTCGAGCTCGACGACGACGCCCTGGACCGTATGGAGCAGGACGACGGCGAGGACGCCAGCGAGACCGCCGGCTACGACGTGCCGCTGCCGTCGCTCGGCGAGTCGACCTCCGGGATCGACGCCGCGGTGGCCGCGCACGTGGGCGCCCACGCCGGCGCCGCGGCGAGCTCGCGGCAACGTCGGGCGGAGCTGCGCGAGCAGAACGCGAAGATCGTGCAGGAGCTCGTGTGGCAGACCGGCCAGACCCACGCGCAGGTCAACTCGAGGCTCAACCGGCTCGTCGGGCTGCGCCGGATCGACGAGGCGACGGTCGACCAGCTGGCGAAGCGCCTGACGCACGCCGAGCGCTGGTTCAAGAACGGCTGACCGAAAACTCAACTAAATCAAGGCGGATTTCCACCACCCTCCGCGTTCATGGCCGTGGGACCTGCACGTTTGCGTGAGCATCCCCGCGCGCAACGTGAACATTGGTGAGACTGTGCGCGTTATCCCTACACAGTCAGGAGCGCGTGAAATGAACCGTCGTGATCTGGTCGCCGCCGTGGCCAACCACACCGGACGAGACCGCAAAGAGGTCGACGAGGTCCTCAAGGGCTTCACCGATGTGGTCACGGCCGTCGTTTCGAAGGGCGAGCCGGTCGCCATCTCCGGCTTCGCCAAGTTCGTCAAGGTCGACCGTCCGGCTCGGATGGGCCGCAACCCCCAGACGGGTCAGCCGGTGCGGATCAAGGCCTCGAAGAAGGCCCGCGTGACCGTGCTCAAGGCGTTCAAGGACGCCGTGATGAGCCCGAGCACCGCCCCGAAGCTTGTCAAGGGCACGTGGCCGCCGGCCCCGGCGCCCGCCAAGCCGGCCAAGAAGGCCGCTCCCGCCAAGCCCGCCAAGGCTGTCGCCAAGCCGGCCGCCAAGCCGGCTGCGAAGCCGGCGGCCAAGAAGGCCACCCCGAAGAAGGCGGCTGCCAGCAAGTCGGCGGCCACCCGCAAGACCACGGCGACGCGCAAGAGCGCCGCCAAGCGCGCCCCGGCGAAGAAGACCACCGCCCGCAAGCGCTGAGTCGCCCACGCGAACGAGGAATCCGGATCGGCCCCTGGCGCTCCGCCGGGGGCCGCATCGCGTCCGGGGAGGGACGCCGCCCCAAAAGTTCGCGGGGAGTTCCTACACGCCGCGTGCCCCGGCGGCGTTCTTGAGGCAGTGTTGAGCACGATGGTGGTCGACCACCGCTTAGCCGATGCCCTCCCGACGAAGGTCGGCAGTGTGGCGGTACCGGCGTTCGAGGCGTTCTACGTCGCCAACGAGCGTCGGCTCTACCGCGCGCTGTTCGTGGTCACCGGCGACCGCGACCAGGCCGAGGACGTCATGCAGACGGCGTTCTGCAAGGTCTGGGAGCGCTGGGACCGGGTGGCGATGCTCGACGATCCCGTCGGCTACCTCTTCCGTACGGCCTTCAACACGCAGCGCAGCGCGGCCCGCCGCAGCGTGCGGGCGGCCCGGCGCCTGGTCGGCTGGATGTCGGAGGCGTCGCCGCAGGGGCCTCCCGAGCCGTCCGAGGTGGCGGCCACGCGAGACAGCGCGGCCCGGGCCCTGGACGAGCTCACCCGGCGCCAGCGGGAGGCGGTCGTGCTCACGGCGTTGCTCGGCTTCGGGGGTCCCGAGGCCGCGCAGATCATGGGCATCCGCCCTGCCACGGTGCGAGTCCTGGTCAGTCAGGCACGTGCGGTGCTCGCACGGTCGCCGGAGCACGAGGTGCCGCGCTCGTGAGAGTGACGTGACGGGCAAGCGTGACGACCTACGGGCCCTCCTCGACAAGTTCGCCGCTAACGCCGGCGACCCCCCAGAGCACGGACTGGACGGGGTCATGGCGCGGCGGCGCCGCCGGACGCGCCATCGCCGTGGAGCTGTCGCCACGGCGATGGCGCTGGCGGTGTTCGGAGTCGTCGCCCTTCCCTGGCTGAGCGGCCTGCAGCGCCCCCACGACGTGTCCGCGGCATCGGAGGGGTCGTCGCCCGAGCGGAACACCGAGCTGCCCGACGTCGTGAAGTTGTTCTGCGCCGGCGGCGGCATCGACGTGCCGGTGGCGTCGATCCGGCCTCAGCACGACGGCCTGCACCTCGACGTCGACAACCGGCTGGGCGCCACCACCCAGGTGTGGGTGACCGCCGACGGCTGGAGCTCGGGCCGCTTCGACGTGTCGGCGGGCGAGACCAGCAAGGTGCTCGCCGCCCCGCCCGGTTCGCTGACCGTCGGCTGCCACGCCGGCGACACCGACCAGCAGCGCCGGGTCGACCTGGTCGACGTCGACCACCTCTACGAGGCGCCGACGCTCGACTGCCCCGAGGAGGAGCGGGCGCCGCTCGCCGGCGTGTTCCCGGTGGTCAAGGTCACCCCGTCGCTGCCGACGGCCGCCCGCGATGCCCTGACCACGGACCGCATCCCCGACAGCGTCCAGATGAAGGCCTTCACCGGCTACCCCGAGGGGGACAGGGTGTGGGACTCACCGGCGGCCGACCCCGTGGTGCAGGTGGTCCGCAGCGACGAGACCGTGGCGCTGGTCCACCTGGCGGGCACGCCGCCCGCCGAGGACCGCGGGCAGGCGGCGCCGGAGGGAAGCGACGCCACCGCGCGCGAGCCCACCCCGGTGGCGCCCTGGACGAGCGCCCCCCTGGTGGAGCACTGCCCGGCCTTCCTGGCCCCGCCCTCCGGCGACGTGGAGTCGCCCCGGGGTCAGGCGTAGTCAGGCATACAGCGCGTCGATCTCCGCCGCGTACTTGGCGAGGATCGTGCGGCGCTTGAGCTTCGACGTGGGCGTGAGCTCGTCGCTGTCGGGCAGCCACTCCTGGCCCAGGATGGCGACCCTCTTCACCCGCTCGGCCTGGTTGAAGCGCTGCATCGCCTCGTCGACGCCAGCCTCGACCGCGGCCCGCAGCTCGGGCGACGCCGCCAACTCGGCGAACGATGTGAAGCGGACGCCGTGCTCGCGGGCCCACACCGGCGCCACCTCGGGATCGGGCACCACGAGGGCGGAGATGAACGGGCGCTCGTCGCCCACCGTGCACGCCTGGCCCACGAGGGGCACCGTCTTCAGCGCCGCCTCCAGGTTGGCGGGGCTGATGTTCTTGCCGCCGGCGGTGATGATCAGCTCCTTCTTGCGGTCGACGATGCGCAGGTAGCCGTCGTCGTCGAGCTCGCCGATGTCGCCGGTGTGCAGGGTGCCGTCGTCGTCGAGCGCCTCGGCGGTGCGTTCGGGGTCGTCGAGGTAGCCGAGGAACACGTTGCCGCCGCGGCAGCACACCTCGCCGTCGTCGGCCAGGAACACGTCGCAGCCGGGGAAGGCGACGCCGACGTAGCCGGGCTTCACCTCGAGCGGCGACCACGTCATGGGCCCGGTGGTCTCGGACAGCCCGTAGATCTCCGACATGGGCACGCCGATCGCCCGGTACCAGGTGATCAGCTCGGCCGGGATGGGGGCGGCGCCGGTGACGGCGTACTGGGCGGCGTCGAGGCCGACCTTCTCCCGCACGCCCCGGAACGCGGCCTCGTCCATGGCGGCGAGGGCGTCGTCGTCCTCGGTGGTCGACGCGCCCCACGTGCGCTTCTCGACCAGCGGCGCGGCCGTGGCGACGGCGCCGTCGAAGCGGGCCTTGGCCTCGGGGTCGGCGCCCAGCGCGGCCTCGACGCCGGCGTGGATCTTCTCCCACACCCGCGGGACGCCGAACATGGTCTGGGGCCGCACCTCGCGGGCGTAGGCCGCGACCTCGGCAGGGTCGGGGCAGGTGGTCACCTCGAACCCGCCCACGATCGCCAGGTAGTGGCTCGACATGCGCTCGGCGATGTGGGCCATCGGCAGGTACGACACCACCCGGAACCCCGTCGGGTCGATGTCGAGCAGCTCGAGGTAGCCCGCGGCCGTCCACACCACGTTGTAGTGGCTGAGCATCACGCCCTTGGGCGGCCCGGTGGTGCCCGACGTGTAGATGACGGTGACGAGCGACTCCGGCGTGCAGCTCTCGAGCGCGGCGTGGAGGTCAAGCGTGTTGTGGCCCTCGAGGATGCCGGCGGCGTCGACCACGCCGGGGCCGCTGACGCCCAGCGGGTTGTCCATGAGCACGATCCGCTCGAGCTTCGGCAGCTCGTCCTGCACGGCGAGGAAGCGCTCCAGGAACCCGGCGTCCTCCACCACGGCGACCTTCGCCTCGCAGTGGCCGGCGAGGTAGGCGACCTGCTCGGGCGGCGACGAGTTGTAGATCGACACGGAGGTGGCACCGAGGAACGCCACGGCGAGGTCGACCACGTGGAACTCGGGGATGTTGCGCATCATCAGCACGACGCGGTCGCCGGGCCCGACGCCGAGTGAGGCCAGCCCGGCGGCGGCGCGGGAGACGCGGTCGGCGTAGTCGTCGTACGTCCAGCTGCGCCAGCCGCCGCCCTCCTCCCGGGCGCGCAGGGCGACCAGGTCGCCATGGGCGGCCACGGTGTCGAGGAAGCGGCTGCAGACGGTCTGTCCCTCGACCCGCTGGTCGAGGTCGGCCCTGGTGATGCCCACGTGCGGTCCCCCCGGGTTGGTTCCGGCCGCCCTCCGTCGTGAACGGCTCTGCGGTCAGGGTAGAGGTTCCACGACCGGTGATGTGCCGCCGGTCACAGAGGCGGGTGGCCGCCTCGGTTGCACGCCGTGGGCCCTGTGGGCAGACTGACTTGACCACCGGGTCAAGTACCTGTTGGCACGCTATTTGGCACCCATTGGCAAGCAACGAGGAGCAGGCCACATGCCTACCGCCGTCATCGTCGACGCTGTCCGCACCGGAGGCGGCAAGCGCAACGGCAGGCTCTCGGGTTGGCATCCCGCCGACCTCGCCGCCGAGACCCTGAACGCGCTCGCCGAGCGCAACGACCTCGACCCCGGCGTGGTCGAGGACGTGATCATGGGCTGCGTCATGCAGGCCGGCGCGCAGTCGATCAACGTCGGTCGCAACGCCGTGCTCGCCGCCGGCTGGCCCGAGGAGGTGCCGGCGACGACCATCGACCGCCAGTGCGGCTCGTCGCAGCAGTCGACCCACTTCGCCGCCCAGGCCGTGATGGCCGGCGTGCACGACGTCGTCGTCGCTGCCGGCGTGGAGATCATGAGCCAGGTGCCGATGGGCGCGTCGGTCGGCGACGGCAAGTTCGGCTTCCCGTTCGGGCCCCGCATGGGCCTGCGCTACCAGGACGTCGGCGGCCTCGTGCCCCAGGGCATCTCGGCGGAGATGATCGCCGACAAGTGGGGCCTCAGCCGCCAGGACCTCGACGCCTTCGGCCTCCGCAGCCAGCAGCGCGCCGCCCAGGCCCGCGACGAGGGCCGCTTCGAGAACGAGATCGTCGCCGTCACGTCGAAGCACCGCGACAAGGACTCCGGCGACGTCTCCGAGAGCGCCGAGCTGGTGACCGCCGACGAGGGCATCCGCGAGAGCTCCCTCGAGTCGCTGGCCAGCCTGAAGCCCGCCTTCAAGCCCGACGGCAAGGTGACCGCGGCCAACAGCAGCCAGATCTCCGACGGCGCCTCGGCCTCGCTCATCATGAGCGAGGAGAAGGCCAACCAGCTCGGCCTGCGGCCCCGGGCCCGGTTCGTGGCCTTCGCCCTGGCCGGCGTCGACCCGGTGATGATGCTCACCGGGCCGATCCCGTCGACGGAGAAGGTGCTGGCCAAGGCCGGCCTCACCATCGACGACATCGACCTGTTCGAGGTCAACGAGGCCTTCGCCTCCGTGGTGCTCGCCTGGCAGCAGGAGACCGGTGCCGACTTCGAGAAGGTCAACGTCAACGGGGGCGCGATCGCCCTCGGCCACCCGCTCGGCTGCTCCGGCACCAAGCTGACCGCCACGCTGCTCAACGAGCTGGAGCGCACCGGCGGCCGTTACGGGCTGCAGACGATGTGCGAGGGTGGCGGCCTGGCCAACGCCATGATCATCGAGCGCCTTTCGTAGCGCTCGCCGGGAGACACGAGCGCCTTTCGTAGCGCTCGCCGGAGACACGAGCGTCTGGGCTGACCGAGATCGGGGCGGGCGGAGCGACGGGGTGGGTCGCCTCGCCGCCTCGTGACAGTTGAACTGGGGGGAAGATGCGGGGGATTCGACGGACGGCCGCGCTGCTGGCGTGCGTGCTGGCGGTCACGGCGTGCGAGGCCTGGTCGCCCGGGCCGGGCGAGGCGCTGGCGCCATGGCAGGTACAGCCGGGCGTCGAGCAGGTGACGGTCACGGGGGCCCAGCCCCACCAGCCGCTGACGCTGTGGTCGATGGGCCGGCGCCACCCCAAGCGCAAGCTGCTCACCCTGCTGGCCGACGAGCACGGCCAGGCGCACTTCGCCTACCTGCCCGCCGAGCACATGGTGCTCCAGTCGGGCCCCGACCTCGACCTGGGTGACCTCGGCGACCTCGACCGGGGCGGCATCGTCGAGCCCGGACGCTACGTGGTGCGCGACGACTCGGGGTCGCCCGTGCCCACGACCGCGCCGTTCGACGTGCTCGGCCGCGACGACACCCCCGACCCGGCGCTCTACGACCGCCAGCAGCTGACGGCGGCCACGCCCGACATCCTCGGGAGCCCGAAGCCCGGTGCTCCGCTGGCGGCCGGGTTCAACTACATGGAGATGCGCGACGGCGTGCGGCTGAGCGCCATGGTCCGCCTGCCCGACGAGGCGTTCTACGGCCCGGGGCCCTACCCGACGGTGGTCGAGTACTCGGGCTACGGGCCGTCGAACCCGGGCGCCGAGGAGCCCAGCAGCCGGCTGGCCCGGGCCGCCGGCTACGCCACCGTGGCGGTGAACATGCGCGGCACCGGCTGCTCCGGCGGCGTGTTCGACGTGTTCAACCCGGCGCAGATGGCCGACGGCTACGACGTGATCGAGATCGTCGCCCGCCAACCCTGGGTGCTGCACCACCAGGTGGGCATGGTGGGCCTGTCGTACTCCGGCATCGCCCAGCTCTACGCCGCCACCACCCGTCCGCCCGGCCTCGCCGCCATCACCCCGCTGTCGGTGATCGCCGACCCGTGGCTGCAGCAGTACCCCGGCGGCATCTACAACAGCGGCTTCACCCGCCAGTGGCTGGCCGAGCGCGACCGCCAGTCGTCCCCCGGCGGCACCAGCTGGGTGCGCGCCCGCATCGACGGCGGCGACCAGTTCTGCGCCGCCCACCAGGTGCTGCGCGACCAGAACCCCGACTTCGCGTCGTTCGGCCGGGCGCTGGACACGTACCACCCGATGGCGTCGGCCCGCGACCTGCGGGAGCTGGTCGGTGACATCTCGGTGCCGGTGTTCCTGGCCGGCGCCTTCCAGGACGAGCAGACCGGCCCGCAGTTCACGTCGATGATCGACGAGTTCGAGAGCGCGCCCCAACTGAAGGTGGGGCTGTGGAACGGCCGCCACCCCGACGGCCTCGGGCCTGTCAACGCGATGCGCTGGTTCGAGTTCCTGGAGTTCCACGTGGCTCGGCGGGTGCCGCACCTCAACCCCGTCGTCCGGGCCTTCGCGCCGGTCATCCTGGCCGACACCTTCGAGCTGCAGGACGCCACCCTCGAGCCCGACCGCTGGTACGACGAGTTCGGCGACGACTACACGGCGGCCCGGGCTGCGTACGACGCCGAGCCGTCGGTGCGGGTGGTCTACGAGAGCGGCATCGGGGCCAACGAGCTGGGTGAGCCCGGTGGGACCTTCGAGCAGGCGTTCCCCACGTGGCCGGCGCCCCAGGCGGTGCCCACCAGCTGGTACCTCGGCGCCGACGAGACGCTGCGCCCGGCACCCCCGGCCCGGCGCGCCGAGGGCGGCGTCGACGAGTTCCGCTTCGACCCGGCCGCCGGCGAGACCCGACTGTTCCCGAACGGCGACTACCCGTTGTTCGGCCGCCTGTGGGAGGACGCCGACTGGTCGCAGTTCGCGCCCGGCGACGTGCTGTCGTACCTCACCGTGCCGCTGGCCGAGGACCTGGTGGTGGCCGGCCCCGGCTACGCCGACCTGTGGGTCGCCGGCGACACCGCCGACCTCGACGTGCAGGTCACGGTGTCGGAGGTGCGGCCCGACGGGGTCGAGTACCTGGTCCAGAACGGCTGGCTGAAGCTGGGTCACCGCAAGGTCGACCCCGAGCGGTCCGACGACCTGGAGATCACGCACCCCTTCACGGCCCGGGCGTTCCGGCCGCTGCAGCCCGGGAAGTTCGTGGAGGCCCGGGTGGAGATCCCGTCGCTGGCCCACGCCTTCCGGGCCGGCTCCCAGCTGCGGCTCACGATCTCGACGCCCGGCCGCAACCACGTCACCTGGGCGTTCGAATCGCCCGACTACGGCGGCGCCATCCCCGCCACCCAGGTCGCCCACCTGCCGGGCAAGCCCTCCCACCTGGTGCTCGCCGTCCTCCCCGACGCCGACGTCCCCGTCGTCACCCCAGCCCCGTGCCCCAGCCTCCGCGGCATGGCCTGCCGCCCCTACGCCCCCCGGGAGAACACCCCAGCGGGCTGACCCTCAGTCGTAGAGGGGGGCGACCAGCTCCATGTCCTCCATGCAGTGGCGGGGAGGGTCGGGGACCTCGTCGTTCGCCGCGGTCATGCGCACCTCGGTGCCGCAGATCGAGCAGCGGTACATGAGGCGCACCTTGCGCAGCTCGCCCGGGGGTGGCGGCTCGGGGACGGGGGTGCCGAAGCCGGCCAGCATCCGGTAGCCGACCCGCATGATGAGCCAGCCCACGAGCACGGCGACGACGACGGCCCGCGGGTCGGCCCGGGTGATCGCCCAGGCGAGCAGACCGAGCACGGCGAGCACACCCAGCATCGGAGGGGAGATCGGGGATCGTCGCATCGCACGCATCGTAGATCCCCAGTTCACGATGGGATCTCGCTTTCCCACAACCTGTGGACAAGGTTGGGGAGCGTAACAACGATGTAACTACGTGGACAGGTCCGCCACGTCTCGTGGCCACTGTCCCGCAACCTGCGGTCGCGGGACCGCGGAGTGCATCCGCCCGTGACCCATGGTCACCTGTACTGGGTGGCGACCATGATCCCCGCGCAGATCGCTCCCAGGCCCAGCCCGAGGTTCACGTTGCTGGTGCCGTTGGGGAGCACGCCCAGGTAGTTCACGAAGATCAGGACCATCCCCAGGCCCAGCAGCGCGAACATCAGCACCGGCACCCACGTGGGGCTCGTCTTGTACTCCCGCGGCACCGGAGGGGTGTAGCGGGTGGACGCCGTCGGCCGGCTGTCGGTGGGAGTGGTGCCCTTTTTGGCTGTGACGCGTCCGCCGGACACCCGACGCTTGGCGGGTTTGGCCATAGCTCGTCAGATTAACAGTGGGCGGCACGGCGAGGGATCGCGCCGGTCTTGTGCGAGCCTTTGCGTCATGGCGGCTTCACCCGACGTGCTCGCGGCGGTCGACCTCGGCACCAACTCGATCCACCTGGTGGTGGCCAAGGTGGAGGGATCTCGCTTCGAGGTGATCGAGCGCGAGCGGGAGATGGTGCGGCTCGGGTCGCCCGACCGGGAGTCGGCCGACAGCGGCGACGACGAGATGCGCCGCCTCGACCCCGCGGCCATGGACCGCGCCGTCGCCGCCCTCGGTCGCTTCCGGGAGCTGGCGTCCGTGAGCACCGACACGATCCGGGTGGTCGCCACGTCCGCCGTGCGCGAGGCCGACAACCGGGCCGAGTTCCTGGCGCGGGTGCGCGAGGAGGTGGGCGTGGAGGTGGAGGTCATCTCGGGCTTCGAGGAGGCCCGCCTCATCCACCTCGGCGTGCTGCAGGCCGTGCCGGTGTTCGACCGCCGGCTGCTGGTGTGCGACATCGGCGGCGGTTCCACCGAGGTGGTCGTGGGCCAGCGCGGCGACGTGATCGCCTCCCGCAGCTTCAAGCTCGGGGCGATCCGCCTCACCCAGCGCTTCTTCCCCTACGGGGAGGTCACCAAGCGCAGGTCGCGGGCCTGCCGCGACTTCATCCGCGGCACGATCGCCGCCTTCGTCCGCGACGTGCGCCGCATGGGCTGGGAGGTGGCGGCGGGCTCCTCGGGGACCATCGAGGCCGTCTTCGAGATGGCCGCCGCCCGACGCGATCAGCACCGGCCCCGCACCTACAACAACTTCACCATCAGCCGCGACGAGGTGGGCGCGGTGGTCGGCAAGCTGCTGGCGGCCCGCACCGCCGAGGAGCGCGCCCACGTCCCCGGGCTCGACGCCCGGCGGGCCGACATCATCGTCGCCGGCGCCCTGATCCTCGAGCAGGTGATGGCCTCGATGGACATTCCCGAGATCACCTTCTCCGACTTCGCCCTGCGGGAGGGCGTGCTGCTCGACACCTGGCGCCGCACCCACGGCGGCTCTTTGCACCACCTGTCCGACCTGCGGCGCCGCAGCGTCGAGCACCTGGCCGAGCTGATGGACGAGGACCCGGCGCACTCGGCCCAGGTCGCCCGGCTGGCGCTCCAGCTGTTCGACGGCACCGCCGACCTGCACGGCCTGGGCGACGACAGCCGCGAGGTGCTGGAGGCGGCCGCGCTGCTGAGCAACGTCGGGCTGTTCGTGTCGCACTCCGGGCACCACAAGCACACCTACTACGTGATCCGCAACAGTGAGCACCTCGCCGGCTTCACCGACCGGGAGATCGAGCTGATCGCCCAGGTGGCCCGCTACCACCGCAAGTCGGAGCCGACGAAGCGCCACCCGCCCTTCGCCGCCCTCGACGCCGACGACCAGCGCCGCGTCGAGGTGCTCGCCGGGCTGCTGCGGGTGGCGGTCGGGCTCGACCGCAACCACTCGGCCCGGGTGGCCGACCTCCGCTGCCACGTCGAGGACGGCGAGCTGCGGGTCGAGGTGGTGCCGCGGAACGGCGACGAGCTGGGTCTGGAGCTGTTCAGCGCCTCGCAGCGCACCGGCCTGCTGGAGAGCGCGCTGGGCCGTCCGGTCGAGCTCGTGCGAACCGAGGCCCCCGACCCGGCGGTGTCCGGGCGGTAACATCGGCGTCGCCGAGCAGGGGCAAGGCACGACTGGGGGAGCCATGGCCACGACCAAGAGGGCGATCGCGCTGCTGGCCGCGAGCGGGCACCGGTTGACGCTGGTCGACGTGGGAGCCTCGCTGGAGCCGTTCCTGCCGTTCCAGCCGCTGCTGGGGCAGGCGACCTACGTGGGCTTCGACCCGGACCTCCGCGAGATCCACCACCGCGACGACGGCTCCGGGAAGCGGATCATGGTCGACAAGGCGGTCGTCGTCGACCCCGAGGCGTCGACCGTGAAGTTCTTCCTCACCCGCAACCCGACCTGCTCGTCGACCCTGCCCCCCCGCTCCGAGCTGGCG
>Ga0193742_1001082_pt1 | contig 16950 bp, 25 predicted proteins | sample L2c1metaG_FD_165511 | JGI IMG/M metagenome (GOLD analysis project Ga0193742, IMG submission 165511) | Soil microbial communities from a riparian zone of the East river system, Colorado, United States - L2c1 | ecosystem: Environmental > Terrestrial > Soil > Riparian zone | place: USA: East River... | reverse complement strand
CTGGGCGACGACGTCGCCCTCGGTGGTGAGCCGCTTGACGTCGCCGTTCACGCGGAAGCCGTGCTCCCGGAGCCACTCCAGCCCCTCCGAGTGGCTGCCGAACCGCAGCCCCTCGGTGGCGCCGATGCCGTAGCACCACATCGACAGCGGCCGCTCGGCGGCCAGCGCGGGGTCGAGCTGGCGGATCGTCCCCGCCGCCGAGTTGCGCGGGTTCATGAACGTGGAAAGGCCCTGGCCCGCGCGCCGCTCGTTGAGCGCGGTGAAGTCCGGCAACGCCATGTACACCTCGCCGCGCACCTCGACGAGCGGCGGCGCGTCGTCGATCCGCAGCGGGATCGCGGGGATCGTGCGCAGGTTGTGCGTGACGTCCTCGCCGATCTCGCCGTTGCCGCGCGTGGCGCCGCGCTCGAGCACGCCGTCGCGGTAGACGAGCGAGATCGCCAGGCCGTCGATCTTGGGCTCGGCGACGTAGGCGAAGTCGGGATCCTCGATCCCCTCGCGCGCGAGGTGCGAGCGCATGCGGGCGATCCACGCCCGCAGCTGCTCCGCCGAGCGCACGTTGGCGAGCGAGAACATCGGCTGCAGGTGGCGGACCTTCTCGAGCTTCGAGATCGGCGTGCCGCCGACGCGCTGGGTCGGCGAGTCCGGGGTGCGCAGCTCCGGATGCTCGGCCTCCAGCGCCCGCAGCTCGTCGAGCAGCTCGTCGTAGGCGTCGTCGCCGATCTCCGGGTCGTCGAGGACGTAGTAGCGGTGCCCGTGGTACTCGAGCTGGCGGCGCAGCTCGGCAACGCGCTCCGCCGAGCTCATTCGAGCTCGGTCGTCGCCGGCTCCAGCATGCGCGCCAGGTCGTACGCCTGCAGCGTCTCGATCCCCGGCTCGTCGGTGAGGTCGAAGTGGATCGGCGTCACTGCGACCCTGCCGTCCGCGATCGCCGAGAGGTCGGTGCCGTCCTGGCGCTCGTAGTCCGGCGCGTCGCCGTAGATGCGGTACTGGCGCCGGCCCGAGTGCTCGTCCTGGAGGACCAGCTCGTCGCGGTAGATCCGCTTGCCCAACCGCGCGACCTCCACCCCGCCGATCTCGCCCGCCGGGAAGTTGAGGTTGAGCAGCGTGCCGGCCGGGAGCGGGACGTCCTCGATCTCCTCCACCACGCGCGCGGTGAACGCCGCGGCGGCGTCGAACTCGAAGTGGCGGCCGAGGCGAAAGTCCATCTCGCGCGCCAGCGACTGCTGCGACACGGCGATCGCCGGCAGCCCCAGCACGATCCCCTCGAGCGCGGCCGCGACCGTCCCGGAGTAGGTGATGTCGTCGCCGAGGTTGGAGCCGTGGTTGATCCCCGAGACGATCAGCTCGGCCTCGAAGCCCTCGACGAGCCCGAGCGCCGCGAACCGCACGCAGTCCACCGGCGTGCCGTCGGTCGCGTAGCCGACGGTCCCGTCGTCGAAGTCGACCTCCTCCACCCACAGCGGGCGGCGGGTCGTGATGCCGCGCCCGATCGCGGAGCGGTTGGAGTCCGGCGCGATCACGGCCAGCTCGATCCCGTCGATGCGAAGCAGCGCCCGGCGCAGCGCCTGCAGGCCTTCCGCCTCGATGCCGTCGTCGTTGGTGAGGAGGACCCGCACGCGCCCGAGGATAGTCGGCTGCCGGCGGCGGGCGTCAGTAGCGGACCGACGCGAGGTACAGCCCGTGCGGCGGCGCGGTCGGGCCGGCCTCCGCGCGCGGGCGGCCGGTGAGCAGCCGCTCGAAGTCACCCACGGTGCGGCGCCCGCCCGCGACCTCGAGCATCGTCCCGACCAGCACGCGGTTCATGTGGCGCATGAACGTGTCGGCCTCGATCTCGAACAGCAGCAGCTCGCCCTCCCGCCGCCAGCCCGCGGCGACGACGTCGCGGCGGAAGCGCTGGTGGTACGTCTCGGTCGGCGTGAACGCCGTGAAGTCGTGCGAGCCGGGCAGCGCGGCCCCGCACGCCTCGAGCGCGGGGAAGTCGATCGCGTGCGGCCACCACAGGGCGCGCGAGCGCTCGAACGGGGACGGAGCCGGGCGCGCCAGGACGCGGTAGACGTACGAGCGCGTCAGCGCGTCGTGCCGGGCGGAGAACCCGTCGGGCACCTCCTCGGCCGCCAGAACCGCGATCTCGTCGGGCAGCAGCGCGTTGACGGATCGGAGCGGCGGCGGCGGACCCGGGCAGGAGACGACCTGGCCGAGCGCGTGCACGCCGCGATCGGTCCGGCCCGCGACCGTGAGGTCGACCGGCCGGCGGAGCACCGTGGCCAACGCCCGCTCGAGCTCGGACGCGACGGTCCGCTCGCCGGGCTGCGCCGCCCAGCCCGCGAACGGGGTGCCGTCGTACTCCAGCGTCAGCTTGCTAATCAAGGCGCTCACCCGAGCTTGCGAGGGTGAGTAAGCCGCACTCAGGTGGTCCTGAGTGCTAGACCAGTTCCAGGTACACCAATTCCGTAGCGTCACCCGGACGCGGGCCGAGCTTGAGGATGCGCGTATAGCCGCCGGGGCGCTCCGAGTACCGCGGCGCGATCTCCTCGAACAGCTTGTAGATCACGCCCTTGTCGGGGTGCTGCAGCGTCGACATCGCCTGCCGGCGCGCGTGCAGGTCGCCCTTCTTGGCGAGCGTGATCAGCTTCTCGAGCTCGGGCTTGACCGCCTTGGCCTTCGCCTGGGTGGTCTTGATCCGCTCGTGGTCGATCACCTCGACGCACAGGTTCGCCAGCAGCGCCTTGCGGTGCGCGGCGTCGCGGGAGAGCTTGTGACGGGTCTTCTGGTGGCGCATTTCGGTGGGAGAGCTTAGTCGGTCCGGAGGTTCAGGCCACGCTGCGAGAGCGTCTCCACGACCTCGTCGATCGACTTCTTGCCGAAGTTCGGGATCGCCGCCAGCTCGCCCTCGGACTTGCCGATCAGGTCGCCGACGGTCTGGATGCCCGCGCGCTTCAGGCAGTTGTACGAGCGCACGCCGAGCTCGAGCTCCTCGATCAGGATGTCGTCCATCGGGCCGCCGCCGGGCCGGCCGCCAACGCCCGCGAGGGCCGCCTGACCGCCGGCGCCGCCGCCGTTGTCGAGCGCGCTCATGCCGCCGGGGCCGGCGCGTAGCTCCTCGATCCGGTCCTCGTCGGTGAAGATCGCCAGCGAGGAGATCAGGATCTCCGCGGCCTCGCGCAGCGCGGCCTGCGGGTCGATCGACCCGTCGGTCTCGATGTCGAGCGTGAGCTTGTCGAAGTCGGTCCGCTGACCGACGCGGGCCTGCTCGACCGAGTACGCGACGCGCTTGACGGGCGAGAAGATCGAGTCGATCGGGATCACGCCGATCGGCTGGTCGGGGGACTTGTTGTCCTCCGCCGGCCGGTAGCCGCGCCCGCGGCCGATCGTCAGGTACAGCTCGAGCTTGGTCTTCTTCTCGAGCGTCGCGATGTGCGCGTCGGGGTTGAGGATCTCGACGCCCGACGGCAGGTCGATGTCGCGCGCGGTGATCTCGCCGGGGCCGGTGACGACCAGCGGCGCCTCGACCTCGGTGGCGTCCGAGTGCATGCGGCAGACGATGCCCTTGAGGTTGAGGACGATGTCGGTCACGTCCTCCGACACGCCCTTGATCGTCGAGAACTCGTGCGCGACGCCCTCGATCCGGACGGAGGTCACCGCCGCGCCGGCGAGCGACGCCAGCAGCACGCGGCGCAGCGAGTTGCCGAACGTGTAGCCGAAGCCGCGATCCAGCGGCTCGACGGTGAAGGAGCCGCGATTCTCCTCAACCGACTCGGCTGTGATTCGGGGGATCTGGAAGTCGAGCATCAGGGTCCTAACGTCGTGTCTCTAGTCGTGGGGGAGCTGCCCGCACGCCGCCGCTCAGGGGGGAAGCGGTGCGCGAGTGTGCGCAAGGTCTACTTGGAGTACAGCTCGACGATGAGCTGCTCCTGCACCGGCGCGGCGATCTCCGCGCGCTCGGGCTTCCGAAGCACCTTCGCCGTCAGCGCGTCGTGGTCCGCCTGCAGCCAGGCGGGCACCTGCGCGACCAGCTCGGTCGCGTCGCGGATCACCGTCTGGGCGCCGGTCCCCGCCTTGATGGCGATCACGTCGTTCTCGCGCACCTGGTAGCTGGGGATGTTCACGCGGCGGCCGTTGACGGTCCAATGGCCATGCAGGATCAGCTGGCGAGCCTGGCGCCGCGAGGCGGCGAAGCCGAGGCGCACGAGCACGTTGTCGAAGCGGCATTCGAGGATCCGCAGCAGGTTCTCGCCCGTGATGCCGGGCTGACGCGACGCCTTGTCGTAGTAGTTGCGGAATTGCTTCTCGAGCACCCCGTAGTAGCGGCGGGCCTTCTGCTTCTCGCGCAGCTGGACCCGGTACTCGGACTGCTTCTGGCGGCCGCGGCCGTGCTCGCCGGGCGGGTACGAGCGGCGCTCGACGCCGCACTTGTCGGTCAGGCAGCGCTCGCCCTTGAGGAACAGCTTCTGGCCCTCGCGGCGGCACTGCTTGCACTGGGGGGAGGTATCTCGTGCCATGAAATCTCGTCTAGACCCTGCGCCGCTTGCGGGGGCGGCATCCGTTGTGTGCCTGCGGGGTGACGTCCCGCACGCCCGTCACCTCGAGCCCGGCTGCCTGCAGCGAGCGGATCGCGGTCTCGCGGCCCGAGCCCGGGCCCTTCACGAAGACCTCGACCTTCTGCATGCCCTGCTCGATGCCCTTGCGCGCGGCCGCGTCGGCGGTCACCTGCGCGGCGAAGGGAGTCGACTTGCGGGAGCCCTTGAAGCCGGCGCCGCCGGCGGACTCCCACGCGATCACGTTGCCCTCGCGGTCGGTGAGGGCGACGATCGTGTTGTTGAAGGACGTCTTGATGTGCGCCTGGCCGATCGGGATGTTCTTCTTGACCTTGCGGCGGCCGCGCTGCGGGCGGCGGGGAGCTGGGCTCACTTCTTGGTCGCCTTCTTCCTGCCCGCGATCGACATGCGCTTGGGACCCTTGCGCGTGCGTGCGTTCGTCTTGGTGTTCTGGCCGCGCACCGGGAGGCCCCGCCGGTGGCGGATGCCGCGGTAGCAGCCGATCTCCATCAGGCGCTTGATGGCCTGGGAGCGCTCGCGGCGGAGGTCGCCCTCAACGGTGAAGTCGCGGTCGATCAGATCGCGGAGCTTCGAGACCTCGTCCTCGGTCAGGTCGCGGACGTAGGTGTCCGGGCTGATGCCGAGCTCGGCGAGGAGCCGGTTCGACGTGGGCCGGCCGACCCCGTAGATGTACGTGAGGCCGATCTCGACGCGCTTGTTGAGGGGGATGTTGACCCCCGAAATCCGAGCCAAAGTTTTTTACCCCTGACGCTGCTTGTGACGCGGGTTCTGGCAGATCACCAGCACGCGGCCGTGCCGGCGGATGATCTTGCACTTCTCGCACATCGGCTTGACCGACGGTCGTACCTTCATGGTCCCTTTCGGTGTTTGATCTCAGCGGGCTGGCTCTGGCTGCCCGTACGGCCGCCGCTACCATCCCGTGATGCACGCCGAGCACTCGCGGGCCCGAAAACGCGACCAGCGAGTATAGCGTGGGGACACCGTGCCCATTCCCGGCCGCCATCCGCCGGGATCCGGTGCGTTCGACAGCGCGTACACAACTCCTCCTCCCGGTTCCGACCGCAGGGCGATATGCCGCCGGGGCCGGCACAGCCAGGCTTTCGCGGTCACTGTTCCTGAGGAGGATGCAATGAAGCGAAAGCTGCTGCCGGCCGCTGCCGGCGGGGCGCTGGGCGTGTTGGCCGTGCCGGCATCGGCGATGGCCGACTCGCTGGACGCGGCGAACAACGGGGTGCTCGGCGATTCCGTGGCGCTCAACACGCTCTGGGTCGTCATCGCCGCGGTGCTCGTGCTCTTCATGCTCGCCGGGCTGCTGTCGCTCGAGGCGGGCATGTCGCGGATGAAGAACGTCGGCACGCTCGTACCCAAGGCGCTCATCGGCATGGCGGTTGCAGCCATGGCCTACTACGCCGTCGGGTTCGCATTCGCGTTCGGCAACGGCGACATCATCGGCTCCACCGGGTTCTTCCTGCGGGATTACGGCGATCCGCAGCAGGCATTCGGGATCATGGGGCTGTCCGACGCGCTGATCGAGTCCAAGTGGCTCTTCCAGTTCGCGTTCTGCGCCGTCTGCCTCGCGATCGTCTGGGGCTCGACGCTCGAGCGCATCAAGTTCCACGCGCACGCGATCTTCGCGCTCGTGTTCGCGGGCTTCATCTACCCGCTCGCGTCGCACTGGGTGTTCGGAGGCGGCTGGCTCCAGAGCAACGTCGGCATGCAGGACTTCGCCGGCTCGACCGCCGTCCACCTCGTCGGCGCGACCGGCGCCCTGGCGGGCCTGCTCGTGCTCGGCGCCCGGCGCGGCAAGTACGGCGCCGACGGCAAGCCGCGGCCGATTCCCGGCCACAGCATGTACATCCTCGGCCTGGGCATGTTCATCCTGCTCATCGGCTGGTTCGGCTTCAACGCCGGCTCCACGCTGGGCGTCGCCGACGGCCGGTTCGCCGAGGTCGCGATGGTCACGATGCTCGGCGCGGCCGGCGGCATCCTCGGCGCGTACGTGATGACGGTGGTGCTCCAGCGCACGGTCGACATCGGGATGGTCTGCAACGGCCTGATCGCCGGCCTCGTCGCGATCACGGCACCTTCGGGCTATGTGGAGAACTTCGCGGCGCCGATCATCGGCATCGTCGGCGGCCTGATCGTGGTGCCGAGCATCATGCTGATCGACCGCAAGGTGGACGATCCGGTCGGCGTGCTGTCGGCGCACGGGCTCGCCGGCATCTGGGGCACGCTGGCGTGCGGCATCTTCACGGCGCCGCGGCTCGCGCAGTACAACGCGATCGGGGATCCGGGTGGCGGCTTCTGGTACTCGCAGTCGTTCACCCAGCTCGGCCACCAGGCGCTGGGCGTGGTCGTGGTCTTCGCCCTCGTCCTCGTGCTCTGCCTGATCACCTGGTACGCGATCGCGAAGACGATCGGCCTGCGCGTCACGGCCGAGGAGGAGGCCGCCGGCCTCGACATCTCCGAGCACGGCATGTACGGCTATCCGGAGCAGTTCATCTCCGACGCCGAGCTCTACGGGCCGGCCGTGCCGGCCGCCGTCAAGCTCAACGGGCACGCGCCGGCTCCGGCCGCGTCCGCTGAGGCTGCGCCGGCCTGACGCCGGCCAGCAGTCCTCCTCGGACACAGGTGGGCGCCGCTTGGACAGGGCGGCGCCCACCGTCCGCGAACGTCATCATCCGCCGCCATGTTCCGGTGGATCGCCGCGGCGGTGCTCCTGGCGGGCGCCGCGCCGGCGCCGGCTGCCGCCGCCGACCCGCTCGAGCGCTACGCGCCGGTCGTCGTGCACGACAGCGGCGAGCGGTCGCCGCTCACGTCGGTGCAGGCGTTCGCCGGCCGCGTGCCCGGCGTCGACCCGGGCCGGCTCCGGCCCACGGTGTACGGCCGGCGCGCCGGGGCGTGGCTGCAGTACTGGCTCTTCTTCGCGGACAACCCGCAGGACCGCGGCGCGCTGCGGACCGGCCGCCACGAGGGCGACTGGGAGATGGTCCAGTACCGGCTGCGCGGCGGGCGCGTCGTCGAGGCCGTGTCCACGCAGCACTCCGGCGCGGAGTCCTGCGGATTCGCCGACGTCCGGCGCTCCCGCGGACGCCCGGTGGTCTTCCTGGCGCGGGGCTCGCACGCCGCGTACTTCGAGCCCGGGCTGCGCGACCGCACGTGGCCGGACCCGAACGACGAGGCCGACGGCCGCGGCGTCCGCGTCCGCCCGCGGCTCGTGCGCGTGAGCGAGGAGCGGCCGCCGTGGCTGGCCTACGACGGGCGCTGGGGTGCGAGCCGGGCGAGCTGGGTCCCGGGCGAGATGGACTCCCCGCGCGGCCCGGCGTTCCAGGACGTCCGCTGGTCGGATCCGGCGGCCTGGGCCGCGGCGGCCCGGCCGTGCGCCGGGCCGGGCTGCGACGAGCGCGGGGAGTGCGACGGTCGCGAGACCGCGATCGCTGCCGTGCTCGCGTTGCTGGGGCTGCTCGGTGCCGTGTCGTACGGCGCGCGGCGGTTGCGGCGGGCCGAGCCGGCGGCGGCGTGAGCTTGTGCCGGCAGGCTGACGCCGACGAACGTCAACGGCCGCATCGAGGAGGGGCCCGGGATCGGGGCTCGCTCCCGTGCGAGCGCTCCTTCCGCGGGCGATTGTCGCCTTGACCCCAATTATTCGGGTGAAGCAAACAATCGCCGAGCGATTTGCACGTTGACCATCACATAGATGCTCAACGTGCAAATCGTCCCGCCCAGCCGGCCGAACCCTCCCCCCTCAATGCCCGCCGTTGACGTTGGCCGATCCCGCCGCGGCGGCCATGAGGTCGCGCTCCGCCCGCGCCAACGACGCCATCGACGCCGCCGACGCGCGCCCATGCACCCACGGCACCGCCCCCGGTTCGAGCACGAGCAGCTCCGCGCCCGGCGTCGCGGCCGCCATCTGCTGCGCGTGCGCAGCGCCGATGACCCGATCGGTGCGGAGGTGGGTGAGCAGCATGCGCGCGTGGATGTCCGACGCGTGGCCGATCGGGCTCATCGCCTCGAGCGCGTCGCCCGGGAACGCCCGCCGCGCGTTGCGGTCGGCATGCGCGGCGACCGCGCTCGGCCGCGGGTCGATCGCCGCCAGGTCGGTCGGCGCGCCCGCCGTCTCGACGCAGGCGACGTCCGGGCGCGCCGCCGCGACCATCAGCGCAAGCTGGCCGCCGGCGGATTCGCCGTAGAGGCAGATCGGGATGTCGGGGCCGGAGCGCGCGCGGACCCGGTCGTACGCGTGCAGCACGCTCGCCGGCGCGTCGCCGCCAGGCGGGTAATCGACGATGACGCCGCGCCAGCCCTGGCGGCGCCACCGCTCCAGGTCGTCGCGGACGGCCATGCTGATCCGGTGGCCGACGCCGTACCAGGCCCCGCCGTGGACGCCGATGACCACGCCGCGGACCGGGCCGTCCGGCGTGAGCGTCGCGACGAAGGGTCGCTCGCCGGAGGCCAGGGGCGGCAGCGCGCAGGCGGCGAGAACGGCGAGTGCGAGTGCGAAGCGGCGCACGCCTGCCAGCCTCGCCGATTTCGGGCCGCGAGGGAAGCGTCACGGCCGGCTCAGGCCGCCGCGCGCGCTCCCGCCTCGTGCCACGGCGTCAGGATCCGCGGCCCGGCGGCCGTGATCGCCACCGTGAACTCGAAGTGGGCGGCCAGGGAGCCGTCCTGCGAGTAGATCGCCCAGCCGTCGTCGCCCATCCGGACCATGTGCCGGCCGGCGGTGACCATCGGCTCGATCGCGAGGACCATCCCCTCCTCCAGCACGACGCCCTTGCCGGGCGGGCCGTAGTTCGGGATCTGCGGCTCCTCGTGCATCGAGCGCCCGATGCCGTGGCCGACCAGCGACCGCACGACCGAGAAGCCGCGCTCCTCCACGTGCGTCTGCACCGCGTGCGAGACGTCGCCCAGCCGGTTCCCCACGAGGCACTGGTCGACGGCGCGGAAGAGCGACTCCTCCGTGACCTCCAGCAGGCGGGAGGCGACCGGCGAGACCTCGCCGACCGGGAACGTGCGCGCGCCGTCGGCGACCCAGCCGTCCTTCACGACGCCGACGTCGACCGAGAGGATGTCGCCCTTGCGCAGCTTGACCTTCCCCGGGATCCCGTGCACGACCATGTGGTTCGGCGACGCGCAGATCGAGCCCGGGAAGCCGCGGTAGCCCTTGAACGCCGGCGTCGCGCCCTGCGAGCGGATGAACTTCTCGGCGGCGGCGTCCAGCTCGCCGGTCGTCACCCCTGCGCGAACCTTGGCGGCGAGCAGGCTCATCGTCCGCACGTGGATCTCGCCGGCCTGGGCCATGGCGTCGATCTCCGCGGGGGTCTTCCGGACGATCACAGTCGTTCTTCGAGGCGCAGCGTGGCGAGCGTCGCGCGGATGTGGTCGTGCACCTCCGTCGGCGAACGCGAGCCGTCGAAGCGCCGCAGCAGGCCGCGCTGGTCGTAGTAGTCGATGAGCGGCTCGGTCTTCGCGTGGTACGTCGCGAGCCGCTTGCGGATCGTGTCCGGCTTGTCGTCGTCACGCTGGAACAGCCGCGTGTTGTCGAGCTCGCACATGCCCTCGAGCTTCGGCGGGTTGAAGTCCACGTGGTACACGTGCCCGTTCCGACACTGTCGCCGTCCCGACAGCCGCTGGATCACCGTGTCGTCGTCGACGGCGACCAGCAGCGCGGCGGTCAGCCGCCGGTCGTTCTCCTCCAGCGCGCCGGCCAGCGCCTCGGCCTGCCCGACGCTGCGCGGGTACCCGTCGAGCAGGAAGCCGTCGCCGCCCTTCTCCTCGATCTCCTCGAGGATCATCCGGATGACCAGCTCGTCGGGCACGAGGTCGCCGCCTTCCATGTACGACGCGGCCTCCACGCCCAGCTCGGTCTGCTCGTTCTTGTGCTTGCGCAACAGGTCGCCGGTGCCGATGTACGGCAGCCCGAAGTCGTCCTTCAGGCGATCCGCCTGGGTGCCCTTACCGGCACCGGGAGGGCCGAGCAGGATGAGGTTCAGCTCGCTCATATGCATGAAGTCGTCCATCCGACCACCGCGTGCGGCGATCGGAGGACGAACACCCTACTTCAGGAAGCCCTCGTAGTTGCGCATCATGAGCTGCGCCTCGAGCTGCTTCATCGTGTCCAGGGCGACGCCGACGACGATCAGGATCGAGGTGCCGCCGAAGTAGAAGTTGGCCGACGTCTGGTTGATCAGGATCGTCGGCAGCGCGGCCACTGCGGCCAGGTACAACGCTCCTGGGAACGTCAGGCGGGCGAGGATGCGGTCGAGGAACTCGGCCGTGGGCCTCCCTGGTCGTACGCCGGGGATGAAGCCGCCGTACTTCTTCAGGTTGTCGGCCTGGTCGACGGGGTTGAACGTGACCGCCGTGTAGAAGTACGTGAACAGGATGATGAAGACGGTCTCGCCGGCGATGTAGGCCCAGCCGTTCGGCGAGAAGAACGTCGCGAGCCCCTCCGCGCCCGGGATGAGCTGGCCGACCGTGGGCGGGAACGCCATGATCGACGCGGCGAAGATGACCGGGATCACGCCCGCCATGTTCACGCGCAGCGGTAGGTAGGTCTGGCCGCCCGAGCTCATCCGCCGCCCGATCACGCGCTTGGCGTACTGGACCGGGATGCGGCGCTGGCCCTCCTGGATGAAGACGATCGCCGCGATGATGCCCAGCGCCATGAACGGCATGATGACCTTGAAGACCTGGTCCGGGTTGGTCCACCACGCGCTGACGCCGCTGGGCAGGCCGGACACGATCGAGGCGAAGATCATCAGCGAGATGCCGTTGCCGATGCCGCGCTGGGTGATCAGCTCGCCCATCCACATCAGCAGCACGCAGCCCGCGGTCAGACAGAGCACCACGAGGATGACCGAGCCCAGGTTGAAGTTCTCGAACACCGGCGTGCCGGCGCTCTGGCCCTGCGAGCGGAACAGGAAGACGTAGCCGACGGCCTGCGCGGCGGCGAGCCCGACGGTCAGGTAGCGGGTGTACTGCGTGATCCGCGCCTGGCCGACCTCGCCCTCCTTCTGCAGCTTCTCCAGCGACGGCGAGACGACCGTCAGCAGCTGCAGGATGATCGAGGCCGTGATGTACGGCATGATCCCGAGCGCGAACAGCGCGATGCGCGACAGTCCGCCGCCCGTGAACAGGTTGAGGAAGCCGAGGATGTCCGAGCCGGCGTAGCTGTCCTCCAGCTGCTTCAGCGCCTCGGTGGAGACGCCCGGGACCGGGATGAACGAGCCCAGCCGGTAGAGCGCAAGGATGGCCGCCGTGAACATCAGCTTCTTGCGGATGTCCGCGACCTTGAAGGAGTTCAGGATCGTCGCCAGCACGGCTCGGGTTCTCCCTCGAGGCTACTTGATGACCTGGCAGGTGCCGCCGGCCGCCTCGATCGCGGCGCGCGCGGACTTGGAGAACGCGTGCGCGTGGACCGTCAGCGGCTTGGTGATCTCACCGCGGCCCAGCACCTTCACCGGGATGTCGCGCCGCGTGGCGAGCCCAGCCGCCTTCAGTGCCGCAGGGTCGACCGACGCTCCGGACTCGAAGCGCGCCTCGAGATCGGCCAGGTTGACCGGCTGGGTGTGCGTCCGGAACATCTCGAACGGCATCGACATCTTCTTGTTCGGCCCGCGCAGCTTGCGCATGCGCATGTGGATCGGGTTCTGGCCGCCCTCGAAGCGCGCGCGGTCCTTGGCGCCCGCGCGGGAGCCGTAGCCCTTGTGGCCGCGGCCGGACGTCTTGCCGTGGCCGGAGCCGTGGCCGCGCCCGACGCGCTTGCGGTCCTTGCGGGAACCCGGAGCGGGCTGCAGGTTGTGGAGGCCGACGATCGGCTCGTCGACCTCTTCACGCTTCGGCACCATCACTTCTCCTCGACGACGATCAGGTGGCGCACGGCGTGCAGCATGCCGCGCAGCTGCGGCGAGTCCGGCTTCTCGACCGTGTGGCCGATCTTGCGCAGTCCGAGCGAGCGCAGCGTGTCGCGCTGCTTCGCGTTGGAGCCGTTGGCCGAGCGCACCTGCTTGATCACGTACATGTTCACGCCGGCGTCTCCGTCGGCTCGGCGGCCTCGGCGACCACAGGCTCTGCCGTGAGCGTCTCCACCGCCGGGACGTCCTGCTTGGACAGCCCGAGCACGGCGTCGACGGAGAGCCCGCGGAGCGCGGCGATCTCCTCCGGCTTGCGCAGCTCCTGCAGACCGGAGATGGTCGCCTTGACCAGGTTGATCGGGTTCTGCGACCCGAGCGACTTCGACAAGATGTCGTGGATCCCGGCCAGCTCGAGCACCGCGCGCACGCCGCCGCCGGCGATCACGCCGGTACCGGGGGACGCGGGCTTGAGGAACACGCGGCCGGACCCGAAGATCCCGGTCGTCTGGTGCGTGATCGTCGCGCCGTGCCGCGGGACGCGGAACAGGCGCTTCTTGGCGTTCTCGACGCCCTTCTGGATCGCGAGCGGAACCTCGTTGGCCTTGCCGTAGCCGTAGCCGACGGTGCCGTTCTCGTCGCCGACGACCACGAGGGCCGTGAACGAGAAGCGGCGGCCGCCCTTGACGACCTTCGCGACGCGGTTGATCTCCACCACGCGCTCCTGGAGGTCCAGGCCGGCGGAGGAGACGGAACGATCTGGTGCGGACATGGTCGATACCGAGCTTAGAAGGTCAGGCCGCCCTCGCGGGCGCCCTCGGCCAGGGTCTTGACACGGCCGTGATAGCGGTAGCCGCCGCGGTCGAACACCGCTGTGTCGATACCGGCCGCCTTCGCGCGCTCGGCGATCAGGGCGCCCGCCCGGGCAGCCTGCTCCATCGGCGCCAGGTCGCGGAGCTCGGCCTCGGTCCAGTTGACGGCCGCCAGCGTGCGGCCGGCGTCGTCGTCGATGAGCTGGGCGAAGATGCCGCGGTTGGAGCGGAACACGGCGATGCGCGGGCGCTCGGCCGTACCGTGCACCTTGGCACGGACGCGGCGCCGGCGCTTGAGGCGCCGCTGGGGTGACGTGACGGTGCTCATGCTCGATTGCTCCGCGTGGTGATCCGCGCCCCGGCGCGGCGGTCGAACCGGTTGCGAATCATGCCCTCTTGCCTACCTTCCGGGCGACGTACTCGCCCTCGTAGCGGATGCCCTTGCCCTTGTAGGGCTCCGGCGGCCGCTGCTTGCGGATCACGGCGGCGATCTGGCCGACCTGCTGCTTGCTCGACCCCTTGACGATCACGCGCGTCGGCTGGGGCACCTCGAACTCGATGCCCTCCGGCGCCTTGATCGGCACGGGGTGCGAGTAGCCGAGCGCCAGCTCGAGGTCGCGGCCCTTGAGCTGCGCGCGATAGCCGACGCCCTGGATCTCGAGTGTCTTGGTGAAGCCGCTGGTGACGCCCTCGACCATGTTCGCGATCAGGGTCCGCGTCAGACCGTGCAGCGCGCGATGCTCCGCGCGGTCGGTCGGCCGCGTGACGAGCAGCCGGCCGTCCTCCTGCGTGACCTCGATGACGCGCGCCTTGCGCTCCTGGAGGTTGCCACGCGGGCCGGCCACGCGCACGACCTCCGCCTCGATCGTGACGGAGACCGACTCGGGGACGGGAATGGGCTTCCTGCCGATGCGGGACATGGCGGGCTACCAGACCTCGGCGACGACCTCGCCGCCGACGCCCGCCTTGCGCGCGTCGTGGCCGGTCATCACACCGTGGGACGTGGACAGGATCGCGGTGCCCATGCCGCCCAGCACCTTCGGGACGTGCTTGGCGTCGACGTAGGTCCGCTGACCCGGACGCGAGACGCGCCGGATCCCCGAGATCACCGACGTGCGGTTCTCGGTGTACTTCAACCGGACGACGATCCGCTCGCCGGCCGCGCCGGGGCGGCCGTCGACGGTCTCGAACGCCTCGATGTAGCCCTGCTCGCGCAGGATGCGGGCGAGCTCCTTCTTCAGCGTCGACGAGGGGATCTCGACCGTCTCGTGGGCGGCCATGATCCCGTTGCGGATGCGCGTCAGGAAGTCGGCGATGGGGTCGGTCATGCTCATGCCGAACGCCCTACCAGCTCGACTTGGTCATGCCGGGGATGTAGCCCTCGTGGGCCATCTCCCGCAGGCAGATCCGGCACAGGCCGAACTTCTTGTAGACGGCACGCGGGCGACCGCACTTGCGGCAGCGCGTGTACGCCCGGGTCTTGTACTTGGCCGGCCGCGCGGAGCGGACGATCTGGGAGGTCTTGGCCATGGGTGAGTTCTCTCTCGGTTCCTCAGGCCGCGACGGCCTGGTCGTTCAAGGACTCGAAGCCGGCCGGGCGCCCGTCACGGGAGAAGGGCATGCCCAGTGCGTCGAGCAGCGCGAAGGCCTCGGCGTCGGTCTGCGCGGTGGTCGTGATCGTCACGTCCATGCCGCGCACCTGGTCGATGTTGTCGTAGTCGATCTCGGGGAAGATGATCTGCTCGCGGACGCCCATCGAGTAGTTGCCGCGCCCGTCGAACGAGCGCGGGTTCAACCCGCGGAAGTCGCGGATCCGGGGGATCGCGATCGCCGTCAGGCGGTCCAGGAACTCGTACGCGCGCTCCCCGCGCAGCGTCACGGACAGGCCGACCGGCATGCCCTCGCGCAGCTTGAAGGCGGCGACCGACTTGCGCGCGCGGCGCACGTTCGGCTGCTGGCCCGCGATCGCGGCCAGCTGCTGCTTGGCGGCCTCGAGCATCTTGGCGTCCTGCTTGGCCTCGCCGACGCCCATGTTGACCGTGATCTTGACCAGCTTCGGCGCCTGCATCGGCGACGAGTAGCCGAACTTGTCGATCAGCAGCGCGCGGATGCGCTCGTTGTATGCGTCCTTCAGTCGTGCCATGTCAGTCGATCTCGGTGCCCGAGCGCTTGGTCACGCGCATGCGCGTGCCCTGCTCGGTGCGGCGCGTCCCCACGCGCGTCGGCTTGTGGTCCTTGGGGTCCAGCAACGCCACGTTGGAGACGTGGACCGGACCCTCGCGCTCGATCACGCCGACCGGCGCGTTCGGGCGCGCCTGGTTCGGGCGCTGGTGGCGCTTGACGATGTTGATGCCCTCCACGTAGACGCGGTCCTTGGACCGGTCGACGCGGATGATCTTGCCGGTCTTGCCCTTGTCCTTGCCCGAGATCACGATGACCTCGTCGTCGGTGCGCAGCTTCATCTCAGAGCACCTCCGGAGCGAGCGAGACGATCTTCATGAACCCGCCGTCGCGCAGCTCGCGGGCCACGGGCCCGAAGATGCGCGTGCCGCGCGGGTTGTTCTGGGCGTCGATGATCACGGCCGCGTTCTCGTCGAAGGCGATGTAGGTCCCGTCGTCGCGCCCGAACTCCTTCTTCGTGCGCACGACGACGGCCTTGACCACCTCGCCCTTCTTGACCGACCCCTGCGGGGTGGCCTGCTTGACCGTGGCGGTGATGATGTCGCCCACGCCCGCGTAGCGGCGGCGGGAGCCGCCCATCACGCGGATGCAGAGGATCTCGCGGGCGCCGGTGTTGTCGGCGACCTTGAGACGCGTCTCGTTCTGGATCACTTCGCCCGCTCCAGGACTTCCGTGAGGCGCCAGCGCTTCGAACGGCTCATCGGCCGGCACTCGACCACGCGGACCGTGTCGCCCTCGTTGGCGTTGTTCGCCTCGTCGTGCGCGTACAGCTTGAGCGTGGAGCGCAGGATCTTGTGGTACCGGCGATGGCGCCGGACGACGTCGATCTTGACCGTGATGGTCTTGTCGCCCTTGGCCGACGTCACGACGCCCTGACGCACCCGCGGGCGGCCGGGGCCGTGCTCCGGCGCGTGGTCAGCCTCGGTCGTCGTCCGCTCGGACTTCGTCGCGGCGCGGCGCTCCTTGAGCTTCGCGCGGTAGGCGCGGCGCTCCTTGGCGGTCGCGGCGCGACGCGCCTGGCGCTCCTCGACGCGCTGCTCCGGCGTCACCGGCCCGCGCTGGGCGGGACGGCGCTCGGCGCGGCGCGCGTCGAGACGCTCGCGGCGGGTCGTCGAAGCAGGGGCAGCCGGCGCCGCGGACTCGGCGGGCGTCTCCGCGGCCGCCTCGGGCGTCGTCTCGCCGGTCTCGGCGCTCTCGACCTCTTCAACCACGGTCTCTGGGGTCTTCTCGTCTTCAGCCATTGTCGCTCGTGCTCTTCACATTCGGGTCGATCCCTCGCTGGTGCGCCACGGTGAGGGCGCGAGCGAGCTCTCGCTTTGCGGTCTTCAGGCCGGCCGTGTTCTCCAGCTCGCCGGTGGCGTGCTGCATGCGCAGGCCGAACAGGTCGCGCCGCGCGGTGCCGAGGTGCTCGCGCAGCGTCTTCTCGTCCAGATCGTGCAGGTCCTGGGTCCTCATCACGCGTGCTCCAGGTCCTCGCGCAGGACGAACTTCGTCTTCACGGGGAGCTTGTGGCCGGCGAGGCGCAGCGCCTCGCGGGCGAGCGGCTCG
>Ga0193742_1001081_pt1 | contig 16950 bp, 19 predicted proteins | sample L2c1metaG_FD_165511 | JGI IMG/M metagenome (GOLD analysis project Ga0193742, IMG submission 165511) | Soil microbial communities from a riparian zone of the East river system, Colorado, United States - L2c1 | ecosystem: Environmental > Terrestrial > Soil > Riparian zone | place: USA: East River... | reverse complement strand
GCGCGACAGGCCGCTCCTGGCGCAAAGCTGCCGGTCACGGGCATGTCCGCTCGTCGGGGTAGAACGGAAGTCGGGTTTCGGGCCGTTCAGGTCCGTTGATGACCCCGTTTCAGACCTCGGAATAGGCTGGGTTGTGACTGATCGGGTTCCACTTCTAACTGGCTACCAATCCGCAAAGTGCTAGGTTGTCGGCGTTGGTTGATGCGTGTCCTTCGGAGACGCCAAGCGACGGCGCCGTCTATCAATGGTGTCGCTACAGCGACAATATGATGACCACTAACGATCCCAGTTCTCTTGCGCGGATAGAGATGAAGCGTCTGCGCTTCGATCGCTATGTTCTGGATTTGGATCGCGGTTGCCTTCTGCTTGATGGCAACGAGATTGCTCTTCGGCCAAAGACTTTCGCCGTACTGCGTTATCTCGTCGAAAATTCCGGCCGCCTTGTTTCGAAGGACGAGCTCTTTGCCGCGGTCTGGCCGAATCTGGCCGTCACCGACGACGCCCTCGTACAAAGTGTAGGCGAATTGCGACGAGCACTCGGGGATGATGGCCCGCGCCTGATCAAAACGATTCCCCGCCGCGGCTATCGACTTGAATCGGCCGTGTCGATCGTTGCGCCGGTTGCCCCGTCTGTGAGTGATGCTGCGCGGGATTTGGTGGCTTCCGACGATGACAATCGAGCGTCGAACTCCCCCACTAGACCCCATGCATGGAAGTTATTGCTGACGGCGTTCACCGGTTGGCGAAGGGGATTGTTCGCCGCTCTCTTTCTCGTGGTCTTGCTTGCCGCTGCAACGCTGTTGGTCGGTCGCTCTGAGTGGAAATTTCTCAGGACCCCGCATGTTGGCGAGCAATTGTCGAAAACTGCCGAATTTGCCGCGAAACCGGCAATCGCAATTCTCCCCTTGGCGAACCAGAGCGACGGCTCTGCTCGCGAATATTTCGCGGATGGATTGACTCAGGACATCATCAACGCTCTGGGCCGGTTTCCCGAACTGACCGTGATGTCATGGAATGCCGTTTTCCCATACAAGGGCAGACCCGCAACCCCCGGAGAGATCGCCCGTAGTCTTGCTGTGCGCTATCAGGTTGAAGGAAGCGTCCGCCAGACCGGTGATCGTGTGCGAGTGAACGCGCGACTCGTAGATGCGCATGGCCAGGTGCTTTGGTCTGCCAGTTACGATGAGGCGCTTGCAGATGTCTTTTCCCTGGAAGACAAAATCACCGCTCAGGTCGCCGGGACATTGGCAATCCGGGTAACGCAAATCGAACAACGTCGGGTGCTCACGAAGCCGACCGACAGTCTCGAGGCGTACGACTACGTTCTGCGCGCCAGGCCGGCATTGCAGCGCCCGGCGCGTGCAAACATCGTGGAGGCGCGTATGTTGCTTAGACGTGCCATCGAGCTCGATCGGAACTACGCGGCCGCCTATGCGGCACTCGCCGAAACCTATCACGTCACTATGTCGATGGGCTGGGCGGAGTCGCCGGGAGTGTTGCTAAGTCGCGCGGAGGAGATGGCAAACAAAGCGCTGAGCATTGACGAATCCGATGTGCGTGCTCGCATCGTGCTCGGGCGCATCCATCTTTTTTATCACCGATACGACCAGGCCAAGACTGAGATCGACCGCGCGATCGCGATCAATCCGAACAACGCCAATGGTCTTGCCGGCCGTGGCAATATCCTGATGTGGTCAGGGCAGACGGATGCCGCCATCGAGGCGTTGGAGCTCGCGCAACGCATCGATCCCGAACTCAATGCGGTCGATCGTTTTGCGCTCAGTCTCGCCTACTATCTGAAACGGCGCTACGACGCGGCGATCGAACAGGCCGAGCTCAATCTCCGCAAAACAACGGGCGCAAACTTCAGCCGTATCTTGCTGGCGGCCGCCTATGCACAGCTTGGTCGATCCGAGGACGCCGCAAGTGTCGTGACGACGATCCACCGCCTCGACCCAACCTTCGATGCGCAGGAATTCGGGACCAAGTTTTTGAGCGCCGCCGACCTCGAGCACTTGCGCGACGGACTGCGCAAGGCCGGCCTCTCGGAAGGGGCCGGCCAACGTTGACCCCTAGTCCTTGGGAAGGATCGACCGGTTCTGGTTCGCTTTGGTGATATTGCCAGCGAGGTCCTGCTGGAAGAGCACAGGGCCTTTCGGAGCCGGCGAGCCGAAGACATAGAGCTTGCCCTCGCTGATCAACCAGTTCTCCGGGTTTGCCGTGACGATTTTGCCCAGGGCCAACGCCATCGCGCAGTAATTTCCGAATTGTGGTGCGTAGTGCACGGGATCGGCCTTGAATAGATCGCGATGCTCCGCGCTGGCAAAGCGGTAGCGGTGCTCGTCCCATTGGTACTCGTACTCCGGCATCCCACGCGTGGGCTTTCCATCGGTGAAGTAGGCGACGGGATCGTAGCCCTGGATCGCCAGCGGCGTGTCGATGGCAACAGATGGTATTGACGTCATCAGCGGGAAGGCTGCGACGAGCAGAACGAGGCGAAATGCGCTGCGGCGAGAGAGATTGTGCATAGCGGTTCCCTTTGATTGGCCCTCGGAACATTGCGAGCCCAAATGCGAAGTTTCATCGACGCCGGCCAGCAAAACCCTAGGCTCAGGATGCCGTAACGAGAGGAGTCGAAGAAAACGACGAAAAAACCCCGAAATTTGGCGGAGCAAGCCGGGCGATCGCGGTAACCGCGGCTAATGCGGTCGAAACCGCTCTAGCGTTTCGGAATAAGGTCGCGGTTCTGATTGGCGCGCGCAACGTTGGCAGCGAGATCCTTCTGAAACAGGTCCGGCCCGATGGACTTGCCAAACAGATAGAGCTTGCCCTCGCTGATCAACCAGTTCTCTGGGTCCGCCTCGACGATCTCGCGCCCGGCCAGTGACATAGCGCAGAAACCTGCGAACTGCGGTGCGTAGTGCACAGGATCGGCCTTGAAAAGCTCCCGGTGCTCTGTGCGCAAAAAGCGGTAGCGGTGCTCGTCCCACTCATATTCGATCTCCGGCAACCCACGCTTGGGCTTTCCGTCGGTGAAGTAGGCGACCGGGTCATAACCCTTGATCGCCAGGGGCGCTTTTTCCGCAGCATTGGACCATGACGCCGTCGCAAACGGGGAGGCTGCGACCAGCAAAATGAACCCGCCAACGGCGTTCCGCCGAGAGAAACCATGCATGGCGTGCTCCCATGAGTTACCCCTCGCGCAGCCGTGCCAGTTGGCTCCCGCTCGGGCAGCAATCCTGACTATCTACACTCGCGTCGCGCCGATTGCGTCCACTCATTCATAGCTCAGCCGCCTCTTCAAATCTCGATGTTTCCCACCGTTTACTTCCGATATTGGCGCAAACCGGGCCCTGCGCAGCATCGACGAGCGCTCGACCGACCTCAGATCGCCGGCTGCACGCAGCCACAGAGTTTGTTGCTCCTGCGCGCTACCCTGCAGCCGCCGCGATTTCGTGCGGCGAGGCGGTCCGACCTGGCCGAACATCCTCGTCACCTTGTTTCCTTTCCGGGGGAAGCCCAGCGAACCGGCGCAAAGCGTCGGCCATCTGGACGCGCCCGCTGACGCCGGTGATCACCACGTCGACCATGGTAAGGGATGAGTGGAAGTGGCCGCGAGCGTTAAGTTGCTCAACAGGCACACCCGCGGCAGCCAGGGCTTCGGCGTAAGCGAGACCCTCGTCGCGCAGCGGATCGAACTCGCAGGTCGCCACGAACGCCTGCGGCAAGCCCTCGAGTTTGCCGCGCAGTGGCGAGACGCGCGGATCGGTTCGGTCGGCAGGCGAACAGTACAGGTCCCAGAACCAGTACATCAACGAGCGCGTCAGAAAATAGCCCGTCGCATTGTCGTTGTAAGAAGGGCGGTCGAAAGTACAGTCGGTGACCGGGCAAACCAAAAGCTGGCCTGAGATCTGCGGGCCACCGCGGTCGCGCGCCAGCTGGCATATGACGGCAGCGAGGTTGCCGCCGGCGCTCCAGCCCGCGACCATCACCGGTCCAGGCGTGCCGCCGAGGTCAGCCGCATGCTCTGCGATCCACCGCGTCGCCGCGTAGCCGTCCTCGGCCGCTGTCGGGAAGCGGTGTTCGGGCGCATGCCGGTAACCGACGCTGACGAAGATCATCCCGGTACGCCGGCACATGTCACGGCAGAACGGATCGTCTGATTGCTGGTCACCGAACACCCAGCCGCCGCCATGGAAATAGACCACGATCGGATGTGGCCCCGGCGTCGCCGGACGATAGAGACGGTAGGGCAGTTTACCGTCGGTGCCGGGGAGTGTGCCGTCGGCAACCTCGCCGACCGGTCGGCCGGCAGGACGGGCGGCATTGAATTCAGCCACGAAGTCGCGCGTACCTTGGGCTCCGAGCGACTCTATCGGCGGCAACTTCATGTCCGCCAGCATGTTCAGCACCAGTCGCACGTCCGGCTGCAGCCGAACGACCTCGCCGTCGTTGCATTGCTCGGCAATGCCGGGGCCGGTGAGCCTGAAACCGAGCATGCCGCGGCTGACGACCTCGTTGCAGATGCTGCGGTAGGGGCCGACGCCGCCAGTATAGGGCATCACGCCTTGCGCCTTGCCGGGAACGTTGGCGCCCGTGTACCAGGTGTTCGCCAGCCGATGCAGCGTGAGCGTTGCACAATCGGCCATGTGTTGCGCCCAGCCGGCCTGCGCCGTGTCGGTCGCCTCGATAGTCGTGACGCCGGTCTCTCGCATCGCAATCAGCCGGTCGACGACCCAGTTGACATGCTGCTCGATCGACACGGCCATATTCGATAGCACCGACGGGCTGCCCGGGCCGGTGATCATGAACAGGTTGGGAAAGCCGGCCACGGCAAGCCCAAGATAGGTCTGCGGGCCGCTGGCCCAGACGTCCGACAGCGACTTCCCGCCGCGGCCCGTGATTGGATGAACGGCCATGATGGCCCCGGTCATGGCGTCGAAGCCTGTGGCGAACACGATCACATCGACGTCGACCGTGCGCTCGTCGGTCTTGATACCGGAGGCGGTGATCGACTTGATCGGCTCCCGCCGCAGGTTCACGAGCGTGACGTTGGGACGGTTGTAGGTGGCGTAGTAGTTGGTATCGAGGCAGGGACGCTTGGCCCCAAACGGATGGTCGTAAGGGCTCAGCGCTGCCGCCGTTTCAGGGTCCTTGACGGTCGCATGGATTTTCTCGCGGATTAGCTCGGTGAGCAGCGCGTTGCCATCGACGTCGACGCCCTGGTCAGCCCAAAGCTGGGTCAGGATGTAGACGAGATCGCCGGCGGCCCACGCCTGCTCGAAGCGCTCGCGGCGCTCGGCCTCACTCAATTGCCAGCTCACCGCCGTTTGTTGCGGCCACGGTACACCTGCCAGCGACCAGCGGGCCTGCTCACGGTAGCTGGCGCGGTCGCTCTCCAGCAAGGCAACGCGATCCGACGGCGGAGGACCATTATGGGCGGGAAGGGCAAAGTTCGGCGTGCGTTGGAAGACGGTCAACTGGGCCGCCTGCTCAGCGATTAACGGGATCGCCTGGATCCCGGACGATCCCGTGCCGATGACCGCGATGCGCTTGCCGGCGAGCTTGACCTCCTCATGCGGCCAGCGACCGGTGAAATAGACCTCGCCCTTGAAGTCTTTGACGCCATCGATCTCCGGCGGCTTGGGCGAGGAGAGACAGCCGGTGGCCATAATGTAGTACCGGCAGGATACAGTCGCGCCACTGTTGGTCGTCAGCAGCCAGCGTTCCGCGGCCTGATCCCACGTCGCCGCCGTGATCCTTGTGCAAAAGCGGATGTCGCGCCGCAGATCATAGCGGTCTGTGACGAAGCCAAGGTAGCGCAGGATTTCGGGCTGGGTTGCGTATTTCTCCGACCATTTCCACGCGCTCTCTAGCTCCGGATCGAAGGTGTAGCTGTAGTCGATGGTCTGAATGTCGCAGCGTGCGCCGGGATATCGGTTCCAGTACCAGGTGCCGCCGACGTCGCCGGCTTCCTCCAACACCAATGTCGTGAAGCCGGCCTTGCGCAACCGATGCAGAAGGTACAGTCCGGCAAAGCCTGCACCCACCACCGCGACGTCGACTTGTTGCGTCGCACCGCCGCTCGTTGCTTGTGAAAGAGATGCTGCAACCATTGCTTCTGGCATGCCATCCTCCCGTGCATTTTATTTTGCCGCAGGCTACAGCCGCACACCCGGTTTGTCATCAGGACAATTGCAATCTTCGGTCGCTGCGCGCGGGGCGACTGTCCGTTCGAAAACGGCTGGGTGCGATCTGGCGGTGACGTTCGGGAGACTGCTGCCACCATGTGGACGCGCTATCGCGTCAGGGGACTCTCCGGAATTTTGCATCACGACTCTTTAAGCGTCAGTCAACCAGGGCAGCGATTACGCCACGAGCCTAGTTCCCGGCATTGTGGGTGGGTCGCCTCAGCTTGCCTCCGAAAAAACAGGCTCTGACGTAAAATACGGTGAAATAACTACAGCAGGTCAAAAAGGGGGAGCCGCGGGTATCTAAAAATTAGGTCAGTGACCAAGCCGAACCAGTATGTTGGAGAGGGACACGGCGCAGGGAAACTCAAGCCTCAAATACAATCGCCTTTAAGCGTTTTGTCGGATGACGATGCAATCCAAGCATCAATTGCGGCTAGTTCGGAAGGGTGCCAGCGCTCGCCAACTTGAATTGGCGTCATGCTGACAGCTTGTACACGCTTGGCGGCGAAGGCGGATGGCTGGTCAACGGGAAGAGTTTTGCTCGTCAGGTTTCGGCGCGGCCTTTTCCACCAGCGCGATAATCTCACGGCGCTTTTCCGGGTCGGTGATTTTGATGAAGGCCCTTATCAGCCGCAGAGTCTCCAGGTCTTCTCGCTTGAAGGTCATTCCCTCTGATACGGGAAAACACGAAGGCGGACTTGGTTAAACTCGGCGGATTACGATTTAACCTTAAAGTTGTGGGCCGTATTTTTACGGCCAGCACCGCAGCAAGATAATCGACGCCGCCACAGTTGGCGGCCCTCTTGCACTACGAAAAAGTCCCAGCTTCCCGCCGGCTTGTTTCTTTGGTGTACCAGGGTTAATGGCAAAGACAGGTGTGGTATCAAAGAAAAACGGGGGCCGCCGCCGACTGGCAAGGGCAGCTACTTCCGTAGGTGCCTTCGACTCTCAAGCCCGGATCGAGAACCTACCTCAGCTTCACGCGCATCGAGCAGCGCATTGGGCGGAACATGAAGATCCACGCGTGCGAGCCGGTCGCAAAATAGTAGGCTTTTCGTTTTTTCCCTCGTCTCCGTGATGGTCCAGAAACTCCTTGAGGGCATTGTTTGCCTTATCGAGCTGCTTCAGCAACGCTGTGTAATGAACAAGGTGATAAGGCCGGAGCTCCTTGCTGCCGCGCTGCTGCGACAGGATGAAGAGGAGCACGAGCGCAATGCGGCTCGCCTACAACTCCCGGATTGACTTCGATTGTCATGACAAAATTCACTATAGCGTGCTCCTTGCTCGGAGGAAGCAGGCCAGCTCGCCCGACTGAAGAAATAAAGATACGCTGATCGATGCACTGGAAGGCGGCCAAGGACGAATAGCCTATTTAGGTGGCGCCCAATGCCGAGGGGCCGCTGTTGGCGCAAAGCCGTTGAGGTTTGCTCGACTTCGAGTCTTAGCCTGGTCGGTCGGATGGCTGAAACTTCCTAATGATCATTCAGGCAAGTGATGCCACTCACCCGTCGCCGGTCAGCCCGCTTTAAACTCGCTTCGAGCAAGGCCAGCACCGCGGATGGAGCCTCCAGTCCTGGTCCCTATGGTCATCCGACGAGTCCTCAGTCGTTAACCGACCTGATCCAAATCAAAGGGGACGAAACAAGCCAGTACCCATCCGCGCATGGCGCCTTACTTCGGTGTTTGTAGCTCTTGCGACGAAAGCCATTCGTCAACCTGCGGCGCGGGTAAGTCTTCCAACCGCTTCAATTCCGCGAGCCGAACAGGCCAAGTACCAACATTGCCGGGATTAAAATGGCTGCGATTCCATAAGCCAGTAGCGTCCACATGACAGCACCAGTCTTGCTGCCCCCGGGGATAACGGGGCGAACTTGGGTCGATTTCCTGAAAATAAGTGCTATGCGACCGGAACCGCTTTGAGGGTTCGGCGTTTTGGGACTCGTGTCGGGCCGCCCCCGGCACAGTTCCTATGGACGGGCCCCAGCATCCTCCCCCGAGGCTGGGGCCGGTTCTTTGGCTACTTGGCGAACCCGGGCCAAATACGCGCTGTTTCGGCATGCTGCTCGATGGGCGTGCGCAGGAAAGTGGGGTCAAGCGCCGTGGCTCGGATGCTACCTTGCTGCTCGTGTACAACGCTCATTTCGATGTGGTGAATTTTGCGCTTCCCGCTGTGCCGGACGGCACAAACTGGATGGGATTGATCGACACCAACCAGCCGGAGGCGGAATTGCCCGCTTTCTCGTTCGGGGAAGACTATGCCGTCACCGGCCGTTCCCTGCTGGTGTTTGGTCTCGCCGCAGGAGACAGCATGACAAGACGATTACGCCATGGCATGGGGTCAATTCTCGATGCGATTGAGACGCCGCTTTGAACGGGGAAAGCGAGCTTTCGCTGCAAGGGACCGTCATTGCCGTCGCCAGCGATACGGGTCACAACTTCAGCAAGCCAACCAAAACCCAAATCACCATGATCGCGGGATATGGCGTCGAGGGCGACGTGCACGCCGGGCAGTATATTCAGCATCGTTATCTCGATAGGAATAAACCGCAGCTTCCCAACAATCGCCAGGTCCATCTCATTGCTGGCGAACTATTCGATGAAGTGTCGTTGGCAGGGTTCTCGGTCATGGCGGGTCAACTCGGAGAAAACGTCACGACCGAAGGCCTGAACCTGGGTGGATTGCCACTTGGCACCTTATTGCACTTGGGTCCATCTGCTGTTGTGGAGCTCACGGGGTTGCGTACGCCATGTTCTCTGATCGATCGTTTTCAAAAAGGTCTAAAGCGAGCGATGATAGGTTCAAAAGCCGATCGCCCGAGATTCCGTTGCGGGGTGCTTGGCGTAGTTCGCCAAAGCGGAGTGGTTTCAGTCGGCGATGCAGCAAGCGCGCTACTACCTGCCAGCCCCTGGCATGACTTGCCGGCGCTCTAACGAATAGTTTGTGCAAAGAAAGTCCGAGCAGACCGCGTCTGTGCGAAGCCGGTGAAGAGAACTCAGCGGCACTCAGCTGAGCAGTCGGCGCACTGCGATGGCCACCATTCCAGAGTCTTAACCCGGCAGCAGCGCCAGTGGGTGGAATATTTAACCGATTTCGCTTGAGCCTTTTTGATCGACATTGGTCAGGTTTTGAAGAAGATGAACCAAACGACACCAAGGATCGTCACTGCCAGCACCACGCTGACCACCAAAACCAAAAAGATACTCGGTCCGGGCTCCGCTTGTCTTGCCTCTGTTGCCGTCTCGACGATTTGGCCATTGTGCTTTTCGACCATCTTGCAGCCCTTCCTGATATGCCCTGTAATTCAAGCGTTGGGGAGGAAGGGAGTTCCAACCGTTTGGAACTGGCAGCTTGAGTGAGCGTTGGATATCGACCTGAAGGGACTCGCGATAACGGACAAATTCGATCCCGCGCCTAAAGACAAGCACGCTGCCAATCCAAAGCAGGCACAACAAGCTGACAAGGAAATGCATGACAAGCTAGACAAGGGACTTGAGGACACATTTCCCGCGTCTGACCGCACAGTACAGCCGGTAAAATCGAAGCCGGATGCGAAAGGCGACTGAGATCCGATTAGGGCACGCCGAATCGTCAAATTTTGCTTTCGGACTTCCGGCTGTCATTGCGCGCAATGAACCGACGGCGATCGCGTTGCCGATAAAATGTCATCGCAGACACGCCGAAGGCACGGGCGCATTTGGACCAAGCGATCTTCATCACCTGAAATGAGACGTTAGCAGGCTTTCAAAATTGAAATGGATCGACCGAAAGGGAAATCTTGCCATCCGAGGACTGCTGCACGGTGAAAGTTACTTCTTTCGTCGCTTTGATATCGTCCACGGCGGCCGAAATCCCGCCACTACATTTCACCGTTTTCTTGTCCTTGCTTGTTGACGTCGTAACGATCCTTTGGCCAAGCTGATACAGAGGCGTTTCGCCTGGTGGAGTGTGGGGTTTGGCAGTAGCCGATGCCTTCCCAGCGGTTGAATTCTTGGCCGCATAAGTGCCAAGTGGGTTGTTTCCGTCGCCCAATATAAACTGGAGCACGGCCTTACGGCTTTCGATGGAGTCGCACTCTGGCGCAGCAATGCAAACGCTGGAAACAACGAGGAAAGGTAAACTCCAACAAAAGAGCGATCGATTGATAAAATACGGCATCAAGACGCTTTCATTGTGCAACCATCATACCAGTCAGGAGCAACATGGGAGCGGTCGCCGGGCGACAAGTTCCGTCACGGGCATTCTGCTCCGCTATCAATCCATGCCTGAACCAGAAGCCCGGCGGCCTCCTGATTTCCCGGAGCGGGCTCTCGTCCGGCACCGGGATTCCATCCCCATCCGACTAGATCGTCCTTTGCGATGTGCTCCTGCAGCGCGGCCAAATCACGTCCGCCATTTAATTTGACGTCCTTCAACTGCACGCAAATTTCTCGCAGAGACTTATTTTGCCAAGCCATCGCCAGGGGAGCAAATCCCCACCGCGGATGACCGGGAATACTCCGATAGCTGGCCGCTTCACGCAGCGTTGTGTTTTTTTCGGAGTGACAACCCGAACAAGCGGCTTCGAAGTGCCCTGTCTCCGCGCGCCAAACTGGGGGCATATGCTCGTGCTGGTCGTTACCCTGCAGCGGATGATCGCCGGCCGGGTGGCAATTCATGCAACGAGGATGCGTAAGAACCTTCCCGACCTCGTCAAAAATCGCCCGAGATCGCTCGGCCGCGTTTGCGATCGACCTAAACTGGTCCGGGCTCTTAAGCTCTTGCCGAGAAGAATTCTGAGCGCTCGCCGAGGATGCAATAAGCATCGCGGCCGCGCCAAACAGGACCGCAATCTGGGGAGGCAAATGGGCTGGAATATTGCTCATCGCCGTGACAACATTCCAACACGCCACGGGTTCCGTGAGTTACCGTGAGGAAGTCGGCGAAATGCCTGGGACGAGTAAAAGCGGCCTTCAGTCCACGAACGGAAGCCTTGCCTGTCCGTCGTGCCAGTCGATCACATTAAGCATCAAGCCGCGCTTGAGCATTTCGGATTCCAGGTCAGCCGCGTGTTTCTTCCATTCCGGCGTTTCTCTCACGCGGAAGCGAGTTTCCTGACCCTGACGCTCGAGGGCATCATCTGCCGCCAGAGCGCCGCGCACGGCTTCGTACATCATCGCCAGGCTGTCGTTGGTGAACGCACTGTAGTTCATCAGAATCCCGTACGAAGAGCCGCCGCCCGATTGAGACAGCGGCGGCATGGACGAAATGGCGATCCAAACGGTCAAACGAAGGTTGAACTTAGGTCGTTAAGGCCGCATTAATCGGCAGATTGGCTGTATCGTCGAACTGCGTACCCTGTATCGCGTAACTCGTGTGATGCGTCCGGGAGGACCGATTGAAGAAACACCCAGAACAGGTGGTCGAACGCAAATGTTCGGCGTGCAATGGCACCGGCTTTCCGGCCGTTACGAAACCCACGCGACCCGGCCGCCGAATCTATCCTGCACCATGTAAGCAATGTGGCGGAAAGGGCCGAACGAATGAGACCGCCGGTTCGTGACAGATAACAGCCACACCGACGTCTTTGACGGTGGCGTGACCGAAGGGAAGCGGGATCTGCGCTTGGATGCGTTTCGCGGCTTGGCGCTTTGGTTCACCTTCATCGACCACGTTCCCAACAACGTGCTTTCCTGGCTGACGATGCGCAACTACGGCTTCAGTGACGCTGGCGAAGTGTTCGTCTTTGTTTCCGGTTATACCTGCATGATTGCGTATGGTGGCGCCTTGCGAAAACAAGGTTGGGCGACGACAGCCGTGAGAGCAGTGCGGCGCGCTTGGGAGATCTACGCGGCGCTACTGCTGCTGCTCGTAGCATATTTCGCCCTCGTTTGGTTGCTTGGAGGAGGCGTCCGTTATCTGGATGAAACCAATACTCGCCCATTCTTTCAGAGCCCCGGTGCTACTCTCGCTCACGCAGCGATTCTGCAGTACGCGCCGGTAAATGCCGACATACTACCCACATTCGTTTTGCTGCATTTGGCGTTTCCCGTTCTGCTTGTTCTTCTGACGTGGCGCGCCAGTTTCGCTCTGATGGCATCGCTTCTGCTCTATTTGCTAGTGCAGCTATTTGATTGGCATGTGCCGACTTGGCCGAAGGGTGAGCTGTATTTCAATCCGTTGGCATGGCAGGTGCTGTTCGTCTTCGGTGCTTGGTACGCATACGAGGGCGCAAGGCATCTCCGCGCATTCATCCGTTCTCATGCGACGTTGGTAATTGCGCTGCTCTATCTCGTTTTCAGTCTCGCGTTGGCGTTAAGCTGGCAAGTCAAAGCGCTCGAAGCGTTTGTACCCGATGTGCTGTCGAAGCTGATATATCCGATCGACAAAGGGCATTTGTCTCCACTGCGTTTTTTGCATTTTCTTGCCCTTGCCATCCTTGTCGCACGTCTGATGCCAGCAGACTGGGGCCGGCTCACCCAACCGTCGATGACCGCTGCCATCCGCTGCGGCGAAAACGCGCTTGGGATCTACTGTTTAAGTGTTTTGTTGTCTTTTTTCGGGTTGGTCATTCTGACCGAATTCTCAGACGCGATAGCCATGCAAGTCGTAGTCAGCCTCGCTGGCATCGCGGTTATGATCGCCGCAGCCACTCTGATGACGTGGACCAGCCAACTGGACCGGCCTGGACCAAGGCTTTTTTGATAGTGCGCGACCAGGCGGCGAGCGTCAGTTAAAGTATACTTTTACTTCGCTCGGTGAAAACCGCATGTTTGCCTCGCTGGGCTCGGAAGTCACGCTGAATTCCACCGTCGTAAAGATTACATCGCGGAGGCTGCACCAATTTTAACCTGGTTTAATCGAGCGGGTGGGCGCGACCGTCCTGGCTTCTCTGACGCTCACCGGCGTCGGCGCCCTACCGTCATCACGCCAATCAAGAAAGCGACGGCGAGCGCCTGCAAGGGGCTTTGCCGCGTCCACCGACTAACGACGTCCAGGGGCATGCCGGGCTCACGAACGGCCCCGATTGCCTCGTTGACCTTTTGGCTCGCCGCATGAAAGAGAGCCGTGGCTTGATCGATTGCAGATGTGGTGGAGGCATCGGCCGAGTTCGCGGCGTTTAGCCTATCGAGCAGCTCACCCATTTCACGCTCCTGCAAGGATTACGTATCCAATGATCGATGCAATGGAATGTTCCAACTGGCTTAGACGAAGGCAGCGGTAAGCAAGGCGAGAAACAGCTTGCGGTGTTCGGTGGCCGGCGAGCAAGTACGGCCAGGGGGGCGATCTTAATTAGACCCTAAGCAAAAGGCCCCAGGCGTTTCTGCCAAGGGCCTTTCTGAACGATGACGCGGAGTGGCTAGCGCTTCGACTTTTTCTTCGCCTTTCCGGCCTTCTTCTTCGGCATCACTTTTTTGACGGCCTTCTTCGCCTTTTTAGCCACAGACTTTGCGGCCTTAACGATACGCTTGGTAACGGACGTCTTCTTTGATTTCTTGGCCATGGTCTCTCTTTCAGCGTTTGGAGTTCTTGGACTTCTTTTTCGCGGACTTCTTCGACTTCTTCGGCGCGGCTTTCTTTGCTTTCTTAGCCACCGCCTTCTTCGCTTTCTTTGCAACCTTCTTGGCGGTCTTCTTCGGAGCCTTCGCCGCTCTAGCGACCACCTTGGCGGCTTTCTTGATGGGCGTCGGGGTCTTTCTCACAACGGCCTTCTTGGCACGCTTGGCCACCGCCTTCACCGCGGTCTTGGCCAGTTCACCGGCTGCGTCGGCAACAACATCGGTCATTTGGTCGACCAACGGTTTGTCCGTTTCGTCCTTCACGTCGTCCATCAGGGATTCTTCCTTCGCGGGTTGAGGAACCGTTGCGAGCGGGGTCAGAAGGGGATCGGGATATTCAAGCGGCACGCCGGTTATGAGCTTGGCAGCATCAATGGCGATGCTTGCCAACGTGGTCGCGAGATTGGAGTTCTTTCCCTCGTCCTCGTCGTCGGGTTCCATTGACAGACCTTGTTAAGAGTTAGGATCGTAAACGATTCGCAATTGGACAATGGTACCGAAAACACGGTTACGTTGCTGTAGAGCGCATTTATACACCATTAGAGGCTATCTTGATTGAGGTACGTGCGCATGTCCGACCTCCTTCGAAGCCAGCTACGACGAGTGTTTAGAGGGCGCTGGCGGTAACCAAGGCGCCATGGACACTCAGGCCATCTGTAGCGATGCCACCCCGCTTGTGGGGCGCTCTCGCGGCCTCTGGAACGTTTTAAAAATCATTCCGACGCTAGACGTTTTGCTCCCATTGTTTGAGGATATCTAGCGTCGCCGGATCGCGGTTGCCGCCAAAAAAGCGATCGAGCGCCCGACCATAGGGGCCGCGACTGTCGACCGCATCGAATAAAGTCATCGAAGAATAAAATTTCAGGTCGTCCGGCGACCCGAAGATCTCACGCGCGGATTTGTTCGGGACTGCTAGGACCGCCCCTGTACATTCGAGGAGGCGCGCTCCCAAGAGCGGCGTAGCAAGATAAGCGATCGCTTCATCACGGGACCGGATTGCATATTGCCTCGCCATTGGGCTTTGACCCAATCCATACAACTGCGGAAAAACGAACCACATCCAGTGGGTCCGCTTTGTGCCGTCGCGAAGCTCTTTGACGACGGCCGGGTATAGTGCTGCTTGCGCTGCAATAAAGCGCTGAAGGTTAAAAGTATTGGCTGAAACGATAGGTTGAGGCATTTCGTTATTTCAGGTGAGGACGGAGCCAGCAAGGGAACGAAGCGTTCGGTGATCACTATTTTTGTCGTCGGCCAGCGTCGTCGAACCTCCGCCGCCAGCTCAAGGCCGTCCATAGAGCCCGGCATGTTGATGTCGGTCACTAGCGCTGTGATACCGGCGGTTGATTGAAGAACCCGAAGAGCTTCGTCGGCGGTCGTCGCGCCTACCGCCTCCACGCCAGCGTCCGTAATTTCCGCACAAACAAAATCAAGAATGAGATGTTCGTCTTCAACGATCAGCATGTCATCAATTAAAATTCCGCGGTGTTTAGAGGAGGCCCCGAACCAATCTGGGAGATAAACCTCTCGAAAGCATGAAACACGCATCGGGAACTAAAGTTTCCTCTCAGCATTGTTTCCTCAAATTTGGAGGGAGCTATGGATCGAGTCTCTCGCTGTTCGCACTGCGGAAAGCGTCTGGCACCTGCGCCGAGCTTCACTGGGCGCCGCGAATTGAAATGCGTTTTTTGCGAACAACTCGATCCCCTTAAAATCGACGCCGCAAAATGGGCGCAGAGCCCTCTCGCCGTATCGCTTTCGGAAACAGCATCCTGATAAAATCCAACCTGTGGCCGATTAGAAGCTCGCCCCCTGTGAGAGCATTATGGCTTCATCGGAAACACAGGCGGTCATGGATGAGACGATTGCAGTTTTGGTCGTCGATGACGACGCATCGATCCAGAGTATCGTCGAAGAAACGCTCAGCGATGGGGGCTTCGACCCGACGGTCGCCTCGTCGGGCGAGGAGGCAATAGCTCTGCTGAACGCTAACAGCGCGTACTCATTATCGATATCGCCTTTGGAAGGGATCACATTAGAGGATGGGCCGTTGCCCGACGGGCTAGGGCATTCGACCCAAGCCTGCCCGTCATTTATATCACCGGCGGAAACGCCGACGATTGGGCGGTCGAAGGTGTGCCGAACAGCATTTTGCTTACCAAGCCCTTTGCGCCGACTCAGCTTGTGACCGCTGTCTCTCAGCTTCTGAATGCCGGTCTTACAGGCGGCAGCCCTTAAGGCGAATGGGAAGTTGGGAAAAATCCAGGACCGAAATAGTAATGACTATAAGCCCGATGCTGTATCGCCAAACCCGAAATTCAAGTTAGATTTTCAAACTAAGCCATTGATGGTCAAACCAGACCAATACGGCTTTCGAGAGCAGTTTGCGCGGTATGCCGCTGCCTGTTTTTCAATCGGCGCTCAAAGTGCTGGCCTGCGTTCATCGGCCGTGCGGGGACCGCATGAACAGATAAAACCCCCGCCGGCATCGTAACCGGCGAGGGCGTTGGGAAAGATGGCGCGAGGCGAGACTTGGGCCTCGGTGTCGCGCCAAGGACCCACGTGTAGATCAAAGCGCTATGGCCGCATCTCAGCAAGGCGATTGAATGAGCAGCGCGCACAGGATTTCAGCGCCACCTCACGGAACAAAAGCAGGCTGGCCCATCATTCCGCGGTCCTACCGTCGAGCCAACGCGCGAACGCACTTCGAGTCGCTGCCGGCGCATTCTCTACATACAGCAGGAATCATGCTGGGCGGCTGCGGATCGGGCACAAGAGTCGCTTCCGCTAGGCGACGGGGCGTTTTCTCTGAAGCAAAAGCCCGCAAAATTCGACGATCGGGCTACCCGGGGCGTATAAGGTCTGTTCGAGTCAGGAGCTGAGCTGTCTTGAACGTCCGCTTCTGACGCAAATCCGAATTCACTGGCTCAGCCACTGAGCGATCAACGATCGAGCACCTTCCGCACCATCGACGACAGCTGTTCTTGAGAAAGCGGCTTTTGAATCAGGTCAACGCCGGGATCGAGCCGCCCCTGATGAACAATTGCGTTGCGGGAATACCCCGTCATATAGAGAACCTTCAAGCCGGGGTGCAGATGCTGGGCTTCCTCGGCCAGTTTGCGTCCGTTCATCCCAGGCATCACCACATCGGTCAACAGCAAACCAACGCCCTTGTACTCCTTCATAAGCCGTAGCGCCTCTTCCCCACCGCGAGCTTCGAGCA
>Ga0193742_1001080_pt1 | contig 16953 bp, 7 predicted proteins | sample L2c1metaG_FD_165511 | JGI IMG/M metagenome (GOLD analysis project Ga0193742, IMG submission 165511) | Soil microbial communities from a riparian zone of the East river system, Colorado, United States - L2c1 | ecosystem: Environmental > Terrestrial > Soil > Riparian zone | place: USA: East River... | reverse complement strand
TATTAGGTAAATTGTGACAATTATTAACATCAAGTCTACTTGATAAATTAGTAATACTAAACTAAATACTTCACAGTATATTCATTTGTATCCTATTTAGAAATGATCTATTTCTTATAAACAGTTTGGGTCGCTTGGGGTGGTATACTACTTATTATCTTATTTATAATCATAACGAATTTAAGAAACCAAATGTTTTCAATCTTCTATGGAAAGAGGAGGGTTGTTAAACAATTAAATTAATAGTTGTTAGGGTTGGGTGGGGTCGCTTGGGGTGGTATACTACTACTACTACTACTACTATTACTACTTTTAATATTAGATTCGCAAACCATATTAAGATTTCTTAACACTCTATGATTAATATTAGCCGATAACAATAAAGTTGAGTAATCATTATTTATTTTAAGAATTTCTTTAACAATTCTTGTTGATAAATAATTAGGTAAAGATGTGTTACTTACATTAACTGTTTCAATTAAATCCTGTCTTCTACCAAAATAACCGTATAATGCATTTAAATGTAGTTTAGCTATTGCTTTTTGAGCACCAACACTTGTTTTTTTAATATTAAAAAAGTAATCCACGTAACTATTAAAAATATTAGATTTACTAAATTCGTATCCTCTAATTAATTTAAATGAATAACCTAAAGATTTTACTGCTTTAAGTTCTTCTGAGAAATAAATACCAGTCCAAGTACCCACTGGATAAATTGTTTTACCTTCTACTTTAAATGGTAGCACCGGTTTCAACATATTTATGGGACAAGTAACTTCAACTTCAATAAATCCAAAAAATGATTCTAAATTAATATTAAACATATTTTTATGAAATTTAAGCAGTTTAAGTGGCATTGGATTTTTCATTGCCAGGGGATAAAGGGAATTAACATCATAATATTTTAAATCAGTTTCATAAGCTTTATAATAATCAGTTCCACCACCGTAGTAGGCTAATCTTACAAATTCATCAATTTCTTTAGATAGTATTGGAATAGATAAGTTTAAGAATTTTGTTCTAAAGATTTTTAATGAAAGAGTAGCCGTTGAGTAGATAGTAGAAATATCAACTTTATATTCGTTAAAATATATTTGTTGAGCTGTAACCAGTGCTTTATAGAGAGATATTGCATCTTGTAAAGAATATTTTTTAAACAATCCCCACAATTTAGGATTAGAGAAGAGTGAGGTATCGTTAAACTTAATATTGTAAGGTACTAGTTTACCTTTAACATTAAATGTTTGACATAATTTATCAAGAGAAACTGGAAAAACTCTTAGAGAATCTTTCCAAACAATTTTAACATCGTTGATGTTAAGAGTAATAGTAATAAAGGATTTAGCTTCATCAATAATTGTATCAACAATTATCGGATCAAAATGATTTAATAAAGCTTTATAAAGGAAGTAACCATCAAAATTACCCAAATTGTGTACAAAAATAATAGAATCTTTACATTTTAAAATGTAATCAAAGTATTGTTTCCATAGAGCTTTAACAGCTAAATCCACTGAAGAATTAAGCAATAAAGGATCTATAACAAATAATTTAGCTAATTTAGAATTACAAGTAGAGATAGCAACAGGAATTTGATTCCCATTAATATTCATAGTTTCTATATCCATAGTAGCCAATTTATTGATAATTGAATCAGGTTTGATAGGAGCGATTACAGCTTTTCTATTAATAAATGTAGAATATTTTCTGTAACCTAAGAAATCAATTTTACCTTTATTGTAAAGTTTAATTTTAGAATTTTTCATTGTATCCAGATTCCAAACTTTAACTTTATAAGATTCAATTACTTCACTCCCATACCCGTGTTCTAATTTATGGTTAACAAAATCACCCACTTCATTATAATATTGATTAAAAGTAGTAGTTGAATCAATTAAAACATTATGATGAAAATTATATTCATTTGACCCACTTGATGTTACTTCACTCATACCTTTAAACATTACTGCTGACACTATTACGGATTTAAATACACAAAAATTAATGAAGGCTTCATGTGTTGTTACTGCTTTAAAAATACCTTCTAATAAATCTTTATGATTATCTAAATCAGGATTAATTAAATGCAGAATTAAACATCTTAGACCTTTATCGTATTCGTGTAAATAAACACTTACTTCATTTCTTGGTTCTGAAATGCACAATAATGTTGGTGCAGATATTTGTAATAAAGAAGTAGGTGCCCCGATTGATAATAATTGTAAAGGTGCTACAATTTGTAATAAGGCGGCGTCCATCCCTAACAGGATTTTAGGAGCTGATATTTGTAAAATAGCATTCCCAGTCATACCAGCAAATCTAGTTAATAGATTCATAAGTTGATGTAAGTTCATTTGTTACACTCCACATCACGATTTAGCTCGTTACCCACAAAAATGGGATTTCATTACGTCAGTCAATTAAATAAAATAATTGAGGAAGGTAAAGTGTTATAATATAGAATATTATAAAGTTTAGCCTTAAAAATATCCATAGTCCTATAAATAGGTATTCTAAAAGAGAGTCAAGTTTACAGATGGTTCTGTAGTAGACCTGCAAAGTCTATAAAATTAGGGTTCAATTCCCTCTTAACTCTATGTATGATTGAAAGATTGAAACTTAAAAGTTAAGAAATCTTTATATCTAAAAAAAAAAGGTTTAATTTAAAAGAAGCGATTAGTAATAAATATTATTTTATTATTATAGGGAAAATTTAAACCCAATTATTTTATATTTAATTATTCTATATAAATTTATAGTCCTAATAATAATTATATAAATAAATAAAATAAGTAAAATTTTTCTTGTCTCAACCACTGCTTGCACACCAGCATATTTTAAAAAGATAGGGAGCATAGAATAAACAATAAATTAGGATATCCTTGGTTTACTAGGGCAGGATCTTTATTATAAAAAATGTAAATAAAATCTAGGCCTCAAATATAAAAACAATCAAGCTTATAATTTAACGGTAGAATAGTTTCTTGATGAGGAACCTGTAGAAGTTCAAATCTTCTTGGGCTTAAATATAATGTAATAGAAAAAGTAAAATAGAATAGTTATAGTGTATTACAAAATAATAAAATAAACTAAATATTATATTTAATATAATATATAAACATTTAAGTTAATAATTTAACTTAATATAATAAATATTAATTTTTAAAACCATTTTCATTAATTAAATCTTAATATCAAATTGATAAATTAAATGTTCTTTACTTTAGCAGTCTATAAATAAAGGGCAATAATAAATTATTCATTATTTAATTTTAATTTTTAAAATAGTAATGTTAAATTTATAAATAAATAAATAAAAATGAGATTATTAAAATCACATGTTTTACTTAGATTATTTAATTCTTATGTAATCGATTCACCAGAACCAGCAAATATTACTTATTTATGGAATTTTGGTTCTTTATTAGGAGTTTGTTTAATAATACAAATTTTAACAGGAAGTTTTTTAGCAATGCATTATCAACCTCATGTAGATTTTGCGTTTTCATCAGTAGAACACATAATGAGAGATGTTAATGCAGGTTATATCATGAGATATTGCCATGCTAATGTTGCTTCATTCTTCTTTATTTTTGTATATATCCATATAGGAAGAGGAATCTATTATGGATCATATAGATCACCTAGAGTATTATTATGGTCAATAGGTGTAATAATATTAGTTTTAATGATGGCTATAGCTTTCTTAGGATATGTATTGCCTTATGGACAAATGAGTTTATGGGGTGCAACTGTAATTACTAATTTATTAAGTGCTATACCTATATTTGGTCAAGATTTAGTAGAATTAATTTGGGGAGGATTTAGTGTAAGTAATGCAACATTAAATAGATTCTTCTCTTTACATTTTTTATTACCTTTCTTATTAGCAGCCTTAGCAGTAGCACACTTAATTGCTTTACATATACATGGTTCAAATAATCCTAATGGAATCACATCTAATACAGATAGATTAGCTTTCCATCCTTACTTTATTTTTAAAGATTTAGTAACAATATTCTTATTCTTATTAGTATTATCTATTTTAGTATTCTATTATCCTAACTTATTAGGACACAGTGATAATTATATTCCTGCTAATCCTATGCAAACTCCGCCTTCAATTGTACCTGAATGGTATCTATTACCTTACTATGCTATATTAAGATCTATTCCTAATAAATTATTAGGAGTATTAGCTATGTTTGGTTCATTATTAATTTTATTAGTTTTACCTATAACTGATCTATCTAGAATTAGAGGTTGCCAATTTAGACCAGCTATGAAATTCTTCTTCTGGGCTTTCGTTGTTAACTTCTTTATCCTAATGTGGATTGGAAGTCAACACCCTAATTCTCCTTATGTTGAAATAGGACAAATTGCTACTGCTTTCTACTTTGCTTGGTTTATTATCATCGTTCCAATGCTAGGTTTATTAGAAAATACTTTAATGGATCTTGCTACAGAATTTGATGAATTATCTTCATCTAGCGTAGCTAGTGTATATAATCTAGGTAATTTTAAATCTGCTCTATATAGATTATCTTTAATTGGTACTGTATCTACACATGTAAAAACTACTGTGGTGCCATTAGAAGACGATGATTTAAATAGTCTATTAGAAGTTGTTTTTAGAGAAATAGGTAACTCTAATGAAATAAGTTCACAGCTTCTTCTGAGTTTAGGTTTACATACACATACTGTAATAGCTTATTTACAGAGTCTGGGTTACATAATTACATAATTATATAATTCACTTTAAACTTTATTTTTCCCCCCTTTATCACAAAGTGAAGGCTGGCTAACTATTCTATGCAATAGCTGGAAATTAAAGCAATAGCAACAGAATAAAAAGGGATAAATAAATTAATAAATTAATTTAAAAGAAATAATTAACAAATTCTGAGCTGAAATAGTTTAATAGGTTAAAACATACCATTCATGACGGTATAACAAAGGTTCGATTCCTTTTTTCGGCTATTAACTTAATATTTTATCTTACTTTCCCATATTATTATTTGGAATCTATTTTATTATATTTGATTATTTATTTAAAAGTAATAGTAAAATTAACAATCTTAATTTAATTTAGATAAATATAATAAAAATATTTCTATAGAACTCTGCTTGCCTAGGCTGTCTTAGGTAATTTAACATAAAATAAGAACTCTTGAATTAAAAATAAAATTCTCTTAGTTTAATGGTTAGAACTGCATTCTTCTAAAGTGTTAATTTTGGTTCGAATCCAAAAGAGGATAATTTAATTATAAAAAATAATAATAATGATAAACAATAAAAATCAAATAGTTATAGTGTATTACAAAATAAAATGGTTTAAACTTTATGTATAAATATCTCTGCTATAATACCAATAATAATTATGACTATGTTACCTTAGCAATCAGCCTTGCATTCTAGCATTCTATCCCTAGCTCCTATTATAAATAAGTGGAAGACATAGGAATTTATATAAATAGCAGTGCCTATTAATAGACAATATAATAAATTTAAGACAAGCATTTTACCTATTTATAGGTAAATTATACTTACGACAAAAGAAATATTTGATAACTTAAAATCTTCATTGAAAGTTATTAAATATTAATAAATACTCATTCATTTTTAATTAAATAATAAATTATTTAATCATATTTATGAATAAAATCTAACTTCTATAGAAAAACCCCAAATTAGCGATAAAATATAGCCTTTCAGCGCTACCTAGTCTAGCTCCGCAAACATGCTATGGTAATAGCACCCACTGCATTAGCAAGAGTTGTGGGCAAATATCTAGGTTGCATAATAATAAAATTATTAATCTATATATTCATTGCATAAAAGTAAGCCCTATTTAAATTATGTAGGGTTGGGAGCCTTTGACGAGGCAATAGAAGAAATGATAACAATTAAATACAAATGAAAAATCTTTTAATAGATATATTAGCTTTTGCAACTTTACTTTCTAGTGTTTTAGTTATAACATCTAAAAATCCTGTAATAGCAGTAATTTTTTTAATCTCTGTATTTGTAAATGCCGCAGGATATTTAATCTTATTAGGTGTAGGATTTATAGGAATATCTTATATTATAGTATATGTAGGAGCTATAACTGTATTATTCCTTTTTGTAATTATGATGATTAATATTAAATTAACAGATATATTAGAAACAGGTTCACAATATACAAAAAATTTACCTTTAGCCTTAGCAATTGGATCATTATTTATTTATGAAATCTTTACTATAATGCCATTTAGTTTTAATAATGTATCTATAATTTCTGTATTATTAGAAACTTTAACTAATTTTAATGGTTTATTATTTAATTCTGAAATATCTGCAATTAATTCTGTTAATACGGCATATAATCCTAATATTGCAGATACAACATTTACTAATTTCTTACAAATTGAAGCTATAGGACAACACCTTTATACTACTGGTGCTTTCCTATTAATAATTACCAGTATTATTTTATTATTAGCTATGATAGCACCTATCTTCATTTCTAGAAATAAATCTAAAATATAATATTTTATCCCCCAAACTATGTTATATTTTTATTAATAATATAAGGTAAGGTAAAACATCATGGTTATTAACTATCATCACTATAAAACCTTTGAAGGATTAAGAACAATAGCTGGATTAGTAGTCTTGAAATGGATAATGCAATTAAATTTGGATATCAATTCGAAATACTTAAAGGTTATCAATTCGAAAGAGGTGATTTATTCTATGCATATATCAATAAATATTATGAACTAAGAAATCTTTATGATAAAAGTCATCCAATGAATCTGATTGCTAAATTACTAATGAATTCTTTATATGGTAAATTTGGAATGAAAGTAGTATAAATTATATCCCCACATGTTTTAGGCTATATTTAATTGGAAGGGGTAATAATATAAATAATATTTTTATTATTTAATTCAAGGATATTAATTGTTATTAGTTGAATATCATCATCAGTTCGATAGTTAAATTTACTGTAGATTCATGTTCTATTTTTTTATTATTATCGTCATGTGTAAGAATATATTCAATTTTAGTAGTTTGACTAATAAAATAAGATTCAATTTTTTCATTTCATTATATTTTCTATTAAGATTTTATTAAATTCATTTTTAATCCCTGAAGATATACCTCATTAATTAACTCATATTATTTGTACATTTCCAGTATTGAGATTGTATACCAAGTTTATAAAAATTAAGTTAATTAACATAGAACCACCTATAATGATCTACTCTTTTAATACTAGTAATTTGTTATTTTAACATGTCTTGTTCTTTAAAGTTCTTAAAATTTTATTATTAACTTTTATTGTTATTATATATTACCCTTGCCTACGGCACGGCATTCTTTATTAATTAGATTTAAAATCTAGTAGTTTTATGGGGTTTTTAAGAAAATCAAATTTTATTTATATAAAGACACTTAAAACCCCTAATTCCTGTAGTGTTTTTGTTAATTTAGCCGTATATTTCTATATTTTCATTATCAAATCTTCATCTCAATATCGATACTTCAAAAAGTTTTAGTTTTTTCTCGTTGAGTAGGATAAACTTTAAATTTTACATTCTTATATCCCTGCCTTAGCCAAAAGCAGGAAAGGGGGATAAATTATTAAATAAAAATAAATTAGTAAGGTGCAATATCAAAGGCAACTAATATACTAGGTACTAATATAATGAATGCCACAGCTACAGGTAATAAATTTAACCAACATAATTCAATTAAAGCATCATATCTTAATCTAGGTAAAGTAGCTCTGAACCAAACGAACATAAAACAGAATATACAAGTTTTAAGACCTAATACTATAGATGTTATATTAATATAAGATTCATTTACAAATAATTCAGGGAAATTATAACCACCTAAGAAGAAAATAGCTGTAATAGTACTAAATAATACTATAGAACAATATTCAGCTAAGAAGAAGAATACAAATGGTACACTTGAATGTTCTGTGAAGAAACCAGCAACTAATTCTGATTCCGCTTCTTGAAGATCGAAAGGAGTTCTAGATGTTTCCGCTAAGATAGAAATGAAATAGAAAACAAATACAGGTAATAAAGGTAAAATAAACCATACTGCTTGTTGACTTTCTATTATTGTTGTAAAATTAAATGATCCTGTTAATAATATTATTATTAATACTGCAGAACTTAAGATTAATTCATAACTTATCATTGCGGCTGTTGATCTTAAAGATCCTAAGAAGGCATATTTAGAATTAGCACTCCATCCCGCAAATAGTATACCATATACTCCTAAAGATGATAAAGCTAAACTATATAATACTCCTAATGAAAAATCTGAAATTGTTAATCCTTCTCCAAAAGGAATTACTCCCCAACCTAATAAACTAAAAATTAAAGCTGATACGGGAGCAAAATAAAATAAAACTTTATTAGATTGAGAAGGTATAACGGTTTCTTTAAGAATTAATTTTAAAGCATCACTAAAAGGTTGTAAAACTCCATAATAACCTACAGTATTTGGTCCAACTCTTCTTTGCATAGCAGCTAATTGTTTTCTTTCAATTATTGTCATGAAAGCTACAGATAATAGTACAGGTAGTATTATTATTAGTACATCCATTAAATTTATTAAGATATCTAATATATTAGATATTAAATTATTATTTATCATTGGTATTTTTTTTTATTCATAAATTTAATTAAATAATTTATTAATTAATTAAAAATGAATTAGTATTTTATTAAATATTAATAACTTTCAATGAAGATTTTTAAGTTATCAAATATTTTTGTCGCCCTCTTAATTTAGCATTAATTAAAATTAATTTAAATAGACTATGTAGGCTCCGAATAGCTAGAATCCTTTATAAATAAGGAGAAGCTTTATTACCGTAGAGGGCAAGCCTGTTTATTAAAATCATTTTATTTTGTAATACACTATAACGATTTGATTTTTTATTTGTATTTTTATTGTTTATTTTGTCAGGCTATTTTTTATAATTAAATTATCCTCTTTTGGATTCGAACCAAAATTAACACTTTAGAAGAATGCAGTTCTAACCATTAAACTAAGAGAATTTTATTTTTAATATTTAATTTTCTGTCTGCATTAGTTCAACTCCTTTAATTATTACCTATACTAAATTTATAAATTATAAAGTGTAGCGCCACCTTAAATTTTCTTTATATTTTAGGCAAGCAAGGGTTAACAATAAATAATGAAAGGCTGGGAAATTAGAATAGAAATATTTTTATATTTATCTAAATTAAATTAACAATCTTAATTTTACTATTACTTTTATATAAATAGTATTAGATTATATTAAATAATAAGTTTAAATTCTTTACTCTTAAAAGAGATTCTATATTTAATATATTAAATAATAAAGGGGAAATCTGATAATGGTAATCAGTTGTATTTGCATTACAAATATGATAGTTCGAATCTATCTTTCTCCAAATTAATTATAATTAATGACCTATAATTTAAATAAATAAAAATAAAGCCTCGGTTGCTTAGTGGTCAAAGCGCTATTCTGAAGATATAGATATGTGAGTTCAATTCTCTCCCAAGGCAAAGCCGAAATAGTTTAATAGGTAAAATGAATTCCTTGTAAGATTTAGATATTGGTTCAATTCCAGTTTTCGGCATATATAATCTATTTCTCCACACCTCTTATGCATCCCCTTTATAAAAGGATAAGGTGCTGGCATAATTATTAATAAAAAATAATAAAAAATAATGAGTTGTAGTTTAACTTGGGAAAACACCATTTTTTGGTAATGGCTTATATCAGTTCGAATCTGGTCAACTCAGAATATAATTATTTATAGTTTTCTTCTAAAAAGGCTCAATTAAATTTAGGGGTGGAAGGATAGCTAGGAAGCAGAACTCGAGTGGTTGAGTGTCTCCCTTTTAAGGAGAAAGTTTTGGTTCAAGTCCAAGTGCTTTCAAAATAAAGATCTAAAAGAGATCTAAATAAAATATAATAAATCATTTAAGGGCAGGTGATCCGATTGGTAATGGTGATTCTCTGTAAAAGAATTGGTTAATAGCCGTAAAAGGTTCGATTCCTTTACTGCTCAATATATTTATGTTTTTATATATTTCCTTATTTATAATTGATTAACTATTACTATTTTATCCCTAACTTCACAAGGCTGCATAATGCATCCTATTTCCTAGTGTCTACTATATGTGTGGAGTAAATATTGAAGGCAAGGTGCAGATAGAAAAATAAATAGCCTTAATATAAAGGGGGAAAAATAAAATAATTACATCATAAGACTGTAGCATAATAGGTTAATGCAGTCCGCTCATAATGGATATTATAAGGGTTCAATTCCCTTCGGTCTTAATAAAATAATATTATAATTTATTTAATTTAAATAAAAGAGAATAATATATCAATATATTTATAAACAAAATAATAAAAAATTAAAGGGTATTTGGTCGAGTCTGGTTTATGGCACTCGTCTTGAAAACGAGAACTTGAATAAAGTCGTGAGTTCAAATCTCACAGTGCCCGTATAAATGATTTATTTAATAATATAATTATCCCCTTCCCAAGTCTTAGGTGTATAGTCTATTTAAGGGGAAATGAATAATCTTAAACTTGTTTGTTGTTAATAGGGGACACCTCTAAAACCCCTCCACCTATGGACCTTATAGATTATATAATATTATTTATAATAAGTTATATAAGTTATATAGCATAACTAGAGAAGGGAATCCCCCGATGGTACATCTATTAATTTATTAAAATACTTAATCTTAATAATATAACAAATTTGTTAGCTAACTTATAGTAATCGGTTACTCCTAAAGGTTAACTCCAAATTTTATCCTAATGGACCTTACTCTTCTATTAATTATCTCGTGTATCGCTATTGCTCTACACTCGATATATTAAATGAAGGGGAGGTTAAGATCCTTATTGTTAGGCCAGTAATAGGTTAGTTTAACACAGGCGGGGGCTGGATAATTACATCGGTGATTGTGCACCTTCTCCAGGATCAGTAGAGTATAGACAAATATTAAAGTTAAATTACTACCCTATTACAAGTAGTTAAATAACTGATCCTGAGTCTTACCTTAACGATTTTGTTAGATTACAACTTTAGTTATAACCACCGTTAAAGAGTAGCTTCTCAAAGCTTACAACTCATTAGTCTCTCTCAGTCTATCTCTTACTTCCCTAACCAAACCTAACGAATTAGGTAGGCTCATCCAAGTTAAAGGGGTGCTTACTCTTGTGGTTAACCTTTCAATTAACACTACAAGAAGGAAATTTCAGAGGGTTGTTAAACCTAATAAACTTTAAGATTCTTATGAGAATCCTTAGTTACGGGCTGCGCTTGACTAGACGAATCTAGAGTTAGTGGGAATCGAACCCCCAATTGATAACATAACTAACTAAAGCTATCAAATGTAAACCTACGACCGGTTAGAATAACTTCATAACGAATGAAGAATACTATACGAGATCTAACGGAAGGATTAGAAATACTGTTTTACGATTAAACGATTATTATATTTTATTATAAAATTTATAATCTAATAAAATATTAAATAACAAAATAATATCTTTAAAAGAGATAATAACTATTACTATTTATAGTAAATACAATACAACAATAATTATATGAATATTGTTTAAAATTTAAGTAAGAATTTAATTTTGGTTCTGATTGAACGTTTTTCAGTAGTTTTGAGACATGCGAATCGTTGTTAACCTAAAAATTATTAAGGCCTTTTCTTAATCTAAGTCAAAAACTTAAATTAAAGACTAGTCTGTTAATTAATAAAAGTAAAGTTAATAAGGTGTAAAGGTGAGGATAGTAAATAAGATACCCTAGAGTCTCCGTAAATAGGAGATATTTTTATTGTAAAAATAAGAAAATAAGTAAGCTATATTTATTAATAAAGGAATAATTCTGCTTTAGGATTCTATTTATTTCGATTAGGTAGTTGGTGGGGTAAAGGCCTACCAAGCCGACGATCGATAGCCAAGCTTGACAGAGCAAATGGCCACATCGGGAATGAAATCTCCCAAGTAGTAGTTACTACCAGCAGTCGAGAATATTAGTCAATGCTCGCAAGAGTGAACTAGCTAACTGAAATCATACTTGTGTCAAGTGTGATAACGTAAGGGAAGATAATGACATTACCTTACTATTAGTGTTGTCCAAATCTGGTGCCAGAAGACTCGGTAAGGCCAGAGACGCGAACGTTAGTCGTCCTAATCAGGCGTAAAGGGTGTGTAGGCAGCTTTAAACTTTATTTTTTTTTCAAAGAAATATAGACTAATATTTTTATTACCTAAATTATAAAAAATTAAAGAAAAAAATGAATTAATAAAAGCTAGAATCAAATAGAGGATATATTAAATAATATTTAGAGGAGGGGTTATATCCTTAGATACTAAATGGAATATTAAGGGTGAAAGCTTTTTATCTACTAATGATTGACGCTGAGAAACGAAGGTGAGTATAGGAAATAGGATTAGATACCCAGATACCACTCTCTGTCAACGATGAATGGTGGTTGCTAGTTATAAAAATAATTGGTGGCTATGTTAACACGATAACCATTCCGCCATGTGAGTACGACTGCAAAGTTGAAAACAAAAAAATTAGTCGGTCTCGAAGCAAACGAAGTGAAGCATGTTATTTAATACGATAATCCGCGTAAAATCTTACCAGTTCTTGCATAACAAGTTTTTATTTATTTATTTAATTAAAAATGAAGTGTCTTTTTAAAATGCTTCTGTTACAGGCGTTGCATGGCTGTCGTCAGTCCGTATTGTGAGAAGTGAGGTTAACTCCGCTAACGGACGAAATCCCTGTTGTTAATTTATACTTAACAATTAATGATGCTGATAGAGTATCATTTGGGGCTAAGACAAGTCGTTATGGCCCTCATGAACTGGGCTATAAACGTGCCACAAAAACTTTTACAAAGTGATGCAAAACCGTTCCTTTAAATTTAATATGGCTATTTGCATAATTAAATAAGTATATTATTATTTTATTTATAAAATAGGGAAATAAGGAAGAGCTAATCATTAAAGAAAGTTAATATTTAGTCAGATTGTCGTCTGCAATTCGGCGACATGAAGAAGGAATTTCGAGTAATCGTTGATCACTAGGCGCAACGGTGAAGATTGCATTCGTGATGAACTAACTGTCTGTCGCTGGGAAGGAGCTTAATTTGGAGGAAACTGGAGCGAAATTAAAACTTTTATAAAGGTCTCTTAAAGTTCTTTATATTTTAAATAGAACACCTTTGTTAAGATAATTAGCTTTAGTTAATTCATTTAAGTAACATCTCAAAAGTCATAGCAAGGTAGCCGTACTGGAAAGTGCTGCTGGAAAATAAATCATTTTATCCCCCATATTTGCTAAATTCAAAGCACTATAACCTATATAAATAAGGGACAATACTGTAAGTCTATAATAAAAATAATCAAATATAATTAATACTTTAATTTATAAAAGTATAAAGAAATCTAAATTGAAAGGGGTTAGCTGAGTGGTTTAGCGATAAATTTACACTTTATAGACAGGGTTTCGATTACTCTACTCCTTAAATTTTATTTATTTTATTTATTTAGACATCTAAATTTTATAAGAATATTTCCAATCCCAACCCTGCGGATTTAAAACAGTAAACTATTCTAGCTTGCTAATATCAAAAGCACGGCAAGGATGCGGGTTAAAGATACAAGCGAGTGTGCCGAAATGGTAGCCGGGTGAATCTTAGGAATTCATGCGCGTTGCGCGTAAGAGTTCAAGTCTCTTTACTCGTAAAATAATATTTCTATTATAAAAATTAAATCACATCTTTAGCTGAATTGGTACAGCGATTATCTTCGAAATAATTATTTATTGGTTCAATTCCAATAAGATGTTATTAGAAATATAATTAAATAAAAGAGATGGTTTAAAAATTTAAATTATTATAAATATAAAATAAATTATTTAATCCAGAGCTACGTTATCTCTATATTAAGGTAGAGCTACGTTATCTCTATTTTAAGGTAGTCTTAATATAAATATGGGTATCTCCCTATGTTTTACATCAAATTGTTAAACACTTTCTATTTCATCAAATAGGAAGAGATAAGTACAAACAAAGCTTTAAATCAAACTGTGTTAAACAGAAATAAATAAAACAAATGTTACATAATACTAACACAAATTTAATAATTAATTCACCCTTAGAACAATTCGAAGTAACAAGTTTACTAGGATTAAATGCTCCAATATTTGGTTATTTAAATATAACATTAACAAATTTAGGTTTCTATTCAATATTTGTATTATTTTTAATAATAGGAATACACTATATGGGAAATAATGAAACAAAATTATTACCTAATAAATGGTCAATTGGATTAGAAAGTATCTTTGCAAGTGTAAATGCTATGGTAAGAGAACAATTAGGTAAAGAAATATATTTACCATTTATTTACTCATTATTCTTCTTTATTTTAATAGCAAATTTAACAGGTAATGTTCCTTATTCTTATACTGTAACAACATCTATTATAGTTACAATTGGTTTATCATTTACGATTCTTACTGGTGTAACTATTTTAGGTTTATCTATCCATAAATTACATTTCTTCTCATTCTTTGTACCATCTGGTACTCCATTAGCATTAGTACCTTTATTAGTATTAATTGAAACTGTAAGTTATTTAGCTAGAGCATTCTCTTTAGGAATAAGATTATTTGCTAATATGGTTGCTGGTCACACATTACTTAAAATTTTATCTACTTTCTTATATCAAATGTTTAGTAGTAGTATAATTGTTGCTGTGTTAACTTTCATACCTTTCTCTATCTTCTTAGCTTTAATTGGATTAGAATTAGCTGTTTCTTTAATTCAAAGTTATGTATTTACTTTATTAGTTTGTTCATATATTAAAGATGCTATCGAATTACACTAATTATGTATTTTTTATTTAATTTTTCCCCTTCTAATTTAAATAATGCAAAATATCTTATCTGAGTTTCCCATTATTTAATATAATCTATAACTATTTATTTAAAAGTAATAGTAAATTTAAATTAGTAATTTAATTAGATAAATATAAAAAATATTTTTATTATAGGGAGAATCTATCTAAATCCCATATTCAATAATCACAGTATATAATCTAAATGCCGCATTATATACAATAATCACAGTAGATTATATAGTTAGAACAATAAATAAAATAATACCATTTTTATTCTTTATATAATATTTTTATTACTGCGGCAATAACCACAAGGTAAAATAAATCAAGCTTATAATTTAACGGTAGAATAGTTTCTTGATGAGGAACCTGTAGAAGTTCAAATCTTCTTGGGCTTAAGTATAAATATAATAGAAATGATAAATAGTTATAGTGTCATACAAAATAAAAATAAATATTATATTAAATATAATATATAAACATTTAAGTTAAATTATTAATTAACTTAATATAATAAATATTAATTTTTAAAACCTCCATCATAATAAAAGAGAAGTTATAAATATGTAATATATAAAAATATAACTCTCTAAGCAACCTATAATAAACAATATGCTAGTTTATTCTATACTATAATTTAATATTTATATATTTTATTCAAATATTTAATATAAATGTAAAAATTATAAAATAATAATTAAGTATAAGCATAGGTGTATACAATATTAATTAAAAATAAATGAATAATATCAAATTAAATAAATTTCAATATCATCCTTTTCATTTAGTAGAAACTTCTCCATGGCCCATTTTAGTAAGTTTTTCATTATTAAGTTTAACAACAGGAGCAGTTATGTACTTACAAGGATATCCTAATGGAGGTTTATTATTAACTTTAGGATTCGTTTTAACAGCTTCAGGAATGGGATTATGGTTTAGAGATGTAATAACAGAAGGAACATATGAAGGACACCATACAAAACAAGTACAAAAAGGATTAATCATCGGTTTAGTTCTATTTATTATAAGTGAAGTATTTGCTTTCTTCAGTGTATTCTGGGCTTTCTTCCATGCTAGTTTATCACCAGCTATAGAAATAGGAGGAATTTGGCCACCTTTAGGAATCACACCTTTAGATCCATTTAGTATACCATTATTAAATACTTTCTTATTATTATCATCTGGAGCTTTTGTTACTTATGGTCACCACGCTTTAATTGCTGGAGATAGAAAAGGTGCTATATTTGGAACACTTCTTACTATAATCTTAGCTGTTGTATTCACTGTTTTACAATATATTGAATATTCTGAAGCAGGATTTACTATAGCTGATTCAGTATTTGGTACAGTATTCTTTGCATCAACAGGATTACATGGATTACATGTTATTGTTGGAACTATTTTTATTACAGTAGGTTTCATAAGAATATTAAATTATCATTTAACGGATACTCACCATATCGGACATGAATCTGGTATCTTATATTGGCACTTCGTTGATGTAGTTTGGTTATTCTTATTTATTGCTGTGTATTATTGGGGAGGTGCTTAGTTGTAAATACTTTCACATTTAATATAATTTATTTGAATTATCTAATTCTATTATATAAGTATACTGTGCAAATGTCAAATTCAATACATCTTTATCTATAAAACAAGTAATATTATAATTTATCCCCCTTTATATTCATTAACTTTTCTAAATTAAGATTATAATAAAAATTAATTAGATAAAATAATTAATTAAATAAAATATTATTTAATATTTAAAAGAATTCACTAAAAGAGATGGTTTAGAAATTTATTAAAAATCAAATAAATTATTTAATCCAGAGCTACGTTATCTCTATTTTAAGGTCTAGTTAATCCAGAGCTATTTCTATTTAAGACTACTTAATATAAATATGGGTATCTCCCTATGTTTTACATCAAATTGTTAAACACTTTCTATTTCATCAAATAGGAAGAGATAAGTACAAACAAAGCTTTAA
>Ga0193742_1001078_pt1 | contig 16968 bp, 20 predicted proteins | sample L2c1metaG_FD_165511 | JGI IMG/M metagenome (GOLD analysis project Ga0193742, IMG submission 165511) | Soil microbial communities from a riparian zone of the East river system, Colorado, United States - L2c1 | ecosystem: Environmental > Terrestrial > Soil > Riparian zone | place: USA: East River... | reverse complement strand
GTGATCCGGCTCCGGGTCGATCACCTGCCCAGCGGCGGGGTGAACAAGCCGGTCTGGCTGTGGTGGTCGGGCGTGGACGCCACCGACACCGACGTCGACCACTGCTGGCACATGTACCTGCGCCGCTTCGACATCGAGCACACGTTCCGGCTGTTCAAGCAGACCCTGGGCTGGACCCGGCCCCGGCTGCGCAGCCCGGAAGCGGCCGACCGCTGGACCTGGCTGATGCTGGTCGCCCACACCCAACTCCGGCTGGCCCGATCACTGGTCGCCGATCTGCGCCGCCCCTGGGAACGCCCCCTCGAACCGGACAGGCTGACCCCGGCCCGGGTCCGGCGAGGGTTCCGCAACATCCACACGAAGACCGCCCGCCCAGCAGCGGCACCGAAACCCACCCACCCAGGACCGGGACGACCACCCGGCTCGAAGAACCGCATTGTCGCGCAACGCTTCGACGTCGGCCTCGTCCTAGCCACCGGCCAGGCATACACCCGACCAGCCCACCACAAACAGGGCACCAAACCCCGCCGAACCGGTTAAACCACAAGCCTAGGGCCTGTTTCAGATGTCATGGAAGCCACTCGTTGATCACCGCGATGACGACGGTGGCCTCGTAGCGGACGGCGAGTTTGTCGTAGCGGGTGGCCACAGCACGGTTGCGTTTGAGCCGGTTGATGCCGCATTCCACCGCGTGGCGTTGCTTGTAGACCTCTTTGTCGAACGCTGGTGGGCGGCCACCGCGCGACCCGCGGTTCTTGCGGTGACGGATCTGGTCTGCCTTCTCCGGGATGGTGCACCGGATGCCCCGTCGCCGCAGGTAGGAGCGGTTGGCGCGCGAACCGTACGCCTTGTCCGCCAACGCCCGGTCTGGACGGGTCCGCGGCCGCCCCCGACCAGCGCGGGGCACACTGATCCGCTCCAGCACCGTCTGGAACTGCGGCGAGTCACCCCGCTGCCCCGCCGTGACCACCATCGACAACGGCTTCTGACCCTGCTCGGTGGCCAGATGCAGCTTCGTGGTCAGCCCACCCCGCGACCGGCCGATCCCGTGATCGTCCGGTTCGGTGTCGACCCCGCCCGGGGATTCACGCTGATCAGCCCCTTTTTACGCGCGCCAGCAGCATGCTGGTGCGCGCGAGCCACGGTGGAGTCCACGCTCACATCCCAGGTGATCAACCCGTCCGCGTCGGCCTGAGCCTGCAGCCGCGCCAGCATCTGTTTCCAGGTCCCATCACGCTGCCAACGCCGGAACAAGCCATACACGGTCTGCCACGGGCCGTACCGATCCGGCACGTCACGCCACTGCGCACCCGTTCGCACCCGGAACCGAATACCGTTGATGAGCTGCCGTTTCGGATGCTTGGGCGGACGACCCGACTTCTTGCCCTTGGGCAACAACGGTTCCAGCTTCGCCCACTGCTCGTTCGTTAGATCCCCACGACCCATACGAAGATCATCTCAAACCTAGATCAACTTCTGAAACAGCCCTAGAGCGCTCCGACCGGACCGTGGTGCCTGGAAACAGCAGAACACGCAACAGGACCGTGGGTAGACGAACCCGTTCAAGACCCCTCCGCAGGTAGGACGCACACCAGTTGCGGTCACGGCACATGTCAATCAGCGGATACCACGGACGCCGTGCATTGGTGGTATATGAGCTGTCCCGGTCCGCCCGCCACCCCTCCTCCGCGGCGAACGCGACCGCGTGCCGGAAGTCCTGCGCGACACGCCCCGCGGAGATCTCGTCCGCGATCACCGAATCCAGCACCTCGCCCTTCGCCCGGTAGCTACAAAGACGGCGCCCAGAGACGATCTGCGGCACGGTGAGTGCCTTCTCCATCTCCTCCCCCAGATGCCACGCGCCACGCGGTACCAGCTCTGTAGGTCTGGTGCTGTCGGCGAGGATGTCGTAACCGTCGTGAGTGGACTGCCCACCGCGCGCGACCTGGAGGAAACGAATCCCGTGCGCGCGAAGCATCGGCACCAGGTGAGCATTGGCGGCGTCGATGGTGGATCGGTACTCGTCGCCGGTGACCGCAATTATCTCCAGCTCGCCGCAGATATAGTCGCTTGAACAGGGCATCTACGTCGTAGACATGTCCTCGACCGTGCCGTCCCGGCGAACGGTCGCGGACGTAGCAGCACCCAGACACGGCTCCGCATTTGTCAGACCATGACGGCGAGTGGTTGATCATGTTCGTCAAGGCTACGCCACCGCTCGGTGGCATGAGTGCGTTCGCGCTGTGTTGACCAGGCTGTCGGATGCGGTGATCCTGTGATCATTTCCAACGGTTGCCCGTGCCCGAACGCTGCACCATGACCGATTACGCGTTTGAGTCGCCGGCACCGGGCCGGTCTCCGTGTTTGGTGAGGGCGGCGCGGAGTTCGCGGACGGCAGTAGTCACGAGGACGCAGGCTCGGAGGAACTCGGCGAGCGCCGCGGGGACGCGGGCAGCGGCGGTGAGGACTAGGGCGGCGCCGCCGATCACGGCCAAGATCTCGGTTGTGGTCACCACACGCAACCTTTCTTCGGCCGCGCGGTGGCTGTGGTGCTGCTGGTCACCGGGTGCTCCTTTCAGGGGGCGGGCACCAGCAGCGTGCGGCCATTCGGTGTTCGGTTGCAGCAGCGTTGGCGTAAACCGCACGTGCCCGCATGTCACGGTCTACCTTCTTGCCAGGAAACCGTACGCACGGGTGACGACCGGGTTCGGTACCAGGCAGTGAGAGGTGGCAGGGGATGGTCGATCCGCGCCGGATCCGGACCAGGGCTGAGTGGACCGCAGCGCTGCGGAAGCTGTTCGACCGAGCTGGCCTGAGTTACCAGGTGCTGTCTGAGCGGTGCGAGGGCATCGCAACCTCGACGTTGCAGCAAATGGTCACAGGGCAGAGCTTCCCTAGGGCGTCCACCGTGCGGTTGTTCGTGCAGGCGTGCGGCGAGAGCGATACCCAGCCGTGGGTGGACGCGCGGAACCGGGTCAAGGCAAACGACGTGACGGTGAGTCCGCCGCCGACACCGCCGGGCGGGCCGCGGGAGGCCAAAGCCGGCAACGATCCGGTCATCCGCTCGGACCCGCAACATGTCTTTGACTACGCCCAGACAGTCAGCAGGTTCGCGCCGCCCGTGCTCCGGGAGCGCGAGGCCGAGCTAGCCGAGCTCAGAGAGTTCTGCACACGACCATCTGGTGAGTCGTACTGCTACTGGCGCGGCACCGCATGGGCAGGGAAGACCGCCCTGCTGGCAACGTTCGTGCTGGCGCCGCTTATGTCGGAGGTGACGTTCGTCGCCTTCTTCATCAGGGCAGGGGACCAAGACGACTACCAGGAATTTCTCCGCGTCGTGACCCGGCAACTCGGCGTCTTCCTGGGCGAGATTCCGCCCTCGGATCCGTCGCATGCGGACCTTGATTCACTACTGGGCAAAGCTGCAGAAAAGTGCCATCGGGAGGGCCGGCGCCTCGTCCTCGTGGTGGACGGCATGGACGAGGACTACTACGCAAACAAGACCAAGCCGAGACGCAGGCCCAGCATCGCCTCGCTGCTGCCCGAACGACCGCCGGGCGGAATGCGGGTGATCGTCTCGGGGCGCCCTGACCCGCCGGTCGACGTGCCCGAGGGCCACCCGCTCCTGGACCCCGCCGTTGTCCGGGAACTGGTGCCTTCCGCGCATGCCGAGCTCAGTGGGCGGAGGGCAAAGCGAGACCTCACCGACATGCTGGAGGACAGTCCGCTTTCCCGTCAGCTGCTGGGCCTGATCGTGGCCGCCAAAACCGGCTTGAGCATTCGGTGCCTGGGAGAACTGGCGCACAAGGACGAGTGGGAAGTCGAACGATGCCTCGGAACGGTGAGCGGCCGGGTGCTTCACCGCCTGGGTACGGACAGCCGGACGGCCCCTGACCGGGATGGCGGCTACCAGCTGGCGCACACGGACCTGCTGGGACTGGCCCGAAACCTGCTGGGCAAGAACCTCGACCAGCACCGTCGCCGGCTAGTCGTCTGGGCCGAGGAGTACCGCCGACTGGGCTGGCCATCGCAGACGCCGGAGTACCTGCTCCGAGGCTACTTCCGGATGCTGGATGACGTTGGCGACCTGCCTCAGATGATCGAGTGCGCGACCGATCTCGCCCGCCGGGATCGCATGCGTGACGTGTCCGGTGGTGACGCCGCCGCGTTGACCGAGATCATCACGACGCAGGACGTGATCGTTGCTCAAGATCTCCCCGATCTGATCGCCATGGTCCGACTTGCCATCCACCGCGATCACCTCGCCGCCCAGAACCAAAACATCCCATTCAACCTTCCTCCGGTCTGGGCGCTACTGGGGGAGGTCAACCGGGCTGAGGCCACCGCTCGTTCCACCCTCAACCAGCATGGGTGGGATCGGCAGGCAGATGTCCTGGCATCGGTCGCCAAAGCGACGGCTGAGACCGGCGACCTCAATCGCGCCGAGACTACAGCACGGTCCATTACCAAACCCTTCGCGCAGGCAAAGGCCGTGGCGTCGGTGGCCGAAGCTGCAGTTAAGGCCCGTGATTTCAGGCGAGCCGCCACCTTGATCGACCATGCGCAAGCCATCGGCGCCTCCATCAACGACCCCTGGTCGAAGGCATTGACGCTGGAGTTGATAGCAGGAGTTGCCGCCAAGGCCCGTGATTTCGGTCGAGCCGCCACGCTGATCGACCAGGCCGAGGCCATCGCCCACTCGATCACCGACGACAGCTCCGCGCCAGGTGCCCTGATGCGGCTGGTCGAAGCGATGGCTGAGGTCGGCGAACTCGATCGCGCCGAGGCCATAGCAGGCGCCATCACCACCAGGTACGACGACAGGGACAAGGCCCTCGCGTCGGTGGCCGAAGCGATGGTCAAGACCGGCAACGTCGACCGCGCCGAGACCATCGCCAACTCCATCACCGACCCCTACTGGCGGACAAGGGCACTGGCGTCGATGGCAGGGGTTGCCGCCGACGCAGGTGATTTCGGAAGAGCAGCCACGTTGATCGTGCGCGCAGAGGCCACCGCTGACTCCATCACCAAGCTTGAGTCGCAGGCGTGGAGTCTGTGCTCAGTGGCAGAAGCCGCCGCCGAGGCCGGTGACCCTAGGCGAGCGGCAACGTTGATCGACCGGGCCGAAGCCAACGCGCGCTCCATCGATGCCCGTTCGAGCCTCATGCTCGACCAGCAGGCGCGGGTACTGGTGTCGGTAGCCGAAACTGCCGCCAAGACCGACGACCTCGATCGGGCCGAGACCATCACCCGCTCCATCACGGTGCTCAAGCAGCAGGCATGGGCCCTGGCGTCGGTAGCTGAAGTCGTAGCCAAGGCCGGCGACCTAGAGCAGGCCCGCGCATTGATCGTGCGCGCCGAGGCCATCGCCCGCATCCCCGACCCGCTCGACCAACAGAACGTCGTCCGTGGGCTGGGGTCGGTGGCTGAAGCTGCAGTTGAGGCCGGTGATCTCGATGGAGCAGCCTCGTTGATCGTGCGCGCAGAGGCAATCGCGCGCTCCATCGGCCCTCCTGTTGATCAGAATAGTGCCCTGGCTCTGGCTGCTGAAGCCGCAGCTAAAGCCGGTGACCTTGACCGCGCCGACACCATCACTGGATCCATCCCCGACCCCTACCTGCAGGCATGGGCGTTGATGAGAATAGGTGAAGCTACCGTCAGGGCCGGTGATTTTGATCGAGCAGGCACGGTGCTTGGGCGTGCCAAAATCATGGCCCATTACTCTGAGAGAAACGACTTCCAGCGGGCGAGGTCGCTTGAGTGGTCTATCGATTCAGCAGCCAAGGCTGTGGAGCTCAGCCGAGCCGAAGCCGCGGCCAAGGCCGGCGACCTCGACCGCGCCGAGAGCATCGCCGGCTCTGTTCGCTCCACCCATGAGGAGCAGGCGAGGGTGCTGGTGGCGATGGCTGACGCCGCAGCTAAGGCCAGCGATCTCAAGCGAGCTGGCTCGTTGGTCGTGCGGGCCGAGGCTCTCGCCGACTCCATTCGCATTGGCCGCATCCGTCCCGACCCGTTCGAGCAGGAGCGGGCCGTCCGTGCCCTGGCGTTGCTGGCTGAAGCCGTTGCCAAGACTGGTGATTTCGACCGAGCTGGCTCGTTGATCATCCGCGCCGAGGCCATCGCCGACTCCATCATCGGCGCCGACCACCAAGCACGTGCCCTGGTGCCGGTGGCTGAAGCTGCAGTCGAGACCGGTGATCTCGATGGATCACGCTCGTTGATCGCGCGCGCCGGGGCCATCGCTGACTCCATCACCAATCCGTACACACAGGCGAGTGTGCTGGTGTCGATGGCTCACGCCGCAGCCAAGGCTCGCGACTTCGACCGAGCCGAGGCCATCGCCGACTCGATTGACTCCGCCATTACCCCAAAGGAACAGGCGCAGGCTTTCCTGGCTCTGACGGCAAGCCAGGACCTGCGCCACCGCGCGCGTGCGATCGCCCGAACCTTGAGGATCGCCGACTGGCACCTTCCCATTCGAGAACTGATCAAGATGGCGCCCGAGGCGCTCACGATCATCCTTGCCGAAATCGACGCCGTAACCAGATCCGACGCTTCCTGAGTTCACTGTTGGATACGCTCCCTCGCCGGGTTCACATTTCCAGGCGTGCAGCGCAGCACTGCACCGGCCGTGGCTACCTCGACGGGCGCCGCGGTGCGGGCGCACTGTTCGCTTGCCTCACGAATCCGCTGGTACCAGGCTTCGTCGGGTTCCAACGGGAGGTCGCCCGACCACGTCACCCTGTGCTCGCCGCCGATCGTCAGGAGGAACATGCTCGCGTGCTCCATGCGACGGGTGTGCTCGACGGACCGCATGTCCGGATCGATCGCCCGGTACTCGAGGAACACATCACTTTCACCTCGCACTGCCCGCACATCCCCCGGCCTGCCATCCGGCTTCACCGGTTCCAGCGTCACGCGAGCCCCAGCGAGCAGCGCCTGGGCGACTGCGTGCCGCAACTCGATCCGGACCGGATTCGAGCGCATCGTCTTACGCAACACGCTGATCCCCTCCGCACCCGCGTCTTGCAGGACCTGGATGCTGGCCCACCACCCAAGCAACCCGATGAAGGCATCACGTTGTCGCTGGGACGGACCGAACAACGACGGACTCACCATCGCCAACGCGACCCGATTTCGCGGGTCAGTGGGATTGGCGGCCCTCGACAACCAGCCCGGCCCGAAGAACTCTTTCAGCCCGACGAGCGCACGACGCGTGACCTCCCGACCCAACGACGTGAGGTAGTCCACCTGATCAAGGTCACCGACGAGCACATCCCAGTCCAACTCCCGACGCCCCTGCTCCACGTCGCTCCAGCCCGACATGACCTCCAGCCCTTCCGCGCCGTCCCACGGCAGCTCGATGCAGGATGTCACTACCTCCCGACCAACCAGACCCAGCACTGCAGAAGGACACGATGGACACAGACATCACCGCCACGACACCGGAAGCCCTGCGCGCCTTGATGGTCGAGAAGGTCAAGAAGGCAGGACACGCACGACGCCGGGAAGTCGAGCGGGTTCTTCGTGACACGCCGCGGCACGAGTTCGTGCCGGACGCCGACCTGGCGACGGCCTACGGCCCGTGGCAGGCGGTGGTCACCCACCGGTTCGACGACGGTCGGGCGTTGTCCTGCGCGTCGGCACCATGGGTGGTCGCCGCGATGCTCGACCAGCTCAAAGCGCGCCGGTTCGCAAATTCCTGAACGCTTTTGACGGGGAACCCGCGCCCGGATCCCTGGTGGATCGGGCTCAGCGCGCGGGTTCGATCTAGGAAAACATCAGACGTCTTCGCGCAGGTACAGGTCGCGCAGCAGGCCGATCTCGCCGCCGTGATGCGCGACCTCGACCAGAGCGTGCAGCGCGAGCTTCAGATAGGTCTCACCGGCCCAACCGCCGGGGCCCAGGCCTATCGGCGCCAACAGGCGCTTGTCGCCGAGGGCTGCGATACGGGAGATGAAGTGCTCCCAGTCCTCGGCGAGCGCCTGGACGCCCTCTTTCGCGGTGCCCGGCCACTCGTGGCGGTCGCCGAACTCGGGAACGTCCTCGAAGAAGTGGATCACATAGCCGCGCAGGCAGAGGCTGCCGATGTGCCAGATGCGCCAGGCGATCGTCGTGAGGGGGTCCGGCGCCTCCGGACTCGATTCCGGAATTAGCGTGGCGACGCGGAAGACGCCGTCGTCGCCGGGGCGGATGCTGATGCAGTCGCTGACCGGCTCCCAGTGGTACTCGGCGTCGGTCAGGTCCTCAAGGCGCTCGAACAGCCGGGATCGCGCGCGTTCGAAGATCGCGAGAATGTCCCGCGCGGCGGGGTCGGGCATGATCATGTCAGCCATGTCAACTCCAGGGCTCGGTGGTTTCGGGTCGGTCGGGATGATCAGGATCGACGGGTCGGCCGACTCGGTCACGTGCCGCCGCCTCGGCGTGTGTCGCCGGGTGCGAGCAGGCTGGCGAGTTCGGCGATGGCGTCCGGCGACGGCTTGAAGTAGCGGCGCAGGTTCTCCGGCTTGCGGTGCCGGGACTTGGCCATCAGCATCAGCAGCGACGCGCCAGCCTCGCCCAGGTGCGTCAGCGCGGAGTGGCGGTATTCGTGCAGGTCCCAGCCCGTCCCCGGGCCCTGTGTGGCGGTGTGGATGTCCAGCAGGGCGCGGGCCTGGCCGTAGGACAGACGCGCCGCCCCGGTGTCTGGGCACACGTCCCGATGGCCAATGACCTTCCCCGGCCCCGCACGGCGGGCGGTGACGAACACCGGACCGCGGGTGCGGCCCTTGAGCAGCCGGGGCAGCAGCCGGGCGGTGCCGGCATCCCAGTACACGTGCCCCAGAGCAGTTCCAGGGCCTCGCCGATCTCGTCGTCCGCGACCGACGCCAGCGGCCGGGCCTCGCCGAGCCGTTCAGCGGTCTTGCCCACCCCGATCCCGTAGTTGCGAACCGTGTTCGGGTTGCCGAGCGAGTCGAGAAACACGTCCGCCGCCGCGCGGACGGTCAACGCCTTCCCGGCCGACAGTTGTACGACGGTGGGCACCGCTTCCCCCTTGCCGCAGATAACAGGGCCGCTTCACGTAGCGGCCGGAGAACGTCACCGCAGGTGACGGATCAAGCTACCGCAGATATTGGGGTGGGACCGGAATACGCCAGAAACCTGCCGCTGCCCTCAGTAGCTGCTGGTCAGCCGCCTCGGCGTGGGCTGGACAGCGTCTCGGTGGCCTGGTGCACGGCGGCCAGGCCGGGTTTGACGTAGCGCCGCACGCTGCGCAGCGACTTGTGGCCGGTCTTGGCCATGATGACGTTGGCGGAGGTGTTGGCCTCGCCGAGGTGCGTGGCTGAGCTGTGTCGGAGTTGGTGCAGCCGGAGCCCGTCGGCGTAGTGGGCGAGCAGGATGCGGGCGCGGTCGTAGCCGAACCGCGCGCGGCCGGTCTCCGGACAGATGTCCTTGGGGTCGGTCGTGGCCAGGCGGTGCGGGCCGGGCCGGTACTCCGACAGGAACAACGGCCCGCGCTTGCGGCCGGCGATCAGCCGGGGCAGCAGGTGCGCGGTGTCGGTTCCCCACGTGATCCACATGATGTCGCCGCCCTTGGCGACGATCCGGGCCTGCTTGTTAGGCAGGTCCAGATCCTCGATGTTCAGCGCGAGCACCGCGCTGGCACGGGAAGCGGATTCGTAGAGCATTCGCCACAGCGTCTTCTCCCGCAGCGGCACATCCCGCCGCCGGCACAGCCGATCGATCCGAGACCGGGACACGGCCTTGGTGTCGTCATTGTTCTCTCGCCGCCGCTCCGTCGCCGCCGGCAGCGCCGGGGCAGACCAGTTCTGTTTGTCGGCGCACCAGGCCAGCCACGAGCCGACCGCGGCGCGGTTGCGATTCCAGGTCGACGGAGCCGCCTCGCTCCAGAGCGCGTCCAGCGCCTCACCGATCTCGTCGTCGTCCACAACGGCCAGTGGCCGGTCGGGGCCGAGTTGTTCGCCGGTCCGGTCAAGCACGTTGGTGTAGGCGCGCAGGGTGTTCGAGTTGCTCTTGATCTTCTGGGAGTCAAGGAAGGCGTCGATCGACGCCCGGACGGTCGGTCCGCCGGCCGCGCAGGTGCCAGGCGCGCGTCGGTGGTTCTCCAGCGTCGTCACGGTCGCCGCCATCGCCGAACCCCCTGTCCTGATCGACCTACCGGATAACGTGCACGAGTCACATACCGGTCGGCGACACATTCACCCAGGTCGTCGTCTCCGTGGTGGATCAGGCTACCGGATAATGGTCTATTATCCGGTAGGACGCCGACCGAGACCTTGACGCCGGCGGCGATGGTCAGGCTCGTCGCGCAGCAGCCAGATTGGACCGCACGGTCTTCGTGATCGGGGTGGTCACCGCCGAGCGCCCGCTCTCGATCCGCCAGCGTCTGCTCATACAGCGGGATCGCGCGGCCCAGGTCCCCCGCTGGCTGGTAGGCGCCGGCGAGGTTGTTCCGCGACGACAGCGTGTCGCGATGGTCGCCGCGGCGGTGTGTGCGGGCGGTACCGCCACGCATGGCGTGATGGCGCTGAGGTTGTTCGACGAATCCGTGTCGGCAACCCGAACCGAGCCGCAGCGATGACTTTCGCGGTGAGCTCGCCTCTGTATGGGTATGAGCTCATCGCGCCAGTCACAGACCACGGCGGTGGTCACCGGAGCGGCCGGCGCACTCACCCCGGACGCGGTCGAGGCCCGCAAAGCCGCCCAAGCCGACCAGACCCTCGACCAGACCATGGTCGACAGCCCGACAGCGGTCCCAACCGCGCCGCTATCCGGCCGCCTGCGGACGTGCGCTCGCTGACCGAGCGGCGGTTGAGCTCGCCGCTACCCGCAGACACGCGGCCGCTGCCGTCGGTGGCCGCCTATGACCAGTTGCTGCGCCACCTCGGCCGCAGTTCACGCTGACTACAGAGGAGCGAGCATCATGACCGCTCAACGACCCGCTCAACGACATCGGGGTCTGACCAAGCAGGCTGCCGACGCCGCCATCGACACCGCCTGCCGATCCCTGCGGCTGCCCACCATCCGCGCCCAGTTCACCGCGGCCGCCGACGCCGCCGAGCGCGAACAGCTGACCTACCGCGGTTTCCTCGCCGAGCTGATGATGGCCGAATGCGAGGACCGGGACCGGCGCCGCTGCGACCGGCGCATCAAGGCCGCCAGCTTCCCCCGCCAGAAGTTGTTGAAGGACTTCGACTTCGACGCCAACCCCAACGTCGAACCCGCGGTCGTCCACACCCTGGCCACCTGTGAATGGGTCCGCAAAGGACAGCCGTTGTGTTTGATCGGTGACTCCGGCACCGGCACGAGCCACCTGCTCATCGCGTTGGGCACCGAAGCCGTTCTCGCCGGCTACCGGGTGCGCTACGCGCTGGCCGCCAAGCTAGTCAACGAACTCGTCGAGCCTCCGACGACAAACAACTCACCAAGACCATCGCCCGCTACGGCCGCGTCGACCTGCTCTGCATCGACGAACTCGGCTACATGGAACTCGACCGCCGCGGCGCCGAACTCCTCTTCCAAGTCCTCCCGAACGGGAAGAGAAGAACAGCGTCGCGATCGCCTCCAACGAGTCCTCCTCCAAAGCGCACATGTTCGCGCGAACATGTGTCAGGTGCCGCCGAACCTCCACGGGTTCGGCACGATGCCGCCGGCTACGTGGCGATGCCGCGACGGAGGAGTCCAAGGCACCGCTCAACTTGATCGCTGTCGCCGCTGGCCACAGCGATGCCGTTAGCCAGCGTGAGCAGGTCGGATACATCGAGGTCGGCGTCGACGGCGCCACAGCTTTGGGCGTGTGTCAGCAACGCGGATGCGGTCGTGTGCATCGTCTTGTGCCAGCGATCGAACAGTGCCGAGCGCTGCCCACCCTGATCGTTGGGGATGGCCAGCGCCAGCTCTCGTTTCGCGGCCACGTGCGCGATGAAGGCCCGCAGCCAGCCGAAGAGCGCGTCACCGGGTGACTCATCCTCGAGCAGGGCCTCGCCGTGGGCGCAGAGCGCGGCCACCTCGTCGGCGTAAACGGCGATGATCAGCTCTCGACGCGTCGGGAAATGCCGGTACATCGTGGCGTTGCCGATCCCGGCCTGGCGGGCGATGTCGTCGAGAGGCGCGTCGACACCGCGCTCACTGAAGACCTTCCTGGCGGTGGCCAGCAGTCGCTCGTAGTTGCGCTGTGCGTCGGCCCGGCGGGGTCGCTGCGGCTGTCCTTGGTCTGGCGTGGGGCTGGCACCGGCTGATGGCATGGCCTTCCTTGCTAATTGGGGACATCCCCGGTTAGAGTACCGGAGCAGAGCAACCGGGGAGCTCCCCGGTTACGTCTCGGCTTGAAGAGGAGACATCAGATGTCAGAACAGACGAATGCTGCTACGCCGGTCGCCAGCGCGGCCGAGGTCCACCGGCGCAATGTCGAGTTGTTCAGTGCAGGCCGGCGCGAGGAGGCACTGGCGCTCATTGATTCCGACGCCATCGACCATCGCGGAGGCGCGGACGGCGATCACAAGGGGGTGGCTGCCTGGAGACAAAAATGGGAACACATGGATGACGGCGTCCAGGTGACGATCGAGCACAACGTTGCCTCCGGTGATTTCTCCGTCAACCGCTTTACCGTTCGCGGCACTCACGTGGCGTCCGGGCGACGTTATGAGGTCACTGGCATCGACATGGTCCGGGTGCGGGACGGCAAGATCGTTGAACACTGGGCTCTGCTCGACTCGGCCGCGATGCGGCACCAGTTGGGCGTCGGCGAAGACGCCTGAGAGCGACGGTGTTCAGCGGGTGACGTCGCGTCGGTGCTCTGTCGGTGGCAGGCGGCCGTCGTCGACGTGGTCGGCAAGGTAGATCATGACGGCTTCGGCGGTCATGCCGAATGCGGCGGCGACGAGTTTCGGGTCCATGGTGTTGACCAGGTCGACCAGGCGGGTGCTGCGGATCATGCGGGGCGAGCGCCCGCAGCCGTCGAGAACGTGGCTGAGATAGGCGGCTGAGGCCGGCCCTCGCCCGGCCTTGGTGCCTTTGGTGACGATGACATGCGGGTTGGCGGTGCGCTGCTGGTCGCGGTGAGCCAGGCAGCGCTGCAGCACAGCCCAGCTGGCCGGATCGAGCGGGACCGGGTGTGGCCGATTGCCCAACCGGAGAGCCTGGGCCTGGTGGTCGATGTCATCGACCTGCAGCAGCCGAGCTTCTTGGCTGGAGGCCCCGTGCAGGAGAGCGAGTATCCCGACAATCGCCTCGTGCGGGTGGACATCGGTATCTGTGGTCCAGCGGCGGAACAGCGCGCGCTGCTGGTCGAGGGTGAGGGTGCGGCCGCGGAAGCTGTTGGACTCCTTGGCGGACAAGCCCGTGGTGGGGTCGACCAGCACCAGACGTTGGGCGCGGGCGAATCGGAAGAACTGCCGCAGCACGGTCAGCCGCCGTTTGCGGGACTTGGGTGGGTCAACGAGGAACGCCTCGATGTCGTGGATGTCGACCAGGGCCCACTGGTGTTTGCCCCGGTTAGAGATCAGGAAGCAGGCGAGATCGCGCAGGATGGCCAGCCCGGTTTCGATGGTGTGGTTGCTGCGGGGTCGGGTTCCCGCCCGGCGGGCGCGTTCCCGCGCTCGCAGCATCGAGTCGGCGAAGCTGGCCACGGCCGGCCGCAACGGTTCGGGGACGTCGTTGACGCGGCGTTGCCGGCGTCCGGCCGCCAACTGGTCGGCCTGGTTGGTGGGCAGGGCCAAGCGGCGGCTGGTGAAGAAGTCCTCCAATGCCCGCGCCAGCGGCCCCATGGAGCGGCCCGGCATGCGGGCTCGGTCCAGCAGCGCTGCAGGGTGGTTGGGGTGCTCGTCTTCCAGCAGTCGCCCGAGTGCGCTGATCAGCGAGGATGCTCGGCTGGGGCAGAACCCCGGCGGCCACGTGGGCGGCGAACTCGCTCAGCCAGGGCGGTGGCTCGGGCAGCCGGGCGCTGAGGTTGTCGGCGCGGATGAACGGCCGATCCGGATGGCGCTGCCAGCATGGCGAGCACAGCCCGAGCCCGGCATGCCGGCGCAGTTGGCCGCATTGGCGGCAGATTCGAGGCGGCTGTTTGGATGGCCGCGGCCGTGAGCAGGGACCGCACCAGCCGGTCTGCTCGCGCAGGAAGCCGGGCTTGCCGCAGCGAGGGCAAGGTGTCTTCGCCGTTTCCCGCTCGCCTCGCCGCTGGCAGGGCCGGCAGACCGTTGCCCCGCGATAACGGATCGGGCCGCCGCACCACGAGCAGCGTCGCGAGCACAGCACGCATCGCCCGCTCGTCGGGTCCAGCACTCGGTCCTTGCCGCAGTCAGGACAGGTCGCCTTGGCTGCGGCCTCGCGCATGCGGCGCACGCACCGGCAGCAGTGCAGCCGGTCGAGGAAACCGACCGGGCCCCGCAGTCGACGCAGTCGCGCTGACGTTTCCCCATCGTGTCAACACTTCTCGTCGATGATCAGAGCGGCGGCATCGACCGGCCGCGGTCATTGACGGCCTTCGGCTCCGCAGCGGCTGGCTGCGGCGGCATAGCGGGCCGCTCGACGGGCGTGGTGTCCACCTCGAACAGATCGTCAGGAGTGCACTGCAAAGCGGTGCACAACGCGATCAGCGTCGAGAGCTTGATCTGGCTGGGTTCCTTGGTGAACAGCGCGGACACCGAGGCTGCGGACAGCTCCAGGCCGGCCTTCTCGGCCAGCAGCCGCCGCAGTTGGGTGCCGGTCCACACCTCTCGCTGGGCTGCGGCCATCCGCAGCCGCCACCGGATCCTCACGACTGCTCCTCCCCGTCACCCTGGCCGGTCAGTTCGGACAGCGTGGTGGACACCGCACGCCGATAGGCATCCTCGATAAACGTCGCCGAGGGCCGGACATACCGCATCGTCGAACCCACCGTCCAGTGCCCAAGAAGTTGTTGGATAGCAACGAGATCCACGCCTCGCTCGTAGTTGTGGGTCGCGCAGGCCCGCCGCAGCGCATGCGGGCTGAACCACTCAGCTTGCGGACGGCCTTCCATTTCCATCAGGCGTCGCAGCCGGTTGCGGATCGTCCCCCGATCAGGCTTCCGCCGGATTCGTCGGCGAACAGCACCGGCGAGTCCGGGAACCTGCCCCGAACATCGTCGAGGAACCAGCGCAACACCAGGTCCAGGCCGTCCAGCATCGGCACCCACCGCGGCCGGGGCCCGGAGGTGTGAGCCGCCTTGCCGAACCGGACATGCAGCTTGCCGAACGGCCCACGGGTGAAGTGCACATCCGGAACGTCCAATAAGGACGCCTCCTCGGAGCGCAGGCCAGCGTGATACAGGGTCCGGAACAGGGCATAGTCCCGAGCGGCCGGCGCATACTTGCGCGCGGTGGCGATCCTGTTCTTCAGGAAGTCGAAGAACTCGCTCACCCGCTCCGGTGTCGGCGGCGGCGCCGAGTCCGGCGAATCATCACCGACATGCCGCGACGCGTTGAACTCATCCACCGGACAGACCAGCCGAACCCCGAATCCGGCCTCGATCTCGGCTGCCTTGCGCACCTGCAGGAACCGGTGAAAGCCCTTGAAGATCTGCACGTACTCCCGTCGTGTTGACGCCTTGCGGCCCGCAACGGCGAGGTCGCCCACCACGCGGTCGATGTCCTCGGGTGTCGCTTCCCAGGCCGGCCGGCCCAGCGCGGTCAGCGTCCGCTCCAGCAGCCCGATGTCATTTTCGATGGTCACCGCGCTGAACCCTCGCGCCCGCCACGACGCGACGAACGCCTCGACACACTCGGCCTGGAACTCCCACGGGTCTGTGGTCACCGGCCCGGCCGGCACGCCACCACCCGAGATCACGCGCAGCCCACCCGCCACCCGCACACCTTCCTCGCACCTGATCAATTAAGGCGACGCCTAACATAGCGGTCGATCACCTGAAAGATCAACGAGGAGTGCTGGACACGATCAGACCAGGCACGAGCAGGGGTGTCCCACCACGAACAAGTGCCAGCCCCAGATGGCTGGACCCGCACCTTCACCGACCCCAGACTCTGCGCCGCCATCGTCGACCGCATCACCTTCGGCGGTAACATCATCGAAACCGGCACCGACTCCTACCGCCTCGCCCACACCCGCGCCCAGCAGACCACCCCAGCCTGACCCGGCAGCGGTGACCCGATGCCCACCTACGAACCCACCGAACCACCACCCGACGACCCAGACTTCGGACCCACTGGATCCGGCGTGGGTACACCCGCGACCGAGGCAGGCCCGATGTCATCGCTGTCGGCGAGCAAGGCGGGCAGCAGCTCAAGGAGGCGGTCTTCGCGCACGTAGACATTGCGCGGCGTGTCCGCCGGGCGAGGCGCCGCGCTGCTGTACCCGTGGCGGTAGCGGTAGCCGGGCCGACCGTGCGCCCAGTGCGCGTCCATCCGCCGGCCGCACACGCCGCACGTCACCAACCCGGCCAGGACGTAGTGTCGGGTCTCGCCGTTCTTGGTCGTCCTGGCCCTGCGCTTCCCCTGGACGGCCAAGAACGTAGCATCGTCCACCAGCGGCCGGTGGGTCAGATGTTCAGAGACCTCCCACTCCTCTATCGGGTTCCACCGCACCGCGCCTGATCCGCGGCCGCTGACGCGCCCACCGGCACCATGCCCCTTGCTGCTCTGCCGGTTCCATACCTGCCGGCCCGTGTACCGCGGGTTCTCCAAGATCATCGCCACTGTCCGCACGATCCACCGCTCGCCCGAACGATGCTCGTTCCGCCCCGGATCCGCGCTAGACGGGCACGGCGCGCCACGGTCATTCAGCTCACGCACCAGCGACGCCACGCTCCGACCACTCGCACGCTCGGTGAAGATCCACTCCACCCACGGCGCCGTGACCGGGTCCGGCTCCAATACGTGCAGCCGCCGGCCCCATCGCGCGTGGATGGCGTTTGGGTGCGGGCCGGCATCGGCGAGGCGGTATCCGTACGGCGGACGACCACCCAGGAACCGGCCCTGCACCCGCGCGGGAACC
>Ga0193742_1001077_pt1 | contig 17008 bp, 17 predicted proteins | sample L2c1metaG_FD_165511 | JGI IMG/M metagenome (GOLD analysis project Ga0193742, IMG submission 165511) | Soil microbial communities from a riparian zone of the East river system, Colorado, United States - L2c1 | ecosystem: Environmental > Terrestrial > Soil > Riparian zone | place: USA: East River... | reverse complement strand
CGCCGCAACCTCGATCGAGGCCGAGGAGCTCAGCCCAGCCCCCAGCGGAACGTCGCCGGAGAGAGTCATGTTGAAGCCGCCGAAGTCCACTCCCTCCTTCCGGAGGCTCCAGGCAACGCCGGCGGGATAGTCGCTCCAGTGTCCCCGCCGCCCACGCTCAAGATCGGAGGGCTCGAAGAAGGTCTCCTCTTTGTAGTTTTCCGAGTAGAACATCATCCGGTCGTCGCCTCGAGGATTGATGACCGCGGTCGTATGAAAACCAATGGCCATCGGCATTACCAGGCCGCCGGTGTAATCGGTGTGTTCACCAATCAGGTTGACTCGCGCCGGAGCCTCAAAAAACCTCCCTGGCTTCCCAAAACGATCATGGTGCGCCAGATTTACCGCTTCGCTCTTTAACTTCATTCACTGCACCACAAAGAAAATTGAAGGATTCCAAACACCCTTCATCCTACAGCCTCATGTGTACGTTCACGTAAAGAAGTTCAGCGACGCGAATTTACTCTTCGCGGAGCACCTCGAGTGGCTTCTGCCCCAAAACGCGGAAGCTCGCCATCCAGCCGGTCGCAACCGTAGCCGCTGCCGTCGCCACCAGCGCAACCGCGGTCCAGACCCAGTGAAAGTGGTACGGAACCGACATCCTTCCCAGCAGCACCCGCGTGATGAGGTTGGCGAAGGCGATTCCGACAATGCCGGAGACCAGCCCGAGCACGGCGAACTCGATCGAGAAGACCGCAGCGATCCGTGCCCGCGTCGCGCCCAGCGTCTTCAGAACCACCACCTCGCGCAACCGGCGATACCGCGTTCCCGCAATGGCGCTGGCCAGAATGACGATGCCCGCGAAGACACTGAATGCGGCAAGGAACTGGATTACATATGTGATCTGGATGACCACCGAGCGCACCGTCTCCAGCGCCTGCGCGACGTTGATCACCGTCACCGTCGGGAACGACTGGTAAAGGGCGCGCTGCAACTCACCTACGCGGTTGGGATCGGCATGAACTCCGCCGTACCAAACCACCGGAAGCCCTTTCAGGACCGCCGATGGCATGACGAACTCAGCGCGCGCGTACGTGTGCTGCCCGTCGGCCTTGGTCAACGCCGCGACGGTGGCGACGATCTCCGCATCCTGCGCGGCGAAGGTCACCTTCGATCCGATATGTACGCCAAGCCGCTCGGCCTGTCGTTGCCCAATTGCAACCATGGGCTTCGTCTCGCCGGCAGACCACCACTTGCCCTCGACAACAGTCGTGCCCGGAGGTGCGCTCGCAAAGGAGGTCACCGAGATTGTGCGCAGCATCCTTCTGGGGAAGTTCTTCAGGGTCGCCTTGCTGGCATCCACTCCGTCAATCGCGACAATTCGCGAGGAGACGACGGGTAGAAGCTCCGGCTCCGCCGTAACGCTGGGCTGCGACTTCAGCAAAGCCCGAATGCCGTCCACTTCCCTCTCTGTGATATCGACCAGAAAGACGTTGGGTAGATTTGGTGCGCTCGACAGGTGCAGTTCTTTCACGACTGCCTGCTGCACGAGGAAGACCGACATGATCTGCATGACGCCGAGCCCCACCGCCGCCAGCAGAGGCGCCGAGGGATTCCCGGGGCGATAGAGGTTGGCCAGCCCGTGACGTACAGCCGAGGGAAGCATCAGCCGCGTCCTGCCGAGGAAGCTGCGCAACCCGGCCAGAAGAGCAGCACAGGCCGCAAGCAGAACAAGCAGCACGGCGACGAGCCCGAGAGAGAAGACACGACCTACGGTCGCCGAGTCCGACAGCGTCGTCGCGATTGCGGCGAGCCCGGTCAGGATCAGCACGACCGCGGCGATCTGCGACAGATTCTTCGTCGCCTTCCGGATCAGGGTGGTGAGAAAAGGATCGGAGCTGTCATCGACCGCACGGCGAAGGATCAAAATCGGCCGCACCGAGCGGATATCGAGCAGCGGAGGCAGAGTAAACAGCAGCGTCGTCAGTACGCCCACGCCAAGCCCGGTGAGAATCGTGCGCACCTGCAGGTGCACGGAGGTGGGAACGCCGAGAAGCTTCCCCAGAAAATAAGGGAAGGCCATCTGCACGAATCCTCCGAAGACGACGCCCAGAATGCCTCCCAGAAGACCCAGCAGGAGCGTCTGGATCAGGTAGATGCGGATGATCCCTCCGGACCCCGCACCGAGGGATTTCATGATGGCGATGGTGTCGAGCCTCTGCTCCAGATGCGCGCGCATGGCCATGGCCACGCCAACGGCTCCCAGCACCAGTGCCACCAGGCTCATCAGCGAGAGCAGGCTGGTCGCGCGGTCGAGTCCCTGGGTCAGCGCCGGATTCGTCTCGCGGTAGTCGATCACCTGAGACTCGGGCAGAAGCTTCTCCAGCCTCTCCTTCAGGTCAGCGACCGCCTTCTCGGAGATAGGAGCGCCGTTTGCGGGCTTGGGAACCTTGAAGAGATATCGCTGTCCTGCGTGACTTCCGGGGGCGAGCAGACCGCTCGAATCCAGGCCCTCGCGCGAGATGAAAACACGCGGGCCTGCGGCGAAGTTGCCGGAGAGCCGGTCCGGCTCGTTGACGACCACTGCGACAATACGAAAGATCTTGCTGCCGATCTTCAGGGAGTCGCTGACGTTGAGGCGCAGCCGTACGAGAAGATCGTCAGCCACGACCACCGTATCGTTCTTCAGCACATCCTTCAGCTTGCCGGCGGGTTGAAGCTCCACCTCGCCATAGAACGGATAGAGCGAAGGATCGACGGCCTTGAGCGAGACGAGTAGAGGATCCAGAGTCTTCGCCGCGCTCGCCATGGAGAGCATCTCGGTGACGGGAGTGATCTGGACGGACTCCGCTGCGATGGCATCCAACCCCTTCTGCTCCTCGGGAGTCGGCTGCTGGAACATCCTCGCGGAGAGATCTGCGGCCATGATGGACCGCGCACGGTCGAGCAGCGCGGCCCGGAAGGAAGAAGAGAAGCCGCGAACGCCGGTCAGAGCGGCCACGCCAATCGCTACGGAGAGTACGACGAAGAAAAACTTGCCGCGCGAGAAGCGCAACTCGCGGCTGGCGATCCTAAGAGCAGAGCGATAGGAGAGCGAGCCCATGGCTATTGCGCCGCCAGCGCAGCCGGTTGTTGCAGCTCATCGGAGATGACGGCGCCGTCGCGGAGCACGATGCGGCGGTCCGCATAGCCTGCCAGCATAGGGTCGTGCGTCACCAGGACCAGCGTCGTCCCCAGGGAGCGGTTGAGGTGCAGCAGGAGCTCGAGTACATGCGCTCCGTTCGTCGTGTCGAGATTGCCGGTGGGCTCGTCGGCCAGGACGATGGGAGGACGCAGGATAAAAGCTCGCGCAAGAGCGACGCGCTGCTGCTCGCCACCGGAGAGCTGTACCGGATAGTGATCGAGCCGGTCACTCAACCCTACGCTGGCCAGCAGCTCGCGCGCTCGCTGGTGGCCGTCGCCGTTCGAGGCTTCCGCGTTGAGCTCGTAGGGCAGAAGGACGTTCTCGAAGGCAGTAAGCGTAGGAACAAGCTGGTAGGACTGAAAGACGAATCCCACTGTTTTGCCGCGAACCCGCGCAAGCTTGTCTTCGGGGAGATAAGAGATCGCCGTTCCGTTCAGCTTCACCTCGCCCGAGCTGGGAGTATCGAGACCGGCCAGTAGACCAAGGAGCGTCGACTTGCCGCTGCCGGAGGAGCCCATGACGGCGACAAACTGCCCGGTGGGGACCGTGAAGCTGATGCCCTTGAGGATATCGACCGTGCGGGCTCCGTTCCGGATGGACTTCCGCAATCCCTCAACCGCAATCATGGTGGACCCTTCCGTCACTCTCTGCCCCCTGCCCTCGGCTCAACCACTGCTTTCTTTGATAGATTCGTAACAATGCGGCGAGTCGCAATAGTTCCTATACTAGCGGCAATTCTGGTGTGGCTTCCCGGTTGCCGGTCCAATCAGCCCACACCGGCCTCGCAACCGGCTGAGACGCAACCAGAACCGTCTCAGGCAGCATCCTCCCCGGAGGCTTCAGCAAACCAGCCCGAACAGCCTGCGCTCGAAAAAGATCCGCGAGCTCGCATCGTCTGCTTTGGCGACAGCCTGACGGCTGGCTATGGCACCGAGCCGGGGCAGGCCTATCCGGACTTCCTGCAGGCCGACCTTAACCGTAAGGGATACAGCTACAGGGTGGTTAATGCCGGCATCAGCGGCAACACGACGAAAGATGGAGTCGAGCGCGTCGATAGAGTTATCGCCATGAAACCCACACTTGTCGTGGTGGAGTTCGGCGGCAACGACGGACTGCGCGGATTGCGGATCGAAGACACACGGACGAATCTCGACAAGATCCTCTCTGCGCTGGTGGCGAACGGAACGCACGTGGTGATGGCAGGAATTACGCTTCCGCCGGATTACGGTCCGGACTACATCCACCAGTTCGACCAGACCTACGAGATCCTGGCGAAGAGGTACAAGATTCCCATGCTTCCCTTCCTGTTGAAGGGAGTCTTCGGCGTTGACGGAATGATGCAAGCCGACCGAACCCATGCGACAGCAGCGGGAAACAAGGTGGTCGCCGAGAACGTCTTGGGGCTGATTCAGCCGCTGCTGACGAAGGGTCCGGCTACCCCATCACGACGATAGGCTGGATGAGCGTGCCGGCGATGCGGCGGCCGATGGCCAGTAGGTCGGTCGGGCTGGTGAAGACCTTGATCAGTTGCGCCTGCGAGAAGTCAGGAACATTGATCTGCAGGCCGTTGCGGAGCTTGCCTGCGGTCTGCTCATCCACGGTGACGGAGGGCATCTCGGGCAGCAGGGTGCGTGGATGCGGCATGCGGGATGCAACCTCGGTTGGTGAGAGCGTCTTCAGATCGTCGATCGGGATCGCCTGCTCGAGCGTAAAGGCTCCAGCGCGGGTTCGCTGCAGCTTGGAGAGATGAGCGCCGCAGCTGGCAAGCTGGCCAAGCTCGTGCGCGACAGAACGGACGTAGCCTCCGGCGGAGACTTGAATCGTGAAGGCCGCCTCGTCTGCTTCAAGCGAGAGGAGCTGAAAGTCGTGAATCGTGATCCGCGCTGGCTTTACCGGGACCTCTGCTCCAGCGCGCGCGAGCTTGTGTGCGGGCACACCCTGAATCTTCTTGGCCGAGTAGACCGGGGGCACCTGGTTGATCTCGCCATGAAAGCCGCAAGCGAGCTGCCGCAGCTGCTCGAGTGAGTGAGTCAGCGGCTTTGCCGGAGAAGCTGGCGTGCCCTCGGCGTCGAAGGTGTCCGTCGCGTAGCCGAAGCGGATGCGGCCCTCGTACCACTTCTCGGACTGGCCGAAGAACTGCGCCAGCCGCGTGTACCTGCCCAGCAGCAGAGGAAGAACCCCCGTCGCCATGGGATCGAGCGTGCCAAGATGGCCGATGGATCGCTCGCCGGTGACCCTGCGAAGGATGGAGACGACGTCGTGCGACGTCATGCCCGCGGGCTTGTCGATAACTAACAGTCCATTCATTCCGTAACCCGGCCTTCTGACTAAAAGCCGTTTCCGTTGCGACGGACCAGCGAGAGGAATTCATTGCGCGTCTGGAGCTGCGTCTTGAAGACGCCGAGCATCGCCGAGGTTACGGTAAGCGAGTGCTGCTTTTCGACGCCGCGCATCATCATGCACAGATGCTGCGCCTCAAGGATGACGGCGACTCCCTGCGGATGGATCGCCTCGGTGATGGCCTCGCCGATCTGGCGCGTGAGTCGCTCTTGCACCTGCAAGCGGCGTGCAAAGACATCGATCAACCGGGGGATCTTACTCAGGCCGATAACCTTGCCGTTGGGCACGTACGCGACGTGCGCCTTGCCGAAGAACGGCAGCTGGTGGTGCTCGCACATGGAGAAGAACTCGACGTCCTTGACGATGACCATCTCGTCATAGTCCACGTCGAACAGCGCACCGTGCAGAACGTCGGTGACATTCTGCGCGTATCCGCGCGTCAGGAAGGTCATCGCCTTCTCCATACGCTCTGGTGTACGAACTAGACCGTCCCGAGTGGGATCTTCGCCGATGCGAACGAGAAGTTCGCGATAGAGTTCCTGCGTGGAGAAATCGGCAAGAGCCGAGGGAGTTTCAAGGGTACTGCTGTTTGTACGGGCCATGTGTGCTGGGCCTTTCCTAATGGATTCCTTCAGCCGGCGTAGTCGAAGGAGTTGTTGCTGGTCTCCTCGATATGAACGCGCTCCAGGTGAGCCGCGGAGAAGCCGGCGAAGATGCGATAGACCTCAATAGATAGATTCTCCGTCGTGGAGACGCGATTCGCAAAACAATCGAGCAGGTTCAGATTGGTCTGATCAAAGCGCTCGACGACGTTCGTCTTTGCAAATGCGTCGAGGTCCGCGAGGTTGCAGACCATCCCGGTCAAAGGGTCGACCTTGCCGCTGAAGGTGACCTCGACGGTGTAGTTATGGCCGTGGCCGTGCGGATTGTTGCATTTGCCGTAGACCTCGTGGTTTCGCACCTCGTCATAGGCTTCGCTGTGCAGCCGGTGCGAGGCGCTGAAGTGGTAGCGGCGTGAGAGATAGGCCTTCATGCCTGCTCTCCCCCCGTCTCTTCCCCGTAGAAGTCGGCGAAGAGATCCGGCATCTCGTAGACGCGGACGCGGTGTAGCCGCGCGTTAGGGATCTTGTTCTTGAGCCGCGTCCAGATGGCGATGGCGATGTTCTCTGTAGTCGGGATGCTCGAGCGGAACTCCGGGACCTCGAGATTGAGATGGCGATGGTCGTAGACGCTAATGACCTCGCGTTCGAGGATGTCCTTCAGCTGCTTGAGATCGACGACAAAGCCGGAGACAGGATCAACCTCGCCAGCGACTGTCACCTCGACGGTGTAATTGTGGCCGTGTCCGTTGCGATTGGCGCACTTGCCGAAGACCCGGTAGTTCTCCTCTTCGGACCAGTCGTCGATCCAGTAATAGTGTGCGGAGGAGAACTCAGCTTTGCGTGTCAGAAAGATCATCGTGCCTCTTGCTTCTAGTTTAGATGCCTGCGAAGGATTTCGCAGGCATCAGCCGGGGGTCCGGTAACTACGGCCCTTCCAGGCAACCGTTCGCCGCATCCGGTGATGGATGGTGCTGCGAACGAGGAGAAAGACGAACAACGGAACCCCAAGGATCGAGATTGCAATATCGGGCGCGGGAAAGTTCGACCGCGCTACCCTCGCGCAGAACCGCCACAGCGTCCGCGCCCATACCAGCAGTAACGCCCACCGTTGCCAGCTCACAAGCCACGGCAGCCCCAGCGCAAGCGCAGGCAAACCAAAGTAGAGCGCAAGATCCAGCACCCTCCAGCCAGCCAGCCAGAGCGGCCGGGGAAACAGCACGGCAAGGTTCTTCGTCCAGCCCTCGATCATCGCCGTCGTCGTGCGATACATGCGCGTCGAAAGCGCATCCGGAGCGTAACGAAAACGGATGATCCTTCCACTCCGCTTGACCGTCCGGGCGAGTGCAACATCCTCAAGGACATCGGCCGCGACTGCGCGATGACCTCCGACCGCGAAATAAGCCTCGCGTTCGACCAGCAGAAACTGCCCGTTGGCGGCCGCCAGGCTGCGCGCAGGATCGTTGACCTCGGCCATACGGTAGACACTGGCGAGTTCGGAGAAGACCAGAGGCATCACCGCGCGCTGCCAGAATCCGGTGACGATCTGCCTAGGCGAGTAAGAGAGTAAGACCGCATGATGGAGCTCCGCCTCGTGGAGCGACCGGGAGAGATCACCCTGCTCGTGCACCGTGTCGGCATCAGTAAATAACAGCCACTGGCCACAAGCTGCGTTCGCGGCGGCCCAGCAGGCATTGTTCTTGCCTGTAACCTCCCTCTGATCCAGTGGAGGGGCGTCCCTTACGGTAATCCCGGCGTACTGCGCGGCAAGCGCGGAGGCAATCTCCTTCGTCCGGTCGTCCGAATCGTCGTTGACGACGATCAGCTCCCAATGGCGACCCAGCTCGAATCCAGGCACTGACTGCCCGACGAGCGACCGAAGGCAGTCAGGCAAGACGGCCTCTTCATTCCGCGCCGGAACGATCACTGAAAGCTCCAGTTCTCCGGCTCCGATCCTCTGATCCATATTCTGGGTCACGATTTCGTATTATAGGAATGTGAAGAAGCATATGCGGAAGGCATGGGCCAGTCTCGCTTTATTGTTGCCGCTCGTAGCAGGCTGCGATCGTGGACGACATCCTGAACGGGTGAATAAGGTTGCACCTCAGTTTTCCATTAGTGACGGATCGAACTCCGCCGATCTCTCCAAGCTGCGTGGGCAAATAGTGCTGCTGAACTTCTGGGCGACATCGTGTGCTCCATGCATCGAGGAACTTCCCACTCTGATGGAGCTGCACCGCAGGATGCCGCAGGTAGCCGTCGTCGCCATCAGCATCGACGAGGATCCTGAGAAATACCAGCACTTCCTTACCAAAAACCACGTCGATCTGCTCACTATTCGCGACCCTTCGCAAAGAATCAACGCCATGTATGGCACGGTGCAGATTCCTGAGACCTATGTCATCGATCGACAGGGCATGCTCCGCCGTAAATTCGTCTCCGCCCAGAACTGGACCAGCCCCGAGATCATGGACTATCTGGCGAAGCTATAGCCTCGTCGAGCCGACCGAGGGGCGGGCCGACAACAGGACCTCGCGTATATCGAATGCCCTCATGCCCGCACTGTGAGCGGCTTCGAGCCCTTCATTGGAGTCCTCAAAGACAACCGCCCGTCGAGGTACGACGCGCATCCGGTCAGCCGCCTCGAGATAAACATCTGGAGCCGGTTTGGGATGTTTCACCTCTACGGCCGTGACGATCGTATAGAACAACGGACGCAGGCGGGTCGCGATCAGAGTGGCCTCGACGTTCCGGCGAACGCCATTCGAGGCGACGGCCATCGGAACGCTTCCAAACCAGTGACGGGCGACGTCGGCAACAGCCTTGATCTCCAGGATCAGATGAAGGTTGGCGAGAAAGATCTGGTTGACGCGTTTGTAGAAATCCTCGCGAACGATGGGCTCCACTCGAAAGTCTGCCTCGTAGGCATCCAGAAGATCGTCTGGGCCAAGCCCGTGACGCGAGCTGTACCACTCCTGCTGCATGACCAGACCAAGAGGCGAAAGAGCCTGCTGGATGGAGTGCAGGTGAGCCCCTGCACTGTCCACAAGAGTGCCGTCGCAATCGAAGATGAGAGCGTCGAACGTTCCTCTTTCCAGTTCAAATTCCATTAATTAAAGATTCTACGGGCAGATTGACGCACCGTGGGGCACGGGACAGAACGCACCACAAAGAACGGCAATTTCCCCGGAAATTACCCGCGTCTTAACAACACCATTCACCGCCCTAACGACAGGTCGACCTACTGGTTGACCCCGCTGGCCAGAAAGCCGCCATCGACAACCAGGATCTCTCCGGTAACGAAGGTCGAAGCATCACTGGCAAGGAAGATGGCCGAACCCACCAGCTCCTCCGTCTTGCCGAAGCGGCCCATGGGGGTGCGCATCAGCAGCTCTCTGCCGCGATCGCTCTCGTCCAGCAGCTTCTGGTTGAGAGCGGTGCGGAAGACGCCCGGAGCGATGGCGTTCACCGTAACCCCGCTGGAGCTCCATTCGACCGCGAGCGATTTGGTGAGTGCGCCCACCGCGGCCTTGCTGGCAGCATAGGCACTCACCTCCTTCAGCGAGATGAAGGTGTTCAGCGAGGCGATGTTGATGATGCGCCCGTAACCGCGTTCAAGCATGTGACGGCCAAAGATCTGGCAGGCGCGCAACGTGCCGGTCACGTTGGTGTCCATGATGTCGTTCCACGTCTCCTCGGAGACCGTCAGCGTGGGCTCACGCTTGATCTTGCCGGCGGAGTTGATCAGGATGTCGACCTTGCCGAACTCCTTCAGAGTTCCTGCCAGCAGTGCCTCGAGCGAGGCTCGATCACCCACATCGGAGGTAAGCCGCAGAGCGCGGCGGCCCTTGGACTCGATGGCCTGAGCCGCCTCTTCCACCTGTTCGGCGCGGCGCGAGCTGGCAACCACATCGGCTCCGGACTCAGCGAGCCCGACGGCCATCGCCAAACCAATACCCGAGGTTCCCCCCACAACGACGGCCGTCTTGCCGGTCAAATCAAACAATGGATGCGCCATAAAAATCTTCTTCCTCTCCCCTTATTGGGCTGCCTGTGTCGGAATCTTCGCAAGAATACTATCTACAACCTGATCCGGCGTCCGATCATTCAATATACGCAAGGCATCGGCCGGAGGCTCGAGGGTCCGGAACTGACTCTGGAGCAGGTCTGGATTCATGAACTCGTGGTGCCGCAATGCGAGCCGCTTCGAGATTACCGCCGCCGGAAGATCGAGCCACACAAAGGTAATCGCTCCTGGGGGCATCGCCTCCGAGAGAGTCTCTCGATACCTCTGCTTGAGGGCCGAGCAGGCCAGGATGCCGCTCTTCCCTTCCTCATACCAGCCGCGCATCATGCGATTCAGCGTCTCGAGCCAGGGCTGGCGGTCTTCGTCAGTCAAGGGATGCCCCGCCGCCATCTTCTCCTTGTTAGCCGCAGGATGGTAGTCGTCCGCGTCCGCGAAGATGGCTCCCGTGCGCTTGGCAAGCAACTCGCCGATCGTTGTCTTGCCCGATCCACTGACTCCCATCAATACAACGATCATCTTCGTACCGATATCCTTTCGGACTATTCTCTCAGAGATCTCTTCTGTCTAAAGTCTTCCAGTACTCTGCGATCCTTAATCCCAGATGCTGCGCGGTCTTTTACCCAAGAGCCTTGCTGTCTTTCTTTATCCCAGAAAGACCGGGCGAATGTGCCGGTCGAAGAGATTCGTCGTCACATTGCGCGCAACGCTCTCTTCATTAGCCTCGAGCGCCTTCAGATAGCGGTCTCCCATCTTGGCGGCGACTTTGAAGCCGACGTGCAGAAGCTGACGAAGGCTGGGGTTGTAAGCCGGATTGCTCTGGTCGTGGCGCAGCGCTGACACATACTGCTCGCTCGACCAACCCTCGACCGCATCCGGCGTAGGCAGCTTCGCCGCGTCGATGTCAATTACCGATGCATAGGGCTCGCAGAGCTCTTCACGATGGCCGTACGCCTCGCGGTAGACCTCCTTGGCAATCACCAGTCCCTGCCCGCCCGCCTCCGCAAGTCCTATCAGCTCCTCCAGCCACGTAGTCCCAGCCGTCTTCAGGTGGACCCCTGCGCCGGTCGAGGTCACCGCATCATGAATCGACTTGTAGATGGAAAACTTATCGGAGCCGGAGTGGACGCTCAGCTTCAGGTTCGCCGGCAGGCCATACTTCTCGACCGCAAAGGCAATCGCGGCAATGTCCTCCCGGAACTCGCGGGCAAACTGCGCGACATCTCCAACGTAGTCGACCCCCTTGTTGAAACGCCCGGTAAACTTCGGTGCGATGGTCTGGATAGGAATCTTCTCGTCAGCGATGGCTGCGAGGATGATCAACAGCTCCACAGGAGTCTGCGGGGTATCCGTCTCATCCATCGAGACCTCGGGGACGAAGTTCCCCGCGCCCTTCTTCTCGACCAGAAAGCGATAGATACGGCCTGCGTCCTGCACGGCCGCCAGGAACTTATTCGCCACCTTCGTGACGAATGCCACATCGGTCGTGAAAGGCTCGGCGATTCCCGGAATCGCCACGGTTCCGATCAGCTCCGGATGATGCCCCACAAAAGCCTTCACATCGGCCGGATCCGCCGGCGTACCGATCAGCTCAGCCACATCGAGCGTAAAGAAGTCGCACGGGGCAAGGAAGCGCTCGACCGTGCCGAGGTTGATGTGGTCGGCATCGAGATAGTAGTCCGCGCCCCAGCCAAGCTCCCTGACGGCGGCATCGGCAGCCGTGCGCGTCTGCGCCGGATCGCTGCCGATGATATTGTGTTCGCGATTGGACTTGTTCCAGACAGGCACAACCTCCAGGCCAGCCTGCTTCGCCTGAATGCACGCGGCAAGCTGCGCCTTCGCCTGATGAGCGAAACGATCCCCTACGCCGATGGAAAATCTCGGAAGCTGTCTCATATTAATAAAATTTCACCTGCTCTAATATTGGTCCAACCACTCAACTGTTCAAGAATACTACTTTCATCTCATCGCTTTACGCAAGATCTCATGCGAGATGAATAATTGAGCGCAGATCTTTGCCAATTAATGTCGTGGACTTTGCACATGCCTGCTCGTTACTTTCGTTTCAGCAAGTCATTCTTCGAAGGGAACAACTCCCCATGTCTCTCGTTCGTACTTGTCTCCTTGCCTTTGCTGCTACTCTTGCCACCTCAACACTAGTGGCGCACGCCGATTCCTTCAGTTTTTCTGCGTTAGGAAGCGGCGGAGGGTTCAGCGGTTCGGGCGTTCTTACGACCACCGACAGCTCCGGAGATCAGCTGATCACCGGAATTACCGGCACCGGCGTTACAGGCTTGATTGCACCCGGCGGCTTCCATGGCAACGACAACCTGCTGTTTCCCTCCAGCGATCCAACGTTGGACGGCAACGGCTTCAGTTTCACCGCTATCAATGGACCCGACCACTTCAACGTGAACATCTTCAACGATGGAACAGGTTACTTCGCGTTCCTTCAGGACGAGGATCAATTCACACAAACCGTTCCTGTAACCTTCGAACTGAGCAGCAGCACCTCGCCAGTACCAGAACCGACTTCGCTGCTTCTGTACGGTTCAGGGCTGATCGTTGGTGCTCTGGCTGCGGCTCGCAGAAAAATATTTGTAAGCTGACAGTGGAACGAATGAGGGTGGGAGGCCTGCAAACGGCCTCCCATTTTACTTTTGAGGTGGCTAATCCTTGAAGCGCCCACGATAGGCCCACAGTCCAAGGCCGGGATTGGAGATGTAGAAGATCTCCTCCCCATCCACCATGTTCCAGCCATCCTTGAGAACGTCCGGGTTGTACTTCGCCGTGTACTCGGCAAGATCGCCGTACTGGAAGTGCACACCCTCGATCTCCTCGCGGGTCAGGTGCCCCGGGCAGTAACGGATCGTAAACCTTCCCTCTGACGAGCCGTGGATCAAGTGCGCCGCAGCACTTAGATTTCCCGCAAGTGCGGCATCCTCCTTTACTAATTGAAGCGTCCTCGGCGTCCCGCAGTATCCATATTTTCGAATCAGCTTGTCGATCGCCGCATCTTCGCCGAACTCATGCACGCCTGGCGCAAGGACGATCAATTCGGCTCCATCCGCCAGCGCCATGCGTGTGCGATAGACGCTCTTGTTGCCCAGCCATGTGCTGCGAAACTCATGCGGGTCCAGAAAGACCACTGCCTTTTTAATCTCTCGATCCAGCATCTGGAAGTTGACCTGAAGCGAGAGCGCCGCGGCAAGATTGAAGCACTCCTCATCGTCGCCGATGTAGAGTCCGCGAACGACCAGCTCTCCGGCCGTATTCTTCCCTACAACCGTCAGCACGTAAACGATGGGCAGACTCCGCGCGAAGTTGTCGCTGGCGTAGTTGAGCACGCGGCGAACCGGAGTATCCGCCCGCCCCATCATGCGCTCCATCCCATAGACCGCGCCCAGGAAGTGCGAGCGGTGGATCCCCATCGAGCCTCCCGTGCCGACAAAGATGTTCTTGTTGTAGTTAGCCATGCCGACGACTTCATGCGGCACCACCTGCCCGATCGAAAGGATCAGGTCGTGGCCTCCATCGCGCAGCAGCTTGTTCACCTGTGCCGGCCAGGTGTAATCGACCTTGCCCTCCGAGACCTCGTAGAGGAATGAGCCGGGGACCTCACCCAGCGTCACCACATCGTTGCGCCAGTCGTGAACGCGGAACAGGCTTCGCGGCGTCTTGCCGTACATCGTCGCAATCTCGGAGTCGGTCATGCCCTTGTGCGTGCCGAGAGCGGGTAGAACATCCGTCAATCGGTCGCCATAGTACTGCCAGGCAAGCTCCGTCAGTGCGCCGGCCTGGGAGTGAAAACGCGTAAAGTCCGGGGGGACAGCCAGAACCCTGTTACGCCTTCCAATGGCATCCAATGCAGAGAAAAGAGCCGTGCGAAGATCGCCGGCCGACATCTCGGTGACCGGACTTCCGGCGGAGAAATAAAGACTCATGAGAGTTCATCTTACGCCGCACAATCTTTCAGAGCCAGACGCGTGGTAAAACCAATTTCGAAGACTTAGGAGACAGCTTTCGATGATCGAGCAGGACCTTCAGATGACGGTTCCGGATGGAGACGTGGACGCAGTCTTATTTACTCCCTTCACCTCCGGGGATTCACCTCGTCCCGGAGTCCTCTTCTGCACCGACATCGGGGGTATCCGCGACACCATGCGCCAGATGGCTCGCCGCCTTGCCGCGGAGGGCTACACCGTCCTGATGCCGAACCTCTTCTACCGTACCAGCCGCCCGCCCGTCTTCTCCTTCCCCCGCAAGCCGGGCGATCCCGCGACGATGAAGCGCATGGGCGAACTGATCGCCCCGCTCAGCGCCAAGGGGCTTGAGAGAGACCTCGCCGCCTATCTCGACACCCTGACCACCCACCCGGCAACGGCCAAAGGAAAGACAGGTGCCGTGGGGTTCTGCATCGGCGGCGGAATCGCCCTGCGGGCCGCAGCCGTTAGACCAGAGCATGTAGCCGCCGTCGCCTCCTTTCACGGCGGAGGACTCTACGAGGCAGGCGACCCGGAGAGCCCACACCTCGTCCTGCCCAGAGTGAAGGCGAGGCTCTACTTCGGCCATGCCACCGACGACAAAAGCATGGAGGCGCAAGCCATCGAAAACTTCAACAAAACCTTGAAGGAATGGGGTGGAAAATTTGAAAGTGAAGTATATGAAGGCGCGCGCCACGGATGGACGGTACCCGACAATCCCGCCTACAACCAGCCCCAGGCAGAACGCGCGTATGCAAAGCTGACAGACCTCTTCCGTGAGACGCTCACATAAGAAGACGTTGAGGTTTAGGGATAAAGAAGGACCGCGATGTTATACGCCGTGAACGGACCACTGGCCGTATCCTGGCAGGCACCCACAACAGCCTGGCGGTACTTGCCGGACTGGATGCGGCTGGCAAGCTGCGCGGGAAGGCGATCCAGCCGATCAGCGTTATAGCGCATGATGTACCAGGGCTTGTACCTCCCCGGAAACCCCGCATCCATTTTGCATGTCAGGCGTGCCTGGGCCAGAGTGGAGGTAGACGCGCTGGGCCCAACTTCGAGCCCTGTGCGCGCAAGCAGCTGCGTGACGGCCTCTTCCTGCTGGTTGAAGCTGATAGTCTCGACTGTCGCCGCGAAGTCTTCAACGGCGTAGTACTGACCGTCCCGAACAACGACAGCGACCCCCATCGCATTGACCTGCGGGTCCAGAAGGTTATCGCGATGGCCCTTGGAGTGCATCCACAGATCATGGAAGGCGGTCCCATTGGGAGCCTCGGCGACGTTCTCGGAGATCAACGAGAAGCGCGCCCCAGCGCGGGATCCACGCTCCGAAAGGCTGGGCTCGCCCGAGAACTGGTGCGAGATATCGGCATGGGCAGCCATCTGCAAAGCGTGGAAACGCGCGGCCTCAGCCAGCACAGGATCATAGTGAAGCTCCGGGATGCCACGGGAGGCGCGTTCGCGGTTAGCGGCTGCCAGCAAGTTCTGTTCAATGTTGATCGTCGGCCGCGGAAGGGGGGTGGGAATCGACGCAGCGAAAACGGGCGCAGCCAGCCCTACCGTCATTCCCAGCAGGAGCATTGCGTGCAGGACGAGGTTGAACTTCCAACCTCTACGCCGCCCGCTCTCATGGAGTAGACAGGCGGCGTACCTGATTTGGCTTGAGGTCTTTTCCATCTGCCTGATTCCGATCGGTTTGGCCCACCGAGATGGTTTTCGGCTGATCTGCTGTTAACGTTAGGAGGCAGAACATCCAAAGGTAATCCCACTTTCGGGGCACACAGATGGAGAAGGAAAGACCACAGCAAAACAAAAGATGCAGCAGGCTACATCGCCAGCTACATCTCCTTTAGACACGTCGCAAAGTACTTTTGTTGCTCTATTTCCTAAGTAAATGCCGACAAGGACTTAGGAGGCTGCCGGAAGCTTGTCCCGCACCTGTTCCCAGGTACGGCGAATCCCTTCTTCGAGGCCGGTCGTATGGTGCCAGCCGAGCTTGTGGAGACGGATCACCTCCATCAGCTTGCGCGGCGTGCCATCAGGCTTGCTCGAGTCGAAGACAAGGTCCCCCTTGAACCCAAGGACCTTCGCCACCGTCTCCGCCAGTTCGCGGATGGTCACATCCTCGCCCGTCCCGATGTTGATCAGCGGAGGATCGTTCTCGGTGAAGAGCGTGTTGTACCGCTCGTCGTCGAGATTCATCAGGAAGACGCATGCCTGCGCGAGATCGTCGGAGTAGAGCAGCTCCCGGCGCGGCGTCCCCGTTCCCCAGACCGTTACCGAGGGTGCGTTGGTGCGGATAGCCTCAGCCGTCTTGCGGATCAGCGCGGGGAGAACGTGCGAGTTGGAGAGATCGTAGTTATCGCCCGGGCCGTACAGGTTGGTCGGCATGGCAGCAAGGTAGCGTGTGCCGTATTGACGGTTGTAACTCCAGCACATCTCGATGCCCGCGATCTTGGCCAGAGCATAGGGACGGTTCGTGGGCTCGAGCGGTCCGGTCAGCAGCGAGGACTCCGGCATGGGTTGCGGAGCCAGCTTGGGATAGATGCAGGAAGAACCCAGAAAGAGCAGGCGCTCCGTCTTGTTCCTGTAGCTGGCGTCGATGATGTTGGTCTGGAGGATAAGGTTGTCGCGGATGAAGTCCGCAGGATAGGTGTTATTGGCAAGGATGCCGCCAACCTTCGCAGCGGCCAGGAAGACATACTCCGGCTTCTCTTCCGCGAAGAAGTCGTTGACGGCCTCGGTGTCGAGAAGGTCGAGCTCGGCACGCGAACGCGTGATGATGTTGGTGTGCCCAAGACGCGTAAGCTCGCGGTGAATGGCGGAGCCGACGAGGCCGCGATGACCGGCGATGAAGATGCGAGAGTCTTTGTTCATGAGAAGGCTCGTATCCTGA
>Ga0193742_1001075_pt1 | contig 17023 bp, 14 predicted proteins | sample L2c1metaG_FD_165511 | JGI IMG/M metagenome (GOLD analysis project Ga0193742, IMG submission 165511) | Soil microbial communities from a riparian zone of the East river system, Colorado, United States - L2c1 | ecosystem: Environmental > Terrestrial > Soil > Riparian zone | place: USA: East River... | reverse complement strand
GAGTGCGAATAGAAACCCGGTGGAGAGCAACGAAACCAAGAGCAACAACAAAAGCCCTATGAAGGAAAAACACAGAACAAATCCTTGACACCAGTGACCTGCTCATAGAAAGTCGGCTTCTCGAAGCTTATCGACATTGTCATTGAGTGCGTTGGCGATTACGCGCTCATCGAGAGCTAAAAACGGCAATGCACCCTGTACTCGGCTGTGAGTTTGTCTTCAACCATGTCTCGTTTGCAACTGTGCTTGTGCAGGGCCCAAGTGAACAAATTTTGATCGGCCTGCGCATACTCTCGCTTCGCAACATGCTCAGCACGCCCGTCAAAATCGAACCCTTAAAAGGCGAATACAGATAGAACACCGTACCGATGGAGAGATCCGCCCCCCGCGCGTCCGCCACGACGAACTGGACACGGCCCAGGCGCAGGCTTTGAGCGCATTCCTGCGCACTGGCAACATAAGCTGCCTGAACCTCAATACCGATGCTTCGAACGCCTGCGAGCATAGACACCAGTAGCGGCACATGACCCAATCCAGATCCGAGATCCACAAAAACATCGTCTTCCGATAACAAACTCGCTGTGATCAGGTGGAGAATATGGCGCACCGGCGTGGGTTGAAAGGGAATCATCTCCGACAATTGGTAAAGATCCGGTTCGCCCGGCTCGCTGAACTGAAGAATGCCGCTCACCAACTCGTCCCGCCAGTCGAAGCCCATGCCCGGCAACGGGCTTCCTGATTCGTGCCGGTTTGCTGAATTCTGGAGCCACTGAAGAAGTGTATCCGGTCGACCGCTGCGAACGATCTCGGAGCGCACCGACTGGTAGAGCTCTGCGTTGGCAGCTTCGAACCGTATCCGGAGTGCCTTCGCGCGGCCATGAATCGGAGAATTCGTTCGATTTGCAAACGCCTCTGTATCGAAGTCTCCAAATTCGGCATCGAGGCTGTCGAGCGCAATCAGGCGTTCTTGCAGTCGCTCCGCCTGAAAGAGGCAAGGATTGTCCTCCAGGCTGCAAAGAAACTCCTGTAGATCGTTGTGGCACTCGATTTCATTGCCGTGCGAAACGTCGCCCGCGCTGGTTGACATGACAACTACTATAAAACGCTCGCTGTTGTCATGTCAACCTCAATCTTGATATGCTTTGCCTAGCGTGACCATAAAACCGTTATCTCCGCGCGAATTTCGTGTCTGGCATGCCTTCCGACTCATGCACGAAGATGTGCTCGGGCGCGTGGACCGGGATATTGCACAGGCGATCGGACTCTCAGGTCCTGAGTTTGGTGTTTTGTCCCGACTGGCCGCCTGTGGCAAAGAGGGGATGCGCCAACAAGCGCTGGCCCACCTAATGGGTTGGGACAAAAGCCGCCTCTCTCATCAGTTGACGCGAATGCAACGGCGAGCACTCATTGAGCGCCATCCTAGCGATGGCAGTGCTGTTCTCGTAGTGCTTACCAAGCACGGCCGAGAGAAGCTGGATGCCGCGCGCCCGGTTCACGCGGAGTCGGTTCGGCGAAATCTGTTATCGCGACTTACCCAGGAACAGATCGATACCATCGTGCGGGTGAGCAATCTTCTCGATGAAGAAGACTAGCGCCTTTCCGTTTTAGTAACGGACTGGATTCACACTCTTCCTGTACCGTTTCAGCTAAATTATTTTTGCGGGTTCAGCTGTTGACCCGATAGGCTGTGGCCATAGCGTCGCCATCTCCTCGTCGACGTTCTTTGCTCTCCGCCGCCAGAGTTTCATTGGCCATCTCCGGCGGGACGACCCGCATGATCGCGTCAATCGTTCCCGTCATCTGCTGCCAGCGCTCGTGGTCTGAAAGCAACTCCTTCTTCCCTGTTGCCGAAATACGGTAGTATTGGGCTCTTTGGTTGCTCTCAGTCTGCTTCCACTCCGAGCGGACCCACCCTTTCCGTTCGAGTCGATGCAGGGCCGGGTACAGGGATCCCGTCTCTACACGCAGCACCTCTTCCGATCGCGTGTGCAGTGCCTGAACGATGCCATAGCCATGCTGCGGTCCCCACTGCAAGTCTGGAGAATCAGCATATCCAGGGTTCCCTGCACTAGTTCTATCCGGTTTTGATACTCGTTTTTGCGCGCCATAAGCTCTCCATCCTTTTTTCAAAAGACGTAGATCGTCTACCCCGTTAAAGAATGTGTCAATGGAGCCTTCAACTTACAGGATGGATTTACGGTAGAGCGAAGGTGAACAGATCGTTCCCGGCAGCGATCGCAAAATACTGTTTGCCATTCACTGCATAACTCATGGGCGAGGCGTGCAGGGGCTGGCCCACGTTAAAGTGATAGAGTGGATGGCCGGTGTGGCCATCTATAACTTCAAACTCCTCGGAATCATCTCCGAAGGCCACCAGACCAGACGCCGTCGACATCACCCCACCGGAGGAATGCGCAGGCCCGACCTGAGGGTTGATCCATGCGAATTTGTCCTTGAATGGATCAAAGGCCATCAGGTATTTTTTGCGCTTTTCGTTGGGCATATGCCCCGCCCCAGTGGAGTAATAGGCGTGACCCTCTTCGAAATCGGCGGTCTTTCCCTTGAAGACAGAACAGTCATCGAGCGCCAGAAAATAGAAAAGATGTGTCGTTTCGCTATAAGTAGGCGAGTACCAGTTTGTGCCGCCCCCATAGCTTGGACACATGCGTGTTCCTTCGGCCGTCGGAACCAGGTCGGTGCGAATCGGTCGGCCATTTTCATCGATCCCCTTGGCCCAGTTCTGCTGCAAAGCGAATTGCTTCGACGCAAGATATTTGCCGGTAGTGCGATCGAGAACATAGATAAACCCATTGCGATTCGCCTGGATCAGCAGCTTACGCGGCGTTCCACGATACGTGGCATCGACAAGAACCGGCGTCTCCGTAGCGTCGTAATCGTTGAGGTCATGCGGCGTGAATTGAAAGTGCCACTTCAGCTTGCCTGTGTCCGGATCAAGAGCCAGAACGCTACTGGTGTAAAGATTGTCTCCGGGCCGCACGGAGCCGTCGAAGTCCGGTGAGGGATTACTCGTCGTCCAATAGATTGTGTTGAGCTCGGAGTCGTAGCTGCCTGGCATCCAGGTTGTGGCACCACCATTCTTCCAGGCATCCTTATACTTTCCACTGGTCGGCCAGGTCTCGGATCCCGGTTGGCCCGGTTCGGGGATGGTCCAGAAGCGCCAGGCCTCCTTGCCTGTCTTCGCATCGAAGGCAGCAACAAAACCTCGCACGCCGTCATCTCCGCCAGAGGTGCCGACCAGGATCTTGTCCTTGACGGCGAGCGGCGCGCTGGTTGCACCGTAATTGCGATTGTTAAAGGCATAAGGAACATCCCAGATCAGGTTGCCGCTCCGTGCATCGAGACAGAGTAGGTGAGCATTGTCTGTCTCCATATAGATACGAGTACCCAATATCGCTACCCCGCGATTAATGTGGCCGGAAGCATCGTCGATCAACCCCTGCGAGATCGGTCGTTCATGATGCCACAGGATTTTTCCTGTCGTCGCATCCAGCGCGTACGCATCGTTCGATCCAGTCACAAACATGACTCCAGCGACAACGACAGGAGTAAGCTCGAGGACGCCGGCATTGCGGCTATGGAAGACCCACTGTGGACTGAGCCGATGTGCATTCTCAGGTGTGACCTGCGTCAGGCTGCTGTAACGACGTCCGGTGTAATCACCGTTATAAGAGAGCCAGTCTTCGTGAATGGATCTCTTCATCAGGTCAGCAGCGGTCACGTCGACGATACCGTTACGAGCGGTTTGTACAGGGGTCGATGATTTCGTCTGCGAGAGCAGAGGAGAGGCCAGACACAACAGAAGCGTCCATTGCTTCAGAGCTACCTTCACGGTCGTACCGCCTTTGTCGGATAGGAGAGGTGTCCTTTCGCCTTCGTTTCAAGCGTATAGACGAAGTGGCCCGCCGTCAGAAAGAGGATCGAGTTTTTCGGGCCTCCCCAGGTCAGATTTGCAGGCTGGTGCGGAAGGAGAACAGTGCCGAGATGTTTCCCCGCGGGACTCCATACCCATATGCCGCCGGGGCCGGTCACGTAGAGATTTCCTTTTTTATCGGTCTTCATGCCATCTGGAACACCGCGCTTCCCGGGTACGTTCTCGTCGGCAAAGATCATGCCGTCGCTCAGAGTGCCTTTGTGAAAACGGTAGCGCCGAATATTTTTCTGCGCCGAATCATCGATGTACAAAAACTTGCCGTCGGGTGAGAAGGCAAGCCCGTTCGGCTGCTGAAGATCTTTGGTAAGCAGGGTGACATTGCCTTTTGCGTCAAGCCGATACACTCCCTGAAACGGAATCTCCTGCTTCTCTCCTTTCACCAGATCGAGGGTGGGATCGGTAAAGTAGATGGCTCCATCAGGCCCGAGAGTAACGTCGTTCGGGCTGTTAAGCCGTTGACCCTTGTAGTGATCGGCAAGCATCGTGTAGGTCTTCATGTCGGGAGCGAGACGGATAATGGCCCGGAGCACGCTTGCCGTCACGAGCAGGCGATGTTCTTGATCGAATGTGTTGCCGTCAGGATCGCCAAGCTGAATGAGCTCATCGCGATGCCCGTCCGGGAAAAGCCGATAGATCCAATTTTTGGATTCGTCACTCACCAGCAGGGAGCCTTTAGACTCCCACACGGGGCCTTCGGTAAAACCGAAGTCTTCACCCATGGTGTTGAGCTTCGCCCCTTGGTCAAAGAGCTTCCAGAAGGCCGGATCTTCGGCTTTTAAACTGAAGGTTTGCTCAGGCCTGTTTTGCTGTGCAGCAAGCGGAAATGCAAAAAAAAGAGTTGCAGAAAGAAGACGTCTCAACGGTTCCTCCGTCGTCCAGGCTTGGGCGGAGCATTCGCGGCCGAAACCGTAAGATAGCTGACGATATCGTCGAGCTCCTTCGCTGACAGGCGAGTCCCATAGTCTCTGGGATGAAGAGAGTGGTCGGTGTGATTCACGCTGGTCAGCTTCGATTTATCGAAGGTGTGCCAGCGGCCATCCTTCGTCTGCACCGTGATCGTGAAGTTATCCTCGGCGCGCGCCAATCCGCTCAGGCGCTCCCCATTGGGTAGAACCAGATCCACTACGGTTGAGGTCGGCGCAAGGACCGCATCTGGTTTGGTGATGGCCATCTGGATGACGTCCGGCGAGCTGCCGCTCGCATAATCCGTCAGATCCGAGGCAATGTAGCCGCCCTCTCCTTTCACCATATGGCATTGCGAGCAGCCGGCCTGCCCAAAGAAAAGCGCATGGCCGGCCTCTGGATCTCCGTTGATCTTCGCGGCAGAGTTTTTACCCTGCAGGTTGCGAAGATGCGCGACCACATTGTGGACCTCCTGATCCCCAAGAAATCCAAACGCCGGCATGCCCGAACCCGAGACGCCTTTCTTCACGATCGATTCCAGATCGTCATCGGACATGGCAACAATGTTCCGCGTCGTGGCGATATTAGGCGCGCGCTCTCCACCTCTTCCGTCCGCTCCATGACATCCAGAGCAGTAGGTCGAAAAGGTTCGAGCCCCCGCCTCGGTATTTGCAGAGGAGGATGGCGCCTGCTCCTGCGGCGAAGCAGCCTGCGCCGCGTGCAATTGCGCCTGGACAGCGAGCAGCGTTGCCGCTAAGGGCAGTGTTGTGCAAATGGAGAAGAAGAGGCGATTCAAAATTGCATTCTCCCAAAAACCAATTCACAGAGTATTGTGAGATTCGTCTCGATTATCAATACTCAGGATGGAGGAGAGTTTAGCTCTCCTCCATCCTGTTTGGTTTAGAAGGTATATTTTAGGGCCAGTTGAAGCCTACGCGGACCTGAACGTACTGCAGTGATGCGGCCAAAGGTGGAACTTTGTGCCGTATTGTTGGGATTGCTCAGCGAAGTCATGTTGAAGACGTTCGAGGCATCGGCCCGAAACGTAAGCTTGTGCTCATGCCAGATGGTGAAGTCCTTGGAGGTCGTCGCATCGTATTGCTGATAACCGGGCGCTCGCTCCGAGCCAACTCGGGCAGTACCATAGGCACCATCCGCGGGAGCGCCATAGGCGCAGGTCCCGTTATCAGCGCCTCTGGTTGTGCAGGACGTGACGGAAGGAAGATCTGTACCAAACCACGCGTTCAGGCTTCGGCTGTTGATCTTCAATGAACGATAGTGGTTCGCACGTTGAATCTTATTGTTTGTGTAGGCGTTGTTGACGCTGTTATTGATCGTAACCGGGGATCCGCTATAAGCAACGGCCGTAAATCCAACCTTCCATCCGCCGACCACCTCATCTAGGACAAAATTCATATTGCTTCCGAACATACGTCCACGGCCTACGGGAAGTTCATAGCTCATCACGCCGTTCAGATTGTGCCGCACGTCCTGACTAGTAGGACCATACTCCGCATGGTTGTTGTAGTAGTCCTGGTTGTAGTTATTCGCGTTTGCGATGCCAGTGGAACCGTAGAAGCCAACTGCGTTCGTCATGGCGCGCGCGTAGGAGTAGTTCACCGTTCCCGACAATCCATGCCAACCGCGCTGGCGCAACGTAGCCTGCAAAGCGTTGTAGTTCATCATGGCATCCGACGTCGTGATCACGATCGATCCTGCCTGACCGACGAGAGCTTTATACGGAGCCGGGCTAACAGCTGCACAGGCTGCACTATTTGGATTGGAGGAGACTGCGCCGTTGATTACGCAGGGTTGACGCAGCTGATTCGCGGAACCGTGGTTGACAAGATGCTGTCCGGCTTCGCCGACGTATCCTATAGTCAACGAGGTGGAGTTGTTGAACTGATATTCCGTCGTGAGGCTGTACTCCGAGATGAAGGCGGGGCGAATATTCATTGCCCAGGCATTAAGAGAAAGGGACGGGCTGGGACTTGCGGGGTTCGAGAAGCCTTCCTGCACCTGGAAGGACTGCCCCGGTCCCGTTGCGTTGGGCGCCGACCCTACAGCGAAGTAAGGCGTTTGAAAGGGTGGGTTGATGGTAAGTCGGCGATTGGCGCCGGTGCCTTCCATGTAGTTCTGAATACCGTAGCCACCGCGAACAACCAGGCGGGGATTGACCGAATAGGCAAATCCGATACGCGGCATAACGCTGCCATAGTAGGGGTTGACGGTAGCCCGGCTGACTCCGTTGACTCCGGCGTAGACAAGTTGGCCTGTCGCCATATTGATATTGGCCTGTTTATTGTTGACCTCATACACTGGCTGGTCAAATTCGTAGCGAATGCCGATGTTGGCGGTGAAGTTGGGAGTGATCTTCCAGTCGTCTTGAGCGAAGAAAGCATCGCGCCACTGTCGCTGCCCCGTGGGTCCCAATGGACCGGTTGCATTTCCAGTACCCACGTAGCTAACTCGATAGAGGTTGAAGTCGGCGATCGAGTACCCCTGCGTATTGTTGGCAATACCGCTGCTGGGATTCGAGGTGTAGTTTCCGGTGTAGACGAACTGTCCCAGCAATCCGTCATTTCCGGGATACAAGCTATTCTGCTGGTAACGAATGAACTGCGCTCCAAATTTAAAGCTGTGATGACCGTGCAGGTAGGTCAGATTATCCGCGTAGGTAAAAGTATTGTCTGCGAAATTGGTCGCGGTTGCTGCATTGCCAAAGGTAGTGTACTCGGAGCCATTGGTAGTGGTAACACCAGTAGTGCTGGGAGGCGAGAACGCCTGTCCTGAGAATCCATTCAGTACCTGCGCTGCGCCAATCCCAACGATGGAGTTTCCATTCATACCAAAAGCCCCAGTGGGATCCGTCGTAAGTCCGCCGAGCATATGGACACGTGTGTAGCCGATACGAAGCTCATTGACCAAAGATGAATTGAAGGTGTGGATCTCGTTGATCGCGACGCCCTTGACCGGGGTCTTTGGCGATACAGGAAAGGTAATCAAGAGGACCGGAACCATGGTGATGACATTTTCGCTCTGGCTGTAACGAACCGACAGATTATCCTTTCCTGTCATCTTCCAATCGATCTTGATATCTCCCTGGTCGTTTTGTCGTGTGTTCCGAGTGGCAGCCGAGTAGTTGTTGGTCGCAGGAGTTCCTGCTCGCGGAGCCTGGTTCGGCAGGGGATAAAGCTCGGGGTGCGCATAAAGATACTGCGCGACAGGATTGAGGATAGGAACATTCAGGTTTCCTGCATAAGCCTTGTAGGGCAAAGAAGAAGAATCATAGAGTTGGATAAAATTTTTCGCGCCACAAGACATTCCGGGCACGCACATGATATTGGAATCGAGCAGTTCGGAAAAATCTCCGCGCCTCATCTTGGCGGTGCGACCGTAGCCGTGGCTACACCACCCTGGTGATAGCGCCCTCCTTCGTAATCAATGAAGAAGAAGAGCTTATCCTTGAGAATGGGACCGCCGAGTGTACCGCCAAAGATCGGCTGAGTATAGGGTTGCCGCGGCGTGATAGTCGGGTTATTTTTGTTGGCCCAGGTATTCGCATCCAGTACACCGTCGGAAAGAAAATAAAACGCACTGCCATGCCACCTGTTGGTTCCACTTCTGGTGAGAGCGATGACCGCGCCGCCATTGACGTTTCCATACTCTGCCTGAGCGTTCGCGGAGACCACCTGCACCTGATCGAGAGAGTCAGGGCTGGGATTGTAGCCAACGCCATTGTTCAGCGTTTCATTGATCTCGATGCCATCCAGCAGATAATTGTTCGACTGCTCACGGTTACCGTTCACCGATACCTGCTGGCTACCCACGCCAATCGCAGCGTTGCCGGCGAAGCCGGCGGGAGTCGTGCTGACCGAACCTGGGGTAAAAAGAGTCAATTGCACAAAGTTACGACCGATCATGGGAACCGCGTCGATCGCGGTCTTATCGAGCGTCGTAGCAAGTTGGGCATTTTCCGTGTTGATCAACGGAAGCAGCTCAGAATTTACATTCACCGATGAGAGATTCCCTTGAATTGAAAGCTGGCTGTCAAGCTTCGCATTCTGCCCGGCTTCAAGCGTGAAGGGCTTCGATATTTGCCGTGCAAAGCCAGGAGCGTCAACCGCGAGGGTGTATCGCCCCACCTGCAGAAAGCGAATGTTGTAAACACCATCGCTGTTGGTCTGCGCCGATGTCGAAACATTCGTATCGACATTGGTCACCGTGATGGTCGCGCCAGCAACAACGGCACCTCCGGGATCGGTGACAGTGCCATTCACACTGCTGGTGATGGTTTGAGCTAAGACACGAGACGAAAGTGCAACGAAAACAAGAGAGAGTATGAAAATACCGATGCGGCGGAGCATACGAATCCTCCTTGGAATAAGCGGCACAATTCCGAGTGTTCAAACGGGCGATCGAAATCGAATCATGACATCAGCATTAGAACGGGGGCTGTTCTGGTACAGCCTGTCCATCTGCACGTGGATCAGAAGCGCCGAAGTTCACCCCTAACGCATCATCGTGCATCGTGACATTGCCACGCCCCATCACCAGCGAATAGCGCGGCACAACATTGACCTGATGGCCCTGCGAGGCGAGTTGCTCAAAGACCTCCTTCGGATAACCATCTTCAATATTCACTCCACAGCCGGAATTTCCTTTGTTGAAACGAGCTGCATCCATCGCTGCTTGAATATTCATGTCGAAATCAACGACATTAGCAACGAACTGCGCGTGCGCCTGCGCCTGATTGAAACCCGACATGATCCCGAAGCCAATGGTGACGCCATCTTTCTGCATCATGGCGGGAATAATGGTATGGAGCGGACGCTTGTGCCCTGCCAGAGAGTTCGGCTGCCCCGGCTCCATGTAGAAGCCGCTTCCTCGATTTTGCAGAACAAACCCGGTATGTTCAGGAACCAGGCCCGAACCGAAATTTCCGGCGTTGGACTGAATCAAAGAGACGACCATGCCATCCCGATCAACGGTTGCCAGATAAGTCGTGTCGCTCTGCAACTTATCGAGCTGCTCCTTCCGATCGGATGGAAGTACATTGCAGTTCGCTTTATCCGTAATGCTTTTCGCACGCTCCTTCGCGAGTTCCTTGGAGATGAGCTTTTTAGTTGGAATATCTTCTACCCGAGGGTCGCCAACATAGTCCAGCATGTCGGAGTAAGCCAATGCCTTGGCTTCCAGCTCGATGTGCAGCGTTTTTGCCGAATCATGCCCCCACTCGCGCAGCGGATAGAGCTCCATCACGTTCAGCATGGAAAGGGCGGCTATGCCTTGAGTGTTGGGCGGGGTCTCGTAGACTCGCCAGTCATGGTAAGTCGTGGAAACCGGCTCGACCCATTCAGGTTTGTAGTCTGCAAGGTCGGCCCTTGTCATAAAGCCGTTGTTCTCGTCCGACACCTTCAGGATCGCGTCCGCAATCGGTCCTCGATAAAACGCATCGGCTCCGTTTTGCCCAATCAGACGAAGACTGATAGCAATGTCCGGGTTACGAAACATCTGTCCTATCCTGGGATAAGTTCCGTCCGGAAGAAAGACTGAAGCAAACGCCGACCGGTCTTTATAGGGCATACCGTATTGATTCCAGTTTGCTGAATCAGTCTCAGTAACGGGAAATCCATTTGCAGCCAACGCAATCGCCGGCGCCAGATCTTCCGAAAGCGGTAACTTGCCAAACTTCTTATGCAATGCCTCCCATCCTGCAACGACACCCGGTACCGTAACGGAATAGATACTGCGCCCACTCATCTTCGTCACACCTTTGGCCTTCATCGCCTCAATCGTCTCACCCTTCGGGGACCATCCGCTGGAGTTGATCGCATAGATCTTCTTCTCTTTCGGATCCCAGACGATGGCAAAAAGATCGCCACCAATTCCATTCATCATAGGTTCGATTACCCCGACCGCTGCGTTAGCAGCGATGGCAGCATCCACCGCATTGCCTCCTTTGGCCAAAATAGAAGCGCTGGCCTGAGATGCCAGCGTCTGCAGCGTAGCGGCGATGCCATATTGGTTGATGGTCATCGAAAACGCGTTATCTCGTGAAGGTTCATGGGGATGCTTGCGTGAGTCGCGAACAAAACCTCCGGCAGCATTCGGCGTGGGAGCTCCTGCAGTCGGAGCGGAATTAAATTGCGCCTCCGCTGGAAGGATGGTCAGACAAATAAAAGAAGCGATGATTCCCAGATGAAGACCACGGAACAACATACCGTCGATACTCCTTGCTAGCCTGATTCGTAAAAAATGCGCGGTGAAGTCCGGTAACACCCGATCTTATGTGTGCGATAGAGCAGCAGCTAGAACATTTTTATTCACATAAAAATCCACTCATGCGCTGCAGGTAAGACGCCTCAAGGACTCCAGGCATAAGACCACAGAAGCTCTCCTTATCCGATCTACAATGTGCTCCCGATTCAACATCACATATAAATTTACCGTATAGGTGGAATGTCCTATCCTTGCAAATTTATTTGCATAGCCGTTGTGTTGAAACAGCTTTCAAGGCGCGCACATGGACCAATTTAGCAAAACTCTGTCGAAGCAAATCCGGGAGATCCGGCACTTTGTCTGTCACTCACGAAATCCGTTCTGGCGGATAGCCAATCCCCCCTGCGGACTCAATCTTGAAACCAATTCCTACACGCTCAAGAAATGAAACAGCTGTGGAAGGCACCCGCCCAACACTCGGAATTGCCTTCGGCAGCAATCCTTACCTACTCACGACTGCAACCGCAAATTACAACTCGCTGCAGACCAACATTAGTCCCACAATCGCGATGTGGGATGTGTTGTTCGGCTCCATCTTTAGTCGATCCTTTGATAACTCGTCAGCGTCGACGGATCGAACTTATCCTTATAATCCAAAAGCTAGCTACGGACTATCTAAGTTCGATCTCACTCATAACTTCGTTGGAAGCTATAACATTCGTCTTCCCTTTGACCGCTTTGTTGATAATCACATAACTAAGGCGGTCATTGGCGGATGGCCTATTTCCGGCATCACTCGCTTCGCGCTGATTCGACGAATGGTCACATCGGACTCCAATGGTGTGTCTTCAGTGACCAATGCGATACCGAATCCATCACGTACCAAATGCTGGATATCGTGCGGAGTCGCAGCGGAACAAGATATGTGAACTCTGCAACCTGCTTCACAAAACATCTGCATAAGTCGAGAGTGGGCAGATGAGTGCCCATCAGGATCACGAAAGATTGTCAGCTGTTTAGAAAGTTCTTCAACGGAGATTTGCGATTGCTTTGCAAGAGGTTCGTCTGATCGTATACACACGACAATGGGGCTGCTGGCGATGTGCTGAATGCTCCAATTTGGTCCCACGACGGGAAGAGTCAGCAGGGCGCAAGCCAGGTCTCCCCGTTCAACGCGTTGCAGCACGTGGACCGTCCTTCCGCCGGACAGCTGTAACGCGCAGTTCGGGAAATGTTTGCGGTAGGCAGTGCGAAATGCTTGAAGATGGCGCGAGTTCACAAATGGGGGAGAAGCCCGCACGAACGGGGGTACATTTCCGAGGAAGATCGCCTTAACGTCAGCACAGACTGGGTCTGGGATCACTCTTCAAGAAGGAAGCCCTTTCTGCCCGTAATCCGTATGGTGATGGACCTCTTCGCTACCGACACAGTGGCATCGAGGCGTTCATTGATGAACGTGAACGTATCTCTTCTATGGCCCGAGGCTCAGGCTAACAAGTAAAATAGAAGGGCCCATTGTTTCCGCCACAGAACTGAGGAACTCATGGGTGCATCGCACCAGATGGGGTCGTCCTGCTGCGCGGAAAATGCTGGTACTGCTTTTACAGCAAAGAGGTAATCGATCCAGAAACCGAAGACGCCAAGTCTGTTCGTGTTTGCGTTCGGCTTGGCCTAAAGACGGAGATGACGAAGACGGCGGCGCGAGAAGCGCTTCGGGCTGAGATCGCCAAGCAGACGGGCCAGCTCGCAGATGGCAGAATCCTGAAAGACGGGACTGTCACTTTTGAGTGGTTCGTTCGCAACCGCTACTTTCCTCTTCGACAGGGGGGATTGGCGGCCAGAAACGGCGAAGGAAAAGACGGCTCAGATTGAGATCGATCTGATTGCGAAGTTCGGCTCCCGAACTATCGAATCACTCGACAAGTTTGAGCTGCAGACGCATGTGAACCACTTGGCTAGGACGTATTGCCCAGATCGGTTGAAGCAGGCGCGATCCGATCTCGAGTCCATCTTCGATGAAGCAATCGAGCAGGAGTTCCTGGTCAAAGATCCGACCCGGACGCTGAAGATTCCCAAGAACCTTCGGCCGAAGGACAAACAGATTTTGACCTGGGAGCAGATGGGTGCCATTGTAGCGAGCGCCAGCCGAAGGGATCGCCTGATCCTGATGTTGGATATGACGGATGCGCTCCGGCCCAGCGAACTCTTCGCTCTCCGCTGGCAGTCCTTCGACGACGCGAACACGTTGTCGCTGACAGAAACCGTCTACCGAAGATACGGCCTTTCGGAAAGACCCCAAAGAGTCTGGGCAAGATGCATCTTCCGGATGGCCTTGCAGCCGGGCTCAAGCTTTGGAAATTGGAGTGCCCAGACCCCTCTCCGGAAGCGTTCATGTTCCCGAACGCGGACGGCGGATTCATTGACACCTCCAACTATCGGAACCGAATATTGAAGCCTTTGGGCATCCAGTCTCACCTGCGGCACTCGCGAGCTGACACAACCGCGAACGAGTACATGCAGGAGTTGCCGAAGAGCGTGCAGCTGATGGTAGGGACGGTCTACGAGATGCTCACGTCCGCAACAGCGCGGTAGGGCCGATCATTGCTGATCGCCCCCCGCACAGATCCGCACGGGCGCTCATTAGCGCATGCGGCTCCTATCTCGGATGAGTGGCGGCGAAGCGGTCAAGGGGATAGGGATGGAGCACCCGAGGTGTAGGAAGCCATTGCGCGGCCAACTTCAGGCGCCGGACCCAGGCGTACCGGTGTATTTGACTGCGGCGCTTAAGCGCTTGCCCCCAGTAGCGAAGCACGCGCTCCCGGAACAGCCCCAGACTGTCGAGGTTTCCCGGCACAGCGTAGTAGTTGAAATAACCCAGTACAACTGATCTGAGCCAAGCGCCTGTCTGTGGCACGGGATCATGCATCCGCATCCGTAGTTGCTGCTTGATTTCCTGCAGCTTCTTTCGCATGCGCTTGCGGATCGTCATGCGCCGCACAGCATAGGACCCGTTCCCATTCTTCCCGCTGATATGCGTGAAGCCGAGGAAGTCGAAGGTCTCGGGCTTGCCCTCCCCTCTACGTTTCCGGTTTTGTTCGGCATACCGACCGAACTCGATCCGGCGCGTCTTGTCCGGGTGCAGTTCCAGTCCAAACTTTCTCAGCCGTTCTCTCAAGCTCTTGCAAAGACGGTCTGCATCGGTTCCCCACTGGAACCCGAGGACGATGTCATCCGCATAGCGGATTGCGATCACCTCGCCTCGCGCATATTTCTTGCGCCAGACATTCACCCAGAGGTCGAAGACATAGTGGAGATAGATGTTGGCAAGGAGCGGCGAGATCACCGATCCCTGCGGAGTACCCGTCTCCGTGCCCGACCATTTCCCGTCCTCCATCACCCCGGCCTTGAGCCATTTCTGGATCAGGCGCAGGATGCGGCGGTCGACGACGCGGTGCTCAACGAACTTGATCATCCACGCCTTGTCGAGGTTATCGAAAAAGCCCCGGATGTCGGCATCAAGAACGTAGTTCACTTTCCTCTTCATGAGCGCATAGGACAACGCATCCAACGCCTGATGCTGGCTGCGCCCCGGTCGAAAACCATACGAAAAGCCGAGGAAGTCCTCCTCATAAATCTGATTGAGAATGGAGACCACTGCGAGCTGGACGATCTTGTCTTCCAGCGCAGCGATCCCGAGCGGTCGCTTCCGTCCGTCGGCTTTCTCTATGTACACTCTTCGTGATGGCTGCGCCCGGTATGCTCCCCGATGGACCCGGCTGTGCAGATCAGTGATCCGACCTTCCAGCCCGGCCTCATACTCCTGCCAAGTCACCCCGTCCACTCCGGGTGCAGCTTTGCGCTTCAGAGAGCTAAAGCTATCCCGTAACAGATCGATCGTGACATGGTGGAGCAGAGCGGTGAACTTCATCTCCTTATTTTCCCTTGCTGCTTTCCGCACACCCGCCAGACATTGTGACACACGTTCCCCGCTCTGGGTCGGGCGCGTGCTGGCCTGATGAGTGTTCTCCTCGATCAGCGGCCTTCCCTCCTCACTCTCCGCCATCGACTGCTCGATTTTGTTCGAATGATTCATCGGTACTATGCCCCTGTCCGACTCCTCGGATACGCGCGCGCGGGTCGTACGGCCTGAGCCTTCACTCGCCGTCCTGCTGCTGGTTGGGCAGCAGGCGTCTCCGAGGTCTCCCGGTTCTCGTGCATGAAGCTTCCAGACGTGTCTGGGGTCCACGACTACGCAGGACCGAGCAGGAACTTGCGATATCGCTCTCGCTCATGTTGCCTTCCGCCAATGCAAAAGCGTCAGCGTCCTGATTGCATCTTTTCGAAGCTCAATACCCAGCCCGCCTGTACCCCTGTTTACGCTTCGCCGTGCACCTCACGGTGCCCAACGCAAACTCGGGGCCGAGTGGTTCGCTACTCCTTTCTCGTAGGACTCTTGCATTCCCTGCTTCATGCCGGTTTAGCTCGGCGCACTGCCTTGGCGATTTATCACGAATGGAGACTACGAATTCTGATTCGGTGGAGTGATTAGGAATCAGCCGTACTGCATGCTTTGCGCGTCAGAAGGTGTCTGCCTGTCTCCGGTAGTAGCTAACCTTGGCTTTCTTCCCAAACGAATTCCACCACTCCATGATCTCCCACGGGCCGCTGCTGCTGATCGAGCACGACGAATTCGGGCAAGAGCGCGGTGAGTTCGTTCCGGCCTAGGAGGGGATCTGTCTGATCCATTGGTCCCGCATCACCATCCCGCTGTGCGCGCATCTTGCAAAGGAACAAACCTCCCGGTTTCAACACAGTAACGATGAGAGAAAAGAGCCGGCGATCCAGAGGATAGAAGAGCACGATCAAGTCGAATCGTGCCGGTTCGAAGCTGTAGTCTGCAGCGTCTGCCCGGATAAGACTGAGATTCACATTGAGCCCGACAGCAGTCTAACGGAGCTTTGGAGAGCCACTTCGGACACGTCCACTACGCTCACCTGCCAATTTCGCTGTGCCAGCCAGAGAGCATGTCGCCCCAACCCGCCAGCGATGTCCAACGCTGCCCCGGCATTCGGGAAGGTTGGCTCTGCAAACCTCTCATATGCCGACATAAAGAAGGGTCGGGCATGGTAGAGATGGTAAGCCCTGTTCGTACTTGTGGTCCCGGTGTGCTTTGCTTTCGTTATTCATCAGAATTGTCATCCTCGATCATGCTCCGCTCTAGGCCCCAGAATATAGTGTAGGGGACTATATTATTTATATTGGAGAAGAATCAATTTGTTATATACGACAAAAGACAAGACGAAACTGCTATCGAGAGTCCGGCGCATTCGGGGACAGGTCGATGCTATAGAGCGGACGCTCGAAGGAGATGGGGAATGTGAAGAGGTCCTCCAGCTCGTTGCATCCTGCCGGGGAGCATTGAACGGATTGATGTCCCAACTTATCGAAGGACATCTGCGGTTCCATGTTCTTCCTCCCGAAGTCAAATCGAGTGCTAAACAGCGGGAGGCGGCGGATGAGCTGCTTGCGGTGATTAAACGGTATTTCAACTGATCGAGAGGAATACGAGGGCGACTCTGAAATAAAAAGAAACGGCGCCCGATTTAAACGAGCTGGCGGAAGCTGGCATCCATGTCCCGGAGTCGGCCTCTCTCTCGGCCGGTTCTGCTGCTGCTCAGGGGCACGCCCACGATCATGACGACGACGATCATGGTCACGAACACGCCTTTGAGTTGATCGAGGTGCTTCGGCGAAATCTTGAATCTCCCGGCGGCTCTCATAAAACCTGGCGCAGAAATCGACAAAACATCTACGACAGATTAATTCTCAAAGCTACAGCTCAGGCGATGCCAGCCAAAGTGCAGCCGAACAGCTTCTGCGCCAGCCGCTCGCCCTCTTCGGTCATGATTACCGGCTTTCTCTTGGCTCCTCGTATCGGAGATGTAC
>Ga0193742_1001074_pt1 | contig 17027 bp, 11 predicted proteins | sample L2c1metaG_FD_165511 | JGI IMG/M metagenome (GOLD analysis project Ga0193742, IMG submission 165511) | Soil microbial communities from a riparian zone of the East river system, Colorado, United States - L2c1 | ecosystem: Environmental > Terrestrial > Soil > Riparian zone | place: USA: East River... | reverse complement strand
AAAAAAAAACAAAAAAGAAAAGAGAATTTCTCTCATTAGCCAAGCTGACATAAGGTTTTTGAAAAAAAGATTTAACCTAGAGCAATGGCTGTTTTCCCTGTCGAAGGAGGACCAGCGAATAACATCGCACGTCCAGCGATTTTTCCTTCTTGAACCATTTTAAGGATCATTCCAGCGGCTTTTCGAGCTTTTGCTTGTCCAACAAGACCTTGTGAGTTGGTTCGAGGTTCTAACCGGTCGTCCAAGCCTAAACCACGAATATGTGAATGAGCACCTTTTGAGAAAGTGTCAGAACTTGGTTGCAATCAGGAGTGTTTTTCTTTTTTTTTTTACGTGCCTATGCGTTCCATTTTTGTGATGTCCCTCAGCTCTGAGGTTCCTGTTGAGATTTGCATGGCCTATAATAATAAAAATTTTCAACATGTCAACACGAAGAAAAAGTGGGGGAGTTATAAGTACCATGGTTGGTTGGATGGAAAAGGGAGAAGAAGTTCGCGTCGTGTTTGAGTTTGGCTTCAGTCATCGAACCAAATAAATAAAATAAAATCTTTGTCGCCGCTCACAAGTTGTGTCTGGTGCACAACTAAATGTTCTCCTCAGTTCGGGGCAGCACAATGCTGCTTCGGAACTATTTAACAAGCCCAAAATGCTCAGCATCTCTACGTTCAACGACGACTTCCATATCCACAACATTGTCACAACATCGTCGAAGCTATGTCACCGAAATATGGAAGAACGCAAAACCTAACGATGTAAGCGTTGCTCTGGCGCGTACCAAGGACCTTTACAAAACATATAAACCCGTATCTCCCGGTATTCGTCACCTTCGGCGACCCCTTAACCCACATATATACGAGGGTAGACCCGTACGGTCACTTACCGTTGCACGACGGAAGAATGGGGGTAGAAATCAACACGGTGTTATCACAGTCCGACATCGGGGAGGAGGACACAAGCAACGCATACGCATATTGGACTACAAACGTGAAGCACCTGGTATTCATGACGTTGTCCGTATCGAATACGACCCCGGCCGTTCAGCCCACATTGCCCTCCTACATAACCGCGACCCAAACGCCATCGGTAACCAAAAATGGAGCTATATCATAGCTACGGACGGATTAAGAGCAGGGGACCAGGTTCAAAGTTTTAGACAAGGAATTCCAGAAGGATTTATTCCAGGATTCGATTCTGCCCTAGCAGAAAAGTCGGCGAAAGAGGCGGACGACACCCGCGAAGGACATTCCGCTAGAGAAAAGGCGGAGTCGACAGAATCTTCTGCCCAATCTCTTGCAGTCGGTCTCCTACGCTCGCTAACGCTTAAACCCGGGAACGTCCTCCCACTCAGACTTATCCCAGCTGGAACCGTTATCAACACAGTTGCTCTGTCTCCCACAGGACCCGGTATCCTTGTTCGTTCAGCAGGCTCGTTTGCACAAGTCGTCGGTTACGAGGAAGGCAACCGATACGTTCAAGTCCGACTACAAAGCGGAGAAGTAAGAAAAGTTTTACGCGACTGTTGCGCTACCATCGGAAAGGTCAGCAACACGCTGTGGAAAAACCGGTCCTTGGGTAAGGCTGGCCGTTCTCGATGGTTGGGAATCAGACCTTCAGTTCGCGGTGTTGCTATGAACGCGTAAGCTCTTCCGTTTTTTTTTCTTCTTCCTTGTAAAGACTTAATTGGTAATTTACAGCAACGACCATCCTCACGGAGGCGGTCGTGGAAAATCCAAATCGAACAAACATCCGGTATCTATTTGGGGTTGGGGTACGAAAGGTACAAGAACAAGAAAACCCGGACCGAAGGGACCCAAGAATAGTAATAAGATGGTCATTCGCGAGCGCCCTAGAGGGAAAGAAAAGCAAGGTTTGGCCTAAGTTTTACCCTGGCCTATCCTATACCACAGGGATAATCATAATTCCTTTCCGATACTTCATACCAGTGGTACTCTGGCTCACTAAGCGAGAGAGAATAATTATGAACATGACAGTCTTCCGAGTCGGAAGCTGACCCACACATAGAACTTGCTCTTCCTGTGTAAGATTACACATCTTGTTAGTTTCGTACAACACACGACCACAGCAATGGAGAGTGTCCGTGATAGTTCATAAAATTAGCATCTCTATATTAAGTCAGATACAACATTCAAACACATTTGGTAGATGTTAAAAATATTGTCGATTGATGCAAAAAAAGGAACGTGAGATAGTATGTATGATACACCGAGTATTCGACGCGTGAATGATGACAGTGCAATAAGAAAACATCAGATCGTCTCAAAAGAGTCCATGGAGTTTATATAACATATGTACAAAAAAGAAGACAGCTGAATGAGGTTCTGAGAACCTGTTAATCATGCAGGGGGAGAGCACAAAAAATAAAGGAAAAAGGGATCTACTGAATGAAGAAGAATGATATGTAAATGCAAATGATGATGATGGCGTGTACAAGGAAGCATAGGAAATCGAAAAAAGAACAACAAAAAAGTCAACTGAAGAAGAAATGACGGTTCATAATACTTGCTTGATATTGACACAAAAAAACGACGCAATGATGGCTGGATGGGATGAATTTTACTTGGGTTAATGATGAGATATTCCGACTTGCGATGGATGGGATATGATGCAGTAATTGGTGTTTGATGAGTCTTTGCAGCGGGAGTGATGGTGGATGATGGATGATGATGATATGAATGCTTGTTGATCGTCTCTAAATATTAATTGAAGGTTCCATGGTAGGAATAAAATATGTTGCAAGCGATGGCGTTGAGATAGTTCCAAGACAGAGCGATGAGATACGAAGCTTTTGGTTGAAATTCGAGAGCGAGGAGTCATAGCAGTTGCGAATGCGTATTGTTTAATAGCCGTAGTATGCGCGCTTTACAGAAAATATCAGAATGGATGGTCTTCAACGAGGCCGAAGAATTATTTACCATCCGATCACTAAATTCCAAGAGGCCAATGAGATATACAACGAAGAGGTACGCTGGAGCTACTCACAACAGCCAAATAACTTTGGAGCCCGTCTTGCAGCCCCGGAGAGTGACGATATGACCCCGGATACATTCGTAAAGTAACGCACGTTGGTCTTTGTCGGCCTGCAAAGGAGAAGAAAATTATCAGTGGAGGAAGTCGGAACGCGAAAAGAAGCCTACAGTAGGTAAAACGCTAGCGATGAGCTGGCTGCCTGTCACGGAAAGGGCCAGGTCGACAATCATAGCACGACGAGCACTGTTCGCTTCAGGATTAGCGCTAGAATCTCAATACGTCCAAGGAGACTCCTCTACCCTTTGGCCGGTTCACACATGCGCCTCACGACTTTATCTAGCGTCTCCAGCCCACCTTCCTTCAGAGCCTTGGTAAGAGATTTAGACCCTTGTTCATTAGTAGCGAACTCGAGTAAACCGTCCAGAAGATGGTCTAGGGTCATCCGACGATGCTTCTCAGACCCATGCTCCAAAACTGAAGGATAAACCAGCAGGGTTAATCATATTGAAATGGAAAAGGTTCGGATAAGAAGAATCTTACTGTGCTGGATGCAATAGGAACCCCACTGGCTCTTGGCGACTTCGCTAAACACCGGGAACCCTTGATCGAGCAGCTCATCGACGATTCCGTTCTTAGCTTCGGCTTCAAGGTTTTCAAACGCATGCTATAAAATGAGTTAGAAGCTACTATTATCACAATCAGCCACAAGTCATTTAAACCTGAACAACGAGGGAGCCAGTCTCATGACAAGCAAGTGAAGCCCATTTTCCTTTCAATGATTTGTTGACGCTAAGAACAGGTTACTCAGTTGGCACCCTTCAAGAAATGATGAACATATTGAACGTACTATGTGAAAATTGGAGGCGCGGGTGGAGTCCATGACAGTTCCATAATCTAATAGGGTAACAGTGAGCACTGATGATCCTTGTATCTTAACAATAGAACGAAATACCTTGCTCCAAACATGTGATGCATGCTTATTCACGAGAGTCTGAGCAGGATCTCCAAGGAGTAGTTCCGAGACAATCAAAAGGCGGATGTCTTCTTCACAGTCGAGTGCCTTCTGTAAGACGTGACAACCATAGCAATTTGTGGCAAGATCGACGATCCGCCCTCTATAAAAGTACGTGAAGATGCAGGTCTGCGGAAAAATGGTTGAAACATACCTCATGCAAGAAACGATCTTCCGCCTCTCTTCGGCCGTTGAGGCAGCCTCAAGACATCTTTGGACTGCCCAATTACCGAACCTATGCGAGAAAGAAAGTTAGTATTTATTATGTTCCGAATGGCCAAAGTTAATACCGATGTGCCATCATCTCGAATCCACGTGTACAGATAGCGTCCACGATCTTGGCTCTCTCATCAAGGTCAGCAACCTTGAGTTTCTGCTGCAGAAAAATCGATGCCTGTTGGTCGGATGATTTGATAATCCGTGCAACAAAAACATGATAAGGTGGCGACGATGAAGGATGAAGCAAGGAAAGAAAATTAATGGGCTAATAACGACGCATATATGCATACGTGAGCATATTTTGTGTCTTCACTAGAATAGAATGCTTACTTCATGAGAAGATTGGAAAGGCTGTGAAGGAGACTGCTGACAGACGAATGACGATCGAAGTGGTTCCTCTTGGCCGTTGCCGAAGACAAAATCGTTTGCAAACTTTTCGCTAGCTAGACGCCAGTCAGGGTGCAAGGACTGCTGCTGTTGCTGCAACTGGTTGTTCGGTCGCCAGTCCACTGGTTGCAGACGAGGATGATCTACACGCCGAGGAAATGGAGAGTTGTAGATTGAATGAGGCAGGTCCGACGGAGACGACGGGTGAGTTTGGTTTTGAGCAACAGGAGCAGGCGTTGGAGGCTCAGCGAACGGTTCAAATGATGAGTAAGCGTTAGCACCAGGTTGGCTACGAGCATGATTTAAATGAACGAGAGGAGCGCGGTGAGAAGGAAAGTTCAAGGGGCCTTCCTGATTCTTTCCAGGTGAACCGTTTTCGAACAAGAGAGAAGGTGGCGAGAGATAGGGATGTTCATAAGGCGAGTGCAGCTTGACATCGAAGGACCTGCCAGGCGAGAGGTCCGTCGGGGTTAAGAGCGCCGACGAGACAGAGGCTGGAGAAAAGTCTGGGGAGCTAGGAGATGTTTGAACGTTCAAAGTCAAAGGAGTGGGTTTGTGGCCAAAAGGAGCGGGAGAATTAAGATTGAGTGTACGAAGGAGTTGTTCAACATGCTATCAAAAAATCGCACATCAGTGCGATCAAAGAAAGGCCCTGAAAAGGTACACATACTGTATCACCGTATTCAGGACTGTTTTTTTTCCTACCATCTCCGATGGCGCCGATTTCTCTCGTAGTTTTTTGAAGAGGCCCAAAAACGTCCTCTCGACTAACGATGGGCTGTGCAGTTGGGTTTCGGGCTTCAAAGAGAGGATACAAGTCAGACTGAAGCTCGGCCGCCTTGGAGAAAGTATCCAGAGTTTTTGGCCACGTTGTGTCCGATGGCTGAGGTTGGGGAGCCCAAATGGAGCCCGCAAGGCCTGAATGTTGTCGAGAACGCGGGGGAATTGGGTCATAAACAGAGAGATACTGCTGAGAGTCAGATTGGTGGACCATTAGAGAGGTCAGGGGAAGGAGATTGTGGTAGTTAAGAGTAAGAAATGTCTGCCTGGAACTTTGAATTTTTATACAACGTCGGCCTTGACATTCTTCTGTGAAATGCGAATCACATTCCTTTTACGGTCAAATTCTTGCCAAAACGGGACTTTCGCGACTTATTCTGTCTGCTTTCAACCATAAAAACATCACAAGAATGCGCATATATTCACTTTTTTCAGCGTTAAAAACTTTAAATTTTTTTGTTGATTGACTCAACATAAGCAGTCAAAGAGACTCAAGGTGGCGTCTGTGGCGTTTGTTGTGTGTAATCTCGGTCCGATGGCCAACAGAAACGAGGAAATGGGGACAACTGCAGTCTGAATAGTTGTTTGAGAAACCGGTGAGCTTGGGAGGTCATAGATGTACACAAGACAAAGAACGATGAATCTAAACACGCATATATTCACTCAGATCAGGACCTAATGGTGCCTTGTTACTTGTATCAAGAAAACGTGATTAGAGCGATGCAAAATTTGTAGACGTCAAACGGCCGGCGGCGGCGGCCCAGAGCTGTACAGGTTGACAGACTATGCAGGTAAATCCCCAAAGATATCGCAAAGTCACTGAAGTACCAGTGATTCCCTGCACCGAAGCAATCAGAGAATATCTGATTTTATAATATTGACCAGAATAGTGTATGTGACTATAGCCAAAGATCGTCGTGCGGCAATGAAAACCATCCATCCTCTAAAGCTGAAATATAAATATTCAGTACTATCAGAGACCCACACATCGACAGCAACCCACCCGTCGACGACTTCGAATATCTGGCTCAATTTTCGCTCTATTGATACCCAACGTTGTAAATGACTTCTAGTACCTTACATAAATGTATTCTGGAAGCTTTTTGCGTGAAAAACACAGTTGGTAGTGAAGAAAAAATTGGAAGTTTGTCACGCTTGCCGAGCAATAATGGACTTGACGTCGCTGTCGATGTGGGGGGCATCAGTAAACCCTGGTTTTGGTACAGGCAGTACAGACGGTACATACCGCAAGGAGACCCACGCTACACCAGGATTTTGTCTCTGATAATACTCAGACTCCAATCAGAACTGATGGTCAGCTGATTCAAATGGTACTTACCGCCGTGCTTGCCAGACTTACTATCTGCACTCGATTGGCACCAGCAGTTTCTGGTACACCTTTTGAGAACTCACCCAAACCACACTTTTTTCTCTGGAATGCCTGGTGATGCCTTTGCTAATTTAAAGTTATATAAAGGTGTGTCCTGGCGCGACGAGTTGATTTCGAGTGGAGATTGAAATATCACACTCTCGGCAGTGACATGTAAGAGATCTTCAATAGAACGATAAATTAGACGCAGAGGCTCTCGGAAAAATAATTCTTATAGCTACTGTAGTGTGCTAAGTTTTGGAATTTTTGGAAAGCCTACTTTTTCTAGCTGCAGGTACCGAGAAGTGCTCACTGCTCATGGAGTCCTTGCATTTTGTATATAGTTACATAGCATGGCATTTAAATTGAAATTTTATATACCAGTAATATAGTATGCATTGAAAAGAGTTGACATTGAAGTTAATCAATTAAGAATTGAGGCGAGTGGTAATATGACAAACTCTGGTAAGGTGGTGGCATGACATGATACTTCTTTAAGTACGGATGATCATCACCTCTGAAAGTAGATGCTTCTCCCGCGAAGCTGGCCATCATGCATCATTCGACAAGCCCCGAGTCCAAGGAGACCATGATAAGAGTAACCACAAGATTTCCAGGAAAGAATCACCAGGAAAAGAATGGGAACTGCTCCAAAATTTGCGAACTCACGATGAGACTTCCTGACCTCCAGAACAAATGTCGGATTGAAACAGTTGTTTTGTTTCACTTATTTTTAACAGAGAAGAAGCGAAGATTGATCTTCACACTTCTTCTCTGTTGTAGATAAGTAAAGCAAACGCCGTTCAATCTGACATTCATTCTGGAGGTTGGGTCTTTGTTATCATGCACGCAGTCATCAAAATATCAAAGCCTCTCTGAAAACATGCCCCAATAGAACAACTCATGCTATCCAAACAACTGGAAAAAGATGACAAATGCAGTAAGACGCCGAACTCGACTCCTAAGTACAGGGCATTTGATTCCATATCCAGAAGCCCATGTGCTGCCACCGGTGTCATCACCAATCCGAATCACTGTAAAGAGTTAGTTGGACAGGGGGAAGGAGTGGAGATAAAAATCTGGAGAGTTGTTCGGATAAAAACATCACTTCATCAGCATGTAGTTGTCAAAAAGGAGGAAAGTGTAACCGTATGATTGGGGCCCTGGGCTCCCAACGAAAATTTTGAGGCTCAAGTCTGGTGGTGAGAGATACTGAGAAGCTCCCATGATCCAACCGATGTTGACATTCTATAGTATGGTTTGATGGCCTTCTGGACTTGTGAATGGAAAAAGCCAAGAATAGTTTCAGTCGATTCGTAGAGTTCACGAGGCTTGGTTCAATAATTAGAGCAGTTTCAAGCTTGTGGTTCGCAAGCTAAGTCACACTGTACAAGAAGTTCTGGTAAAGAGCAAGGGACGAGAAGCAGGTATAACACCCACCAGGTAACGATCGTGGTAGAAGGAGAGGACAATAGAACACAATGATAATCTTGGTAACCTTGAACCCAATCAATGGAACGAAGGAGAGGTAGGTTTTGATCATATGCTGCTGATTAACATTTCAAGGAGGGGACGCAATGAGGATAAGTAACATAAGAGTCTGAAGGATATAGATGTGATAAAAAAACATACCTATCCATTCATAGGATGTTTCTAGGACCCAAGTACATGCTTGAGCGCTATTGAGATTATTTGAATTAGCTATACCAAGAAAACATCTGAAAACATACGGGCGGACCTTTCAGATCAAGATGAAACTTTGAACATATCGGCTTTGAGAATGAACATAGATCCAGGGGAAATAGAACGGAGAGAACTAAGCTCAATCGTGTATAGCTCCTCTGCGGGGACCTAGCGATCTCGATATAGAGGGGAAAAAAAACATAGAGAGAAAGGTTTCGGGCGAGATACGCTGAAGTATGTGGCATCTTTGATAGATGAAGAATTTTTCAACAGTCGAGAAGTATTCAAATAATGAAAAGGACGCAATAACTAAGCGCGTCAACTATTCTTGATTATTTAGTATGCTTCGATATACAAAGGTTGCGGCGTCGAATGAAACATTGATCCCTAATGGTAACGTACTAAGTGCAGCATTCGTGAGAACGAGAAAACTTTTCATCGGGGAATACTCCCTCGAGATCTCCTTGAATAACCAGATGACGAACAACAATTGACATCCAAGTGGTAAGGTCATATAAGCTTCGTTAGACTGCTGAATTATGTCAGGTTGTGAGTTAAAAATTTGTTGACAGTACACAGCACGGTGCAATACGTAAAAAGCAGACAACAACGTATACCTCCGCGTCGAATTTATTTGATTGAATCCACCTCCTGGCCGTGGGACGTGAGGCCATTGCATGGAACTAGACAAAAGTGGCATATAAACAATAGTCGGCGATTTATCATGAAGACGCAGTCAAGTAGGGCTCAAAGTCCAACAAGGCATAGTGACAGAGTGGGCGATTAGAACCAGAACGGACAAGAGCAAGCCTCCAAGACATGTACGCGTAAACATAGACAAGTTGATTAGCCCAAGGCACTTAGGCAGTTCACGTCCCAGCCGCCTAGACTTGACTGAGTCCTCACAATGAGTTCTCACAAATGATATTGGACAAGTGTGGCGGTGGCGTCCTTCTAGTCAGGGAAATATACAAAGTAAACAAGAACCCAATGAGTGGTTATAAAACCCAATCAAATCGTGTACGATTGCTAGTGGCAGGCAAAAAATAAGGGTACACACCAGGACGATGAGGAGCTGAACTCCGCCGGAGATTTTGCGTACGGGTCCCTGAAAACCCAATACAAATCAATAAAGAAAAGAAAAAGTAGATCTTGCTTACTGAGAAGCAGAGATATAGGAAAGTCAACCAAACGGCTAGGGTGTGTATTCTTCACCCACACATCCAATTATAAGAAGTGAACTATAAGTTATTGCTCGAGAAATCCATTTGCGGATGCGAAAAGTGAATTTGTCATGTAATTAAGTTAATAACGCCATAGACTCTTCGATACGTTTTTAGTTAGACTCACCTTGATTTTATATTGATCGGCGAGGTCAGAGTAAGGGAGACCTTCAGAACAGTAAACATCAAAGTTCTGGACAAATACAATACCTTCCCCGCTCTCACCCCAAAATTCATAAAGATGGCTAAGATCTTTAGAGTCCCAGGAAAACGAAAACTACGTCAACATCTGACGAGATGGGTAGTCCGGCCTTATGATAAAATTCCACAAGCATCCACACTAATCTGTAGATAGAACATCAAGATTGCGAACGGGTAATCATCTTGGACCAAACGACTCACCTGCTCAAAGGAGGGACGCCCTAACCTCGAGTAAACGTTGATACCCTGAAAAAAACATATCAGCTCCGGCATACGTAACTGGTTTCTAGGGGATTACTTCCAAGTAACGTCAAGAGTTACTCAAGCGCGACACCTCTTCAAGTTCAAATCACACGACCGCTTAGCACACATGGTCGGTTTCAAAGCTCATTTACGAGAGGGAGTAGGCCACAGACCTGGAATGCTGGTTATTCGGCCTTTAGATGGAACCCCAAACCGTGCCTAATCCCAATCGATGTTGAACGTTGACCCTATATGGATTTAACCAAGTGGGCTGAACTCAACAGCTCTACCCCGTACTGAACATCATGGACCATGATTGTTGTCAGTCACGCCGGAAGTCGAGAGGCTGGTTAACGGGCAACGGCGGTGTAAAAAAATATATCGTAAATCCACCGTCCGCCCTGATGAAAAACGGCAACTCACCCCATCTTCAACTTACATCACCCATCCATAAGCAGGATTTGAACAAACCAACAACCCTCCTGCGATTTTCCTCTCTTCTTTGTGAAATGTATCGCCTAATAAAAGAGGGGTCCAAAAGCTCAATCCGGAGGTTCATCGGGTGTCCATAGACACCACTGAACAAAGCTTTTCACTTGAACCAACTCGTTCTAGGACTTGAAGAGGAAACGATTGGGCTGGATCGAAGGTGGTATTATTCGCCTAAACACGAATCAGAAATCAGAAAATCTCTTCCAAGTTAATATCACAAAGTACGGCATATGCGCTATCATAACCAAAGAAGGGCGAGGATCGTGCATGTAAGAAATTACGAACCCTGCTTGGTGAGAAGAGGTTACGGTAAGGCGGCGATCCAAACTGATGGTGAGAAAAGGTGGCGATTCTTTTTGAAGCGCTTAAAAATCAAGAGTCGAGATGCCGACAGGAGCCGGGGGAAGAATTTCCTGACTGGGACGAACCTGAACATCTATGATTATGTGGAATATGTTCATGGAAGAGAATATCATCAAACGACATACAAGCATCAAGGAAATACTATCCAATCGTGGAGTTAGTTGGCGCAGAAATGAGTCCGAGAGGATACATCTGAATCAGTCCATGTTATCATGTGAGTAATTATGACTTATGGCCGTACTTACTTTTTTTTTTGGTTGGTCCCCTCCTTCGTTGCCCGAAACGAAGGTCGTGAAATTTCCTAAGTTCCCATCAGTATTTCGAAAGCCATTTGATGAAATTCCAAGAGAATAATGAGATGATAGTAATTTATCTGGCGAAACCTCCATAATCAAACCCTGCAGGGAAAAAAAAAAACACATTAGTCTTAACGCTTCACGATTGTAATATGGAAACAACTTGCCTGTGTCAGGAACTTCTGGCGTGCACAAGCCTGCATTATACAACCAAGCAACGCAACAACAGTGGTGCTCCTCCCGCGATCCGTGCTGGAAAGCAAGGGTTGCAAATGGAAGCAATTTTTCGGGTCGTGGGACTGGTTACGGCTGCACCTGCTCCACTAGCGTTCTCAGCCTCATGAACTGCCGAGAGGGAATATCAAACAAGATCGCGTACCCTTTTCCCCTCCAAACTTCACAGATCAATGCACCTCATGGATAGAAAATCGAAACCAAATCAGTAAATACATAATCAACATAAACCAACGCATGGGTGCAATTCGGAATGAGTGTGAAAAAAAAAGAAAGAAAAAGCCCCTACCTCGTCAGGCAATTGGCTAAGAGAGTCATGGTCAGGGTTGAACGTTAACCTCGCGATCCCTGCCTCTTTCTACGTACATGGGCTATACATGGACATTGAAAAAAGTTGATCAGGTTCGGTTCACTAGACGATCCCTCCATTAAGGACTCACAAACAATGATTTCAGAGAGGAACGTACCCAGCCCCCCTGCGGACCCTGTGGAATTCAAATTTCAAATATCCTTGTCCTTTCGACGTTGACACTTTTTGGAGCCATAATCGCGGCATGATGGATCAGATCATGATCAGGTTGGTTTGTTGACGAGCGACCCCGTCGCGCATATATGAATGGGAGCATTGAACCGATCTAAGGAACTGGGGATGAGGACTGAATAGGACTGGACTCGATGGTTGGAATATGTCGTGGATGTCGGGCTCGGAGATTGAAGAAAAGTTCAGGGAGATTATGTATCTAGAGTAGCTGGATAGGGAATGGGGGGGACGGAAAACTCGTTTTGAATTTTGAGCTTGAATGTATTTTGTTTTTTTTTTGTTGTGTTGACTTGTCTACTACTTTCGAGTCGGAGTCGGAGTCGTGGAATCCGCACTGCTTGAATTTCAGTGCTTTTCCCACTGCACTCAATCCCGTAAATGGTGTGGTCCATTCCCAGAGTAGACTCGAAATAGGATGCCACCCATTAATGTGAGCATCGCCGCGTGGCTTTAGGCCATCATTCTGGTTCCTATCGTGTCGCCACTTCAACGAACATCGTAACACGCGATTCGTAGCAGGAAGCATACCTCAAACCAGTTTGATTTTCAGCATACTCCATCATCCACCCTTTCCACAATGATCAGAACGCGTCGACACGCGTCAGACTGCAGATGAACTTCCACTCACCGGCTGTTTGTGGCATGTGCATATGTGTAATGACAAAAGCCCATTTTCGTCGGCAATGAAAGAGTCAGGTACACAAATGGATGGGATAAACGCGTCGTTCTGTTGGTCTGTTTTGGCCGGAAAGGTCACATTTCGTCACGCGCGTCGAGGTTCTGATGTGTTTTTTCTCACCAAATAGGTCGCAACGATTGGAGGGCATGAATTTTTGTTTTAGAATCTAATTTATCATAAAGTAGGGTTCAACCAGATTTTTGGAGATACTGAAATTAGAGGTCCCTAAACGTATACCATGAACTTGATTGTCAACGGAACTTGCTTGCGCTCGAGGCACAGAAAACATCACTCCTGGCTGCTTTTTCCAATGTGTATCTGGCGGTTTCTCCCAATAGTTTAATTCAGGTAGGTTCAGGGTCCAAGGTTCCTCATTTGTCCCAAAAAATCAAATGAAATTGCTTCCAAGTCTCAAATACATTCGTCAATTGGGTTCTATCATAGAACTTGAACATTCCCATATCCCTAACACGACCTGTGGCTGAGGGAAAAAAGAACCTTTCAAAACCACTACTACAATATGTTCAATCGATCATGAATGACAGATGGTAATGATTCTATATCGGACCATGAGCTACTGATTTCCTCTCGAGCCTGCCATATATGTCCAAAACATCTGAAAAACCCATAACCCCTTATATCCCATAACCCTTCGGGGCTGCCAAATTGTCCATTTTGCACCAAAAGTTGCCCCTCATACTTGACCCATAACCCACAGCCTCAGGCATCCACCAAGGGGTATGGATCAGGACTCAAGAGAGAGGTTCGACTGTACATACAAAAGGACGAGGATTGACGCCAAATCCAGGTCGTCAATCAGCACTGCCAATGCCATGCATGACGTTCGGCATTTCTCCCCCGTTGAGCCGACAAACCTGCAAGGGGTTTCAGGGTTTAGTCAATTCGGTAAACCCGTTGGTCCGATACAACGCACCTCTTTCTTATCATTATGGATCTCATCCTAACCAAAAAGTGAGAAAAAAAAAAGAAAAAGTATGACATCGGTATGGAACGAGATGTTTTCCTCCCCCACCAGTGAACTCACGTGATCACCGGGCGCTATGCTGCGGATAGCAATGATCTAGAACTTTTCGAGTATGATTGTAATACTTAAAGTTGATGGTTATCATGCCACCATCGCTCAGTTGCTGATATTTCTAATGTAACAGGTCTGTGTTGTTTATTTTGCCAAAGAAGAATCGGTGAAGGACATCTGAAACATCCCGAAAGCAGTGTTGTATACTATCCCAATCGCTCCCAGGACGGCTGGTTTCGAGCCTACTCTGAACCACTGGACTAATTTTTCAGCAAGAAAAAAACAACGATCGAATAAACGTCGTCATCATCTGAATCCACGGACCATGGGCCCAGTCACCATTCAAGTTATTCTAATACAAAAAACCGATCCCACATTCCAAAGTAAAATAAAAATAAAAACTACCACAGCTGTACGCATATAGAAGGTCCCCGCTCTTAAAAATATCCACTGTTCACGGACCGGCGCTCATATTTATACTCCTTACTAGCCGATAACGACCTTACCCGCGTTGCATCACATCATCATATACGTTATAGATAAGTATCTCGAGGGAAAAAAAGCAACACACACACACCACACACCATAACTCGGACACGGGGATCAAGGTCCTTGCCAGTTGTCTAATAGTTTCCTTGGTTCCAATCGTTTGTTAGTTTTCACATCCGTGCGCAGTTTCGTTTGGGTGCTGACTGACGAGTCTCGTCATTCGTGTTCCCGCAGTCAGTAGGTAAGGTTGATTACGAGGGATATCGATAAGGAACGGGTGACGTATATGGTTAAAAGATCCAACTTGTGGAATTAGAGGAATCAGATCCATCTAAAATAAAATAAAAAACATGCGATGAATGCATGGTAAATATATATGTTAAGTTCTGGAAGAGTTTGAATTGGCCTCACGGATGGACGCCTAGTAGCTGCAAGTGCAAGCACGGATCGGTGCATGTAACATCGTGATCAAGAGGAAGGAGGAGGGAAAGGGGATTGAATGCATTCTTAGATATTTGCATTCATTAAAAGTTTCCACCCATCAGGAAAGTTCTAGATTGTTCACTGGCAGCTTTCATTGAAAGACCTGTAGATCCAATTGTTTTTTTGTTTTTTTTGTTTTTTGTTTTTTTTTGAAATGACCCCTCAAGAACTTTCATCCTTATCTCACGGAATGTCGGTACGAAGTTGATCAGTTAGTTAGTTACAAGATGAAGGGCTCACGCTCGCGCCACATAATTTTACGGCCTTTATGTTATTTATTCTATGTTCGTTATAACTTTAAAGCTGGGGCGTGGGCGATAACTGCCAATTAAGTAAGTTTTAACTTTTGGAAGCGCCACATCCAATTTCTAGTAGGATTTATTATCAGAATAACCAACCCCCCTCCCCCCACATCCAAAGTCCTGATTCCGAACTATATTTTAACTTTTCTTTTTCTTTTTCTTGGACTTGACACTCACGGCTGCGCCACAGGTTTTTTTTAGTAAGATCTTTCTACAGTCGAACCTCTCTTGACCACACTTTCTAAAAAACCCTTGAGGCTACCTCCAATAACCCATAGCCTCAGGTGTCCACCAACAAGGGGTATGGTTTAAGAGAGGTTCGTCTGTACTAGTTACGCCGAACAGTTCTTATGATTTGAGTCCACAGCAAAGCGCACCTGCACCCAGGCTTTGCAAACCCACAACTTCGCACCGAACGCGCCCGGACTCGGCTTAAGTTCGTCTCTAGTCTAACTCAAGTTCTAGTCTCTTAATATACTTAGGGTCCCCCACCCGTATTCGCTTGTTTTCGGTACAAGGCGGCTTGTCTGAGTATATTATTACCAACCCCGACGTTGGTATGATTCCTATCAACATATACTAAGTAGCATCTCACTTTGGTTGACGGAACAAATTACGAACGCAAGTCGTCGCGGAGTTGGCGAACCCCTCCTCACGGTTGACGATTACGAACGGACGTCGTCGCGGAGTTCATTCTTTTCCTTGAAGTTTAAACCAAATGATGCTGCGGAGTAGGAGAAGGGGGTATATATTACTACGGATGGCTAGGCCCTTTTTGCCAGAGCTGCTTCATATATATGATATTGTACGAATCGGCGGGTCTAATTTTCTTTACTGTCGAATGGAGTGTAGGAGGGGGTAAGACCAGCAATATGCGATAATTATGTACATACACTCGGATAAGGCAAAAATAAATAAATCAAAGCCAAAAAAAGGCAAAATAACGCGTGTATAATGCATGGACGTTTTAATTAATTATTATCATTTCCTTTCCCACGATTCCGATCATTTGACGACCCTCCTTTGTTTCTGGTGTTCAGGATCCCTCATGATCATGATCAGAAATCTCCCGCGCTCTTTCGGAGGGTTTCAAATATGTACTACAGGGTCGGGTGGTTCCTTTCGTTTGCCGTGGTCGTCGGTTTGTTATGTTTTTTTTTTTTTGGATTGGGAAGCTCATTCTCGAGGAGTTTACATCTGTGATCGCCGTGAGTGTTTCAGAGTCCGCGAATGTGGCGAGTGGGAGACGGAGAGGCCGAAAGAGGGAGCAGTGATCTAAAGATTTAGGAAGGGACACGGAGATGACAACCACACGATGGGTGCATCCAATGCCTCAAATACGACAACAGCCTCAGGTCACTACTCCCAGCTACCAATATGTTCAATCTACCCGTAGAAATCATATCACAGTTCTCATTCCATCTACTCGCAGACGCCCCTCTCGGTCCTCCTCACGCTCTCATCCCTATCGCACTCACCTGTCGCTTCTGGAAAGATATCGTCACCTCAAAACCTTTCCTGGCAAAACTATGTCGCTTCAAATTCGACGTAGGCCCTATCAATCGTCGCTCATTTCATCCACGAGACCGTGACCTCGCAGATGAGCTCATCCGATGCTGTCGTCTCATCCAGGAAATCCGCAGAGCAGATGTTGCAGAAACAGAATCCGTCGTGGATGACACCTTGTGTGCTGCCTATATCCTTATGCTTAACAACGACGGTAAAAACTATGCACAACTCGAGCATGCGGGTTTGGATGCCTATGTGGATAAGTTCGTCAGGACCAGGTTGTGGGAAGGCAGAGAGGACAATCAAGGTTGGCCTTTGGATAACATGAACAATTCTTTGGCGTTGTGGTTGATGTGGATGACGCTGACGAAAGGTTTTTTTATTTACAAGTTCATTCGACTCGTCGATTGACTCATTCTTCTTTTTTTTTTAGAAAAACTATTGGCAGAGTCGTTTGCAGCGAGAGATCAGATGATACTTCTTACCTTGCCCTACGTT
>Ga0193742_1001073_pt1 | contig 17058 bp, 17 predicted proteins | sample L2c1metaG_FD_165511 | JGI IMG/M metagenome (GOLD analysis project Ga0193742, IMG submission 165511) | Soil microbial communities from a riparian zone of the East river system, Colorado, United States - L2c1 | ecosystem: Environmental > Terrestrial > Soil > Riparian zone | place: USA: East River... | reverse complement strand
CTGGAGCCAGATCTCGTCGAACGCCGTCGCCAGGTAGTACGGCACGGTCCCGCCGCCGACCTCGCCGAAGGACTCGGACCACGCGACTGCCGGCTTGCCCGCGCTCCGGAACTCCGCCACGGCGTCGCGCAGGTCCTGGACCTGACTCAACGACAGGGCAGGCCCACCGAGATGGGCGACCAGGCCAACGACAGCGTCATCCTCGGCAGCCCGCTGCAAGCCGGCCACGAGCTCACGCAGCGTAGGGAGGTGCCGCATCCTGAACGCCGCCACCGGCGACGCGGGCGGCGTCTCCACCACACCCCGGGTCAGATCCAACTCCAGCAAGATCGCCATACACCGACCCTAGACACTCACCGCAAGAGCGGGGTGTCAGAGGTAGGTCTGGGTGCTGGGTGGGGCGGACTCCATCCAGGCGAGGACGCCGGTGAGGGCTTCCTCGGTCATCGCGAAGTGGACCGTGCGGTCGGTCAGTTCGGCGTCCACGATGACGTGACCGGCGTAGGTGACCAGGGGCTCGTTGCCCATCGGGCGGCGGGTGGTGACCCCTCGCAACTGGCGGCGGTTGACGGTCAGCTTCGGCCACCAGGCCAGGCTGAACACGCGGAACCACTGGAGGTCGTCACCGACGTACCGGGCCAGGCCGAGCGCCCAGCCGCGGCCGTGGTCCTTCTGGGCCAGTTGGAGGCTGCAATCGAACGTGCCGCCGTCCCTGGACAACCAGCGACGACGGCACGCGAAAGCGATGATCAGCAGTACGGCAGCAAGGAAACAGACCCCGACCACATCGAGGGCTGTCCTCATATTTTGCCGACCTCATTCCTGGTGCCGTCGACTGAGCGACACCTTCCCCGAACCGTACTGACTGTGACTGCCCTGCTAAAACGTACTCTTTTCAATTATTACAGGTCGGTTCAGGTCGCCTGTTCGGCGGCCCTCACTCTTGCCTCGGCGGTCCGGACGTGCTCCTCGTGCTCGCCTTCCGAATCGGTCCCGGCGGCCTGGGCACGCTCGAGATCGCGCTTGGCCTCCTCCAGATCGATGTCGTGACCCATCTCGGCGTTCTCGGCCAGGATCGAGACCCGGTCGTTCGCCACCGAGATGAAGCCGTCCGGCGCGGCCGCGACGAAGTACTCGTCGTCGACGGTCCGCACCTGGACACTACCGCCCTGCAGCAGGCCGAGCAGCGGGGCGTGGCCCGGCAGGATGCCGACGTCGCCGTCGGTGGTGCGGGCGATGACGATCTTCGCCTGCCCCTGCCAGACCGTCCGCTCCGCCGCGACGAGGGCTACCTCGAGGTGCTTCGCAGCTTCATCGGCCATCAGTTTTCCTTCTGCAGCTCAGCCCACTTGCGCTCGACGTCTTCGAGGCTGCCGGTGTTGAAGAACGCCTGCTCGGCGATGTGGTCCGTCTCGCCCTCGGTGATCTTCTTGAAGGACTCGATGGTTTCCTTCAGCGGCACAGTGGAGCCGGGGATGTTGGTGAACTTCTCCGCCATATAGGTGTTCTGCGACAGGAACTGCTCGATCCGGCGCGCCCGCGCGACGACGATCTTGTCCTCCTCGGACAGCTCGTCGACACCCAGGATGGCGATGATGTCCTGCAGTTCCTTGTTCTTCTGCAGGATCTGCTTCACCCGGACGGCCACGTCGTAGTGCTCCTGGCCGATGTACTGCGGGTCGAGGATCCGCGAGGTGGAGCTCAGCGGGTCGACGGCCGGGTACAGACCACGCGACGCGATGTCACGCGACAGCTCGGTGGTCGCGTCCAGGTGCGCGAACGTGGTGGCCGGCGCCGGGTCGGTGTAGTCGTCGGCGGGGACGTAGATCGCCTGCATCGAGGTGATCGAGTGACCCCGGGTCGAGGTGATCCGCTCCTGCAGCACGCCCATCTCGTCGGCCAGGTTCGGCTGGTACCCCACCGCGGACGGCATCCGGCCGAGCAGCGTGGAGACCTCGGACCCGGCCTGGGTGAACCGGAAGATGTTGTCGATGAAGAGCAGCACGTCCTGCCCCGCGACGTCGCGGAAGTACTCCGCCATCGTCAGCGCCGACAGCGCGACCCGCAGCCGGGTGCCCGGCGGCTCGTCCATCTGACCGAAGACCAGCGCGGTGTCCTTGAAGACGCCGGCCTCTTCCATCTCGTGGATCAGGTCGTTGCCCTCACGGGTGCGCTCACCGACCCCGGCGAACACCGAGGTGCCACCGAAGTTGTGCGCGATCCGGTAGATCATCTCCTGGATCATCACGGTCTTGCCGACACCCGCACCGCCGAACAGGCCGATCTTGCCGCCCTGCACGTACGGGGTAAGCAGGTCCAGCACCTTGATGCCGGTCTCCAGCATCTCGGTCTTGGACTCGAGCTGGTCGAAGGGCGGCGCCTTGCGGTGGATCGGCCAGCGCTCGGTGATCTCGAACTCGGACTCGTCCTGGCTCAGGCACTGCCCGGTCACGGACCAGACCCGGCCCTTGGTGACGTCGCCGACCGGCACGGAGATGGCCGCGCCGGTGTCACGCACCTCGGAGCCGCGGACCATGCCGTCGGTGGGCTTCATCGAGATCGCCCGGACGATGTTGTCGCCGACGTGCAGCGCGACCTCGAGGGTGATCGTCTGAGTGTTGTCGCCCAGGGTGATGTCCACCTCGAGCGCGTTGTACATGTCGGGCATCGCGTCCGCGGGGAACTCGATGTCGACGACCGGGCCGATCACCCGGGCGACGCGGCCGACGCCCGGGGCGCCCGCCTCGTTGTTCTTCTCGGTAACCGTGGCAGTCATCTCTCTCACTCGCTCCCGGCGGAGGCGTCGGCGAGCGCACCCGCGCCACCGACGATCTCGCTGATTTCTTGGGTAATTTGGGCCTGACGCGCCTGGTTGGCCTCACGCGTCAGTCGCTCGATCAGGTCCTGCGCGTTGTCTGTAGCGGACTTCATCGCCCGCTGCCGGCTGGCCAGCTCGGAAGCGGCCGCCTGCAGCATGCAGTAGTGGATCCGGCTGGCGACGTACTTCGGCAGCAGTCCGTCCAAAACCTCCTCGGCGGAGGGCTCGAACTCGTACAGCGGCAGTACTTCGTCGTCCGCCGGTGGCTCCTCGCCCTCGACGACCTCCAGCGGCAGCAGCCGGATCACGTCCGGGCGCTGGATCAGCATCGACACGAACCGGGTGAAGACGATGTGGATCTCGTCCACGCCGCCTTCCTCGACCGGCTTCAGGAAGGCCTCGATCAGGGCATCGGCGATCTCCCGCGCCCGGGCGAACGACGGGGCGTCGGAGTCACCGCTCCACGACTGCGCGACCTCGCGCTGCCGGAAGGTGTAGTAGGCGATCCCCTTGCGGCCGCTCAGGAACGGAACGACCTCTTTGCCGTCGTCGTGCAGCAACTGGTTCAGCCGCTCACCCTCGCGGATGACCGACGAGGAGTAGGCACCGGCCTGGCCGCGGTCCGAGGTGATCAGCAGGACCGCGGCGCGCTTCGGATTCGGTTTCTCGGTGGTCAGCGGGTGGTCGACGTTCGAGAACGTGGCCACCGCCGACACGGCACGGGTGAGCTCACGCGCGTACGGACCGGCCGCCTGGGCACGTTGCTGCGCCTTGACGATCCGGGACGCCGCGATGAGCTCCATCGCGCGGGTGAGCTTCTTGATCGTCGAGACCGAGGCCCGGCGCTCGCGAAGCTCCCGCAGACTGGCTGGCATGGGTTGATCAGCCCCGCTTCTGCCGGACGATCTGCTCCTGCGCGACGTCCTCGGAGTCCATCGCCTCGGCCTCCTCCTTGCCGGCCAGCAGTTGGCCGTCGGAGGTCTGGAAGGTCGGCTTGAACTCGTCCAGGGCGGTGTCGATGGCCTGGGCGTTGTCGTCGTCGAACTTGCCGGTCTCCCGGATCGCGTCGAGCACCTTGCCGTCGTGCTTCAGGTAGTCCAGGAACTCGCGCTCGAACCGCAGCACGTCGTTCACCGGGACGTCGTCGAACTTGCCCGACGTACCGGCCCAGACCGAGACGATCTGCTCCTCGATCGGGTACGGCGAGTACTGCGGCTGGCGGAGCAGTTCCACCAGACGCTGACCGCGATCCAGCTGCCGGCGGGAGGTGGCATCCAGGTCGGAGGCGAACATCGCGAACGCCTCCATCGCGCGGAACTGCGCCAGGTCGATCTTCAGCGAGCCGGAGACGTTCTTCATGCCCTTGACCTGCGCGGCGCCGCCGACCCGGGAGACCGAGACACCGACGTCGATGGCCGGCCGGATGTTGGCGTTGAACAGGTCGGACTGCAGGAAGATCTGCCCGTCGGTGATCGAGATGACGTTGGTCGGGATGAAGGCCGACACATCGTTGGCCTTGGTCTCGATGATCGGCAGACCAGTCATCGAGCCGCCACCCAGCTCGTCGGACAGCTTCGCGCAACGCTCGAGCAGCCGGCTGTGCAGGTAGAAGACGTCACCCGGGTAGGCCTCACGGCCCGGCGGGCGGCGCAGCAGCAACGACATCGCCCGGTAGGCCTCGGCCTGCTTGGTCAGGTCGTCGAACACGATCAGCACATGCTTGCCCTGGTACATCCAGTGCTGGCCGATGGCCGAGCCGGTGTACGGCGCGACGTACTTGTAGCCTGCCGGGTCGGACGCCGGGGAGGCGACGATGGTGGTGTACTCCATCGCGCCGGCCTCTTCGAGCGCACCGCGCACCGAGGCGATCGTCGAGCCCTTCTGGCCGATCGCCACGTAGATGCAGCGGACCTGCTTCTTCGGGTCGCCGGACGCCCAGTTGTCCTTCTGGTTGATGATCGTGTCGACGGCGATCGCGGTCTTGCCGGTCTTGCGGTCGCCGATGATCAGCTGCCGCTGGCCGCGACCGATCGGGATCATCGCGTCGATCGCCTTGATGCCGGTCTGCAGCGGCTCGCGGACCTCCTGGCGGTCCATCACGCCGGCCGCCTGCAGCTCCAGGGCACGGTGGCCGTCGAGATCCTTGATCTCGCCCAGGCCGTCGATCGGCTTGCCCAGCGGGTCGACGACGCGACCGAGGTAGCCGTCGCCGACCGGCACGGACAGCACCTCGCCGGTCCGGCGGACCTGCTGGCCTTCGTCGATGCCGTCGAACTCACCGAGGACAGCGACGCCGATGTCACGGACGTCGAGGTTCAGGACGAGGCCCTTGCTGCCGTCCTCGAACTCCAGCAGCTCGCTGGCCATCGCCGAGGGCAGGCCCTCGATGTGCGCGATGCCGTCACCTGCGTCGATTACGGTGCCGACCTCTTCGCGGGTCGCCGTCTCCGGTTCGTAGCTGGAGACGAAGCGATCCAGGGCGTCCCGGATTTCCTCCGGCCTGATCGTGAGCTCCGCCATATCTTCCGTCCCTGCTTTCTTGCCTAAGTGATGGCTAAAAGTGTTGTGGGGTCAGCCCGCGATGCGCCGTTGCGCCTCGTCGAGCCGGGCCGCGATGGTTCCGTCGATCACTTCGTCACCGATGTTCACCCGGACACCGCCGACGACGGCAGGGTCCACGATCACGTTCAGCTGGATCTTTCGACCGTACTGCCGGCCGAGCGCCTCGGCGAGCCTGGAACGTTCGCCCTCGGTCAGGTCGACCGCCACCCGGACGGTTGCGATGCTGGCACTGCGCCGGGCCGCCGCGGCGACCTGGTAGGACCGCATCGCGGTCGCGAAGTGCTGGCCACGACCGTCGACGGCCCGCTCGGCGAGCCGCACGGTAGCCGGATCCGCCTTGCCTTCCAGCAGACCACGGATCAGTTCCTGGCGTAGTCCGAGCGGGATGTTGCGGTCGCTCAGCTTGCCGCTCAGCTCCCGCTCCCCCGCGACCACCCGGTCGAGCCGGAACAGTTCGTCCTCGAGCTCGTCCAGCTTGCTCTGACCGTCGGCGTAGGCCACGTCGGCCTCGACGCTCAGGTCGTCCAGCGCGTTGGCCAGGTCCCGGCTGCTGACCCAGCGACCGCTGACCGCGACGGTGAGGATCTCCAGCGCCGGGGCCGAGATCTTCCCGCTGAACAGTTGCTCGACCAGTCCGGTCCGGCTCGGCACGGGGCGGGCCGGGTCGGTCAGGGCCCGCCGGAGCGTGCCGTTGCTGTCGAGCAGCTTGGCGATCGAGAACAGCTCGTCGCCAAGGCCTTCGGTGACGGTGACACCCGCCAGGGCCTCATGGACCCGGGCGAGTGACTCCCTCGATGTGCCGCGCATCAGCCGTCCGTTCCGACAGCCTGCCGGGCCGACTCCGACGACTCCAGGTCCGCCAGGAAGCGCTCGACGGTCCGGCGCTGGCGCGCCTCGTCCTCGAGCGACTCACCGACGATACGACCCGCCAGCGAGGTGGCCATCGTGCCCACCTCACTGCGCAGCGAGGCGACGGCCTGGGCCCGCTCGGCTTCGATCTGGGTGCGGGCGTGCGTCACGATCCGGTCGGCCTCGACGCCGGCCTGCTCGCGCAGCTCCGCGATGATCTGCGCACCCTGCTCACGCGCGTCCTCCCGGATCCGGGCGGCCTCCTGCCGGGCCTCGGCCAGCTGCGCGTTGTACTTGTCCAGCGCCGCCTTCGCCTCTGCCTGGGCCTGCTTGGCCTCGTTCATCCCGCCCTCGATCGCCTGCGTGCGGTCCGCGTAAGCCTTTTCGAACCGCGGCACGACGATCTTGGCGAAGGCGACGGCCAGCAGGATCAGGAAGACGAACGCGAAGATGATCTCCGCGGTGTGCGGCATCAACGGGCTAGGGCCCGCCTCCTCGCCAGCTGCCTCGCTAAGCGGTACCAGCATCGTCAACATGTCTGAATCCTGTCAGTCGGGGAGAGGGTGCGATCAGCGGAAGACGAAGGCGAGCGCGATACCGATGATCGCCAGCACCTCGGTGACACCGAAGCCGATCCACGCGATCGACTGCAGCCGGCTCTGTGCCTCGGGCTGACGCGCGGTGCCGTTGATGACCGCGGCGAAGATCAGGCCGACGCCGACACCCGGGCCGATCGCGGCAAGGCCGTAGCCGAGGACGGCGATGTTGCCTTCGAGAGCGAGAGCGATGTTGCTCATGTGCGGTGCTTCCTTTCGGTACGGATAGGGAGCTATCCGGGGTTCCGTTTGCTACGGGTCTGTTGGGTGGTGCGGATCAGTGTTCGTCGGCGATGGCGCTGCCGATGTACTGCGCGGTCAGCACGACGAAGATGTAGGCCTGGATGCACTGCACGAACAGCTCCAGACCGGCGATCGGGATCGCCACCAGGAAGGTGATGACACCGACACCGCCGAGCGCGATGTTGCCGGTCTCGAAGAGCATGTACTCGCCGCCCAGCACGAACACCAGGATCAGGATGTGGCCGGCGAACATGTTGGCGAACAGCCGCAGGCTCAGCGAGACCGGCCGGACCAGGATGTTCGAGATGAACTCGATCGGGATCATCAACGGCATCAGCCACGCCGGTACGCCGGCCGGCATCGTCTGCAGCTTCAGGTAACCCCCGAAGCCGTGCTTGCGAATTCCGACAGTGTTGAAGATCAGCCAGCTCATCACAGCCGCGGCGTAGGCCCAGCCGATATGGCTGAAGGTCGGGAACTGGATCAGCGGCACCGAGGCGGCCACGTTGTTCAGCAGGATGAAGAAGAACAGGCCGCACAGGTACGGCACGTACTTCATGTGCTCCTGGCTGCCGATCGCATCCCGGGCGATCGAGTTCCGGACGAAGTTGTACCCGAGCTCACCGGCGAACTGCAGCTTGCTCGGCACGATCGCGGACTTGCGCGACGCTCCCCAGAAGAACCAGACGATGATGATCACCGACAGGGTGGCCACCAGCACCGGCTTGGTCAACCAGGGGATGCTCGCCCAGATGGGCGGCAGGTTGAAGTCCTCAGGACCGGGTGGAATGAACTCGGTCGAAACGCCGGCGATCACCGGGTCTCCTCTCGCGTCGTGCTCAAGTCGTTCGCCATGGGGCTAGGGGCAGGGCGGCTCAGGGCAAGGCGGTCAACAACGTCAGACCCGGCAGGGCTCAGGTACGCCCGTACCGGAAGTGCAAAAGCAGGATGGTGAGCCCGGCACCGAGGACGATGCCCACCGGAAGGAAGAACGGGGTGCCAAGCCAGCGATCCAACCCGAATCCGATACCGCCGTAGACGACGATTCCGCCGATCAAGTAGGACAAGACCCTCCAGCCGTCTGCCGAGTTGCTCGGCGGCGGCGGTGGATCTGATTGCTGGCTCATTGGCACCCGAAAGGTACCAGTCGGCAACATGCCTGGTCACATCGGTATCCGGACACCGCCGCCCACTACGGATCGTGGTCACGCCGTCACCTCGTTGTCGAGGTCGTAGATCGGGATCCGCAGGTGCGTCCAGGCCCAGATCTCGCCGGCCATCCAGCCCATCACGACCACCATCGCGCTGATCCCCAGCGCGGTCAGGTTGACGTTCTCGGCCAGGCTCTCGGAGCTCAGGGCGACGGCAAGCAGACCACCGAAAATCGCGATCCGGCCGGTGTAGGAGGCCATCGCGACCGCCAGTTGCATGGTCGGGGTGGCGCGGCGGGACAGGTGCAGCGCGAACAGCCCGGCGCCGGAGAAGACGATCACCATCAGCAGACCCAGCAACGCACCCCACAGGCCCTCGAGCCCGGCAGCCACGGTAGCGATCGCGGCGGTGTTCACGCCGACAACCATCGCTGCGAGCAGCGCGCCGCGCAGCATGACCAATGCCGGGTGCCTGGTTGCCTGGCCGGCGACTTTTTCGCGACTACCTAAGGAAGCCATCGGGTGTTCCGTCCTGCTGGCGACCGGGATTTTGCCCTCGGTCGTCGGGTGGGCGGGGTCAGGGGTGAAGCTGTTCTTTGCTGGTGCTTGTGAAAACTAGCACAAAGTCTGCTGGGTCAGCAAAACGGTCAGCAAAACGAGCACCCTGCCGCTGTACACGAACACCTTATCGGTAGGCCAGGAGCCGTACTGGTCTGGTGCCGGTCCGCCTGGATCGCGGTGCGTCAGACCTTGGCCAGCGGCTTGGCCGTACGGTGCGGAAGTCCGGTGGTGAGCAGGACCGCGGCGACGGTGACGGCGAGTACCAGGAGCACTGTCCACCAGGACAGCAGCAGGCCGAGGACGACCACTCCGAAGGCGATCAGGGCGGTCCAGAGGTACATCAGCAGCACCGCGCGACGATGCGAGTGACCGCGTTGCATGAGCCGGTGATGCAGGTGCAACTTGTCCGCCGCGAACGGCGAGCGGCCGGCCTTCGTACGCCGGATGTAGGCCAGCGTCAGGTCGAGCGCCGGGATCGCCAGTACCGCGATCGGCAGGATCAGCGGGAGCAGGGCCGGCAACAGACTCGAGCCACCCACCTCGTACGGGACCGCGTTCGGGTCCATCTGCCCGGTCAGGCTGATGGTGGACGCGGCCAGCATCAACCCGATCAGCAGTGAGCCGGAATCCCCCATGAACACCCTTGCGGGGAAGAAGTTGTGCGGCAGGAAGCCCAGACAGGCGCCGGCCAGCGCGACCGTGATCAGGGTCGAGGTGGTCGCACGGTCGAGGTTCTGCTCGACGTTCAACAGGTACGAGTAGGTGAAGAACGCGGTGGCACCGATCGCGGTGACGCCGGCGGCGAGACCGTCCAGGCCGTCGACGAAGTTCACCGCGTTGGTGGAGACGAGCAGGATGCCCGCGGTCACCACGGCCAGTTGTGCGGCCGGCGGCGAGAGGATGCCGCCGGGCAGCGGCACCCAGTACAGCTGGATGCCCTGGATGACCAGCACGCCGACGGCCAGGACCTGACCGGCCAGTTTGGTGATCGCGTCCAGTTCGTACAGGTCGTCGACCACGCCGACGGCGCAGATCACCACGCCGCCGATCAGGATCGCGCGGGCGTCGTGGGCGACCTGCAGGCTGTCACCGAGGAACGGCAGGCTGGAGGCGACGGCGAACCCGGCGATCAGGCCGCCGAGGATCGAGATGCCGCCGAAGTACGGGATCGGGACCTTGTGGACGTCGCGGGAGCGCACCTTCGCGACCGCGCCGTAGCGCAACGCGATCTGCCGGGCCACGCCGGTCAGCAGGAAGGTCGTGGCCATGGCCACGAACAGGACCAGCAGATACTCCCTCACTAGTCCGCAGGCCTCACATCGGTCGCCTTGTCCTCGTCACTGTCGTTGGACGCCGCGGCGACCTCATCGGTTGGCTCGTCGTCCTGCACAGGTTCAGCGACATCGAAGTCGCTGGTGACCTCGGGGACGATCTTGCGGAGGTCGTTGAGGGACAGAGCGCCGATGCGAACGACATGAGGCACGTCGCCGGTGAGGTCGACGATCGTGGACGGCTCGCCGCCGGTGGAGGTGCCGCCGTCGAGGTAGACCGCGACTGAGTCCTGGAGTTGCGCCTCGGCGTCGTACACGTCGAGAGCCGCGGGCTGGCCGCTGCGGTTGGCCGAACTGACCGCGAGGGGTCCGGTACGGGACAGCAGTTCACGGGTGTTCTCGTGATCCGGCACCCGCAGCGCGACGGTCCCCTGGGTGTCACCGAGGTCCCACATCAACGAGGTCTGTGCGTGGCAGATCACCGTCAGCGGCCCGGGCCAGAACTCCTCGCAGAGCTTGCGCCCCGCCTCTGGGATGTCCGTAGCGAGCGCGTCGAGCGACTCGACCACCGAGATCAGCACCGGCGGGGGCATGTCCCGGCCGCGGCCCTTGGCATCCAGCAGCCGTTGCACCGCGTCCGCCTTGAAGGCGTCCGCGGCGATTCCGTACACCGTGTCCGTCGGCAGCACGACCAGATCACCGGCCTCGATGGCATCGACGGCCGCCCGGTAGGCATGCACCAACTCGTCGCCGGTGAAATCAAAACGCTCGCTCACGCAGTGAATCGTGCCACTCCCCTGGTCAACCGCTCCACTTGGGCCACCCGAGAGCATCTCTGACAATTGACTGTCAGGAACCGGGCAGGCCGACCGGGATGCTGCATAGGATCCCGGCCATGACCTTGTCGCGCGAATTCCTCACCGGTCTGCCGAAGGCCGAGCTGCATGTCCACCACGTCGGATCCGCCTCGCCGCGAATCGTGGCCGAGCTGGCCGCGCGCCATCCGTCCTCGCCGGTGCCCACCGATCCGGCCGCGCTGGCGGAGTACTTCGTCTTCACCGACTTCGCCAAGTTCATCGAGGTCTACCTGACCGTCGTCGACCTGATCAGTACGCCGGACGACGTCCGGCTGCTCACCTACGAGATCGCCCGCGAGATGGCCGCGCAGAACATCCGGTACTCCGAGCTGACGGTGACGCCGTACACCTCGGTGCAGCGCGGGATCGCGCCCGAGGCGTTCTGCGAGGCGATCGAGGACGCCCGGACCGCGGCGGAGAAGGAACTCGGCGTGACGCTGCGCTGGATCTTCGACATCCCCGGCGAGAGCGGCCTCCCGGCGGCCCTCGAGACCGCCCGGATCGCCACCGAGATCCGCCCCGACGGCCTGGTCGGGTTCGGCCTCGGCGGCCCGGAGATCGGCGTACCGCGGCCGCAGTTCGCCCCGTACTTCGATGCCGCCCGCGAGGTGGGGCTGCACAGCGTGCCGCATGCGGGTGAGACCACCGGACCGGAGACGATCTGGGACGCGATCCGGGTCCTGAAGGCGGAACGCATCGGCCACGGCACCTCCGCGATGCAGGATCCCGCCCTGGTCGACTACCTGGCCGAGCACCGGATCCCGCTCGAGGTCAGCCCGACGTCCAACCTCGCCACCCGCGCGGTCGCGTCGTACGCCGAGCACCCGCTGGCCGCGATGGTCGAAGCCGGACTGGTCGTCACGATCAACTCCGACGACCCGCCGATGTTCGGCACCGACCTCACCAACGAGTACGCCGTGGCATCGGAGCTGCTGAACCTCGACGAGCAAGGCGCGGCCGAGCTGGCCCGCACTGCCGTCCGGGTCTCCTTCGCCGAGGACACCTTGAAGGAGTCCCTGCTCGCCGAGATCGACGCGTACGTGGCGAGATAACACTTGTTGGACACGCCCGGCCGTGGGTTGTGTCGGCGATGCGTGGTTGTCTGGTGCGGTGCGTATGACACCCGTGCGGAAGGTTCCTGCCGTCACGGCAGCACTGGCGCTGCTGATGGGTGCCGTGGCCGGGTGCAGCGACGTACCGGCGGCCACCTCTGGGCCACCGGCCGCCAAGTCGACGCCGACGCCGGACGCGTCGTCTGTGCCGCCGCCGCCCGCCGATGGTGAGTTGCCTAGAGGGGGGCGGCAGATCTTCCCGAAGTACCAACTCGTCGGGTACGTCGGACTGCCGGGCTCCCCCGCACTCGGGCCCCTCGACAAGGACCTGGATGCCAAGGCGGCGAAGCTGGAGACGCTGGCCACGCAGTACGCGAACGGGCGGACGCCACAGCCCGTGCTGGAGCTCATCGTCGTGGTCGCGAACGGGCATGCGGGCAAGGACGGGCTGTACCGCAGCCGGCTCACCGACGCCAAGATCCAGGACTACCTGGCCCTTGCCCGTAGGCACCGGATGTTGCTGCTGCTCGACATCCAGCCCGGCCGGGCGAGCATCCTGACCGAGGTCAAGCGGCTGGAGCACTGGCTGAAGGAGCCGGACATCGGGCTCGCGTTCGACCCGGAATGGGCGGTCGGTCCCGGGCAGGTGCCGGGCCGGGTGTTCGGCCGGACCAGCGGTGCCGAGCTGGACCAGATCGCGACGTACCTGTCCGGGTTGGTGCAGGCGAACGACCTGCCGGAGAAGGTGTTCGTGTTCCACCAGCTGTCCAGCCGGATCGTCAGCAACGAGAAGGCGATGAAGCAGCACCCGGGCGTGGTCACGATCAAGTCGGTCGACGGGATCGGTCACCGTTCCGACAAGGAGGCCACCTGGCGCAAGCTCACGCCGCAGATGGCAGCCGGTGTGCACGCGGGATTCAAGCTGTTCTACAAGGAAGACACCCGCCACGGTGCCCTGATGACCCCAGCACAGGTGATGGCCCTCAAGCCTCGGCCGGAGCTAGTGATCTACGAGTAGACCCTGCGGCCTGTTGCGAAGCGGTGGCGGCCGGCGAGGTCTAGCTGGTCCCGGACCTCGGTGAAGTCGCCCGTCGCGGCGAAGACGGCGGGCGCGGATTCGCCTTGTACGTCAGCGTGTTCGCAGCCGAACCAGCCGCCGGGCTTCAGGAGACGGCCGGCCGTGGCGGCGACTACCTTGATCTCATCGAGGCCGTCGTCACCCGACCAGAGCGCCAGTGCGGGATCGTGGTCGCGCACCTCGGCGGTGACGGATTCCCAAGCAGTCAAAGGGATGTAGGGCGGATTGGCGATCACCGCGTCGACGAGTCCGTCGAGCTCCGGCAGGCAGCCGTCGATGTCTCGCTCGTGCAGCGTGGCGCCGGTCCCGGCCAGGTTGCGCCGCGCCCAGACGCACGCTTCCGGAGACAGCTCGACTGCGTGGACCGTGCTGTCGGGCCGCTCGGTCGCCACAGCGCCTGCGATCGCACCGGATCCGCTACAGAGGTCGACGACGAGGGGTGCCTCGACGTCTGCGAGCTTGTCGAGGATCCAGCCGACGAGGACCTCGGTCTCGGGCCGCGGTACGAATACCCCAGGCCCGACAACGAGCTCCCTATAGCGGAAGGCGGCTGTACCGGTCAGGTGTTGCAGTGGTTCCCGCTGAGCCCGCCGGGCCACCAACTCGTCGTACCGGGTCTGTTGCTCGGGTGTTACCTCTACTAGGCCCAGCTGCATCCTGGGGACGCCGCAGACGAAGGCTAGGAGCTCGGCTGCGTCGTAGTCGGGGGACGCGACACCGGCTTCTTGCAGACGCGTGGTCGCGGCCGCCAGCAGTGCGCGTGCGTTCACTGGGAGTCGACAGCCTCGAGGCGGGCGGCCAGGTCGGCATCGGTGAGGGCCTGGATGACGGGAGCGAGGTCGCCGCTGAGGACGTGGTCGAGGTTGTGCGACTTGTAGCCGATCCGGTGGTCGGAGAAACGGTTCTCCGGGAAGTTGTAGGTGCGGATCCGCTCGGACCGGTCGACCGTGCGGATCTGCGACCGGCGGGCGTCCGAGGCTTCTTGGTCGGCCGCTTCCTGGGCCGCGGCGAGCAGCCGGGAGCGCAGTACGCGCATCGCCTGTTCGCGGTTCTGCAGCTGGGACTTCTCGTTCTGCATCGAGACCACGATGCCGGTCGGCAGGTGGGTGATCCGCACCGCCGAGTCGGTCGTGTTGACGCTCTGCCCGCCGGGACCGGACGACCGGAACACGTCGATCCGCAGGTCGTTCTGGTCGATCTCGACGTCGACGTCCTCGGCCTCCGGCAGCACCAGCACGCCGGCCGCGCTCGTGTGGATCCGGCCTTGCGACTCGGTCACGGGAACGCGCTGCACCCGGTGCACGCCGCCTTCGAACTTCAGCTTCGCGTACGGCGTCTCGCCTGGTTCCGGGGTCCCTTTGGCCTTCACGGCGACGGTGATCGACTTGTAGCCGCCGAGATCCGACTCCGCCGAGTCCAGCACCTCGGTCTTCCAGTTCTGCGTCTCGGCGTACCTCAGGTACATCCTCAGCAGATCGCCGGCGAACAGGGCGGACTCGTCGCCGCCCTCGCCGGCCTTGATCTCGAGGATCGCGTCCTTGTCGTCACCCGGGTCGCGCGGGACCAGCAGCACCTTCAGCTTGGTGGCCAACTCCTCGCGCCGGGCCTCCAGCTTGGTGGCCTCGTCGGCGAAGGCGGGGTCCTCGTCGGCGAGCTCGCGGGCCGCCTCGATGTCCCCAGCGGTCTGCAGCCACTCGTCGTAGGTCCGGACCACGGGCGCCAGCGCGGCGTACCGTTTACCGACCTTGCGGGCCACGTCCTGGTCGGTGTGCAGCTCAGGGTCGGACATCCGCCGCTCCAGCTCGGCATACTCCGCCTTCAGCGTCTGGACCGCCTCGAACATCTGAACTCCTCTCACACTGACCGAACCTGGACAGACGAACCGCGCGCCGGTGCCGAACCACTGGGGCTCGGAACCGGCGCGCGGTGAGACAGCTACTTCTTGGCGTACCGCTTCTCGAAGCGGGCAACCCGGCCACCGGTGTCAAGGATCTTCTGCTTGCCGGTGTAGAACGGGTGGCACTGCGAGCACACGTCAGCGTGAATGCTGCCGCTCTCCGCGGTCGAGTGCGTCTCGAACGTCGCGCCACAGGTGCACGTCACCTTGGTCGCCACGTAGGTCGGGTGGATGTCGCTCTTCATGGGTCTCCTCGAGTCAAAGGCGGTCCGGGTCGCCCGCTTGATGCGGCCGTGAACCGGAACCAACGGTCAAGTCTGCCATTGACGGCGCAGACTTGACCAATCGGGTCAGTTGCCGTCGTCGGTGTTGCGGCCGCTGGCAGACGGGGTGGTCTTGTTGACCTGCATCAGGAACTCGATGTTCGACTTGCTCTCCTTGAGCTTGCCGATCAGCAGTTCCAGCGCCGCCTGACCGTCGAGCGCGGACAGCACCCGGCGGAGCTTCCAGACGACGGTGGTCTCGTCCTTGGCCATCAGCAGCTCTTCGCGGCGGGTACCGGAGGCGACCACGTCGATGGCCGGGAAGATCCGGCGGTCGGCGAACTCGCGGCGGAGCCGGAGCTCCATGTTGCCGGTGCCCTTGAACTCCTCGAAGATGACCTCGTCCATCTTGGAACCGGTCTCGATCAGCGCCGTCGCGAGGATGGTCAGCGAACCGCCGTCCTCGATGTTGCGGGCCGCACCGAAGAACCGCTTCGGCGGGTACAGCGCGGACGAGTCGACACCACCGGACAGGATCCGGCCGCTGGCCGGGGCCGCGATGTTGTAGGCCCGGCCGAGCCGGGTGATCGAGTCGAGCAGCACGACCACGTCGTGGCCCAGCTCGACCAGGCGCTTGGCCCGCTCGATCGCCAGTTCCGCGACCGTGGTGTGGTCGTCGGCCGGACGGTCGAAGGTCGAGGCGATGACCTCGCCCTTGACCGTGCGCTGCATGTCGGTGACCTCTTCAGGCCGCTCGTCCACCAGCACGACCATCAGGTGTACTTCGGGGTTGTTCGTGGTGATCGCGTTCGCCAGCGCCTGCAGCACCATCGTCTTACCGGCCTTCGGCGGCGAGACGATCAGGCCACGCTGGCCCTTGCCGATCGGGCTGACGATGTCGACGATCCTGGTGGTCAGGATGTTCGGCTCGGTCTCGAGCCGGAGCCGCTCGGTCGCGTACAGCGGGGTCAGCTTGTTGAAGTCCTGCCGCTGCTTGGCGATCTCCGGGTCCGACCCGTTCACGGTGTCGATCCGGACCAGCGGGTTGAACTTCTCCTTGCGCTCGCCGTCGGACGGCTGCTTCACCGCACCGGTGATCGCGTCGCCCTTGCGCAGGCCGTACCGCTTCACCATCGACAGCGCGACGTACACGTCGTTCGGGCCCGGCAGGTAGCCGCTGGTCCGGACGAAGGCGTAGTTGTCGAGCACGTCGAGGATGCCTGCCGCGGGGACGAGCACGTCGTCCTCGTTGATGGTCGGCTCCGGCTCGAAGCGCTCGTTGCGACCGCGGTTGCGCTGGTTGTCGCGCCCGGTGTCGCGGCCGGTGTCGCGGCCACCGGTGTCACGGCCGGTCCGGTCCCGGTCGCGGCCCCGACGGCGACGGCGACGGCCCTCGCCCTCCTCGCCACGATCGTTCTGGTCCTGCCGGTTGCGCTGGCTGTCCGTACGCTGCGCGTCACGGGTCTGACCGTCACGGCTCTGACCGTCACGGCTCTGGGCGTCACGGCTGCCGTCGCGCTGGTTGTCGCGGTTCTGGCCGTCACGGTTGTCGCGGTTCTGCTCGCGGTTCGGCCCCTCACGGGAGCCTTCGCGGTTCTCGGTGCGCTGGTTGTCCCGGGCGCGGTTGCGGTCCCGGTTGCCCTCGCCACGGTTGCCGCGGTCGTCGCTGCGGTCCTCGGACCGGTTGTCCTGCTCGGACCGGTTGTCCTGCTCGGACCGGTTGTCCTGCTCAGTGGCCTGCGTCACGTCTGCGTGAGCCGCACCGTTCTGAGCCGCGTGGCTGTCGGCCGCGCCGTTCTGGGCGACCTGCACGGCCGCGGGGGGCGTCGACTGGGTGTCGACGACTGGCGCGCTGCTCTC
>Ga0193742_1001072_pt1 | contig 17079 bp, 22 predicted proteins | sample L2c1metaG_FD_165511 | JGI IMG/M metagenome (GOLD analysis project Ga0193742, IMG submission 165511) | Soil microbial communities from a riparian zone of the East river system, Colorado, United States - L2c1 | ecosystem: Environmental > Terrestrial > Soil > Riparian zone | place: USA: East River... | reverse complement strand
GATAAAGCCCTGCTAAGGTGGGATGCATGTCTATATACCAAAAATCGGAGTGGAAATAATAAAATGATGAAAAATAATGAAATGATGAAAAAGATGGAGAATGGTGAAACAGTGATAGGAATGCTACATCATGTGATCATCGGACTCTGGTATCGGAGCCGCAAGTGCACTCCGTCTTGGACTAGCGACGATGAGGAGGAATATACAGAGGTGACGGAGAAATATAGGAGGAAACATCGGAGGATGCGGAGCGTCCCCTAACAGTTGGCCTGAGGGACAAACATTTGTTGCCACGGCCGGGCCGCAGTGAGCGAATTCCCGTTTCATCATCCACATAGTGTAGAGAACATAGCTCGGCCAATTCTCAACCAATCCACATGAAAAAAAATGCCAGAAACTCGCCTGAGCGAGGTCTACAAGGATAAAATTTAAAAATCCATAAATTTATGCATTAATCCTTTGAGAATTGCTACTTGTTAACTTACAAAACAGAAATTAGCTATAGGCAGCTCAGAAACTGAACAGAAGATTCCGTGTTAGTAACATAATATGATTATTTTGTGAATAAGAACAAAATGTACAGATTGAAAAAAAATTCCAAGGTTCCTAATACGGTAAAACTGTGATTTTTTGAGAATATCTTCAGAGATACCTGCCAAAAAAAAAAATTCCTTGTACGAATTAAAGATATTTATAAGAGAACCATTTTGTATCAGCAAAAGTTGTCACGAAAATGACTTCTTGAGCTGTCTATAGAGGTCCAAGCTTGGCCCTCCTCAGCTGCCCAACATCTATGACATCTACAGCATCTACCAGCATTTCCAGAGTTTGGTGATGGCCAGGATTCAAGTAATTATGAGAACAGTAAATTTATTAGAAGTGCTAGACCTAGGAAACTGGTTTGGAGTACTGGAGAAATTATTACAAAAATTTGAAACTAGTCCTAGTGACTCGTGAGTCTAATGAGTCTAGCACTTTCCAGCGCTTACAGCAAGCCTAGCAGTTGGTTGCCTACTCCACTGAGGAGACTATTCAGTTCATTAATGGCGTCAGGCCATTTTTTCTCTCATGGTATGTAGAGGAGTGTGGTTTTTTGTGTACATCCTCTGAGTTCTGCTACAGTAGCTCAAAATTGTTCTGTGTACTTGCGCTCACATATGTGACATCCGCCGTTATTATTACGTAATCAATTTCAAAGATCTGATATGATGATGGCCCATTGATAGCAGATATTTTCTCTCCCCTCGCCCACCATGTTATTATATGAGGATATTATCTCGGGTGACGAACTCTTTTCTGATGCCTTCCCTGTGTACGATTCGCTCCCTCATGTACTGAATTCTGGACTCACATCTCTTCAGCAAAGCCGTGGACGACATAGTCTATGAGGTGGATTGTCAGATGATTGTAGTCAAAGCCGGAGCCGATATTGATATAGGTCAGATGGAAATGTCCCTGTTTTTGTCAGCGTCTGCTTATATACAAAAAACCCTAGGGGCCAACCCGTCTGCCGAAGACCAAGAAGAAGCTCTGGAGGAAGGGGCGACACAGGTCAACAACGTCGTCCATTCCTTCAGACTCCAATCAACTACTTTCGATAAGAAATCGTATCTCACTTACCTAAAGGTTACTTCATTCTCCTGTTGCTCTCTTAGCGATGGTACCAAATAAGCAAATCTCAGGCGTACATGAAGGCGGTGAAGGAAAAACTTGGGGAACGTAATCCCGCTCGTGTTGCAGACTTTGAGAAAAAAGCTGCCACTTATGCCAAGAAAATTGTTGCAAATTTCAAGGATTTTGAATTCGTACGCTTTTTTCCCAGTCGTATACGACGAGTCCTGACACATGAAAACCCTAGTACACTGGGGAATCTATGAATCCAGATGGCATGGTCGCGTTATTGAATTATCGTGTAAGCTACTTTCTTGGTATGACCCCCTTCAGTCTACTGACATTAAAATTCTCCTTTATTAGGAAGATGGTGTAACCCGTAAGTTTCAAATTGAGAATGAACACATAACACTGATCACTGTATGCCAGCTTATTTCACATTCTGGAAGGACGGTGCAAAGCAAGTCAAGCTGTAGTTATTACCCTTGAATTGTATGTATTGAATTTTACATGGTGGAGCCAGTTGGTACGAAAGTGCTAAGCCTTGATCAATCATGTTCAGACTTCATGGGAAGCAGATTTCGATGTTGCGTCTGCCCCCTCAACCTTCAGTACGCTCTACCGTCTGATTACAATGAAAAAGGATTTTTCTCCAAACCTCTATATCAATGATCAACCATGAACTAATCAGAGCTTCATGGACTGAGTCGTCTGTTGATCTTTCTTCGACTTATAGAAGTCCGAAAACGACAACCGAATTCCCAAAAATCGACAATCAAGGTCTGGGTGGACTTGGAGCTGGAGGACCACTGCTTGGATTTTCTCCGAGAAAGTACTACCATACTCATTCAGTCTGCTCAGGAAACCAAACAATGCATCTCGTGAGTGTGCTTGATCATCGTTGAGGTTGCCTGTGTATACACCCTTCTAGGACGTTAGAAAGATTGACACAATGTGCTTTGAAGACTTACGCGCTCGGCATCTAATGCCTGATCCTTTCGTGCCGCTTCTGTTAGACAGTAGTTATAGAAGTTATCCTGGTGATTACTCAGTATTGTATAGAGAGACATTAATGTGTTCCTACCGAGGCTTCTCGGAATTGCAGAATGGCGGTAAATATCTCCATCAACTGTCGGAGGAGCGTCTCCTGTAAGAAGAAAGCCTATTAGGAGATGTCGTTAATAAAGTATGGGTACAGACCTCTTTCCCCGGTTTAGAATTCCAAAGCAGGATCTTCTTAATCATTCGATCGAGATATGTACGGTGAGAATCAATTAAAGCATCAAGGTCTCCTTCCTTCTTGTTCAAGAAATCTATGAGAGCGTTCCACGAACATTCTATAACCTCCAAACGACAGTATGCCTCCAACTGACGGATAAAATGTATCATTTCTGCCATCACAAGACGAATTTTATGCCATTCAAACTCCAGTTCTAAGAGGAAGTGTCCAGGGTCAGTGAAACGCACCGCCTATGAAAGCTTTTGGACCAATGTACGCACCTGGGAGTCGTAGGAACATGCGAGCACCGCCCGTCACCCTCAACCATCCTTTATCAAGAGCCATATCAATTCTCTTAATTTGCCATAGGTGTTTGAATAATTTCAAATATTTCTCCATTGCTTCCGGGTCAAGGACAGTGTCAATGGGCGGATCGACTTTGTATTCAAGAGTGAAAACATCCCAGCCGATTTCACCATGCGAATATTCAAGCATTCGAGCATCCAGGCGCCGAAGAACATCTACTGGGTCCTGGTGCGCATTGGATGAGCGTATTGCCGTTTCCAGGTTTGCCGTTAAATTGTGGCGGTATAGAGTGTTGGCTGGCTTGGTCAAGCTCGGACTACATGCAATATCAGAAGTAGAATTTGACCACAGGTATAGACGAGCCAACATACCCAAGTGTTTGCATCAACTGGTCAGCAAAGTCACCGTGACCAAGCAAAAGAAAGTGTTTGAGAGCCAACAGGTGATCAAGCAGTTTAAATTTTTCAATAAAGACTTCGAATAGTCGATGACTGGCTATTTGATACGCAATATCGATGGATCTTTCCAGTCCTCCAATATCGCCGTACTGCAATGCTAATCAAAAGCTCCCTAGGAGAAGTCAAGTGAAGGAAGTTATCAGACTCACTACCGCCCGTGTTGCTCATTTTTTCTCGCGTTACGACCCAGTCACTGTCAAGGCAACTATATCGAATGAAGTTCAAGCTCTTCCCCGTTGAAAATATCTGGTAAAACCTTAGTATATGTTGATTTGGCGCGGAGATTTGCCTTACCTTCCTACCAAAAGACTCGCCGACAAACATAGGAAGCATGTCTTTCCGAAATCGGTATTTAGCTTCCCATAGTTTCAAACCGTTTTCTTGAGGGCCCGAAAAGTCTTCCGCGTCAGGATTAAATCCTGAAAATCCTCCATTGTTTGTTAGCTGGTTGATTCCGCCTGGAAGTGATGATGGGTGCACATATGGAATGTGTCCCAAACTTGAATCGACAGACACAAAAAATTCTTCAAAGGGATCATACAGTTCGCCGGAGAATAACCATCTATGGAGGGTGGCAAAAAAAGGACGTGACACCTTGAAAAAAGACGTTTCGAATGGGTTCTTTAGTCTCCTCGTGGAATCAACAAGTGTTTACCTCTTCCAGAAGTTCATCGGTGAATTTCCCGACAAAAGGGTCACCATTGTCTGTATAACTGTGAATTAGGTTGACTAGTGCGCCTCCATGAGAATCTAACAGCTATGCATGAGTTCGCTTCGATTACGCAGAGGAGATTGGACAACCTCGAGCACCCTCTACACAAACACTCATCATTCTCAACCTTAATCTCCAGTCATTCACCCAGACGTCGAGTCTTCTCAGTGATAGTCCGCTTTCTTCGTCGGCGTTTGTATTTGACATTGATGTATTTTTAACAGGCTGGGATAATGACATTTGTGTTTCGAGCACCGCTATAAGCCGATAGTATTCTGTAAGCTGTGTCTGAAGGTGGTGGCAAAGGCTCTGCTCAATCATCCCAACACCCGTGGCACCTTCTCGCTCCCGAACAAATGAGTCGATACGGCTGTAGAGATGACCCAGCTCAGCAAGTCGATGTATCAGGGTTTGAGTAGATGGTGCTATCACCATTTTCTGCTGGCAGAAAGGAAAATCAGCGTCAAGTATCATCATAGATAGAAAAAGTCTCGCTGACAAGGTCATTTCCAAAGACTATCCGTTTGTCCCCGTCGTCTGGTGACACGAAGCGAACATATTTTCCCGATATACCCTGCATCATGTACAATGCGTCGCGAAAAAGTAGTGGTTCCGGTAAGTGAGATATGCCTATAAAGTAGTAGGTATAGGTCGTATCCTTCGATGATCGATGATCAATCACCTTTCTGCATGCGAAAGTCTCTTAACGCTTCTGCTTTGGAAAAGGTTTTGCCTTCCTGTGGCACGAGGGGGTCGACGGATTGCTCCCGAGTTTGCCTTTTCAATGGGGGCGGGCTGACCAAAGTCGGCATTGAGATGATGGTGGCGCGTCGTACATTTAATGATGAAAGAGTAAGAAGAAAGAGGATTGTTTCCTGCTTTCTCGCAAGTACTGGCTTCAGAATATGTAATAAGTACAATGCGATGTTTCGCAGCTAAAAGGCCCATCCACCTGTTCTAGCAGACGCGCCATTAAATTTGTGAACCTCGAAGTGCTTGAGCCATTCGGTGATAGTTGAAGGACTTGTGACATATTTTTGAACATATTCAGAATTATCATATCGATTTAGAACATACGTCGACGTTTAACCAAGTCGGTAAGGTGAGAGAAATCTGTTTCCGTTCTCTGTCCAATGTGACTAGGGTAAATTGCAATTTAATTGAAGCCAGATAAGATAAAGGGTAGTTGTGGATACCTCTTCAGGATGTCCTGACAGTGTGCAAGGAGGTCGTTCTTGAGCGTTTCATCAGTCCTCGCGACGGGAACATAAGCGTTGACAAGAGGATCGAGCACGGTTGTTAGTATCGACATTTCAATAAACAAGAAACAAGTTCAACCGTGAGAGAAGTACTTTATAGCGATCGCTTCCCTCAGCAACTCTTGTGAGGCCGTTGGCGCTATCCAAGATGAATCAGACAATGAACATTGCACTGTATGAAGCTTGTTGCCTGTGTCTGGTCAAATACGATATGATACATGTAGCGAAGTCGTTTATTTTTGGATTATAACAAGATATGTAAGTAGGTAGGATGAGTTTTTAAAGTTCTTCATGGGTCACTACTTTTTCCGTCTTGACCTCCAATGGAACTTGAGCTTCATCTGTCTTGGGCAAAGCTAGCGAATTCTTGGCGTGTTCCTCAAGGAATGGAATGAAGCCCTCGAGAGAACGATCACCTTCATAATCAATGAAGTCCCGAGATCCTGCAGCCTTGAATTTAAGAGTGGGGAAGCCGGAGATGCGGAAAGGAACTGATGGGGGAAGGTCATTATCTTGTGCTTCCATTTTTGCACTGGCAAAGAATTTAGTAAAGGTAAATCACTTGACATTGAAAGCGACTCACATGACGATACGGTCCTTGATGGCAGCGTACTTGTCGCCAAGGCTATCCCAGATAGGTTTGAGACGCTTGCAATGACCACACCTAGTGAAAAATGGGAACAGATGAGAACGAGGTCAGGGCCAGGATAGATAGTGATATCGCACCATGAAGCGTAGAATTCAACGAAGACATCCTTCTTGTCGTCGAAAACAACGTCCTCAAAATTCTTGCCAACGAGAGTGTAAACGCTCTCGTCCTGAGTGTCGGGAATAGGTTGACTCTTGAGTTGGGGCTGAAGGCTGCCTGCAAGATATTGTTCTACCCAGTGTCCAGCTTCCTCAGCGGAGAAGTCCTTGCTTTGGTCAATGGGATACTTGAGCTGTTTCTCCAAGTGCTGGATAACGAATGCTGGCCACTTGGCTTCCATAAGGTTGAGCGCCTTGGCATGATCACCGAATTTAACCGCATCAATCCAGACAAAGTTCATGTGGGATTTGTACTTGGATGCAATGGGTTTTACAGCAGCGATGTGGGCATCCTTGTCCTCTTGAGATACGTCGAGGAACAGGTAGGCAAGCGGCTTGGAGCTGGAGGCGTAAACAGCGTAATTGTCGCCATTGACCTCGTCAAGGATGGGAATGGCCAGTTCTGCAATCCAATCTTCGAGGTCTTTTTTGGTGAGAGAAGAAATTGGGTAGGGGTATTCAGACTTGGGTTCATCGAAAGAACGGTAAACGACAATGGCGGGAGGCGTGACTCCGGCGGCTTCAATAGCATCCTTGTCTGTTGTGATACCAAAAAGATAATCGTCACGGTGAGCGTCCGCGGTCGCAATGAATTCGGGGGCAGGCGCATCTGTTGAAGAGGGAAGGTAGGCAATCGCGACAATCTTATCTGCCTTTGTAAAATCTTCAATGGAGGACGCGGTGACATCTGAAACAGCGGGCAGAGATTGCCTGGTAGAAGATAGAGGTTATGAAGATACTAAGAAGGGTGATTTGACTTACTTGATCATATAGCTGATGATTCCGTCAGCTTTCCTTGGGCCATTGTAGTCGACAGATGCGCCTTTTCGATAAACCTTCAAGGTTCTAAATTACGGAACTTTCAGCATGTGTTGAGGATGTATAATGAGCGACACGCACGGGTATCCTTGAATGCCGTTTGATTGACACAGGTCAGCTTCATCGACACAGTCGACCTTGGCGAGTTTGATGCTCTTATCCTTGAGGGCTGTTGCAGCTTCCTCATAGTGAGGGGCCAAGGCTTTGCAATGTCCACACCTAGAGATTGGAGGTGGGAAATGAAAAGATCCAAGAAAATCAAGTGACCATACCATGGTGCAAAGAACTCAACCAGGACAAGAGGCTCGGTGTTAACGGTGGACTCAAAGGTTTGAGCTGTCAGGCTAATAACGTCGGAAGCCTGGTCGGCAGCAACGAGAGCCGCGAGAGTCAACAAATAGACTGGCGTTGAGAAACGCATTGCAGTAGAGAAGTAGTTGTAAAGAAAGGATAAAAGGCGGAACCAGTTTTAAAGCGACTTGTCGCACTGACGTGTCATTCTCGTGATCAAAGTGCCATCAGAACTTTGTACTCGCAATTGACAGGCGTCTTGGTCCGATCATACGCTAAGGCTTATGTATATACTCCATTCAGGTTATGTACATAACTGACCGAAGCATCGCCACTACCTACCAATAATACTACTACATACGTGGCATTAGCTCACAGGTTACCTATATCAAAGTTACTTCCTTGTTGGCTGCCACTATTGTATAATTTGCGAGTAGCCTTGAAATCTCGCGGTGGAGGAAAGTCAGTTACTGGAAACGTGTGCACCCCAGCATTTGGAGGCGGCGATGGTACTTCGTGAAGATGCTTTGTAAACGATGATTAAAGTATAAGGTATAAGAGAATGCTTACTCTTGCGCCGTGATGGGAGTGCTCTATCACCATTAGTCGATACGACGGGTGGCCCGGGTCGTCGACTCGGAGGTGGGAATTGAGAAATTCTGGGAGGAGTAATGGTTTTAAGTGGCACACTTGAAGATGCGGATCGACCAGGCACCATAGGCTCGGGAGGATGCGTACGAGCCGCGGAGTCTATAGGGGCTGCAGGAACTGCCACTGGAGGCGGTCTACGAGGGGGTGGTGGCGCAGTTCTACCTGGAGACGGGGCAACTACATGCGAGGGTCTTGGAGGCGGTGGCGGAGGAGCTTTATCTGGTATAGCTACCCTCGGTTTAGTAGCGGACGTCACAGGAGGTGAAGGCTTTCGAATAGGTACTGCAGGAATTGGGCGAGATATGGGGGAAGCTGGTGTTACAGGTGATCGCGTTCGTGGGCGGGGCGGGGTAGCGGGCGGGCTTTCGCCGCGCATCGCAGGGGGAGCTCGTCGCGGTGGAAGGGGAGCAGAACTGGCTCCTATATCATTTTTCCGAGAAGGTAGGCTAGGTACAGGGCGCACCACTGGTGTAGGTCCATTAGTGGGGAGTTTGGGAGGTGGCACGGAAGGCCTGGCTGGGACTGGAGCGGGTGGCTTCGGTGGCGGCACATTACGAGCAGGTGTTGGAGCTGCAGAGCCATCTGATCTCGGAATGGACGGGGGTTTTCCAAGAATTGGAGGTATTGCTTCAAGGCAGAAACTTCAAAACTGGTTGCTTGTAGAGCAGTTCAAATGAATAATCGTACCGAGTTTAGTTTGACCTGCAGATTTAAGCTTGGGCATACCACCAGCAAATAAGCCTGCAAGCTGCGGTGGTCCTCCACCTAACACCAAAGGAGAATTCAAGGATGAACCACCTGCTCCACCGGATCCTCCAGAACCTTTGGGAGTGTCTACTATGGGCGAGCTACGATCATTTGTCTCAGCCTTCTTTAACTTCCTTCCTGCTTGGATTTGTTTCAAGAGTTCACTGGAAGCCATGAGGCAGTGGATGGTGGATGAATTTGACAAATAATGGTGCCGCAGTCACTGGTTTTGAGCAACTCCCAGCGGACTCGGAAGCAAACAAAACTTTTATTTAGTATGAACTACGCTGTTGTCGATATTACGGGTGCTTTTCAGACAGGATAAAGTCTTTAAGAACGTCCACGCGTCGAACCCTAGTCTTTAGAGACGTATGTAATAGATTGAGAATATAAATGTGTAATGCATTTACATAGAAATCCTTAGCGTACTTATCTAGACACCAAGCTGCTTCTTGTCTCCAGTGGATGTATATTATTTGACAATGTCATGTAACTTACCTATAGGTCGTGGATGGGTGCCTGATGTGTGTGGAAGATCTCCAGACAACGCAGAACTTCGATCATTTCTGTGCCTTCCCGTCGCTATGAAAATGGCTAAGACCTGAGAAAAAGAAAACAGCACTGCAAAGTAAAGGCTCATGATATAATTTGGATTTCAACAGAGATCATCAGTAATACCTGTTATCAAGTGGACATCTATACATACTCGGATCTAGTTTCCTTCTTCCCAAATCATAGTCAATATGGTTTATGCCTGTTCTTCTTTAAGTCTTGTTCTAACTTCTTCGCCTTGCGATGGCCAATTTCCACAGGACGAATTGCTGTGTCGTCAGCTTTCTTCAATTTAATAGGTCGATTGCCCACGTATTTGCCTAAAATCAACTAGCGTCAGATATCAAAGTGGCAAATACAAGAAATGCGAACCATCCATTTCCTTCCAAGCCTTCAAGAAATCTTCTGGATCAGAGAAAGCAACAAAACCATACTTGGCCTAGAAAAAGAAACTATAAACCTTGGATACAATGAACTCAGAAAACATGGAATGACCTTCTGACTAAGTCTATCTCGAATCACCCGAGCTTTCTGGAAAGATGTATATTTGTTAAATGCGTTTGCAAGCACATCGTCCGATACATCATTGCTCAAATCGCCGACGAACAAACGAAACCAGGCTAAGGTAAGGCAGTGAGATACGACCTGACAATATGGCAAGAGGAGAGCACTCACAAGGACTCCATTCCAACAGTGTTTGATCTTCCCAAACCTTCCCTCCACCCTTCCTGAGAACAGTTGTCCTCTTGCCTCCTTTGGCAAGTTTGCCACCTGCGCCACCACGTTTATCTATCATAGCACCGGGAACATAAACGCTTTGTTGAGCAAGTATACCCACATCATATTCGTAGGCATTGGCTGGTATGGGGGCAGAGTGCGTGGAAGACGAGCCAGGAATCGGGAAAGAAGGGCCTTGATAAGGTTTATAGTAGGGATTGACGTCATATGCCGCCTGCTGCTGTTGAGCGTATTGTTGCTGATATGATGAATTGGGATAATTGTCCATGAGCGTTGAGTATCGTCTGGTGAAGGCTGACAGTGAGTGGGTAAGTACTGCTTTTGGTGACTCGTCGCCGTCGTCACAAAATTATTGTCACGTCCTTACGTAATCATCTCCACCACAAAAAAATTGGGTGATCGTCGACAACCAACGCCAGCTCCTCAAGCCACTGCTCTCAAGGTGAGCCTATAGGTTCCATCGAATACATCCTCTTTCTCCCTTTGTTCCTGAAATACTGGGTTTTAACCGGTATTGAAAAGTTGGGAGATGGATGGCGGTCGAGTAGACTGGATGTCAAGAATGCTCATGCCCCGTTCAGATGCCCTTCGTCAAGAAAATCAAGTCCGGTGCATACTTCTCGCGCTTCCAGGTAAAATATAGAAGGAGAAGGGAGGGCAAGACCGATTGTATGTTCTCAATCACTCTCTGTTCTGTCTGTATTCATTGAAGGACAGACTATGCTCGTAAACGACTTGTGACCCAAGCAAAAAACAAATAGTATGTATCCAGTCCTAATACAGCGTTTGATATATCTAAATTGTAAATTCAGCAATGCACCAAAGTACCGTCTTGTTGTTCGTTTCACCAATCGCGACATCATCGTTCAAATTGTCTACGCTCGCCTACAAGGAGATTTCGTCTTGACTGCCGCACGCTCCAAGGAACTACCAAGATATGGCATCAACCATGGTCTTACAAACTGGGCTGCCGGTATGTCAATAAACCTGCTGTCCTTCTTTTCTCATTGTCACCCAAGCATATGCTACTGGCCTTCTGTGTGCCCGCCGCGCACTCCACAAACTCGGTCTTGGGGACAAGTACGAGGGTGTCACGGAAGCCGACGGCACTCTCAAACTCACAGAAACACTTGACGAAGAAGATGCACCACGGCCCTTTAAATGTTACCTTGATGTTGGTTTGAAGCGCACTTCTACTGGGTCTCGTGTCTTCGGTGCTATGAAGGGTGCCAGCGATGGTGGTATCTTTATCCCCCATTCAGAGAAGCGATTCCCAGGATACGACCCCGAATCCAAGGAACTAGACGCCGAAGTTCTCAAGAAATACATTTTCGGTGGACATGTAGCCGAGTACATGGAGAGTCTTGAGGAGGAAGACGACGAGAGGTATTTCTCCAAGTCGGATCATGATGTTGGACTAATATCGCGTTGCCAGATTTAAAAAGCAATTCTCTACCTATCTTGCGGATGGCGTTGGTTCTGAAGACATCGAAGAAATTTACACTAATGCTCACGCCGCTATCCGTGAAGACCCTGCATTCACACCTACCGACAAATCTAAGGATTGGAAATCAGAAAGTGTCAAACACAAAGCTAAGAGGCTTACCTACGCAGAACGTCAAGCCAACATTGCCACCAAAATCGAAAAGTTCAAGGCTGGCGGCGGTGCACAAGAAGAGGATGACGAAGAGGAAGAATAAGTTTCTACTGTTGGCTTTTTCATGGCCCCTCAAAAATATCCTTCCATGTATCTACACACTACAATCCTTCAACACTTTGTGCATGATGATCATGAGGCATCTCAGAGACTCAGACATGTTTATTATCAGCAGTGGCTGCGTCTATTATGATTCGTTCTACCCAATGCAAGAGAGATGTTTGTCCTGGGCGATAAGTTTGTTCGCGCCCTTGTCTATTTGTCGCACCGTCTAAGTGAAATGCCGAACAACTAATGGTGAAGTCGTTTTCATAGAAGATGCGGAAGGTTCTAGTCGACGAAATGTCAGTTAGGTCAGCAAAAATAGATGATTTAAATAAAGCGTGGACTAACAATACACATCCCTCCCATCTCGCAATACATCGGTTCGAGTCAATAAACCAAATTCCGCCTACAGCCCTGCATAATTCTCGCCCGAGTTCACAGATCCTTTGTAATAAACATCTCTCTATCTCATCCATCAACAATTGTGACAGTTGTGGAAGGGAGGAGATGGTGAGAGTCGCCTGGGATAAATGGGCAACCAAGGAAGACGGAGAAGTGAAGGTTAGGCGGAGGGTGTGCCTAGATTCAGTTAGGTAAATTGATAGGGTTGTAAATGCTACCACAACATACCAGTTATCAATCCGTATTACAGTCTCTCCTCCTATTGTTTTGTTTCCACGGTCACAAAAGACTGAGATGAGATCTAGGCCAGCTTCCCCGACAGGTGTGAAAGAAAATGTTGTCGAGATGCCGACTGCATCCAATGCGGATATGGCTTTGCACAGATTCAGATTAAGCCTCCCACAGAATACGCGATACTGCAACATGTCAATGGTTTGTTGGAGTATGGGGGAAGCTATGTCCGCCGATTGATTATCGCTAGGCTTCTCTGATCTTGTCCGACTTTGTCTGCGTAACAAGAGTACATGAAGGACGTGGTAGATAAGCTCACATATGTTTTCGTCGTTCTCGCCACTTGGGCTCCCGATTCTTGAATTATTGACAACGTCTACCTAAAGATCAAGAGTGAGATACAGTCGTCAGGGTCTCCGAAGAATGATGGTGCTCAACAAGTTCAAAAGCAAGGTAAACTCCTTGAGCAGCATCAATGGCGATTAGTCGCTCTGAGACTCTAGCTGAAGCTGTTGGAAGATTTCCAGCCTCCCTAACAAGTAGTGCAAAGATCTCTTGGTCAACTGCTTCTATTTGCACGGTTTTGAGAGCATTATCAAGAGTCAAAGGACTTTCAGAAACAGGCGAAGTGAAAACATAAGCGGGGGCACCAGCTTCTGTCGAAATTGATATTTTCAGTCGGCTGTTTTGATGAGAGGCGAAAACAAGGTCATCAGAAAAGTCACTGTCGCTTGCAAGACGAGCAACAGCACGGCGGCGAAAAAGGCCTGGCGCTTGATAATTCGTAATAGTAAGAATGAGAGTCACAGGCAGTTACAGGTCAACTCACATCCTTCAAGACCATAAGATATCAAAAAGTCCTTCGATGTTTTGTCTGCTCCTTTGCCGGTGGCCGAACCTGGAGGCAGGGGCGCCGGGATTAATCCCCAATTCGCCCATCTTATCTTTAACGCGTCAACCCAGTATTTCTCGCCTTTCAGACGACCTCTTTCCATACGTTCTGCCGCTGTCTTAAAAAGCCCTGCCGCCTTTCGTAAAGCCTCATCTTTGCTACCGATTATTAACTGGGTATTGAAGGCGTGCACAGAAACAATGGGATTGGGCTTGGTCACAAGAGTCGCGGAAAGGAGCGACGCAGGCACGTCCGCAGAATATTCAACTGGCGATGTCGACAACACCGAGGTCAATAGTTCTCTTGCATGAGACATTTCTCCTAAAGCCACACTGAAAGGGATTACGAAGCGATGCGCATAGTTCTGCAAGAACGCACAACAATTGTGGTAAAAGTTCCATCCTCATCGCATGCAGCTCTTCGACAGCCATTGGCTTTGAGTTGTTTTCCGACCCAATCGACACGTCTGGTATATCGTCGATAGTTTGGGAGTGTTTTATTTCCGAACGACTACTGCCCGATTGTAAGCCGTCTTTGCGGTCGAAAAAATCTGCACCTCGCTCAACAAAAATTCTTCGTAGATTAGTATCAAGTTTTGCTGAAGAAGTCTCTTTTCTGCACAAAGCATTCAGTAAAGCGGGACAAACTTTGTGCTGGCGACCTACGGTTCATATATATGTCGGCCTTCCGGAGTAAGGTCGAGTAGAATAGGGATGATATTGCCCTGGTCGTCTTTATAAGGTCGCTCAAACGAGAGTTTGAGTTTTTTCCATGATGGTGATTCAGGCATTAATGGGGGATCAACGGGGGAGGCCATCGCTATATAGTACATTGAACGCTAGAAAAACTACTAACATTGTTACTAGTAACATGACCCTAGTACCTTCTGTCCAGTCACATCATTGTCACGCCTCAGATTTGGTAACATTTTCAACCCCGATTGACAGCTGTGCTCCCGTTGACGAGTATCGTATCATTACGTAAACAAGATCATTCAGATTCCAACACCTGAACGTTCCCAGTGAAAAGTGGACCTAATAAAATCGAATTGATCCGAAGAAAATCAAAGCAAATCGAGTAAAGTGTGTCAAAAATAAAATAAAATAGTTTTGCATCGAATTGTTGCTTACAAAGCTGTAAATGTCACAACAATTCGATGCATCAACGTTAGTCAAAACCGGTTCTGACCAGAGAGGGTTAGATCGAGTCCAATGATGACTGGGGCGTGAGAGCAGCGTGCAAGTTTGTAGCAGGTCAGAACCGGATTCGGGCAGCTCTAGGGCCAGCCCGACGGTCTAATCTATTTTTCTCCAAGTGGTACAGTCATCCACGTGCTAATGTTACACAAGCCACGGATTCGAGGCTTGCCGGGGGCTCTGCCCCCGGACCCCTGGCTGCATCACAACAGTGAACTCAGTCTCTAATTCTAATAATTAACACAGTCTCTAATCCAACTAAGAAACACTCCTATATCCTAATCAATAACTACTTCAGGGTATACTATGTTTTTAGTTACAGGAGACTCTAATCTACTGTCCCAGATAGCCAATCAGAAGAAGGGATGCAATTCCAGAAGATGCCACACAGAGAACAATTTTACCCTGTCCACGTAAGGTGGCATAAGGTGTTGTAGACATAGGTCTTGCCGGTTCCTCCAGGACCATGTAAAAAGAAGGTTTTCCCAGACTGGGTGGTAACAGCATCACAAATAGCATCAAAGGCAGAGTGCTGGCCAGGATTGAGGGTAGGGATATGTTGGACAGCCAGCTGAGCCTGCTCATCTATATCATAAGACCTCTGCTCGGCTATTAACCTGTTTCCAACTGCTGCAGCCCAATCATTCTGAGGAAGAGGCATGGTATGGTAATCTCTGAGAAACTTGTTGCTGCCACCCAAGATACAATCAATAAGGTAAAGGCCATAGTCAAAGACCTGGTCCTCAGTAGGATCACGGACAATGTTTCTGGAATGGAGAGCATGCTGAAGATCATCACAAATGTGAACTCTGAACTCTAACCATAGTGCCAAAGGATCTGATGGAGAACAATCCCAAAGAATGGTGACAAAGAGATTCCTAAGTTGGTGACCACTGGCCATGTGAGAAGCCTCCTGCAAACATTGTCTCCATTCATTATCATCCTCCAATAAGCCCCTTGCCAGACATGCCTGATGGAAAGTTGGAAGAGGATCCCCACCATTCACTGTATAGAGATCCTCAAATGATGTAGCACCTTTGACAGCAGAAAGAAGTGTATGGAGGTAGAAGCGCTCTCCAGAGCTTGGATGGGCATAATACATGCGATCAATGGCAAATCCCTGCTTCCTGGGTTTCCACTTCCTACTATTGTGAATCCATACAAATTTGAAGGGGTAGTCTTGATAGAGGAGGTCTCGTGCTTCAGGATACTGAGCATTGGCTTTAAAGTATGCAGTGAGAGTTGTGTCCTTGGCTCCTTGCTCCTCAATAACTGTCTGAACAGCTGGAGTCTCATCTTCATTCCAAGTGATCAGTTGCTGGATTGGAAGGTGAACCTGAAGCCGGACAATATTTGGGCTTTCCTCATGCATTTTAAACTGATACAATCTCCATAGACTCTCACAGGCAGACACATAGTGGGAATCCAGATAGAGCTTGATCTCATCTTGGCATGTTCCAAACTCCATGGTGGTGCGATCATGGCCTTTGTAGACATATTTTTAGATGTATTTTATGGCCTTGATTGAGAGGATGCACTCCATGTTGATGTGACAGCGGAACTTCAGAGCCAAAAGCGTGGATGAGGAACCACCCAACGATTATCAACTTCATGATCTCCAACTTGATACTTCTTCCCAGTGTTCCGTCTTCTGAGATTGGCATAAGAGTCCTCATTGACAGTGGTCTTTTCTCTGAAAAATTTCAGGAAACCTTTAGAACATTTGCCATTTTTCATACAGGGAGCATTTGGATTCTCAGGACCACAAGGAGTGTGAACCATGAACTTTTTGACCAATTCCAACAACTCTGGCTCCTTGTCCTCATCTGGAAACTCTGCAGAAAGAAGGGTGTCGATGTCCTCAGGAGTAAGCAGTTTATCTTCAGGATTGAGAAAGATGATCATATGAATGTGAGGAAGACCACATTTTGGAATTCAGTTGTCCAGACACGTGCCACAGTCTTTCCAAGGAAGCCATTCTTAAAGATGTCTCTCTTGAGCTCCTTGACCTTGGCTCTAAAAACACGAACCACCAAATCTGGGCAATCTGCTGCAGACTGTTGAGGAAGTAAAGCCTCTTTTATTTCAGGCCAGTTAGGATTTTCAGTCATAGTAAGAAAGAGATCTGCACCGTGGAAGTAGCGGTTGATTGCCAAAGCATCCTGACAGTGTTGGATCATGTTTCTGGAGCTGCCTGAGAATGAAGAGGGAAGGATGAAGTGTTTACCAATGTTGTTCCCATCTGTTACGACACTCTTTTTACTTTTACTTTTACTTTGAACACTTGAACTTTACTTGATCTTATCTTATAGATATCTTGATCTCTTGATCTCTTGATCATATCGATCTTATCTTGACAATCTTATCTTGGCGATCTTATCTCGACGATCTACGATCTTATCTTGATCTCTTGATCTTATCATCAGATGATGATCTAAGATACATTTCTTTTACTTTATTACTTACATGCATTTGACATGCCTTTG
>Ga0193742_1001071_pt1 | contig 17086 bp, 14 predicted proteins | sample L2c1metaG_FD_165511 | JGI IMG/M metagenome (GOLD analysis project Ga0193742, IMG submission 165511) | Soil microbial communities from a riparian zone of the East river system, Colorado, United States - L2c1 | ecosystem: Environmental > Terrestrial > Soil > Riparian zone | place: USA: East River... | reverse complement strand
CCTTGGTCAGCGACCGCATCCCCACGTATGGTCTCTTCCTGGACCCACCGCTCGGTCGCGTCGGCATGACGGAGCGCGAGGTGCGCGAGTCCGGAAGGTCTGCGCTGATCGGAACGCGGCCCATGACCAAGGTCAATCGCGCCGTCGAAAAGGGCGAGAGCGAAGGCTTCATGAAGATACTGGTCGATGCGGAGAGCAAGCAGATTCTGGGCGCATCGATTCTCGGTGTCGGCGGGGACGAAGCGATCCACTGCATCACCGACGTGATGTACGCACGTGCGCCCTACACCACGATCCAGCGCGCGGTTCACATCCATCCCACCGTATCGGAGTTGATTCCGACCGTACTTGGAGACTTGAAGCCGCTCCAATAAGCGTCTCTACGCCTCGCTCTCGCGCGCGGAGATCAGCGCCCCTGTCCACAGGATCAGCAGGGGAAAGAATTCGAGCGTATATCGCGGCTCCGAGTTATCGAGCGTCAGCAGCATGGCGCAGCGCAAGACAACGAACGCGATCATCGGCCAGGCCAGCACAGCGAATCCATCCCAGCCTCGGCGCCACCATTGCCAGAGACCGGCAAAGCCAGCAACGAAGTAAACGAGATTCAGCAAGGCATAGAAAGCTGCAAAGGCGGTCTGGCCTCTGTGCCTGCTCCACCGCCACCACTGAAGATCGACCGCCATCGTCTCCACGCGTGGGCGAAGCGTCATATTCATCAGGCGCGCGAGGGGCAACGTGACGTAGTACCGCACCGGATCGTCGGCAATTCGTTCCTCCGCCAGTGCGGCAAAGCCCGCGTTGATCTCCGGTGTTCCGTTGAAGCTCTGGTCATGCGCATTCAATAACGCCTCTACACGGTTGTACTGACTCTCCGTATCGAAGGCCCTCGTCGGAATGTCGTCGATATCGATCATCGCGCTATCCCAGTTCCAGTAGACGTTTTCGGTTGAGGCGAAGTCGATGGCCCAGCTGCGAAACCATCGCTGAAAGCCCCGGGGGACCAGCTCGCCGGGATCGGTCGCATAACGCGGAGCCAGCGGCTGGATCACATGAAAGGTTTGCCAGTTGCGCACCGTCCACGGGATCAGCGGCACAACGACGCACAGCGCCGCCACCGCAACCGGTGCAGCGCCCGCCCATACGCCCGCGCGCCGCCGTACTGCCACCCACAACATCGCCGGAAGAAGGGCCGCGGCCAGCAATCCCTGCTCCGGCCGCAGCAAGACCGAGTAGGCCAGGACGACGGCGATCCCCCACAGCCAGCGGTTCCACACATTCTCCAGCCGCCGCCAGCGTTCAAACCCATAGAACGCAATCACAATGCAGGCCAGCGTGAGCGTCTCCGTAAGAGGAGCCGCAACATAATTCGCGGTGAAGGGGCACAGCGCCGCCACCCACAACACCCCAACCCCTGCTCGAAACCCGAAGAGTCGACGTGCAAGTCTGCTTAGCAGAACACAGATCCCCAGGTCGATCACACACTGCACCAGCATGACGGCCGTGTAGCGATCGTCGCCAAAGATCCGGAAGCACAGCGCCAGAAACAGCGGATAGCCCGGGAGGCGGATCAGCGTCGGCAGGGGTCCGGCGGGCGAGTCGGCGAAGCCATACACCCCGTGCTGCATCCAGTTCTTGGCTATGTCACCATAAATGAAGGTATCCCCGGCGATGCGGGGGGCGTGCAGAATGAACGCCAGGCGCAGGGCAAACCCCAGCGCGAGCGCCAGCCAAAACCACATCCCTTTTTTCCACCGATCCTGCATGCAACTGCATCATACTGTGAATGTTGTCCTTCTCTTGCTCTCGTTGACTCCGCTCATCCCGGTGCATAGGATGGAGCGAGTGCGACCCTCCGCGGATGCGCATCACACTCCCTGATGACCAAACCGATCTTCTACGATCCGCAACGCAAACGCTGGAAGCGCCTTCGGGTGCTCCTCGACTCGATCGCGCTTGCAGGACTCGTCATCGGCACGCTCTTTCTTGTCGGCCTTATCCGCATGAAACCCCTGCCGGAGCTGTTTTTAGCGTCGCACAAACGCAACTACCGGACGCTCGCGAACCAGCAGTCGCAGAAGAATCTGAAGCTCCACCGCTCGGCTCACCGCAAGACCGACCTCAAGCCTTCGGACGTCCCTCTGAACTCCGGCGAGGGCCTGCGCGCCGCCTACTACGTCGAAGACGACCCGGCCAGCTATTCCTCGCTGCGCCAGCACATCAGCCAGATCGATATTCTCTTTCCCGAGTGGCTCCATGTGGTCTCTCCCGACGGCGACCTGACCGGATACTCCCTCGACAACCGTCCCTATAAGGTTGTCGGCAAAAACGGTGTCGAGCCCGTCGATCGGGAAGGCAAGGTCGCCGCCACCATCGCAGCCAGCCACGTCAATCTCGATCTCTTCCCCCTGCTCAACAATTACGATCCGGTCAAGAACATCTTCACTCCCGAGGTCGGCAAGTTTCTTCGAAACGATGCCGCGCGGGCTAACTTCATCCATCAGGTCGACGTCTTCCTCGCCGCCAACCCCACGTATCGTGGACTCTCGCTTGACCTTGAAGAGATTCCCGACGAGGCCCAGCCGAGCTTCAGGGCTCTGGTCGCGGCACTCTACGCCGACTTTCATCCGCGCCATCTCCGTCTCTACGTCAACGTCCCGGCCCATGATGCCGACTTCGACTACAAGTTCCTTGCCGACAACTCCGACGGCCTTCTCGTCATGAACTACGACGAACATGAGACCGGAAGCGGCCCCGGCCCCATCGCCTCGCAGGACTGGTTCATCGACAACCTCAAGGCAATCCTTAAAGTCGTCCCCAAAGAGAAGATCATCTGCGCCATCGGCAGCTATGGCTACGACTGGGAGACGACGCTTCCTGCCACGCTGAAGAAGGGCCGGAAGCCTGTTCCTGAGAAGGTGATCTCCGTAGCCAGCATTCCGACGCAACAGGCATGGCAGCAAGCCTATGACTCCGGCTCCCACATCGATCTTGACGATGACTCGCTCAACGTCCACTTCGCCTATGACGACGATGACGCCCACGTCCGCCACTACGTCTGGTTTCTCGATGCCGTCACGGTTTTGAACCAGATGCGCGCCGCGCGCGAACTTGGCATCCAGACCTATGCGCTGTGGGCCCTGGGATCGGAGGACAATTCGCTGTGGAAGATCTGGGACAACCCGCTGCACGCCGATCCAGCCAAGGATCTCGCGCACGTCGCTCCCGGCTACGACGTCGACACGGAGGGTGAAGGAGACATCCTCCGCATTACCCGCAAGCCGCAGGATGGTTCGCGCGACCTCACCATGGATGACGACGACTCGGTGCCTCCCCACTACCGCATGGTTCTGCAGGAGTCGATGGAGTCCTACCCTCTCTCCTACACCATCACTCAATATGGCTACCATCCGAAGAAGGTTGCGATCTCCTTCGACGATGGACCGGATGCGGAATGGACTCCGAAGATCCTCGATGTTCTGAAGAAGTACAACGTCAAGGGCGTCTTCCTGCTGATCGGCGAAGAGGCCGAGAAGAATGTCGGGGTCATGCAGCGTGTCTATCGCGCAGGTCACGAGATCGGGAATCACAGCTTCACCCATCCGGACATCGCCGAGGTCTCGAACGGGCAGGTCGATCTTGAGCTGAACCTCACCGAGCGGCTCTTCGCATCGAAGCTGGGGGTGCAGCCGCTTTACTTCAGGCCGCCCTACTCCATCGACCAGGAGCCTGATACCAACGACCAGGCCGCTCCCGTCGATCGCATTCAAAGCCTCGGATACGTCATCCTCGGCAACAAGATCGATACCCACGACTGGGACGAGTCCCCGCGCAAGACCCCGAAGGAGATCACGGACAGCGTCTTCGCTCAGATCCCCGTGGACGCGCGGCTCCATCATCCTGATGCACGACGGCGGCGGAGATCGCTCGGCGACCGTCGCCGCTCTCCCCATGCTCATCACCACCCTGCGGGAGCGCGGCTACGAGATCGTCCCGGTCTCCGATCTGATCGGCAAGACCCGCGCCGAGGTGATGCCTCCTCTCACGCCGCACCAGCGCTGGCAGGCACGCGTCGACTCGATCGCCTTCTTCCTCTTCGGCTTCTTCAACAACTTCGTCGTCGGCGTCTTCTTCGTCGGTGACATCCTAATGAGCGGGCGGCTGATCTTCATCGGCATCTTCGCCCTCATCGACCGCCTGCGCGTGCGGAAGAACTTCGCCAGCCCCGACTATGCTCCGCGCGTCGCCGTCCTCATCCCCGCCTACAACGAGGAGACGGTCATCGTTCGCACCATCCGCTCCGTGATGATGTCGAACTACAAGAACCTCCGCATCATCGTCATCGACGACGGCTCAACCGACCGCACCTTCGATGTGGCTTGCGAGGCCTATCCCGCCGACATCGCCGCCGGGCGCCTCACCGTGCTCACCAAGCCCAACGGAGGCAAGGCCGAGGCTCTCAACTACGCTCTCAACTACACCGATGAGGAGATCTACATCGGCATCGACGCCGACGGCGTCATCGCTCACGACGCCATCACCCGACTCGTCAGCCACTTCGCCAACCCGAAGATCGGCGCCGTTGCCGGAAACGCCAAGGTGGGCAACCGCGTCAACCTGTGGACGCGCTGGCAGGCCCTCGAGTACATCACCTCGCAGAACTTCGAGCGCCGCGCGCTTGACCTCTTCGATGTCGTCATGGTCGTCCCGGGAGCCATCGGAGCCTGGCGCACCCAGGCCGTACGCGACGGAGGTGGCTACCACCCGGACACCGTCGCCGAAGACGCCGACCTCACGATGAACGTGCTCGAGCAGGGCTACTCAGTCATCTACGAGGACCAGGCTCTCGCCTTCACCGAAGCCCCCGTCAACATGAACGGCCTCATGCGCCAGCGGTTCCGCTGGTCCTTCGGAATTCTGCAGGCCGTCTTCAAGCATCGCGGAGCCATCTCCAAGCATCGCGCCATGGGTCTCTTCGCCCTGCCCAATATCCTCATCTTCCAGATCCTGCTGCCGCTGGTCTCGCCGCTGATCGACCTCATGTTCGTCGCCGGAGTCATCCACTATTTCATCGACAAATACTTCCATCCCGAGTCCGCCTCGGCAGACAGCTTTCACAAGCTGCTGATCTTCTTCGTCGCCTTCCTGGTCATCGACTTCCTCACCTCTGTGCTGGCCTTCGCGCTTGAACGCAAACATCCCGCCAGCCGCGGCGATGCCTGGCTGCTCGTCCATATCTGGATCCAGCGTTTCACCTATCGCCAGGTCTTTTCTGTGGTGCTCTTCAAGACCATCAAGCGCGCCATTGACGGTAAGCCCTTCAGTTGGGACAAGCTTGAGCGGACCGCGAAGATGTCGAAACAGACCGAACAACTCGCCGAGCACCGGTGAGTCCATCCGAACCAAAACACAACTCGGCAGCGGTCTAAGGTCAGTCGGCTTCACGAGTAAATCGATGGCCCCAGGAGCGTCTCTCGGTCTCTAAACCGCTCGATCTCACAAATGAGCGATCTAGTTTGCCGAGCCTAGCGATGTTCAGGAATTCAGATCAAAAACAGTTGGAGCACGCGGCTTTTCAGGCTTGACAAACAATAACCATATGGTTATTGTTTCGCTATGCAAATCTCCGTTGAAGTCGTCTTCAAGGCTCTTGCCGATCCCACACGCCGGGGGATCTTCGAGAGACTAACCCGCGACGGAGAACAGACTGTTCATGCTTTGACTCAGGCTGGCAGTGTGTCGCAGCCCATGGTCTCAAAGCATCTGGCCGCATTGAAGCGAGCCAGGTTGGTGCGCGATCGCCGGCGAGGGCGTGAGACGCACTACAGAGCACAGCCGGAGGCACTTTCGCCGCTGTTCGACTGGATGACTCACTACGCCACGTTCTGGAAGGGCCGCTTCGATCGCCTCGAAGACTTACTCAAAAGGATGGACCCATGACTACTGCTACACGCTCACTTGTGATCGAAAGAGAGATGCCCCACCCGCCGGAACAAGTCTGGCGCGCACTCACGGAAGGCCCGCTGATTAAGGAGTGGCTGATGGACAACGACTTCCAGCCTGTCGTGGGCCATAGTTTTCAGTTCCGCTCCACCCCTGTGCCCAATTGGAATGGCATCATCGACAGCCAGGTCATCGTCGTCGAACCTAACAAGAAGCTCTCCTATAGCTGGGGCTCTTTGGGGTTGGAGAGCGTCGTCGTCTGGACGTTGGTCGCGACCGAAGGTGGAACGCTCTTGCGCATGGAGCAGTCTGGCTTCCGGGCAGATCAAGAGGCCGCCTACAAGGGCGCGAACTACGGCTGGCAGAATTTTATCGGTGGCCTGGAACGAGTTGTCTCCGGGCTCGAATAACGTCGGCATCGAAAAGGGAGGATTGGAACATCATGAACCAAAGTTTGATTCTTCGCTGGATTCATATCATCGTCGCAATCCTGATATTCGGCTATATCTATAGTCCGTTTGACAAGCTCCCACAGTACGCGTTTCCTACTCGGTTTATCTTTTTTCCCCTCATGGTCCTTACTGGATTGTTGATGTGGAAAGGCCATGTGATTCGGCGACTTATTTCGAAAAGACCGGCCTGACAGGGATTGCCGCGATGCCGTCGCCCTACCGCGCCAGGGCGACGATACGTTATTCCTGGTGAGGGGTGCGATCATGGAACAGCGTGGACGCCGCCGGGCGTCGGCCTCCTCGGGAGGAAACATGTTGAGCGCAATGAAACCGACGGTAACGCTGCACGTAGTTTCAAGCCTTGATGGCTTCATTGCCAAGAAGGACAACAGTGTTTCGTGGATGGACAGTTCTGGTGACGTCTACGAAAGAGGGATTCCTGACGACGGCGCTGAGGTCCTCCAGTCGATAGACTGCTACGTGCTGGGTTCTCGCACTTATGAGCACGCGCTCGAACTTGGCTGGCCCTATGGCGATACTCCGACGGTCGTGCTGACCAAGAGAGAACTGCCGTCAACGAGGGAGAGCGTGGAGTTCTACTCAGGCGATCTCGAGAGATTGGTGGATGAGAGACTCGCGCCTCGATACGGAAACATCTGGCTGGTGGGAGGGGCCATGTTAGGCCAGAGTTTTCTCAGGCTCGGTTTAGTAGATGAAATCAGATTAATGATAGCGCCGGTCACATTGGGTGACGGACTGCACCTCTTCGGTGATTCCGGTACCGAGCAGAAGTGGCATCTGAAGAACGTAGTCGGTTACAAGAACGGCTTTGTTGAGTTATCGTACAGGCGCCCAACAACCGACTCCTAGCCTAGAAGTGGTTATGTCAGGCGGGCTCCCCTGATACTCGGAAACCGGGAACAGACGAAACGAAGGATCGGAGAGAATATGAAACCGACAAGTAGTCCAAATGGCGAGGCCTCTTCAGCGAAGATCACCAGGCGGATTGAAGAGCTGGGGGATTGGAGAGGAGAGACTCTTGCTCTTGTCCGTCAGCTCATCCACGATACCGACCCCGACATCCAGGAGGAGTGGAAATGGGAGAAGCCAAAGTCCCCCGGAACTCCCGTCTGGTCCCATGACGGCATCGTCTGCACAGGGGAGTCGTACAAGCAGGTCGTGAAGCTCACCTTCGCTCGCGGAGCCTCCATCGAGGACTTGAAGAAGCTCTTCAATTCCAGCCTGGAAGGGAACACGCGGCGTGCGATCGACCTCCGGGAAGGGGAGAAGATTAATGAAGCTGCCTTCAAAAAACTGATCCGCTCCGCGGTGGCGGCCAACTCCGCAGTGCTCGCTCAACGGGCAGCCATGAAGAAGTAGGCCCGGCTCCCAGGGGGCAACTGCAGCAGCGGCGATGGACATCCATCGTGTTCGCGGATCGTAGTGACTCGGGATTTTGATGCCTTGGGGGAGTTTGTGAGGTTTTGCTTATTCATCACAATTCGCATGCTCTCTTCGAATCGACCATTACACTAGAAATTTAAAAATCTACTGTACTTGGCTGATTTGATTTGCCTTCTGTAGATATAAAATTGCACCGCCGAAAAGCGGGTTAAGATTAACTATGGCTACCGCAGATCTCTCCGCCCCCGTTACGCGCACCGCTGAGACGCCCTTTTCCAACGAGGCGTTCGTTGACTTCTCGAACTCTGAGAACAAGCGCGCCATGGAGGCCGCACTCACCCAGGTTGAAGCAGAGCTCGGCCGTGAGTACGACATCGTTCTTGGTGGACGGCCCCTGAAGACCGAGGGCAAGATCGTCTCGGTCAATCCCGCCCGTCCCGCGCAGGTCGTCGGAGTTCATCAGCGGGCGGAGGCGGATCTCGCCGAAGAGGCCGTACAGGCTGCGCTGGCCGCTTTCTCTTCCTGGAGCCGCACACCGGTCACCGAGCGGGCCGCGCTGCTCTTCCGCGCCGCCGACCTCATCCGCGAGCGCAAGTTCGAGTTCTGTGCGTGGCTCACCTACGAGGTTGGAAAGAACTGGGGCGAGGCCGACGCCGACGTGGGCGAGACCATCGACTTCCTCGAGTTTTATGGCCGCGAGGCCCTCAAGCTCGACGCCTCCACTACGCCGATTCAGTTCCCTGGCGAGCGCAACCAACTCCGCTACGTTCCGCTTGGCGTGGGAGCCGTCATCCCGCCGTGGAACTTCCCCTTCGCCATCATGGCCGGCATGACCGCCGCCGCGATCGTCTGTGGCAACACCGTCATCCTCAAACCCTCGGTCGACGCTCCCACCATCGCGGCCCGTTTTATGAGCCTGCTTGAAGAGGCTGGGCTTCCCGACGGTGTCGTAAACCTCTGTGCCGGCGAGGGGCCGGGCTTCGGCTCCGCCATCGTTGCGCACCCGCAGGTGCGTTTCATCGCATTTACCGGATCGAAGGCCGTGGGCCTCGAGATTCACGAGAGCGCGGCCAAGACTCAACCCGGGCAGATCTTCATCAAGCGAACCATCCTCGAGATGGGGGGCAAGGACTCGATCATCGTTGATGGCGATGCGGATCTGGATCTGGCGCTGGACGGCGTCGTCGCGAGCGCCTTCGGCTTCAACGGCCAGAAATGCTCGGCCTGCTCCCGTGCCATCGTCGACGCGAAGGTCTACGACGCGTTCTGCGAGCGCCTGCAGGCCCGCGTATCCAAGCTCGTGACCGGCGACCCGGTCCAGAACGCCTACACCGGTCCGGTCATCAGCGAGAGAGCTTACAAGAAGATTCTTTACTACATCGAGATCGGTAAGAACGAGGGTCGGCTGCTCAATGGAGGGGTAACCCTCAAAACGCCTGACAACGGTTACTACATTGCTCCCACCGTCATCGCCGATGTCAGTCCGACGGCCCGCGTCGCCCAGGAGGAGATCTTCGGGCCTGTGCTGGCCGTCATCAAGTCCGAGGGATTCGATGACGCGCTCGCGATTGCGAACAACACAGAGTACGGGCTTACCGGATCGGTCTACTCCAGCTCGCGCGAGAAGCTGGATCGGGCGCGCGTGGAGTTCCATGTCGGCAATCTCTACTTCAACCGCAAGTCAACCGGCGCGATGGTGGGGGCGCATCCCTTCGGCGGCTTCAATATGAGTGGAACCGACTCAAAGGCTGGCGGGCCGGATTATCTTCTGCTCTTCACGCAGGCCAAGAGCATCGGGGAGAAGATCGGCTAGGAGCGGCTGATGGAGGCGATTCGGCAACGGCTGGTTTGATTGCCGGTTCGGGCGAAATACAGGGATTCTTCGCTTCGCTCAGAATGACGAGGTAGTGGGATGAGAGAGCCTTTCGGCCCTCTGTCTCTAACCCTTACTCCCTGTTCCTCTGTCCCTAACCCTTATTCTCCGTTCCCTATCGCCTGTTCGCTTATGCGCTCTTCATCTCGATGAGAGTTCCGGCTTTGGCTGCGGCTTCGGCGAGGACGCGGTGGTGGATCGTGAACAGCGCCAGCTCCAGACGATCGGAGACGCCGGTTTTGTCGTAGATTCCGCGCAGATAGTTCTTGATGACCTGTTCTTTGGTCCCGAGCTGCAGGGCGATCTCCTTGTTCTTGCAGCCCTGTACGATCAGGGCGACGATCTGCATCTCCTTGGGAGTGAGGCGGTCGCGCACGCGGGTTCCTACGCTGTCGGTCGAGTGGATGGCGGTGACGTTCGCGCGCTGCATGTAGCGTTGCCCCCTGCCTACGCGTCGAACGCCGTCGACGAGGTCGGCGGCAGTGATATTGCGGCAGATCACCCCGTCGAGGAGCGGGGCGAGGTTGTCGGGGACCTGCTCGGCGTTCTCGGCGACCAGGATCACCCGCGTGTTCATGTCTCGCGCCTTGTCGATCAGAGCCGGGATCTCGGGTCGAAGACTGGATGCAATCAACAAGATGGCGCTGCGCAGGCTCTCAAGTGCGCTCCACGTTTTGGTCAGATCTTCACACTGGGCGACGATGCGCATATCTTCTTCGAGGGCCATGATGCGCGCCGCGCCGGCCCGGAAGATGACCTGATTGTCGGCGAGAATGATGCGGTTCATGGACTTCTCCTGGGGCGGGGTCTTTTGCCCCGCACCCTCCTCATCGGCGCGACTTCGCTGGCGTAACCGACGTGTCTTCAATTCGGACAAACTGCTCTGCGGGTCCGGGGGGATCATTTAGCGGATTATTCCTCTCAGGGATTGGCCGGGAACTCCTGCTTTGTGAATCCCGGAGGTCCCCAGCTCAATCAAATCATAGGTACGGTGTGCATGGGCACCGGTCCGCGAAGTATAACAAGGGTATGCCGAAGCCAATCTTGCTAGCCATCGACGACGACACCAGCGTTCTGGAGGCTGTGGTGCAGGATCTGCGCCGCCATTACGGCCAGGACTACCGGATCGTCCGTGCAGCCTCTGGCGGAGCTGCGCTCGATATCTGCCGTCAGCTGAAGGACCGCAACGACACGATCGCGCTCTTCCTCTCGGACCAGCGCATGCCCGGGATGACGGGCGTCGACTTCTTGCAGCAGGCCCTGTGTATCTACCCCGAGGCCAAGCGCGTACTCCTGACCGCCTACGCAGACACCGAAGCCGCCATCCGCGCCATCAATGCGGCCAAGATCCACTACTACCTCAACAAGCCCTGGGATCCCCCGGAGGAGAAGCTCTATCCCGTGCTCGACGATCTGCTCGAGTCGTGGAAGCAGGGCTACCGGCCACCCTTTGAGGGAATCCGCGTGGTCGGAATGCGCTGGTCGGCGAAGGATCACGCCGTGCGGGACTTCCTCTCGCGCAACCGCATTCCCTACGTCTGGCTGAATCCGGAGCAGAATCCCGACGCCCTGACCCTGCTCAAGGAGAAGGGCGCGGACGACTCCAAGCTCCCGGTGGTCCTGTTCGGAGACGGAACGGCGCTGATCCAGCCCAGCTCGACCGACCTGGCCGCGAAGCTGGGGATGCCCACGCAGGCGCAGCAGAAGTTCTATGACATTGTGGTCGTGGGCGCCGGCCCGGCGGGGCTCGCAGCGGGGGTCTATGGAGCCTCTGAGGGTCTGCGCACCCTGATCGTCGAGCCGAACGCTCCGGGAGGACAGGCGGGGTCGAGTTCGAAGATCGAAAACTACCTTGGCTTCCCCTCCGGCCTGAGTGGCGAAGAGCTGGCCAAGCGGGCTTACCTGCAGGCCACGCGGCTGGGTGCCGAGTTTCTGCTGCAGCGGGTGACCTGCATCCGTTCGGAGAACAACTACCAGATCGTCGTGATGAACGACGGGCAGGAGATCACCTGCCACGTGTGCCTGGTCGCGACCGGCGTCGACTACTGCATGCTGAATGTCCCGGGAGCCGAGCAGTACACCGGCGCGGGCGTCTACTATGGCGCTGCGCTGAGCGAGGCGATGGGCTGCGCGAAGGAGACGGTCTATATCGTCGGCGGAGCCAACTCCGCCGGGCAGGCGGCGATGCACTTCTCCCGCTACGCCGATAAGGTTCATATGCTTATTCGCGGCGAATCGCTGACCAAGAGCATGTCGAAGTACCTGATCGACCAGATCCAGGCGACGCCTAACATCGTCGTCGAGACAGGGACCGAGATCGCGGGCATGGCGGGGAACGGCCATCTGGAGCAGCTGACGCTGAAGACTCCCCGGGGCGAGGAGAACCGCGCGACAAGTTCACTGTTCATCTTTATCGGCGCCGCTCCCAAGACCGACTGGCTGTCTGCGCAGGTCGCCTGCGACAACAAGGGCTTCATCCTGGCGGGTCCGGACCTTAAGGTCAAGTCGCCGGGAAGCTGGAAGCTCGATCGGGAGCCTTACCTGCTGGAGACGAGCGTGCCGGGTATCTTCGTCGCCGGCGATGTTCGCTACAACTCGGTCAAACGGTGCGCCTCGGCAGTCGGTGAGGGCTCGATCGCAATTCAGTTCGTCCACCAGTATCTTGCAACATTGTGAAAGGTTTAACTCAACCACAACCATGAGCCAACACTCCCAGGTCATCCAACATCCCGCCACAGAGCCTATCAGCGACGCTCTCTTTACCCAGTTGAGGGCAACGTCCATCTTTTCCTCTCTAAAAGACGAGGAGTTGCGCTGTTTGAATGGGTTGGAGGAGATTCGGCTCAACAAGGGGGACATCCTCGTCCGCCAGGGAGAGGCCGGGCATAACTTCTGGGTTCTGCTTGAGGGCACGATGCTGATCTCGCAGACGATGCCCGACGGGCGCGAGATGGAGATCACCTCGATCCCCAGCGGAAACGCCTTTGGCGAGCTCCCGCTGCTGGCCAACATCCCGAATGCGGTGACCCTGAGGGCGGAGGGGTTCTGCCACATGGTGCAACTGAGTGAAGAGGGCTTCTGGAGCCTGATGACGACCTGCCCGGATGTGCGCAAGGCCATCCTGGGCAATATGACCAAGCGATTTCAGAGGATGCAGAACGCGACGATCCAGCAGGAGAAGATGGCCTCGCTGGGAACTCTGGCAGCCGGACTGATGCATGAGCTGAACAACCCCGGAACAGCCGCGCGGCGGGCGGCATCGCAGCTTCGCTCGAACCTGATGCGAATGCATGAGCTCTCCGCGAAGTTCAGCAAGACGGAGCTGAGCCCGGAGCAGAAAGAGTGCCTCTTCGATCTGCAGGAGCATACGCTCTCGGCGAAGCAGCCGATCGTGATGAGCTCTCTCGACCAGAGCGATGCCGAGGAGGCGCTGGCGGAGTGGATGGAAGGAGCCAACATCGAGAATGCGTGGAAGATGGCTCCGACGCTGGTTTCGATTGGTTTGAAGGCGCAGGACCTCGAGTGCGCAAGGGCGGAGTTCCCCGGCTCGACCCTGTCGGATGCGCTGAGCTGGCTGGAGGCGCTGGCCTCGAGCATGCAGCTGGTGGGTACGATCGAAGAGAGTATCGGGCGTGTCTCCGACCTGGTGATGGCGGTCAAATCGTACGCCTACGAGGGCAAGGGCCTGAAGCAGTCCGTCGACGTCAACAGCAGCATCCACGCAACGCTGGTCATTCTGGGCCACAAGATGCGCGAGAAGGAGATTACAGTCGAGAAGAACTTTGCCCCCGATCTCCCCGTGTTCCAGAGCGAGTGCGCCGGTCTCAACCAGATCTGGACGAATCTCCTGGACAACTCCATCGACGCCGTCGGGCCCCACGGCAAGATCAGCGTCAAGACATGGGCGGAGAGATCGCCTGTGAATGAACAGCGCACCGATATCTGCATTCGCATCGCCGACGATGGCAGCGGCATCCCTCTCGAGAGCCAGGCACACATCTTCGACACCTTTTACACGACGAAGCCGGTGGGGGTGGGAACGGGGCTCGGATTGGGGATCGTGCATCGCATCGTGGATCAGTTTGGCGGCGTGATCCGCTTCTCCTCGGTTCCTGGAGATACCGAGTTTATCGTCCGCCTTCCGGCGCAGCCTCCGCAGAACGCCTGAGACGTCTCACGGCTGCGTCATCGTATGATGAACGCAAGGAGGCGTTTCCCTTGCCGCTTGCTCCCTTCCATATCGCATTTCCTGTCAACGATCTTGAAGCCGCCCGGGGGTTCTATGGCGGCCTGCTGGGCTGCCCCGAGGGGCGGAGCTCTTCGCAGTGGATCGACTTCGATCTCTTCGGGCACCAGATTGTCGCGCACCTGAAGCCCGGCCCAGAGAAGGACGGCCAGCATCACAACCCTGTGGATGGGCATGAGGTCCCGGTGCCGCACTTTGGCGTGGTGCTTTCGATGCAGCAATGGGAGTCTCTGGCGGATCGGCTTCGAGCCGCGCAGATCCATTTTGTGATCGAGCCTTATATTCGCTTCAAGGGAGAGCCGGGAGAGCAGGCGACGATGTTCTTCCTCGATCCCGCGGGAAACGCGCTCGAGTTCAAAGCATTCGCCGACCTCGGCCAGCTCTTCGCGAAGTGAAGTGGAGAAGCGATCGTTGAGGGGATTTCGCTCTAGAATGATCGAGGCGCGAACGTTACGCGTGCAACGCTTGTAACCCTGAACGACTCTTTGCTTTAGAGGAACGCTGAGCCTTAGAGGAATGCCGGCCGGGCTTTGTGCCTGTCCCGCCATGGAGCTGATCTCGATGTCGAATCGCACAACGCGCCGCCGCTTTCTTGCCACCTCCGCTGCAGCGGCTGCAGTGATCTCGCAGCGCAAGGCGCTGGCGCTCTCGTGGCAGGACCAGACGGCGACCGACGATCCGACCCCGTACAAGCTGTTCTTCGATCAGCCGGCGGCGGCATGGCCGGACTCACTTCCTGTAGGGAATGGAAGGCTGGGAGCCTGTGTCTTCGGACAGCCGGGGAAGGATCGCCTCCAGCTCAACGAGGAGTCGATCTGGGACGGCGAGATGCGGGACCGCAACAATCCCGCAGCGGGAGATGCGGTTCAACGCATGCGGCAGATGCTCTTCGCCGGGGAGATAGCGGAGGCGGAGGCGTTGGTGCCTACCGATTTTCTGTCGATTCCGCGGCGTTTTCCCTGCTACCAGACCCTGGGCGATCTGCACATGGACTTCGGCGCGCTGGAAGGATTCACGGACTATCGGCTGGAGCTGAATCTGGACACTGCAATCGCCACCACGACCTTTACTCACGAGGGCGTGGAGTATCGCCGGGAGGTCTTCAGCTCGGCTCCGGACCAGGTGATCGTGGTCCGGCTGACGGCAAACCGGATCGGGAAGATCAGCTTCACCGCGACGCTGGATCGGCCGGCACACTTCGAGGCTGCCGCGCTGGCGCAGAACCGGCTGAAGCTCTTCGGCGAGGCCCTTCCGGTCAACGACAACCCCGGGCTCGCCGAGAAGGAGCTCCAGGTCGGCATTCGCTATTACGCCGAGCTGCTGGCGGTCTCGACCGATGGTATTACGTCGACGAAGAGCGGAGTACTGACGGTCGCCAAAGCGTCCGCGGTTACGCTGTTTCTGGACTGCGCGACGAGCTATCGCTACCCGGCGGGCGAGGCGATGATGCGGCAGGCGGTGGTGACGAACATTCTCAACGCGGGTTCGAGGCCTTATGCTGAGCTGCGAGCGCGTCACATCGTTGATCACCAGAGATTCTTTCGCCGGACGACGGTGACCGTCGGAGCCGCAGATGATGCGAACGCAGGGGTCGCCACCGATAAACGGCTGGCCAAGATCAAGGCCGGTGGCGAAGACCTGGGGATGCTGGGAATCTACTTCCAGTATGGACGGTATCTGCTGATCTCGAGCTCTCGGCAGGGGACGCTTGCGGCCAACCTGCAGGGAATCTGGAATGAGTCGGTCGATCCTCCGTGGGGGTCGAAGTACACGGTTAACATCAACATCCAGATGATCTACTGGCTGGCGGAGCGGGCGGGACTCTCGGATCTGCACTATCCACTCTTCGATCTGATTGATCGCACGCGCAACCCCGGATATGTCACCGCGAAGAAGTACTACAACGCCCGGGGATACGTGGTCCATCACAATACGGACATCTGGGGCGACTCCTCACCGATCGACGGTCTGGGCGGCGGGGTGTGGGCGATGGGCGCGGCGTGGATGTCGCTTCACCTTTGGGATCACTTCGACTACACCGGGAATGTCTCGTTTCTTCGCGATCGCGGATACCCTCATCTTCGGGAGAACGCGATGTTTCTTCTCGACTATCTGGTGCTGGACCCGAAGACGGAACGCATGGTGACGGGGCCATCGTGTTCGCCGGAGAACAAGTACAAGCTGCCGGATGGCACCTCGCACAACCTCTGCATGGCACCGACGATGGACATCGAGATCGTACGAGCGGTGCTGACACGGCTGCTGCAATCGGCCTCGGTGCTTGCGTCCTCGCCGAACTGGGACGCCACCGCCGATGCCGAGCTGCATAACCGCGCGCGCCTGGCGCTGATCAAGCTGCCGTCGTTCCAGATCGGCAAGACGGGCAACCTGCAGGAGTGGCAGCAGGACTATGCGGACAACGAGCCCGGCCACAGGCATATCTCGCATCTGTTCGCGCTCTTTCCCGAAGACCAGATCACGCCGCATCGCACGCCGGACATGGCGAAGGCGGCGCGGGTCACGCTCGATCGCAGGCTGGCGGCAGGCGGAGGCAGTACGGGATGGTCACGGGCGTGGGTCCTCTGCTGCATGGCGCGGCTGGGCGACGGCGACGCGGCCTATGAAAGCCTGAAATTTCTTCTTGCCCACTCGACCCGCGGCAATCTCTTCGATGTCTGCGGGATGAAGGAGAACTCGCCCTTCCAGATGGATGGAAACTGCGGAGGTCCGGCAGGCATGGTGGAGATGCTGCTGCAGTCCCATGCCAGCGGAGGCAGTAACGAGGTCGCGCAGATGCGTGGAGTCGAGTCAGCGACCAATGTGATCCGGCTTCTTCCTGCGCTGCCGAAGGCATGGCCGACGGGTTCGTTTACGGGTCTGCGTGCGCGGGGTGGTCTGGAGATCGACCTGGCGTGGGAGGAGGGGAAGGCTACCGTCGCCACGCTTCGCGCCCGGCTTGACCTGACGCATCATATTCTGGCGCCCAAGGGGCAACGCATCGGCTCAATCTCGCCGATGTCCACACAGCTGATTCCGGGTTCAGGACCCGACGAGCTGGTTCTGCCGGTGAAGGCGGGAGAGGTCTTTACGGTTCACTTCTCGTAAATCTTGTGTGCGTCTCGTTTCGTTCCTTCGACGAGTTAATTAAGAACGAATAGTTTTCTCAGAGAT
>Ga0193742_1001070_pt1 | contig 17095 bp, 18 predicted proteins | sample L2c1metaG_FD_165511 | JGI IMG/M metagenome (GOLD analysis project Ga0193742, IMG submission 165511) | Soil microbial communities from a riparian zone of the East river system, Colorado, United States - L2c1 | ecosystem: Environmental > Terrestrial > Soil > Riparian zone | place: USA: East River... | reverse complement strand
ATCACCAGCATCCCGTCTTCATCAATGCGGCTGCGCAGCGTCACCGTTCCCCCGCCGATCCTCGGCTCCAGCCCATGCTTGATGCTGTTCTCGATTAGCGGCTGCAACAGCATCCCCGGAACCACTACATCCAGCGTCTCTGGCGCAATCTCCTTCACCACTTTAAGCTTCTCGCCGAAACGCACGACCTCGATATCGAGATAATCGTCCGTAAACGCCAGCTCCTCGCTGAACGGTACAAAGGCATCGCGATCCTTCAGCAGCACCCGCAGAATATTCGCGAGCTTCACGATCATTTCCCGAGCCAGCTCCGGCTGCGACCGCACCAGCGATGTGATCGAGTTCAGCGTATTGAACAGAAAGTGTGGATTGATCTGTCTCTGCAGTGCATCCAGCCTCGCCTCCAGCAGGAGTCTTCCCTGCTCTTCCAGCTTTCTCTCCACGCGGATCGCGTTCCAGATCTTCAGCGGAATCCCCACAACGATCGGCGCGTTCGCGCAGACAAGCAGCTCCACCCACCACTCCCCGGACCGCAGGCTGAAGTACCGCCGCGGGTTAAACCATGCCACCAGGCTGGCGCAGAACTGCATCCCCGCAACCAGCACCAGCAGCAGAATCTGCCGATCCAGGTGCGGCCGGCGAAGGTTCCTCGTAATCCACCGATAGATGCTCAGGTCGATCATCGGCGAAAACGACCACACATCCTCCGAGTCGGCAAACCTCCCGAAAGCTCCCGCCACCGCCGCCACCATCAGGTTGATCGGCAGTGTCCAATACTCGCCATGCATCAGAGCCGGAATTGCCAGGGCAGCTCCCCCAGCCATCGCCGCCAGCGGTCCCACCAGGATCCCCAGCAGCACCGTCGTCTCCAGGGAGAGATCTGCCGCCAGAAAATTCGGAACCTTTACCCGAATCCAGACCCCCAGAACAAGTGGAATGCAGATCATCGCCACCAGCTGAGCCGTCTGCCGGGGAGTCCTTTTCGGCGCCAGAAGAACATCCTTGAATCTCTTCGATCGGGCCAGCGAACTCGACACCGCAGCGGCTACGCCGAGTTCTACGAGCAGCGTAATCAGGATCAGGGATTGTGAGATATGCGCCACCTCCTTAATCTACGCCGCCGCCCCCATACGCCAACACCATCTCCATCCATGTCCTCTCTCAAAAGTCACCGCTCGACGATCATTTCGACCGGATCGAAGAGGAATGGAGAGATCCGCTCCCTACCAAAACCGTCTCCTCCCCTATCTGCATCGTCGCCACCCCCATCCGAATCTAACTCCCGTGGCCAGCAAAACGTATAATCACAAAAAGATGTCCTTTACCGCCGTAAGCAAGATAGCTGATGCCGACTTTCCCACTCGCTGGGGACACTTCCGGATCCTCGGTTTCGAAGGCATCATTGACAATCCCGAGCCCTGCAACGACGCCATCCCTGCTCCAGTCCGTCGAGTTGAAGGCGCCGTAGCCCTTGTCATGGGCGACATCCACGCCGCTCCCCCCATCGTCCGGATTCACTCACAATGCCTCACCGGCGACGTCTTTCACTCCTTGCGCTGCGACTGCCGTCAACAGCTTGAGCTCGCCCTCGCCATGATCTCCGAGGCCGGCTCAGGAATCCTGCTCTACGAGCAGCAGGAGGGCCGCGGCATCGGCCTGATGGCCAAGCTCCGCGCCTACGAGCTTCAGGATCAGGGCCTCGATACCATCGAAGCCAACCTCGAGCTCGGCTACAAAGCCGACTGTCGCGAGTTCGAGCTCCCCGCCGAGGTCCTCAAGCAGCTCAGTGTCCCCGCCGTCCGCCTCATCACCAACAATCCCGCAAAGGTCGAGGCTCTCGAACAGGCAGGCATCCGGGTCATCGAGCGCATCTCCGCCGAGGTCCCCTCCGAGCCCACCAACGAGCGCTATCTCCAGACCAAACGCGAAAAGATGGGCCACCTCGTCAGCTAGCTTGGCCTGATTCTTGGGCTTGCTTGCTCGTACTGGCTGGCACTGAAGCAACAAGCAGCCTTCCCTCATCCGGATTCAGCATGTTCATGTTCATCGTTGCCAAAGAATTCGTGTGCATTGCACGAACTCCGAAGTAGTACGTCTTCCCCGCCTCCGCGGTAAATCCGTGCAGCCGCGCCATCGGCATGGGATGCATCACCATCTCCTGCCAGCTCCCGCACAGATGATGCTCACCCGCCTTCACCGTCGTCGCTTTATACGAATTTCCACATGTCGCCCCTACCCACTTACCATCGATCCCCACTCTGATCACAGCAATGCATCCCGGCGAATGGTCCAGCGTAATAACCTCGGTGATCAGGTACATCAGCGCCTCGTCTGCCTTTATCTCCGGCGCCTGCGGCGTATCCTCTACCGGCTTCGCGTTGAACTTCGCCTCATCCTTGCCACACGCCGCCATCAGCACCTGAGTCTTGCTCGTATCCGCCGTTTGAGCACTTCCCACCGGAAAAACAGCCAGGGCCAAAGCCCATCGCAAAACCGCTCTTCCTGATGGAAGCTCCTCCAACAGCGGAGCCTACCATCCACCCTCATCGAGAAGAGAAAATCTTGTCAAGCACAAGACAGACCTAACTCAAACAAATCAAACCACATCCATCTGCCGATCGGTTCCCCTCCCTCCGCTAACTGGCTATAAGAAGAAAAAAACTCTTGGGCATAGTAGCCGAGCCCTACCCTTTCCAGCGTCTAAGCTGGAAGGTCCAGGGCTAAAGCTATAAGAATGAAGACTTTGACACATTTCGTATGGGGAGGGGTCCACCACGCCCACTCGCCCCATCTAAATTTGTATCGCAACGGAAAGCACCTTTAATCAGCAGTTAGCAGGAGGAACGCTCATGGCCGCCCGTCACCGAACTCTTCTGATCATCCTCGGAAGCCTTCTCGCCCTCATTGTGATCGCCGTGGTCGCGATACCGCTCTTCCTCAACGCCGACAACTTCCGCACCCGCATCGAAAGCGAACTCACCACGTCCCTTGGCCGCAAGGTCACTCTCGGCAAACTCGACCTCTCCGTCTTGTCCGGGAGCCTCGTCGCCCAGAATGCCACCCTCGCCGATGACCCCGCCTTCAGTAATCAGCCCTTCCTTGAGGCCACCAGCGTCAAGATCAACGTCGAGATGATTCCCCTGATCCTCAACCGCCAGATCCACATCACCGGCTTCGCCATCGATACCCCCAAGATCAATCTCATCCGCCATGCCAACGGTACCTGGAACTACTCCACTATCGGAGCCGCATCGGCCAAGTCCTCGTCAGGCGAGAGCTCGAGCTCGATGACCGGAGTCACGGTCAGTCACGTGAATGTCACCAACGGACAGTTCACTGTCTCCACAGAGTCTGCCCCTGGAGCTCCCGCAACCGCCAAACGCACCTACGATCAGCTTAATATTCAGGCGAAGGACTTCGCCTTCTCCAAACAGTTCCCCTTCACCGTTTCCGCGCACCTTCCCGGGGATGGAATCGTAACCCTCAACGGCAATGCCGGTCCCATCCACCAGACCGATGCCTCGCTCACCCCCTTCGGCGCGAAGCTCTCCGTCAAGCACATCGATCCTGTCGCCGCAGGCTTCCTTGAGAACACCGCTGGGATTACCGGCCTCATCAATGCCATCGACGTCGAGGCCACCTGGAATGGCAAGCAGCTTCACGTCGCCAATCTGATCGTCGACGCCCCCAGCCTCAACGTCGTCCGCAAGGCTACTCCGGCCGCGGCGGCAGCCCCAACCGCCCCCAACAGCAATGACATGCTGAGCACCTTCAGCGCAGACCATCTCCAGGTGAAGAATGGAACCCTGTCCCTCTCCACCGCGGGCCAGGCCAAGCCGGCTGTATACAGCCAGCTTAACGCTGACGTCACCAATCTTTCACCCACCACCTCCTCCCCCTTCAAGCTCACCGCGCAGGTTCCCGGCGGAGGCTCACTGACCGCCGACGGCAACGCAGGCCCGATCAACTACAACGACGTCGCTGAATCGCCGCTCAACGCGCACGCCACTCTCAACCACATCGACCTCGCCTCAAGCGGCGTCATCTCGCCTGAAACCGGAATCGCCGGCCTCGCCAACATCGACCTGAAGGGCACCTCCGACGGCAAGACCCTGAACGCCAACATCTCGGCGAACGCCCAGGGCCTTCGTCTGGCCCGGAATGGCTCTCCCTCGGCGAAACCGGTAAACGTGGTTATGACGGTTACCCAGAACATGCAGGCGCTGACCGGCCAGATCCCGAACGCAACCGTCTCCATAGGCCGGGCTGCCATCAATGTCGCCGGGACCTACCAGACCAGCGGACCCACCACTGCATTGAATCTAAAGGTCGGCGGACAGTCTCTCTCCATCGATGAGCTGCAGGACTTCCTCCCCTCCGTCGGAGTCCATCTGCCAACCGGCTCAAAGCTGCAGGGAGGAACCCTCACCGCGAACCTCGCCGTCACTGGCTCGACCGCCAATCCCATCATCAGTGGCCCCGTTAGCCTTAATAACACCAACCTCGCGGGCTTCGATCTTGGGTCCAAGCTCTCCAGCATCACCGCTCTTACGGGAGGAAAGGCCAGCACCGGCTCCGGCACCGCCATTCGCTCGCTCAGCACCAATATCCGCGTCGATGGAGGAAACGTTCGCACCGACAACCTCGCCCTCGATGTCCCCGCGCTCGGCACTGCAACCGGAGCGGGAACCGTCGCGGCCTTAGGCGGTCTCAACTACAACGTGATCCTCAAGCTCACGGGCCTTGTGGGAAGCGGAAAGGCCGGAGGTGCCGCCGGTGTTGGAGGCATCGCAGGCTCACTGATGGGCATGATCCCCAATAGCGGAGCCGCCGGCGCCGTCGGCAGCCTCGCCACCAGCGCTCTGCGCAACGGTATCCCGGTCGCGATCGGAGGAACCACGTCGAACCCGACCTTCGCCCCTAACCTGAGTGGAGCGATGAAGAGCGGGGCCTCCTCCCTCCCGGGCAACAAGGCGCCGAACCAGAACAAGCAATCCAATCCCTTGGGCGATGCTCTCGGAGGTCTCCTCAACCGCCACTGATGCTGCTACTTTTCGCGTAGCGCCAGTATGGCCTTCGCAGTCGTGACCGTTTGCCCCACATGCCGTTGCGTATGGTCTGCGCAGTGGACCAGTAATCCTCCCACGCTGGCAGGAAGTTTTTTTCTCCCGACCGTGCGCGACTGCTCGTAACTTTTATTGGAGAAAGCAAGCACTCGCTTCGTCGAAACCTCAATGGCCTCGGCGAACTCCATCAGCGTCGCCTCGCGATCGACGAACTCTTCTTCGGTCCTGAGCAGCTTCAACTGCCGCTCGGAGAGTTGCTGACCCTCAGCATAGGTGAGCAGGCGGTCGAGCGAGCGAGCAATGTGCCGAAGCTGGAATCCCACGGAAGGGAGCCCCAATGGTCGGATCTCGATCTGGTCTCCATTCAGGCCATCACACCAGCGTGCGACGTCCTCTGCGGCCAGTTCAAGCGCATGCAGCACGGCACGGCGCACCGCATCGACCTCAGTGTGACCTCCCCGCAGCCACGGCTCAACGGTCCGTGGCTCAATCTTTTGCTTTGCCATCGAGACACCCCTCCTGCTTAGATGATCAAAGTCCTTTGCTCTTTCTGTATTCGCGAACGACATCCGCCACATTTCGATGCCGGCCATCGACAGCGTCATTCATCTCCCTGACCTCGTCGGCAGTCATCTTTCCCGCCAGCCTGTCCATCGCAGTCTGGATCCCAGGATGCTCCTTGAGCGAATCCTCACGGATCAGCGGAACCGCCTCATAGGGTGGAAAATAGTGCTTGTCATCCTCGAGTGCGACGAGATGCAGTGCGCGGATGGGTCCATCGGTCGAATTCCCTGCCACCATGTCCACCTGATTCGAGGTAAGAGCGCGATAGAGCAGCCCGAGATCCATCAAGCGGGGATCGTCCTTGAACTTGAGATTGTAAGTTTGTTCGAGCCCTTTGAGACCGTCGGGACGCTCCTCGAACTCGTAGCCTACCCCGAGCCGCATCTGGGGAGTGTGCGGGACAGCGTCGGAGATGGTTTTGAGGTGCAGACGCTGGGCGTCGTCTCCCCGAACGACCATGGCGAAGGTGTCCTGAAAACCGAGGCCACGCTCGACGTGAACGTGGTATCGCTGAGCGTAGAGGCGCTGGACCGTCTGGAAGACGAGGGCTGCCTCGCGCTGGCCTACAGGGGGCAGCGGCTGCTTGAGAATGGCGGTGAGCGCGGTACCGGTGTACTCGACGTAGCCGTCGATGCGGCCACTGACCAGAGCCTGCTGGCAGATGTAACTTCCGGCGAGATAGAAACGCCGGTCCACGGGCTGGCCGGTGACAGCCTCGATCTCCTGGGCTATCAGCTCGCCGAGGACGACCTGCTCGGTGAAATTTTTGGCTCCGATGGTAACGCGGGAGGAGCGTGGCGGAGCGCAGGCTATGCAGGCGAGGAGGAGGCAGATTGCGGCTATATCCACCAGGCATCGCGCTGGGCGGCGGAACATCATGCGCGACGCACCGCCAGCCGCTTTTCGACCCAGCCCAGGGCGGAATCGGCGATAAGCGCAAGCAGGGCCGCAGGGATGGCTCCGGCGAGGACAAGACCGTTATCCACGCTGGCCACTCCTCGGAAGATAAGCTCGCCGAGGCCACCGGCTCCGATGGCAGCCGCGATGGTTGCCACGCCGACGCAGATGACCGTCGCGGTCCGGATTCCAGCAAGGATGACGCTGGCGGCGAGCGGGAGCTCGACCTTGCGGAGACGCTGCCAGCTGGTCATTCCCATCGCGTCGGCGACGCTCTCCAGTTCCGGGTCGACACTATTGATTCCTACGTAGGTGTTTCGAAGGATTGGAAGGAGAGCGTAGCCGGTAAGAGCCACGATGGCGAGCCGGGCGGCGTTGTCTCCCAGCAGTGGCACCGGCAGCAGAAGGCCGAAGAGAGCGAGGCTAGGGACGGTCTGAATGATGTTGGCGACTCCGAGAATGGGACGCGCCCAGCGGTGTTTGCGGGTGAGTAGAATTCCCAGCGGGAGGCCAATCAACACAGCAAAGAGCATGGCGCTGACTGTGAGCCAAAGGTGCTCAAAGGTGAGGTGTCCAATCTCCCATCCGTATTGTTGGATGAAGTTCATCATTTTGCAAATAAGTGCCTAACAGCAGATACGTAATCTTTTACATGAAGGTTTTCCGATTCGAAGACCTCGGCAGAATGCAGGTCGGCGACGACCTCTCCGCTGTCGATGATGACAACGCGATCAGCGAGAAAGAGGGCTTCCCCAAGATCGTGCGTCACCAGCAGAACGGTCTTGTGTAACTGCTGCTGCATGCTCTTGAACATGGCCTGCATCTCACTGCGGGTGAGAGGATCCAGGGCTCCGAAGGGCTCGTCCATGAGGAGCACGGGCGGAGCGAGTGCGAGCGCGCGAGCCAGGCCCACTCTCTGACGCTGGCCTCCTGAGAGCTGCCAGGGGAACCGTTCGCGCAGGGCGTCGTAGTCGAGCCCGGACTGCTGGAGAACCTCACGGGCCCGGGCGGCGATCTCGGCCTTTGGACGGTCAGCGAGCTCAAGACCGAATCCGGCGTTGCGCTCGATGGTCATGTGGGGGAAGAGGCCGGTCTCCTGGATGACGTAGCCGATGCCTCGACGAAGCACCACGAGCTCTTCGGAGCTGCTGAGCGAGGTAACGGACTGCCCATTGACGGTCACCTCGCCCGAGGTGGGACGGACGAGTCCGTTGACTGTGCGGAGGAGGGTCGTCTTGCCGGAGCCGCTGCGGCCCAGCAGGGCGGTGGTGGTTCCGGCCGCGAGCGAAAGGGAGATCTCGCGCAAAATAGAAGGCCCACCTGCCGGCGTATAGCTCACCTTCGCGAACTCGACGCCGGCCGTGGGCATTCGTCTACTTTACCGCGTTATCCAAACTATTGCGCCGCCTCTGGGTCGATCTCAGTGCCGCCTGTTTGATCAGCTCCAGCAGCAGCTTCGACGGGCGTCGTAGGCTGGCCCTTCACGCGAACGATAGTGATTTTGTCGAAGCCTTCCTTGAAGGTCGGCGGACGCAGACGCTCCGCCATCTTCTGCATCACGTCGTCCGAGACCGAGCGATCCCGCTTGCTGTTCCGCTCCATGCACACAGCAAGTGGAACGTCGAAGAACACCGCCTGCACCTCGTAGCCAAAGCTCTTGGCCATGCGAATCCACTGCCTGCGCTCGTGGGGAGACAGATTGGTGGCGTCCACATAGTTCCAGGGCATCTTGGCGATCAGCCGTGCGCGCAAAAGGCTGCGCAGCGTGGAGAAGACCAGTCCCTGGTAGCGCTGCTCGGTAATGTCGTCGAAGAGGATCGATCGCAGCAGATCGCTCGAAAGCGGGGTTACGCCGCGACGCTTGTACCAGGTGGTCTTGCCGGAGCCGGGCAGACCGATCGTCAGCACGACGTAGCCCTTCGGGGACTTCGCCGCGAGCTGCTCGGCTGGCGCGACGGCCACTGAATCCGGCTGGGTCTCGACGACGATCTTCTGTTCGGGAGTCGTGGGCGTAAACGGCTCAGCAGCCTCGGCGAGAGCTTCCGGTTCGGGAGCATGCGCCTCGGGAGCTTGAGCTTGCTTGCTCCGGAACTGAATCCGGGTACGAGGGCCTCAGAGGTGCCGGTTGATTTGCGGGCAGTTCCTGTCCGCTCTTGCCCGTGGACTCCGAATCATTCGGTCCACGTCTTGGGCGTCTTCTCATCTTTTCGCTTATCCAATCGCGCAGATCGCGCATACGTCGCTTGTAACACACGGCCAAACCCGCCCGCAAATCAATGAACCTGCCCGGGCACTCTCTTCGGCATTTTTTGCGCCCCCGTTACATCGTCCATTCACCCGGTTCGATTACCGTGCTCAGTAAGAGGTGAGTATGCCGACAGAGACCGCAGAACTGGATCAGCTTCAAAGTATTTACAAGACCGCCGTCGAAACCTGGATCTCTACGATCCAGAAGGAGGAAGCCCTGGCTTCGTCAGAGCACTCGGTGGCCGACATCGACCAGTGGGAAGGGGCGGCTGAGCTCCAGGAGACGGCCGGGGAAGAGGTAAAGGCCGCCAAACGTTGCTACGAGGACGCTCTGCGCGAGAACTTCTTCAACTTCTAACCCTGCAACTTTGCGGTGGCCCCACCCCGGTGATAGCATCCGGTGCTGATGGCGCATGTGCCATTTTTGGCGTTCTACAATGATTAAAACGCAGGAACACCCAGCATCACCACGACAGGAGCAACGGTAAACATGGCTGTAAAGGTAGGTATCAACGGCTTCGGCCGCATCGGACGCAACGTCTTCCGCAGCGCTCTCGGAAACCCTGACATCGAGTTTGTCGCCGTCAACGACCTGACCACGCCGGCTACTCTCGCGCATCTGCTCAAGTACGACTCCATCCTCGGCAACCTCAAGCAGGAGATCTCCGCCGATGCGGATTCTATTACCGTCGACGGCAAGAAGATCAGGGTCTTCGCCGAGCGCGACCCCGCCAAGCTCGACTGGGCCTCGGTGGGAGCGCAGATCGTCGTCGAATCCACTGGCTTCTTCACTGACGCCGAGAAGGCTAAGGCTCACCTGGGCTCGACCGTGAAGAAGGTGATCATCTCGGCCCCGGCGACCAATGAGGACATCACCATCGTGCTGGGCGTTAACGAGGGCAAGTACGATGCGTCGAAGCACAACGTGATCTCGAACGCGAGCTGCACCACTAACTGCCTCGCGCCGGTCGTGAAGGTGCTACACAACACCTTCGGGATCCAGTCCGGCATTATGACCACGATCCACAGCTACACCAACGATCAGGTCATCCTCGACACACCGCACAAGGACCTGCGTCGCGCCCGCGCCGCAGCCCTCTCGATGATTCCTTCAAGCACCGGGGCTGCCAAGGCTCTGAAGCTGGTTATCCCGGAGATGGACGGCAAGCTGGATGGCTTCGCGATCCGCGTCCCGACACCCAATGTCTCGGTCGTCGACCTCACTTTCGTTGCCGAAAAACCGATCGACGCGAAGAGCATCAATGCCGCCCTCAAGGCCGCCTCCGACGGTGAGCTGAAGCCCTACCTTGGCTACACCGAGGAGGAGCTGGTCAGCTCGGACTTCAAGGGAAATGCTCTGTCCTCCATTGTCGACTCGAAGCTGACGAAGGTCGTCGGCAACACCGGCAAGGTCATCAGCTGGTACGACAACGAATGGGGCTATTCCAACCGCGTCAAGGACCTGATCGTCTTCCTGGTGAAGAAGGGTCTGTAATCGGCAGGTTTGATCCAGCGCAGGGTGCGTCCACACGCGCCCTGCGCTTTTTCTTTCTTTGCTCTAGCCCCAAATAGCTTCACCATAGGGAAACGGCCTCTGCAGCCGGCTCTTCCAGAAGTAAGCCAGAATAATTACGCTAGCAACCGCCGCATACGCGCACCACAGCGAAGTGAACGCGTACCGCTTGACGGCCATCACCACCAGCAGGATCGCCAGGTTCGTTGCGCCGAAGACTACCATATCTCGCACCTTGGAAAAAGAACAGCGAGCCGCAGGTGGCAACCACATAGAGCACGGCGAGTGCGGTGTTGTTGGTTCCATCGTTGATGTAGACGATGCTGTTCCCCTGAACGAAGATTCGCAACGGATATGCGATCAGAGCCCACAGCATGTAGAGAGAGGTTGCGGCGCCGATGGCGAGGAAGGGCAGCATTCGGCGACGGCTCTTCAGGTCCGGCTCAAACAACACTACACTCAGGGGAATCAGAAATGGGAGAAGTCCCTGCGCGTACAGCACGAAGGCTGCCCCCATCCTGTGGGTTACTACGGGCGACAAAACACCATCGAGGCCCAGCCACACGAAGCCTTCGATGAACTGACGTCGCAAACAGCGTGGGGAGCGACGCGAAGAGCACTTCGCGCTTGTGTTTCACACGGGTCAACGTCGCGACGCCAACCACTCCCAGCACACCGCTTCCGACAAAGTTTGCTGCCGCTGAAAAACACACGTATCGCTTCCTCCCCGATCTTGTTGCGGATGCAGCCGATCATATATCCGACGCCGGTACAATCGTCCCATGTCCCACATACAGCCGCGTAAGAACATTCCCGGCACCAGTCCCTACGAGCCCGTCATCGGCTTCTCGCGCGCCGTCCGGCTTGGCAACTACGTTCACGTTTCCGGCACAGGCCCTGTGGGCGCAGATGACCTCGACGTGGCCGAGCAGACGGACCAGTGCCTTACGCTGATAGCGACCGCGCTCAAGAAGGCGGGCGCTTCCATCGAACACGTTTATCGCACCCGCATGTTCCTCACCCGCACTGAAGACTGGGAGACGGTGGGCCGCTTGCACGGCAAGTTCTTCTCGCTCATCCGCCCCGCAGCGACCATGGTCGTAGTCAAAGAGCTGCTTGATCCACGCTGGCGCATCGAGATCGAGGCGGATGCCTTTATCCCGGAGTAGACGTTTCCTTACACCTCTGATGCCTACCATCGCTACAATCGAAGCGACATGTCAGCCGCCAGCGCTACGCGCCCAAATCTCACCAAGGTTATCGCCGGAGCGAGTCTTCTCATCGGTACGCTCGATATTGCCGATGCCCTCCTCTTCTACGGGTTTCGCGGAGTCCCCCCGATCCGAATCCTGCAAGGTATCGCCTTCGCACTCCTGGGCCGCTCCGCCTTTAATCAGGGCGCTGCCTCTGCCCTGCTCGGTCTTCTGCTCCATTTCTTCATTGCGACCACGGTTGCAGCGATCTACCTCTTCGCCAGCCGCAGGCTTCCGCTTTCACGTCATCCCTGGCTCTATGGAACCCTCTACGGCATCATCGTTTACATCGTCATGAATTATGTGGTCCTTCCTCTGTCTCACATCGGTCTTCGTCCGCTTCCGCCACTGATTCCCCTCATCAATGGGATTGCTGCACTTGTCTTTTGCATTGGAATCCCCCTTGCCCTCATCGCACGGCGACACATTCCAAACCCATCCTCTTAACTTCGCGTCGAACCGATATGATGGAAGGTCGAAGGACATTCAGCACTTTGAGCTGCGCCGAACATCAGTAGAAAAGGAAATCAAATGTCGAAGTTGTCTATCCGCGACCTGGATCTCACCAACAAACGCGTCCTTATCCGCGTCGATTTCAACGTTCCTCTCTCGGTCGACGGCTCTGACATCGCACCGCGCATCACCGACGACACCCGTATCCGCGAGACCATCCCCACCATCGAGTACGCTCTGCGCCGCAAGGCTCGCGTCATCCTGTGCTCGCACCTGGGCCGCCCCAAGGGCAAGGTTGTTCCCGAGATGAGCCTCCGGCCCGTGGTCGATCGTCTTCGCGAGCTGCTTGACCATGTCATCAACGATGACGAGAACGTAGCCTTCTCCCCCGACTGTGTCGGCGAGATCGCCACCGAGATGGTAGGCAACCTCGAGCCCGGCCAGCCTCTCCTGCTCGAAAACCTTCGCTTCCATGCTGAAGAGGAGAAGAACGATCCCGCCTTTGCGAAGCAGCTCGCCACGCTCTGCGATATTTATATCAACGACGCCTTCGGCAGCGCGCACCGCGCTCATGCTTCCACAGAGGGAATTACGCACTTCGTCCCCGTCTCGGCTGCGGGTCTACTGATGGAGAAGGAGCTTACCTACCTCAGCAAGGCTGTCAGCGATCCGATCAAGCCGTTCGTCGCGATTATCGGGGGAGCGAAGGTCTCGGACAAGATCGAGGTGATCGACAGCCTGTTGGACCGTGTGACCTCGCTGATCATTGGCGGTGGCATGGCCTACACCTTCCTAAACGCAAAGGGCCAGACCACCGGAAAATCGCTCGTCGAGACCGACAAGATCGACATCGCCAAGGCCGCCCTCGACAAGGCCGCGAAGAAGGGTGTCGATCTGCTCCTGCCGATCGACCACGTCCTGGCCGACAAGTTTTCCCCCGACGCGAAGACGCAGATCTTCAGCGGCAACGGCCCCTTCCCTGCTGATTGGATGGGGCTGGATATCGGTCCGGCCTCGATCGATCTCTTCAAGAAAGAGATCGCCGACGCCATTACCATCGTCTGGAATGGCCCCATGGGGGTCTTCGAGATGCCGGCCTTCGCCAAGGGCACTAACGCCATCGCAAAGGCCGTCGCGGCCAACCGTGACGCCACCAGCATCGTTGGCGGAGGAGATTCCGTGGCTGCCGTTCAGAAGTCCGGGGTAGCCGACAAGATCAGCCACATCTCCACCGGAGGCGGAGCTTCACTCGAGTTTCTCGAAGGAAAGACTTTGCCGGGCGTGGCTGCGCTCACCGATAAATAGCAACGCTTGCTCAAATAACTCTTCAAAATGGAATACTGACCAACATGCGAAAACTGCTCATCGCCGCCAACTGGAAGATGTACAAGACGCCCGCCGAATCCACAGCCTTCCTGACCAGCTTCTTTCCGTTAGTCAAGAACAACGAAGCCGCAGAGATCGTCCTTTGCCCAGCGATGACCTCCCTTCCCGCGCTTGTCGACGTCGCTCGCGGCAAATCTGTCTTCATCGGGGCGCAGAACATGCACTGGCTCAATGAGGGACCCTACACAGGCGAGACGTCACCCAGCATGATCACCACCATTGGAGCCACGCACGTTCTCATCGGCCACTCCGAACGACGGCAGTACTTCAACGAGACCGATACCACCGTCAACCTCAAGCTCAAATCGGCGCTGGCGCATTCGCTTGTTCCCATCGTCTGCGTGGGCGAGCACCTCAAGGAGCGCGAGGAGAACCTCACCGCCGACGTCCTCAACCTCCAGATCTCTGTCGCCCTCGAGGGTATCGATCCCGCAGCTCTCGGTCCGCTCGTCATCGCCTACGAGCCTGTATGGGCCATCGGCACCGGTCGCACCGCCACGCCTGAGATCGCTGAAGATGCCCACAAGATCATCCGCGCGACGATCGCTTCCCTCGCAGGATCGGATGTCGCCGAATCGACCCGTATTCTCTATGGCGGCTCAGTCAAGCCGGACAATGCCGGATCCCTCTGCTGCCTCAAGGACATCGATGGCGCGCTCGTCGGAGGGGCCTCTCTCGACCCAACCTCCTTCTCGCAGATCATCGCGAACGCTACAAGCCGCTAGCACCGCATCGCCAATTCCGTCCTAGTGAACTACCCCGACCTGCTCCATGGGCCAATACACAAATGCGGCCTTGCCGTAGATCAATTCTCGGTCTACAGGACCGAAATCCCGGCTGTCGCTTGAGATCGACCGGTGGTCTCCCATGACGAAGTACTCGCGGTCCGGAATCACAAACTCCGGCAGGGAGCGGCTGTCCTCGAAGCGCAGCGGAACGTATTTCTCCGCCAACTCCCGCCCGTTCACGAAGACACGCCCGTGATCGATCTTCAGGTCGTCTCCGGGGAGTGCGATCACGCGCTTGATATAGCTCTTCTGATGATCGTGCGGATAGAGAAAGACAACTACGTCTCCACGGTGGATCTCTCCCACATGGTAGGCCATCTTGTTTACGAAGAGCCTGTCCTGATCCTCAAGCATGGGCAGCATACTGGTGCCTTCCACCCGAACCGGCTGGTACAGAAAGATGATGATGAAGGTCGATACCGCGACAGAGATCACCAAGTCCCGCAGCCAGGAGTTCATGCCGCTGCGGCGATTTCCTGGATGGTTATTCTCAGGTTGCGGTATCGGTGCCGGTAGTTCCGGTTCCCGGCCAGTCTGCTCCTCGATCTCCACCGTCTCGCCCATTTCTCCTGTCATTTAGACGCACCAGAAGCCGATTCAGCAGCGGATTCACTTCTCAGGCCGAGGCCTGGCACCAGTATCTTTCCATCCAGTCCGGCAGGCGACCAGGCTTCAACGATCTCCTTCGCTAGCTTTGCAATCATCATCTCAGCCTCGTTGTCCGCAGTCCAGCTTTTATCCTCGTTCTCGCCGGTGAAGATTGACAGAACCATCGGTCCACTCTTGCCCGCGACAATCGCAACGTCGTTCCGTACCGCGTTAAGACTACCGGTTTTGCTGGCTATCCCCGAGCCGCTCTCGCTCGAATCCAGCTTCTCCAGGTAGCGCGGTATCGTATTGCGGTAGAACTGGTTGCGCAGCATCGTCAGCGCTGTCTGGCAGATCGCCGTGTCCCCCGCCTCGGCTGCTTCGCCTGGCCCGGCGAGCTGACAGCGCCCGATTCGTTCGATCACTGTCTCCATTTCATGCGCGGTTGTCTTTCCCAGCCCGAACTTCGGCTGGTCTGCCGGCATGGGGCCGCTCGCCGGTTTGCCAATCTTCTTGTAGAGGTGAGTATCCTTCAGCCCCAGCCACGCAATCCGGGCGTTCACTGCATCTATACCGAACCGGTCAATCGCCAGATTGGTCGCCGTGTTGTCGCTCATGATCACCATCATCGTCAGCACGTCCTTGAGAGTCAGCGTCAGCGGCGTATCAAAGAACATCAGCACACCCGATCCGCTTACCCCCTCCCCCGTGGCCAGGGTCAGCTTCTCGTCCCAGTGCGCCTTGCCCGCCCGCACCTGCTCCATCGCCTCGAACAGTATGGTCAATTTGATCACGGAAGCCGTCTGGACGGGTTTATCGGGATCGAGCGCAACCGTCTTTCCCGTGTTCAGTTGCGTCGCATACAGGGTTACGTGTCCCTTATGCGTAGCCGCCAGCGCTTCCAGCCTCTGCTGCAGGGGCTGGTCAATGGAGGAAGTGACCGGCATGGAAGTCTGAATAGCAGCTTCAGCAACCAAAAACATTGTTGTCATGGCAAGCGCGCCCGTAACTGCAAGGCTGCAGAGAAAACCGTAGGTCATAAATTGCATCTTACAAAGAATCCGGCTGACTACAAGAATTCTGCTTCTACGCAAAAGTTCGCACCTTGAGATGCGTTTAGCACATCTCTCTGGAAGCAGCCAGCAAAATTACCCAAAGCACGAATCGCTGTGTATCAAACGTGAACCTTTGTGTACGCATCTAACCTTGATTAGGACTAGAATCGTGTAGAAAAGAGCAGCACCTTCGCAACAGGTCTTCCTTATGGCAACTCTTACAATGCTCGAGCCGGCCCCGTCGTCAAAATCCGTTCCTAATGGCCCCGATGAGTTCCTCGGACTGGTCACAGAGACTTCAAATACTGCCTCGGAAGGGCTCGATACAAAATCCGCGCTAGAGATCGCACGCATCATCAATCATGAAGATGCCAAGATCGCGGCAGCCGTGAAGAAGGCCCTGCCAGAGATCGCAGTTGTGATTGACACAGTAGCCCGTTCTCTTCGCGATGGTGGCCGTCTCATCTATGTGGGAGCAGGTTCTTCCGGCCGAATCGCCTCTCTTGACGCCTCCGAATGTCCGCCCACTTTTTCGACTGCACCCGCACAGGTGCAGTACATCATGGCTGGTGGTCCCAAAGCGCTGGCATCGGCCTCAGACGTCAATGAGGACTCCCCTGAGCTGGGACAGCGCGATATAGCCCGCCGCCGCCCCACGCGCAAGGATATCGTCATCGGGATTTCGGCCTCGGGCCGTACCCCCTACGTCGTCGGCGCCGTCGAGTACGCCCGGGCCCGCGGAGCCAAGACCGCAGCCGTCACCTGCAACCTGAACACTGCCCTCTCAGAAGTCGCGGATACGACCATCATCGCCGAGGTCGGTCCTGAGGCTCTCTCTGGTTCGACGCGCATGAAATCCGCCACCGCTCAGAAGATGATTCTCAACATGATCACGACCGGTGCGATGACCCGGCTGGGCTATGTGTACGACAACCTGATGGTAAACGTGCATATGAAGAATGCCAAGCTCGTCGAGCGCGGCATTCGCGTGCTGATGAAGGTCTGCAACATTGATCGTGAAACCGCCATCCGCACCATTAAATCAGCAGGCAAATCGATCCCGATCGCCGTCGTGATGCTGAAGGCGAATGTGGATAAGATGGAGGCCGTCCGCCGTCTCACCAAATCCGATGGTAACGTCCGTCTCGCAATCGACGATTCCCGCCTTGAACTCTGATCGAGACTCTTTCTAGACCTGAAGCCCCGCCTCGCGAGAGGGTTTTTCGCATCTATCAGTCGCTGCGGATGCAACGACTACGGCGAGCACCGGCCAGGGCGATTGAGG
>Ga0193742_1001069_pt1 | contig 17115 bp, 14 predicted proteins | sample L2c1metaG_FD_165511 | JGI IMG/M metagenome (GOLD analysis project Ga0193742, IMG submission 165511) | Soil microbial communities from a riparian zone of the East river system, Colorado, United States - L2c1 | ecosystem: Environmental > Terrestrial > Soil > Riparian zone | place: USA: East River... | reverse complement strand
CGGTGGGCGTCACCATCTCCGACACCGAGACCCGCATCGTCGACCCCGCCAGCGGCGAGTCGCTCGGCTTCGACCGTGACGGCGAGGTGTGGGTGCGGGGCCCGCAGGTGATGAAGGGCTACCTCAACAACGACGCCGCCACCGCCGACACGATCGACGCGGAGGGGTGGCTGCACACCGGCGACGTGGGCCACGTCGACGCCGACGGCCACCTCTACGTGGTCGACCGGCTCAAGGAGCTCATCAAGTACAAGGGCTTCCAGGTCCCGCCGGCCGAGCTGGAGGCGCTGCTCCTCACGCACCCGGCCGTCGCCGACGCCGCGGTCATCGGCAAGGCCGACGAGGAGGCCGGCGAGATCCCCGTCGGCTTCGTGGTGCTCAAGGAGGGCCGGGAGGCCAGCGACGCCGACATCCAGGCCTTCGTCGCCGACCGGGTCGCCACCTACAAGCAGGTGCGCGAGCTGCACTTCCTCGACGCCATCCCCAAGTCGCCGTCGGGGAAGATCCTCCGCCGGATCCTCCGCGACCAGTTCGCCTGAAGAGGGCCAGCGGATAGGGCCGCGTCGTGCACGCACCCGCGGGGATGACCGATGAGTTCGGCTCTCCCCGGGGGTCAGAGCCCGCATGGACGCGATGACCCTTCCGCACGAGCAGGACCTCGTCGTGACGTCGGATCCTGACGCCACTGACGTCGTCACCGACACCCCTGCCGGCGGGCACAGCCACGACGAGAGGACGTTCCGCCAGCTGCTGCTGAACACGCTCGTGAGCGGAGTGACGAGCTCGTTCCTCTGGTTCGCGCTGACGTTCTGGGTGTACCTCGAGACCCGGTCCGTTGTCGCCACCGGCGTGATCGGCGGCGCCTTCGCCCTGTCGTCGGCGGTGCTCGGCCCGTACTTCGGCACCTTCGTGGACCGCCACCGCAAGCACCACGCCATGATGGTGACGACGTCGCTGTCACTCGTGTGCTTCGCCGTCGCCACACTCGTCTTCGTCGCCGTGCCCACCAGCTCGCTGCTGAGCCTCACCCACCCCGCGTTCTGGGTGCTGGTGGGTGCCACGCTGCTCGGCTCGGTCGCCGGGAACATGCGCGGGATCGCGCTGTCCACCTGCGTCACCCTGCTCGTGCCCGAGTCCCGCCGGGACAAGGCCAACGGCATGGTCGGCACCGTCACCGGCATCTCCTTCGCTATCACATCGGTGTTCAGCGGCCTCGTCATCGGCGGACTCGGGATGGGCTGGGCGTACTACGGCTCCGTCGTCATCGTCGCGGCCATGCTGGTCCACCTGCGCTCGATCTCGATCGACGAGGCGGCACCCGTCACCGATCCGGCTGACGGCGCCTCGACCGGCCACGTCGACATCCGAGGCGCGCTCGAGGCCATCCGGGCGGTGCCCGGACTCGGGCTGCTGATCGGGCTTGCCGCGTTCAACAACCTGCTCGCCGGCATCTTCATGGCGCTCACGGACGCCTACGGGCTGTCGCTCGTGTCGGTCGAGGCGTGGGGCCTGCTCTTCGGCTTCATCAGCCTGGCCTTCATCGCCGGCGGCATCGCCGTCGCCAAGTTCGGGCTCGGCAACAACGCCCTGCGGCTCGTGCTCGTGTGCAACCTCGTCAACTGGGCCGTGTGCTCGGTGTTCGCCGTGCAGTCGTCGATCGTGATGCTGACCGTCGGCATGGTCGTGTGGCTGGGCCTCATCCCCGTCATCGAGGCCGCCGAGCAGACGGTGCTGCAGCGGTCCATCCCGTTCGAGCGGCAGGGTCGGGTGTTCGGCTTCGCTCAGCTGGTCGAGAACGCCGCCGCCCCACTCACCGCCTTCCTCATGGCCCCGCTCGCCGAGCGGGTGTTCATGCCCTTCATGACCGACGGGCGCGGAGCCGACATGATCGGCTCGTGGTTCGGCGTCGGACCCGAGCGCGGCATCGCCCTCATGTTCACGATCGCCGGACTGATCGGCGTCGTCGTGACGATCGCCGCACTTCGGTCCCGGCCGTATCGCCGGCTGGCCGCCGCGGTGTGAGCCACGCCTCCCCTCCCGAGACGACTGAAAGAGGAAACCATGACCACGCCGGCCCCGCCCGTCACCGACCACGACGACTTCGAGCGACAGCTCGCCGAGCTGCGCACGCGCGAGAAGGCCCACACCCACGAGGGCGACGCGATCGCCGCGGCCCGGCGCCGGCTGCCCATGACCGAGGTGCCGCCTGACACCACCGTCGTCGGCCCCGACGGCCCGGTCCCGTTCGGCGACGTCTTCGAGGGGCGCGACGAGCTGGTCGTCTACAGCCACATGTTCTACGACGGGAAGCCATGGGAGTGGCAGTGCGAGGGCTGCACCAGGAACACCTGGCCGATGGGGGACGCCGCCGACGCGGCCTACCTCAACGCCTACGGGATCACCTTCGCCATCCTCGGCGACGGGCCGTACGAGGAGATCGCGGCGTTCCGCGACTTCATGGGCTACACCACGCCGTGGTACTCCAACGCCCACCTCGACGACCCCACCGTGGGCCACGCCGGCCGGATCGCCTGCTACCTGCGGCGGGACGACAAGATCTACCTGACGTACTGGACGACCGGCCGGGGCGACGAGGTGATGAGCCCCTTGTTCGGGCTCCTCGACATGACCGCCTACGGGCGGCGGGAGGCGTGGGAGGACTCGCCCGAGGGGTGGCCGCAGCTCCCGACCCACTCCTTCTTGCGCACCGACGAGCACGGTGCGCCGATGGGGCCCAGAGACGGCGGCCGACCGGTGCCCCAGTGGACCCGCCCGGGCGCCACCGGGGTGTGAACCCCGAAATTGCGTGGCGCGTGGTCGCCATGGGGCCACACCCCACGCAACCTCGCTTCGGTCAGGAGAACGTGAGGCCCTCGAAGTCGCCGGTGGAGCGCCACCGGTCGAGGTACTGGAAGTAGGCCATCGGGCCCTCGGGGTAGCCGACGAAGAAGGTCGAGGCGGGCCCGGGTGGCTGGCCCTCGTTGTTGTAGTAGCCGGGGGTGCAGTCGGGGCCGCCGATGATCCGCGGCGGGGCGGCCTGCAGCAGCTCCACCCAGGCGTCTTCGGCCTCCCGCGTCACCTCCACCCGCTCGAAGCCACCGTCGAGCGCGTGCCGGACGATGCCGGCGATCGTCTTCCCGGACTCGGTCAGGTTGTGGGGGATGTTGGAGATGAGGTTGGCGCCCTGCGTGGGCTGCACCAGGAAGGCGTTGGGGAACCCGTGGACGTGGGTGCCGTGCAGCGAGCGCATCCCCTCGGCCCAGCGCTCCGACAGCCGGGCGCCGTCGCGGCCCGTGAGGTCGAAGCCGGTGCGCCGGGTGTGCTCGGTGCCCACCTCGAAGCCCGACGCGTAGACGATGCAGTCCAGCTCGTAGTCGACGCCGCCGACCACCACGCCGGTCTCGGTCATGCGCTCGACGCCCCGGCCGTCGGTGTCGACCAGGGTGACGCCCGGCTCGTTGTACGCCTGCAGGTACTCGTCGTGGAAGCAGGGCCGCTTGCACAGCTGGCGGTACCACGCCTTGAGGCGCTGCGCCGTGGCCGGGTCGGCGACGAGCCCGTCGACGCGGGAGCGGATGTCCTCCATCTTCTCGTAGTCGGAGTCCTCGTAGGCGGCCAGCATCCCCTCGAGGGTCATCCGGTCGGGCGGCAGCGACATGATGCGCTCGCGCACCCGGCGGGACAGGTCGGTCCAGCCGTCCATCACCAGGTCGTCCTCGGCGCTGCCACCGGCCTGGTTGGCGGTGAAGTTCTCGAGCCAGCGCTGCTGCCAGCCGGGCGTGGCCATCGACTCGAACCACTCGGGGTCGGTGGGCCGGTTGTCGCGCACGTCGACCGACGAAGGGGTGCGCTGGAAGACGTACAGCTCCCGGCACGCCCGGGCGAGGTGGGGGACGCACTGGACGGCGGTGGCGCCGGTCCCGATGATGCCGACGCGCTTGTCGGCCAGGCGGTCCATCGGCGCACCGTCGGCGTCGCCGCCCGTGTAGTCGTAGTCCCAGCGGCTGGTGTGGAACGAGTGGCCGGCGAACGACTCGATGCCCGGGATGCCGGGGAGCTTCGGCACGTGCAGCGGCCCGGTGCCCATGGTGACGAACTGGGCGGTGAACTCGTCGCCCCGGTTGGTGCGGACGGTCCAGCGGCCGGCGGCGTCGTCCCACTCCAGGGCGGTGACCTCGGTGTGGAACAGCGCGTTGTCGTAGAGCCCGTACTGCTTGGCGATGCGCTCGCAGTGCTCGAGGATCTCGGGGCCGTGGGCGTACTTCTCCGACGGCATGTGCCCGGTCTCTTCGAGCAGCGGCATGTAGACGAACGACGCCGTGTCGCACTGGGCGCCGGGGTAGCGGTTCCAGTACCAGGTGCCGCCGACGCCGCCGCCCTTCTCGACCAGCCGGACGTCGGTGACCCCTGCTTCGACGAGGCGGGCCGCGGTGAGCAGCCCGGCGAAGCCGCCGCCGACCAGCGCCACGGTGACGTGGTCGTGCCGGGCCTCGCGCTCGGTGACCGGTGTGTAGGGGTCGTCGAGGTAGTGCGACAGCCGGCCCTCGAGCCGGAGGTACTGGTCGTTGCCGTCCGGGCGTAGGCGCTTCGCCCGCTCCTCGGCGTACCGAAGCTGCAGAGCTTGCTTGTCGACGGCCATGCGCCCTCCCCCGTTCCCGACCGGACCTCTACCGATACGGTATCAGCGAGTTTCGGGAGCGCCTCCGAACACCCGGGCGACGGCGGTCTGGCTGGCGACCGCGACGAGTCGACCCTCGGGCGTCCACACCCGGGCGGCGCCGTGGACGTAGCCGGCGTGACCGAAGTACGGGTCGACGTCCACCAGGACCCACGGGCCGGTGGGCGGTGGGCCGCAGCGGATGCTGTTGTCGAGGCTGGTGCCGCCGCCCATGCGCCCGACGGCCCGGAGGACCATGGTGGGCACGAAGTCGGCGAGGTACGCCATCGACTCGGGGGTCTGCGCTCCCTCCCGCATGCGCACCCAGATCAGGCCGGGGTCCGTGCGCGGCGCGGCCTGGCGGAACTCGGCGAGGCCGAAGGGGCCGAAGCGGGCGGTGTCGGCCGGCACCACGCCCGGCGGCAGCCGGTCGAACACCACCCACGGCGGGCACTCGGCGGGTGGGTCGACGTCGGGGAACCCGTCGAAGTCGGCCGAGAACCCGTCGGTCCGGCCCAGCCCGGCGGACCCGAGGGCGGTGAACACGAGGCGGTCGCCGACCGTCGCGGTGACCCGCACCTGCGAGGACCGGCCGCCGTGGGCGAGCACCTCGGCGTGGCAGTCGATCCGCTCCCCCAGGCGTGCCTGGCCGACGAACTGGGTGGTGGTCCACAGCGGCGGGCGACCGGTGGCGACATCGACCAGCGCCACCGCGGCGGCGAGCCCGGCGCCGCCGTAGAGCTGGCCGTCGAAGCGGGCCAGCGCCGGCACCAGCTCGAACGAGCACCGGTCGTCGGCGTCCTGGCGGAGCCCCAGCCAGCCCGGGCCGACCAGGGCGTCGGCCGACGACCCGTACATCTCAGCCGACATGGGTGGTCACGAGCTCCTTCAGCAGGGCTCGGGTGCGGGCCCGGGAGCCGGGTCGGTCGTCCCCGACCGGGAAGGGCGCCGCCCACACGTCGGTCGCTCCCGCGGCGAACAGCTCCTCGATCTGCGCCGCCACCGATGCCTCGTCGCCGACGATGGCAGCGTCCGCCGGCTGCGTCAGGCCGCCGGCGGCGAGCACCCGCTGGTAGTTCGGCAGCGTGCCGTAGACCGCGAACGCCTGGGCGGCGGCCTGGCGGGCCCCGGCCTCCTCGCCGGGGTCGACGACGGCCACCGGCAGCCCGGCGACGATGCGCGGCTCGGGTCGCCCGGCGACCGTGGCCGCCTCCCGCAGGCGGGGAGCGATGAGGTCCTCGATCGCGGTGGCGTTGGCCATCCAGGTCACGGTGCCGTCGGCGTGGGTGCCGGCGACCCGGAGGAGGCGAGGGGCCAGGGCGGCGACGAGCAGGGGGATGGGCAGCGCGGGCTGGGTGGCCGGTCCGGCGATGCGAACGTGGAAGTCGTCGCCGTCGAAGGCCACGTCCTCGTCCCGCAACAGCGGCGCCAGGATCTGGACGTACTCCTCGGTGTGGCGTCCAGGGCGCTCGTAGGACAGGCCGTAGGCGTCCTCGACGACCGGTCGATGCGACGGGCCGACGCCGAGCGTGAAGCCCGGCCGACCGAACGCCGCGGCCACCGACGCCGCCCGCCGCGCCATGGCCACCGGATGCATCGCGTAGGTCTGCAGGATCGCCGTCCCCAGCTCGATCCGCTCGGTCGCCCGCCCGGCGAGCGCCATGGCGACCAGCGGGTCGCCACCGATCGCTCCGGCGTACCAGAGGCTGGTGAACCCGTCGGCCTCGGCCCGCCGAGCCTGTTCGATCATCTTGTCGACGCTCGCGGCGCCCCCCGGCAGTCCAATGCGCATGGGCCGCAAGTTATCGGCGGCTGCCACACTGAGGCACCGGTCACCGGGCCGGCCGCAGGGGAAGGGACGTTGACATGGACGCGACCACCGATCCGTCGAGCGCCACCCGCACGATCACGCTGCTCGACGACGCCGTCACCGAGGTGGCCGTGGCCGTCGACGGCGAGCAGGTCGTGCTGGCGCCGGCCGACCTCGCGGCCGTGCTGGGCTGGGAGCTCGAGCCGGAGGGACTCTGCCGCGGCGACGTGTGCGTGCCCGTCCGGGACCGGTCACTGGTGGAGCCGGCCGGCGAGGGCAACGGTGTGTCGCTCCACGGGGTGGCCGCGGCGCTGGATCGGCCGCTGGTCGTCGACCTCGACGCCGGGGTCGCCGCGATCGGCCCGGGCCGGTCGAGCCGCCGCCAGGCCCTGGCGGGCGGGCCGCTGCCCGAGCTGGCGCTGCCGGACGTCGACGGCCAGATCGTCGACCTGGCGTCGCTGCAGGGACGCAAGGCGATCCTGGTCGCCTTCGCCACCTGGTGCGGGTGCCGCGACGACCTGCCGGGCTGGCAGGCCCTCCAGGACGACCTCGGCGACGACGTCGCCGTCGTGGCGGTCGCGCTGGACGAGGACGCCGAGGACGTGCGGCCCTTCGCCGAGCCGGTGACCCTGCCGGTGCTGGTCGACCGCGACCACGTCGTCTCGGACCGGCTGGGCATCTCCAACGTGCCCGCCGTGGTGTGGGTCGACGAGGACGGCTGCGTGGCCCGGCCGCCGACGGTGGCGTTCGGGACCGACAAGTGGACGGAGTTCACCGGCGTGCCCTCGGGGCCGCACCTCGACGCCGTCCGCCGGTGGGTGCGCGACGGCCAGGTCCCCGAGGGACGTGCGAACGCGGCCGCAGGGGGATCTGGCACGGAGGTCGGCGACCTCAGCGAGGACCAAGAGGCGGCGCGGCTGTGGTTCCGCATCGCCACCCACCTGCGCCGCCAGGGCCGCGACGACGAGGCGGCCGAGCGCTTCGCCCGGGCGGCCGAGCTGGCACCCGTGGACTTCACCGTGGCCCGGGCCGCCATGCCTCTGACGGGACGCGACCACTTCGGCCCGGACTTCTTCGAGCTCTACCGTCGCTGGCGGGAGGCGGGCGCACCGTTCCACGGCCTCGACCCGGACCGGTAGGACGCTCCCCCTTCCCGCTGACCCCGTCGAACCGGGGTCGAGTTGACTAAATAACGGGCGCTCTTTATGTTGGCGGCATGGGACGCATCGCCGGGGTCTCCCCCACCGAGACACGGGAGCGGCTGCTCGACGCCGCCGCCCGCGTGTTCGAGCTCAAGGGCTACGAGGGCGCGACCGTCGCCCAGATCGCCCAGGAGGCCGGCGTCACCAGCGGCGCCATCTACGCCCACTACGCCAGCAAGGCCGAGCTCCTCGTCGACGCGCTGCGGGCCCATCGCGAGCGGGCCATCGCTGCGCTGTTCCCGCCCGGCAGCCGCACCGACGCCGCCAGCCTCCTGATCACCCTCGGCTCCCGTCTCGGCACCGACGAGCAGAACGCCACCGCGCTCCTCGCCGAGGCCCTGCTGGCATCCCGCCGCGACGCGGCGCTCAGCCAGGTGCTCGCCGCCACCCTCGCCGAGCGGGAGCAGCTCATGGCGGGGCTGATCGCCGACGGACAGGCCGCCGGGGACCTGATCGAGGACGTCTCGCCCGAGGTCGCCGCCCGCTTCGCCCTCATGCTCGGCCTCGGCTCGATGCTCGTCCGGACCCTCGACCTGCCCACGGCCGACCCGGCCGAGTGGACCGACTTCATGCGCCGCATCGTCGGCGCCTTCACGCAGGAGACGACCCCATGACCTCCCTCGACCGCGACGTCAACAGCGTCGACGAGATCGTCGTCGAACGCGACCCCGCCGTCCTCGCCGCCGTGATCCACGAGATCGAGCTGCACAGCGACGTGCTGCTCACCTGGGACTACGAGCGCAGCCGGACCGCGCTGGTGAAGCTCTACGAGAAGGCCAAGACCTCCCAGTGGAACGGCACAACCGACCTGCCGTGGGACACCGAGGTCGACTGGGACAAGCTGGCCGACGAGGCCGCCCGCCAGAACGAGCGGTTCCAGCCCCTGCGCGACATCGAGGGCTCCCCACTCGCCAAGTGGGGCGACAAGGAGTGGCGCGCCTTCTCCGTCGAGATGCAGACCGCCCTGCTGTCGCAGTTCCTCCACGGCGAGCAGGGCGCGCTCGTGTGCACCGGCCTCATCACCGCGACCGTGCCGTGGATCGACGCCAAGTACTACGCCGCCACCCAGGTGATGGACGAGGCCCGCCACGTCGAGGTCTTCGGCCGGTACATCCAGGAGAAGACCAACGGGCAGTACCCGATCAGCCCGCAGCTCGGCGGCCTGCTCGACGACATCATCCGCGACGGCCGCTGGGACATCACCTACCTCGGCATGCAGATCATGGTCGAGGGCCTGGCGCTGGCCGCCTTCGGGTTCATGCACATGCTCACCACCGAGCCCCTGCTCAAGCAGCTGCTGCGCTACGTGATGTCGGACGAGGCCCGCCACGTGGCCTTCGGGGTCCTGTCGCTGAAGGAGTTCTACGACGGCCTCGGCAGCACGGAGATCCGGGAGCGCCAGGAGTTCGCCTTCGAGGCCGCGGTCCGGCTCCGCAACCGGTTCATGGTCCAGGACGTGTGGGAGCGGCTCGGCGCCGACCCCAAGGAGGTGGTGGCGTTCCTGAACGCCAACCCGAACCCGGGCCAGGAGCTGTTCCAGACGATGCTGTTCTCCAAGATCGTCCCCAACGCCAAGAAGCTCGGCCTCCTCGACGCCGGCGACGGCTGGCTCCGCCAGAAGTTCACCGAGATCGGCATCATCCAGTTCGAGAACTGGGTCGACACCAGCGAGGAGTACTCGTCGCTGGACGCCGTCGCCGCCGACCGCGCCTGAGCACGCGGTTCACGGGGTCGCGTAGCCGGCCGTGGCGGGTGGAGCATCAGGTGCCAAACGGAAGGCCTCCGAACGCGGGATGATGTGGAGGAATGGATGTTCGGCGGGTCCATGGGTTGTTGCGGGCGGTGCGGGCGTTGCGGCGGGGCGAGGGCACCCGGGCGAAGCAGCACACCGCGTCGCTCCCGGCCGAGCTGACCGACCTGCTCGGGTTGCCGCTCGCCGACGTGTGCGCAACGCTCGCGGCGCGGGTCCGCGCCGACACCAGCGACCTGCGGGCGGCGGAGGCCTGCGTCCGGTTCTACGGGCTGGGTCGCCTCCCCGAGGGCATCGATGCCATCGCCGCCACCATGCCCCGGGTGCACGGCGACGTCGGGCGGCCTCTGCGGGCCCGCCGGGTGGGCGAGCTGCTGGTCGAGGCCGAAGCCGCGCTGGCCGCGGCGCTCGGTCGGGCGGGGCTCCGCGTCGACCCGGTGGCTGTGGCGGTGCCGGACGTGGAGGAGGTGTTCGCCGCCGGCGCCGGCGCCGACGCCACTGACGCCGGGGCCCTGGACCGGCTCCGGGTGATGCTGACGGCCTGGGCCGACGTCCCCGACGAGGACCACGAGTCGGCCGCGGCGCTGCTGCTCTTCGAGCACGACCACGGCCTCCGGGTGGCGGATCTCGTGGTCCACCCGGAGACCCGCCGGCGCCGACGTCGCCGCGCCCAGGCGATCGTGGAGGTCGCCGTCCAGCGCCGCTGCCGGGGCCATGACCGGCGCTCCTCCCCCATCGTCGACCCGAACGTCGACGGACTCCTCGGGCCGCGCCTGCACGTGGCCGACGCCGGGGTGTGGGCCGCGCTCGACCACGTGTGCCGGCTGCCCGACGGCGACGGCCACGACCGCGAGGCGCTCGTCGACGCGGCGGCCTATGCCCACACGCTGGCCCAGGCGGGATCGCCGCACGCGCCGGCGGTGCTCGGGGCGGTCCGCCACGCCGTGCTCACCTCACCGGTGCCGCTCCCGGTCGGCCTGGTGACGAGGCCGCTGGTCTCCTCCGCCGTCTACGCCCGGCTGAACGACGACCCGGCGGGTGTGCCGGCGGCCTGGGAGGCGATCCGGCTCACCCGGCTGGCCCTCGCCGGCGCGGCCCAGCCCGCCGACGCGCCGCAGGTGACGTCGAACGCCCTGCGGGCCTTCCAGGAGCTCGCCGAGCTGTACGGCCGGCTCGGGCTCCCGCACCGGGCCATGACGACGCTGGCCCACGCCTACGAGCTGCTGCGGGCGCGGGGCGACCCGGAGCAGGAGGAGGAGCCCGGCGGTTGGCTCCAGCAGCTGCTGTTCTCGCAGGGGATGATCCAGGGCCACGCCGCCCGGGCGGCGCCGCACTCCGCGCCCGGTGCGAACGCCCGCCGCTGGATGGCGCAGGCGCAGGCGGCCGAGATCCGGTCCGCAGAGCTGGTGTGGGAGCAGCCGCTGCTCCCGCCGGAGTGGGGCCTGTCGGCGGAGGCGATCCTGGCCGGCCTGGTGGTGCAGGAGGTCGAGGCCCACGTGGCCGAGGGCGACGGGTCGGCGGCCGCCCGGGCCCGCGCCCGGGCGCGTCGCCTCATCGCCGGCAACGAGGCAGGCTGGCGGGGCCACGGCGCACCCGGGATCGCGATGGCGCAGTCGGCCCGGCTGCGGACCGTGCGGGCGGCGTGCCGGCTGGCCCTCGTCGACGGCGACCTCGACGGCTACGTCGCCGAGCGATCCCGCCTGCCCACGTCGGGTGGCCCCGGGCTCCTGGCCGAGGATGCCGACGACCTCGCCGACCTGGAGACCACCGCCGCCCGCCGCGGCATCCGTCCCCTCCACCTGGCCGGTCCCAGCCGCCACCGCACCGCTCGCACCGCGCGCACCGCCTGAGGCCCGGGGTTCACAGACTCCGGGACGACCGTCGACAGCGGCTCCCGCGAAGTCGAACCTGGGGAGGCTTGCGCCAGGTCGCCCTCCAGGCGCAGGCCGGGTCGAGGAGGGTGGTGTCGTGATCGCGGCGGCAGCGACACCACCCCTCCGCCCGGCTCCGCCCGGCCTCAGTCGAACCGGTGCAGGAGCTGCTCGAAGTCCGCCACCGTGCGGCCGAACAGGCCCAGGAGCAGCTCGTGGACGGGGGCGTCGCCGCGGGTGCTGAGGTCGTCGACGTTGCGCCAGCCCCAGTTGACGTCCCGGCCGTCCGGACGGGCGCCGACGCCCGCCCGCACCCGCCAGCCCGTCGGGCACGACACCAGGAGCGACCCCTTCGTCCGGGTCGCCCGCCGGCACGTGAGGGTGGTCCCCGGCCGGGCGATCACCTGCTTGCTGTGCATCCCGAACGTGAGCTGCACCAGGGCGGGCGTCGATCCCTCCGCCACGAGGGTGACCCAGATGGGCCCGATCCAGTAGCCGGGGAAGCCGACGACGATCGGCGACCGCCCACCCGTGACGCCCACCTCCTCCACGCAGGTGAGGCCGTCGGCGCCGTAGACGCTGTCGAGCCGGGAGCGGAGCAAGCGCGCCCGGGGACTCCCGCCCCGCTCGAGCACCCGCACCTGGTCGTCGCTGACGGGGTGGTCGGGCAGCAGCTCGGTCGCCAGCTGGGCGGCGTCGGCCTGGCTGAAGCCCCGGGCCTCGCGCAGCGTCCGGAGCGCCGGGCCGTCGAACGGGCGGGGGTCGTGGAGGGCCACCGGGGGCTGCACGGTGAGGTCGGCGACGTACGTCTTCGGCTCCGTCGCGCTGAACACCTGCCGGACGAGCTCGGGCCTCTGGCCGAACAGGTCGAGCACCGCCGTGGCGAACCGGGGGTCCCGCCGGAAGCGGGCGACGACGTCCGGGTCGACCAGGCCGACCGGCGACTGCCCGCCGTTCGAGAGCCGTGCCACGTTCACGGCCTCGAAGCACGGAACCTCGAACATGTCGGGGATCCGGCCCTGCCCGAAGTCGACCCAGCCGGGCTCCCGCAGGTGGACCCACACCGGCGGGTTCGGCATCGAGACCGGCGACGTCACGAAGAAGCCCCGGTCGTCGCAGTCGGAGGAGCAGTCGAACGCGAACGCGCCCCACAGGAGCAGGGCGTCGACCCGTCCCCGGCCCGGGCGGGGTCGCAGCCACGCCCAGTGGGGCCGGCTCGGGCCCTGAGGGTTGTGCGCCCACACCGTGCCGGCCGGCAGGCCGTCCGGCTTGTCGAGGGCGAGGGCCAGGTCGAGGAGCGCACCTTCCGCTCCGTACTGGGCGTCGAGCGCCCGGAGGTGCGTGAGGCTGATCCGGCGGGCGCCGGTCTCCCACATGCTGGCCAATCCCTCGGAGATGCCCAGGCGCGCCGCCACCGTCGCCTGGCTGAGCCCCGCCACGCGGGTCCGCCAGGCGTGGAGCAGGCAGGCCTGCGCCTGGAACCGACCGGCGACGACCCGCCGAGCGGAGCGAGCCACAACCATCACCGCCACCACCGAACCCCCTTTCCACCGCCCTCCCAGCGTGCCCGCTCCCCTACGCCCACACCTCGAAGGTGCCGAAAAGTGTGACAGGTGGGCCGGATGCTCCCATCGCCCACGTCCTGCCGAGCAAGCCCGGAAATTGACGTGACTGTCAGATACGTTGGCGGCATGGCGACCGATCCCGCGCTGGCCGACGAGCTGGTGGACACCGTCCGGACCTGGGTGCGCAAGGAGGTCATCCCCCAGGCGTCGGCCTTCGAGCACGCCGACGAGTTCCCCACGGCGTTCGTCGAGCAGATGAAGGCGTTCGGGCTCTTCGGCGCCCGCATCCCCGAGTCCCACGGCGGCCTGGGGCTCGACACCCTCACCTACGCCCGCCTCATGGAGGAGCTGGCCTACGGCTGGATGTCGCTGGCCGGCGTCCTCAACACCCACACCATCGCCGCCACGCTCATCGAGCGCTTCGGCACCGCCGACCAGCAGGGCCGATGGCTGCCGTCGATGGCGACGGGCGAGCCTCGGGCCGCCTTCTCGCTCTCGGAGCCCGACGCCGGCTCGGACACCCGGGCGATCCGCTGCAAGGCCGAGCCAGACGGCGACGAGTACGTCCTCAACGGCACGAAGATGTGGGTCACCAACGGAGCGCGGGCCGGGATCGTGGCGCTGGCGGCCAAGACGCCCGAGGGCATCACGTGCTTCATGGTGGAGAAGGCGCCGGGAGCGGAGCACGGCGGCATCCGGGTGAGCCGCAACATCGACAAGCTCGGCTACAGGGGCCTGGAGACGGTGGAGATGACCTACGCCGACCACCGGGTGCCGGCCTCGTCGGTGCTCGGCGGGCCCGACGGTCTCGGCCGGGGCCTGCACTACATCCTCGGGTCGCTGGAGCTGGGCCGGATCAACATCGCCGCCCGCGCCCTCGGCGTCGCCCGGGCGGCCTACGACGCCTCGATGAAGTACGCCCACGAGCGGGAGGCCTTCGGGGTGCCGATCGCCCAGCATCAGGCCATCCAGTTCAAGCTGGCCGACATGGCCACGAAGGTGGAGGCGTCGCGGCTGCTGGTGCGCAGCGCCGCCGAGCGCTTCGAGGCGGGCGAGCGGGCCGACGTCGAGGCCGGCATGGCCAAGCTGTTCTGCTCGGAGACGGCGCTCGAGGTGGCCACCGAGGCCATGCGCATCCACGGCGGCTACGGCTACACCACAGATCTCCCGATCGAGCGCTACTACCGGGACGCCCCGCTGATGGTGATCGGCGAGGGCACCAACGAGATCCAGCGCATCGTCATCGCCCGCGGCCTGATGGCCCGCTGGGCGGAGTCGTCGGGCTGACCCCGAGGCCGGGCGGGCCGACGCCGGCGACGCCGGGCAGGTCGACGCCGGGCGGGTCGCCTCAGCGGTTCTGCCAGCGGGGTGGCCGCTTCTCGGCGAACGCCTGCGGGCCCTCCCTGGCGTCCTCCGAGGCGAACACGACGCCGGACAGCTCGGCCTCGATCTTGTAGGCGTCCCGCAGGGTTCCCGACAGGCCCCGCACCACGGACTCCTTGGTGGCCCGCACCGCCAGCGGCCCGTTGGCCAGGATCCGCTCGGCCCACCGGAAGGCGCTGGTCAGCACGTCCTCGGAAGCGACCACCTCGTTGAGCAGCCCCAGCTCGAGCGCCCGGCGCGCCGACACCGACTCGGCGACGAGGAGGAGCTCCATGGCTGCGGCGTAGGGGACCTGGCGGGGCAGTCGGGCCGTGGTGCCGCCGCCGGCGAACAGCCCCCGCTTCGGCTCCAGCACGCCGAACGTCGCCCGCTCGCTGGCCACCCGGATGTCGATCCCGCCCAGCATCTCCATCCCGCCGGCCACGCAGGGCCCGTCGATCGCGGCGACGATCGGCTTGTAGAGCTTGGCGTTGCGCAGCACGGCCTCGGCGCCGTCGCTGAGGCGGCAGCCGTCGATCTCCTCGACCTCGCCGCGGCGGATCTCCTGGGCCAGGGCCGTGACCTGGGGGACGTAGTCCTTGAGATCGGCACCGGACATGAAGGACCCGTCGACGCCGGTGACCACCGCGACCCACAGGTCGTCGTCGTCACGGAAGTCCCGCCACGCCTGGGCCAGGTCGCGGAAGTGGTGGAGGTCGAGGGCGTTGCGCCGCTCCGGTCGATCGATGGTGATCAGGAGCAGGTGGTCGCCCTGGGGCTCGTAGCGGATCGGCACGCCGTTGATTATGACACGAGTGTTAGTTCTGCCTACGATGACCCGGTGAGCGACGAGGAGCGTGCCGTGCTCGACCTGCTGGTGCGCCAGCGGGGCTGCCGCCGGTTCCTGAGCGACCCGGTCGACCCCGGCGACCTGCACACCATCCTCCGGGCGGCGACCCACGCCCCCAGCGCCGAGAACGCCCAGCCGTGGGTGTTCGTGGTGGTCGACGCCCCCGAGGCCCGGCAGGCGGTGGCCGACCTGACCAGACGACTGTGGGACGACATCGCCCGGGAGCCCTCCGAGCGCAACCTCCCCGCCGGGCTGTTCGAGGCCGTCGACGGGTTCATGGCGAGCGGTTACGGCGGAGCGCCGACGCTGGTGGTCGTGGCCGGCGACGGCCGCAGCGGGACCTCACCGCGGCTGCTCGCCTCGTCGATCTTCCCGGCGGCCCAGAACCTGCTGCTGGCCGCCGCCGCGCTGGGCTACGGCTCGACGATGACGACCCTCGCCGCCCAGGCCCCGGCCGAGCTGGCGGAGGTGGTGGGGCTGCCCGCCGGGATCATCCCGTTCGCGGTCCTCCCGATCGGCCGCCCGGCCGTCCCCCTCGGACCACCCCGTCGCCGCCCGGTGGCCGAGGTCGCCCACCGCAACCGCTTCGGCACACCGTTCGACGGCTGACGTGCTGACGGACGGAGCCGACGGGCTCAGGAGTCGGCGCGGACCTTGTCCTTCACGGAGGGCACGATCGGTGGGGCCTCGCGCCAGTTGGGGATGCCGTGGGCCTCGTCGGCGATCGGGTACTTGTCCTCCCGCACCTCGGCCCAGTGGCTGTGGTTGAGCTGGTGCATCGTGAAGCAGGCCTGGAGGGAGTTGTAGAAGCCCATGTTGTCGACGGTCTGGTTGACCGACTCCTTGATCAGCAGGGCGGTCATCGTCGGGAGGCCGGCGATGCGGCGGGCCAGCTCGACGGTCTGCTCGGGGAGCTCGTCGAGCTTGAACACCTTCGAGACCATGCCGAGCCGGTGCGCCTCGTGGATGTCGATCGAGTCGCCGGTGAGCATCAGCTCCTTGGTGCGGCGGGGGCCGAACTCCCACGGGTGGCCGAAGTACTCGACCCCGCACATGCCCAGGCGGGTGCCCACGACGTCGGCGAAGCGCACCTCCTCCGAGCCCACGATCAGGTCGCAGGCCCACATCAGCATCAGGCCGGCGGCGTAGACGTCGCCGTGCACCTGGGCGATCGTGATCTTGCGCAGGTTCCGCCACCGGAGGGTGTTCTGGAAGAAGTAGTGCCACTCCTGCAGCATCCGGTTCTCGGCGCCCTCGCGGGTGCCGCCGTTGATGGTGCGGGTGGGGTGCTGGTTGGGCCCGGGTGCGTACTCCTCCAGCGACACCTTGGAGCCCATGTCGTGGCCCGACGAGAACATCAGGCCCTCGCCGCCCAGGATCACCACCCGCACCTCGTCGTCGGCCTCGGCGGCCAGGAACGCCTCGTCGAGCTCGACGAGCATCCCCCGGTTCTGGGCGTTGCGGGACTCGGGCCGGTTCAGCAGGATCCGGACGATGCGACCCTCGTCGAAGCTCTCGTACTTCAGGAACTTGTACTCCGGCATCAGGCTCCCCTGTATTAGTTGACGCATCTGTCAGAAAGACCCTAGCTTCCGACCATGCCGACCTCCGAGCCCGAACCCGGCGCCGACACCGCCGTCGTGAACCACGTCGGCCAGTGCGTCGCCGACATCGGGCGGGCGGAGCGCTTCTACGTCGAGCTGCTCGGCTTCGAGGTCGACCGCCGGCTCGACGTGCCTGACGAGGCCGCCGGGCCCCTCCTCGGCGTCGCTCCCCCGGTCGGGCTGTCGGCCACCTACCTGCGCAAGGGCGACTTCCAGCTGGAGCTGCTGGCCTACGACCGCCCCGGCAACCCGCCCTTCCGTCCCCGGGTGCTCAACGAGCCGGGGCTGACCCACCTGTCCATGTCGGTGGACGACCTCGACGCCACCGTCGACCGGGTCGAGGCGCTCGGCGGCGAGATCGTCACCCGGCTGCCCTTCGCCGCCTTCGTGCGCGACCCCGACGGCCAGCTGCTGGAGCTGCTGCCCATGTCGTTCCGGCGGGCA
>Ga0193742_1001067_pt1 | contig 17138 bp, 11 predicted proteins | sample L2c1metaG_FD_165511 | JGI IMG/M metagenome (GOLD analysis project Ga0193742, IMG submission 165511) | Soil microbial communities from a riparian zone of the East river system, Colorado, United States - L2c1 | ecosystem: Environmental > Terrestrial > Soil > Riparian zone | place: USA: East River... | reverse complement strand
TTACCTGCGACAGGCGCACCTCTTTCAGCGTTTCGGTCTCGGCGGCTTTGACACCAACATAACCCGCGACGATGATCGATATTTTGCGACGCTGGCGCGCGAGATTGGATATGAAGCCTGGAGCGATCCGACACGCGCGCCGTGCCACACCCACATAGGGGAAAAGAACGTCATCCAGTATCCGCCCGGCACTGGCCTGGCTCTGTCGATCTTCCCGGCCGGATTCCAGAGAGTGCCCCTCTACGCAGCCGCAAACATAGTGGTCTTTTTGGCGGCAATCCTCGCCATCTGGTCCACTCGGCAGCCTCTTGCGATTGTTGGTTCCGGTGTGGTTGGCATGGCCGCGATCTACTTCATGGTGAACCCCTCGAAAGCCAGCTACTCGATGGCTCCGACAATGATCGTTTGCGCAATTGTCGGGTTTCTAACGGCCGTCTTGGCGAACGATCCGAGGTCTTCGCGCCGAAATATCGCTGCTGTCGCGGCCGGCCTGTTGCTAGGATTGGCGGTCTCGTTCAGGCTTCCAAATCTCCTGCTCTCTGCTGGCTACTTCATGGTCCTGTTGGCGCTGGCCGCACGATCGACAAAGTCGGATGACATTGTGCGGTTGGTTTCGTTCGGAGCCGCATTCTTGATGGGGCTAGTGCCCACGTTGGTCTCCAATGCCGTTAACGCCGGAAGCATTCTGGCAACAACCTATAGCTCCGTCGACGCGACCCCGCCAGATTTTAGCTTTAGCATCGCTCGGGAGTACTTCAGCGATATGCAAGGTGCGCTGATTTTGTTGATCGCGACTTGGGCCATCGTCGCTCTCGCTGCTAACGTCAGAAAGACCGCCGCATCGATCGTTGCTGTCAACATTGTTTTGAACTTCGGGTTTTTTCTCACCCATTCGATCTCGACGCCCTATTATCTGATGCCACTGGTGCTGCTGTCCATGTGGACGCTGTTATTTTCCTTCTTGAATGATCCGAGGAGTGAGTCCGCCAATCCGCCCGGCCAATTGGCCTTTGCGAATGTTATCAAAGCGGGTCCCCGTCGGGAGTAGGAGATCGAGAGATGACCATCTCAACATGCCTGAAGTGTGCCGGGCATAGTTTTGAACTTGCAATGTTCACACCGATGGGCGAGAGCCATAAACTCACGATTGTTCAGTGCTCCGGCTGCGGAACGCCGATTGGTGTCCTGGACCCCGCCTCCGGGCCTCTGTTGGATGCTCTAAAGAACCAGATCGCGGCCATAGACGATAGACTAACCCGAATTGCCAAAGCGCTCACGGATTGATTGCCCGGCGCGAAGCTATGCCTGTCGAGAATAGAGAGAAAAAATGTCAGCTGAAACGATAGAACAACTGATTACGAATGCCATTCACACAGCTTTCATAAAGTATCCGGAGGGTGACGGCGGCCCGAACCTGGACTATGAATGGATTCCGCCCGAGCAAAGCTCGCATATCACCAAAGCAATACTGCTGGAGCTGGAAGCTGGCGGATTCCAGATTGTAAAGAAGACTTAGATTGGCGACGGGTGGCGCCGAAGGGCCTCAAAACTCATGCTCAGTTCCATCCACCACTTTCATTTCTGAAATTCAGAAGTTTTGACTCGACACGTCGGGCAAATCAGTGCTCTTAATCATGACCTCTTGGGAAGAGAGGTCAGCATGAAGAAGGCACTATCAGGCAACCGCGGTTCGCTGCACGGGCTCGCCGAGATTTTGGCTCAAGCCCCACTGGTGGCGGCAGCCTTCGGCAAATGGCCTGGTTTCGTGCTGATGCTGATCACGATTTTGGCCCTGTTCACGGTGAGCCTGGTGACGGCCATCGCGATCGGCCGGACGGCGCTCGACCTATTCGGCTGACGGTCGATTCGCACATGCGATGTTATGGAAGAACTAGGCCACTGGCGGAGACGCCGAGCTCCGCCCGGCTTTGACCAGACAGCCGGCACCGCTACTCATGGCAACCACTCCAGCTATGGGCCAATAGCCGAACATCAGGCGGGATCGCTCCCGCAGTTAATGATCGCTGGCACTACCCAGACCGTTAGGTCCGGGTTCTTTGTGACAAGCTCGCTGGACGCCCGAGAACGGCGAACTAGCCTCCCGCGCCGATTACGCCGGTCGCGTTGATCTCCACCTTGAGCGGCGGGCTGGCCTTGGGCGAGCCAACGCGCTTTACCTCGATCAAGGTTGAGCAGGGAAAGTCGCCGGTGAAGAACTCCCGGCGCGCGCGCCACACCTCGGTGTTTTCATCGAGATTAGCGACGTACACCGTGATAGACATGATGTCATTCATCTTGCCGCCCGCGGCCTCCAGCAGATCCTTGAACTTCTGGAAGATCGACTTGGCCTGAATGTACATGTCGTCGCCTGGATGCTCCCCTTTAGGTCCCGAGCCGGTCATCCCCGCGATGTGGAAGTATCCGTTTGCCACTTTCATGTTGGACCAAGTCTGCGGTGGCGCCTCCGCCACCTTGGGCGATCGGATAGTTTTCATGCTTAAGGGTCTCCTCCTGTGAAGCGGATTCGAAGCGAACGGGGATGCCATGTCGTCTGGACCTTTGCGTCCAGACAGTTCGTGGCGGTTGTCCTCCCAACTCGCAACGCGCAGGCGGATCGTACCACGCGCATGGCGATGGTAAACGAGGTCGAGTTTGGGTGCGCGCAGTGATTGAAGGCGGCATGTCGGCCTTGGGTCCACTAGCGGACATTAACCGATCAGAATTGCTCCGTCCGTTGCAGCCTCCAGAGCAGACCTCGCTAAGCTACAAGCAAAAGCTGGCCAGGCTAAAAACCACTTCCGGCTTCAGAAGGGATTCGGAAAAGGCGTTATGGAATATCGGTGTCCTTTTGCGCCAGAAGGGGCGGCACCTGCGCGCGTGTCCGCCCCCTTCCAAATCCGTGATCCGTTACTCATACAATGTGAAAATCTCCGACGTGCAAGTTGGCGAGAGCCACGTTCTGCAGGAGCACGCTGTTATTTGTATCGATCGTAATGATCGTATTGTTGCCCGATGCAGTCGCCGCTGCCAGCGCCGCTGCCGCATCTGCAAATAACCCGTCTCCGAATTCAAGAACATCCTGGCCGGCCACGAAGTCGGTGATTGTGTCCTGGCCGAGGTTTGCGCGGAATATGAACGTATCATTTCCGCTCGCACCTGAGAGAGTGTCGTTTCCCGTACCACCTGCAATCGTGTCATTCCACGATGTTCCGGAAATCGTATCGTTGCCTCCGGTACCCCTGGACCAGGCGTTTGTATTGATGGTCTGGAAATTCCAACTGCTGCCATCGGCGAACTCGAATTTCTCGATCCCGTAGTTGCTTGCTTGCGAGTAGAATTGATAGGCAACCTTGATGGTCTGACCGGTTGCATTGACGTTGACCATGAGATCGACGCCGACCCGACTGACCGTCAGGTCGCTCGCATTCAGATTGGTGAATTTGAGCGTATCGATCTGGGCGGTGGATCCCGACTGATCATCGACCGTATCGTTGCCGTCGCCTGACGCGTAGATGTAGGTGTCGTTGCCGTCATTGCCCCGGAGGTAGTCGTTGCCCAGGCCGCCGGCAAGAGTTTCGTTCCAGGACGAAGCGGTGATTGAATCATTCCCCGACGTCCCGCGATACCACGCGTTCGTGTTAATGGTCTGTAAATCCCAGTTGCTGCCATCGGCGAGTTGGAGCTTCTCGATTCCCCAGTTGGCGGTCTGCGAGTAGAATTGATAGGAAACCTTGACGGTCTCACCGGTTGCATTGACGTTGATCATGAGATCGCCGCCAACCCGACTGACTGTCAAGTCACTCGCATTCAGATTGGTGAATTTGAGCGTATCGATCTGGGTGGTAGACCCCGATTCATCATCGACATTGTCGTTGCCGTCGCCCGACGTGTAGATGTAGGTGTCGGCGCCGTCATTGCCTCTGAGGTAGTCATTACCGAGACCGCCGATGAGAACATCGTCAGACGCGGAGCCGACTATCGAATCGACACCCGACGTGCCGCGGAACCATGCCGCTTGGGCAATCTGCGCGCGGTCCCACGTCGCATTGTCAGCAAACAGCACCTGTTCGATTCCGTTGGTGCCGTTGAACTGATTCGTGACCCTCAAGATCTCGCCGCTTGAACTGATCTGGATCAGGAGATCATTGCCGATTCGGCCGAACAACACATCCGCAGCGACGAGGCCAACCAACCTGATCGTGTCGATTCCGCTATTACCACTGTTCTCGTCGACGGTATCGTTGCCGGAGCCGACGCCATAAACGTAAGTATCGCCGGCCCCGCCCCCGTGCAGAACGTCGTTCCCGCCCCTGCCGTCAAAGACATCTGCATCTGCGCTGCCGTAAAGATCCTCATTCCCGGACGTGCCGCGTACCCACGCCGCCGCCGCAATCTGACTGCGGTCCCAGACCGCGCCGCCAGCGAAGACAACCTGCTCGATGCCATTGGCGCCGTTGAACTGGTGCTCGACCGTCAGCGTTTCTCCAGTCGCGTTGATCTTGATGTACAGATGGGTACCGCTGCGACTGAATTCGACATCCGAACTGTCGAGACCAACCAGCGTGATGACGTCGCTCCCGGAATCGGCGCTGCCTTCCGAAACCGTGTCGCTACCGGAGCCGACGCCGAAAAGGTAGGTGTCACTGCCGGCACCGCCGCGCAGGTTGTCGTTACCTCCTCTGCCGTCAAATGTCTCAGCATCAACCGTGCCATAGATAGTTTCGACCGCAGCAGTGCCGCGTACCCACGCCGCCTCCGCAATCTGACTGCGGTTCCAGACCGCGCCGCCAGCGAAGATCACCTGCTCGATGCCGTTGGCGCCGTTGAACTGGTGTTCGACCGTCAGCGTTTCGCCAGTTGCGTTGATCTTGATATACAGATGGTTGCCGCTGCGGCTGAATTCGACATCAGCGGCATTCAATCCCAAGAGCTTGATCCTATCGTCGCCAGTATCGTTGCTGAACTCCGAAATAAGATCGTTGCCGGAGCCGACTTGGTAGATGTAAGTATCGCCGCTCCCAGCGCCGCGGAGATTGTCGTTGCCGGCCAGGCCGTCAATGGTTTCTGCGTTCGCCGAGCCATAGATGGTCTCGCCGGCCGATGTTCCGACGATCCAAGCCGCGGCCAGGACCGCAGCGCGATCCCATGTCGCGCCGTTGGCGAAGACGACCTGTTCGATGCCGTTGGTTCCGTTGAACTGGTTGTCGACCTTCAGCGTCTCGCCACTGGCGTTAACCTTGATCCGCAGATCATTGCCGCTGCGAAGGAACGTCAGGTCGGAAGGATTGAGGTCGACAAGCCGGATCGTGTCGGTGCCCGACGTGATCGAGCTCTCGACGATGGTGTCGTTTCCGTAGCCGCTGCCCCAGCGATAGATGTCCGATCCGCCCTCGCCGCGCAACGAGTCGGCGCCCATGCCTCCATCGATCACGTCGATGTCGGAAGTTCCGGTGATCGTATCGTCGCCCGCAGTTCCGTAATGGGTGAGGATCAGTCCGTCATTTGCGACCGCGTTCGCGGTGACGGTTTGACTGGCCCAAACGGTGCCGTCGTCAAAGATGATGCTCGAAATCCTCGTGGCATTGAACTGTTGGCGGATCGTGATCCGACCCTCGGCGCCGTGATCGCCGATCAGGAGGATCGCGTCATTGGCATTATGCACCACGGTCACATTCGAAGGGGCGATGCCTTGCAGCAACAGCGTGTTGGCCTCCCCCGCCCCGCCCTGATCGTCGATAACCTCGGTGCCGTCGCCGGCCGCATAGATATAGGTATCGGCGCCGTTACGACCGGAGAGCACGTCGTTACCGGTTCCTCCGCGAATGGTATCGGAACCGTTGAAGCCGACGATCGTGTCGTTGCCCGCGGTGGATGATTGCTCCAGCCATTTCAGGCGCAGGTCGCCCTGCGTCCAGGTAGCGCCGGCGACCACGATGGTTTCGACGCCCACGCTGAAAAACTCCTCGTACTCGTCCTTCAGCAGGATCGAGCCGCCGTCCCCGGCGCCTGCCGTGCTCTCGGCGATGTACAACGTCGTGTCATTGCCATTTCGGCCAAGCGTAATGCTCGCGGGATCCACCCCTTCGAGCACCAGGCGGTCGACGGTGCTGAAATTGCCGCTCGTGCCTTCGGTGATGACGTCGTTTCCGTCACCTCGCGCATAGAGATAGGTGTCATCACCTGCACCGCCGGCAATCGTATCGTTGCCATGGCCGCCGAAGAGCACGTCGTTAAGGTTGGAGCCATTGATCACGTCGTCGCCGGGCGTGCCGGCGCTGGAGATCAGCATCGTTCTGATCTGCGCCTGCGTCCAGATCGTGCCGTCGGCGAACTCAATCGTCTCGACGCCGCGACCGTACCAATCGGTGAACTGGTCCTTGAGCACAATCGAGGCACCGTCCCCCGCTCCGGCCGCGCTCTCAGCAACGACCAAGGTGACATCATTACCATTCAGGACGAGGCTGACTTCGGCGGAATCGATGCCTTCCAACACGAGCTTGTCGATGGTGCTGAAATTGCCGCCTGGCGCTTCGACGATCAAGTCGTTGCCGTCCCCGCGTGCGTAGATGTACGTATCGTCGCCAGCGCCGCCGTACATCGTATCGTTGCCGGCGCCACCGCGAATGATGTCGTTTACGTTAAAGCCGACAATCGTGTCGTTACCGGTCGTCGATGCCTGGGCGAGGAGCGCCAGCCGCAGGTCGTTCTGAGTCCAGACCGTGCCGTTGCCGAAAGCGATCTGTTCGACACCGCTGCTGAAAGCACTATCAAGCTCCTGCGGGAGAAAGATGGAGCCGCCATCGCCCGCACCGGGAGCGCTCTCGGCGATCAACAATGTAACATTAAGGCCGCTACGCAGCAGACTGACGTCGGTTGGACTGATCCCTTCGAGAACAAGGGTATCGATTGTGCTGAAGTAACCTGCGGCACCTTCGATGATCACATCGTTGCCGTCGCCGCGGGCATAGATGTAGGTGTCGTCGCCTGCGCCGCCGTCGATCGCGTCATTGCCGGCGCCGCCGCGGATGGTGTCATTGACGTTGAACCCGACAATTGTATCGTCCCCCGCCGTCGAAGCCTGGGCCAGAAGCGTCAGACGCAGATCGTTTCGGGTCCAGACCGTGCCATCGTCGAAGGTGACCTGTTCGATGCCCAGGGAGAAGAAATCATCCCCCTCGTCCTTGAGTAGGACTGAGCCGCCATCGCCGGCACCCGCGCTGCTCTCCGCAAACACCAGCTTGATGTCGTTGCCATTTCGGACAAGGCTGACGCTGGCGGGGGCGACGCCATGCAGTACCAGCGTGTCGAACGCGGAGGTCTGGGCATCGGTGACTTCAGATACTACATCGTTGCCGTCACCGCGGGTGTAGACGTAGGTGTCGTTCTCGCGGCCGCCTGCCAGGAAATCATCGCCCAAGCCTCCGCTCAGCGTGTCCGCATAAGAGAAGCCGTAAATCGTATCGTGGCCGCTAGTACCTGCGGTAGCATTGAAGTGCTGGATGACCTCTTCCCATGACAGAACGGTGCCGCCGGCAAACTCGAAACGCTCGACCCGGTCGGGTATGAAATTGAACAGTCCATAGAGGATGGTGAACTGCCCCTGCACGGTCAGCAGGTCGCTGGTGCCGTTGATGGCGATCTGCAGATCAGCCGAATTGCCGTTGCGCAAGAAGGTCACGTCCGTGATCGCCGCGTCCTTGAACCGCACGAGGTCGGTGTCGCCCGCCAGTATCGATCCCACATTGTCGCGGATGGTGTCCGAACCATAGCCTTGGCCGAAGATGTAGGTGTCGCTCTCGTTCCCGCCCGACAGGAAATCGTCGCCAGCACCACCATCGAGCAGGTCCTCGTAAGTGAACCCGTAGATGGTGTCGTTGCCGGCAGTGCCCGCGGTTTCGTTGAGCGTCAGAATAATGTCTTCCCAACCGATCGAGCTGCCATCGGCAAACTTCAGGAGTTCAATCCGGCCGGGCTGAGTATCGAAAATGTTATAGAAAAAGAGGAACTGATCCTTGATCGTCAGCGTATCGGTAGAGTTGGCGATCGAGATCAGAACATCGTTGCTGTTTCCGGTCCGTGTGAAGGTCAGGTCGGAGGCGCTGATGCCGGCGCCGAACTGCACCACGTCCTGGTTGGAGTTGAGAATGCTGGCCTGCTGATCCTGGATGACGTCGTGGCCGTACCCAAGATCGAAGATATAGGTATCTCCATCATCGCCGCCGGAAAGGAAATCGTCACCGGCCTTGCCGTCGATGACATCGGGATAATAAGCGCCATAGAGCGTGTCGTTGCCCGACCCGCCGGTGGTCACCGTGTGCAGCACGTCCTCCCAGGTCAAAATGGTGCCGTCGGCGAATTTGAACTTTTCGACGCGGTTCCACCAGGCCATGCCAAGCAGGCCAAAAATATCGAGCACGAAACCGCTGAATTGCCCCTCGATCGTCATCGTATCGGTACTGCCGGCGATGCTGATCAAGAGATCGGGGGCTGCGCCCAGGCGGCTGAAGGTGACGTCGCCCGGATTGATGCCAGAGCCGAATTCGAGTACGTCATCGGCACCCCAGCCATAGCCGATAAGACCCGAGATGAACGTCTCCGGATAGCGCTGCTGGTCGTGGATGGTGTCGTTGCCTGATCCGACGTCGAACCGGTAGGTGTCGCCGCCATCGTAGCCAACCAAGATGTCGTTGCCGCCACTGGCATAGAACTGGTCGCCGGTGCCGAAACCGTACGTGATATCGTTTCCGTCCGTCGTGTAGGTCACGATCGACGTGGCCTGAAGGTCCCACCACGTCCATCCGGCGCCACCGTAAAACATCAAACCTTCGACCCGGTTGTCGAGCGCTAGCGGTGTACCGTAGCCGAGCGCGGAATAGCCGAACTGGCCTTTCAGTGTGATGCTGTCGCCGGACCAGCCGAAATTGATCGTTACGTCGTCGCTGTTGCCGTTGCGCACGAGATGCACGTCGTCCGGGGTGACGCCACCGAACAGGAATAGCATGTCGGTGGCGCGGATCGCCGGATTGGTCATGACGTCTTGTATGGTGTCGTGGCCATCGCCACGCGTGTAATAGTAGGTGTCCCCGCCGTCGCCGCCGCGAAGCAGATCGTTGCCCTTCAGACCTTCGATCTCATCGTAGAATGCCGAGCCCTCGATCACATCATTTCCATCGGTACCAAGGCCGACCGCCGCGGCGATATCGCCTAGTTCATAAATCGTGCCTTCGGCGAACTGGATTTCCTCGATTGCACGGTCCGGCGACAGGAGCTGTCCTCCACCCAGGGTGAACTGCGGCGGCGCATAGTGATCATGCACAGTGATCTTGTCGGTCGATCCCTTGACGTGGATAACGAGGTCGTTGCCTTCGCGGGTGATGGTGACATCGTCGGGATTGTAGAGCGCAAGGCGCAGACGATCACCATTCGTGCCGTATTCAGCGTCGTAGACGTCGTCCTGGCCGAAATCGCGCCCAAACACATAGACGTCCTGACCAGCACCGCCGGTCATGGTGTCGTTGCCGTCGCCGCCGACAAAAACCTGCGAACCGGTTGCGCTGCCGCGCGCCAGCGTGTCGTTGCCGCCGGTTCCGATCGTTACGCCGGTCAGGCCGAGACCAGTGACGAGCTGTTGCAGCGTCAGCGCTGAACTCGTGTCATCAAGGACATTGACAAGGCTCTGGACGGCGTAATCGGTTTTGATCGCCTGTCCGCCGTTACGTACCAGCGCGTCGGCATAGGCGGCGAGCGCAGGTCCCCAGTTGCCGTTCCAGTCGGCAAGCGCGGTGGAAGGGTCATTCGAAAGTTGGCCGATCACGGCGCGATAGGCATCGGTCAGCGCGGAGACTCCGGGATCAACGAAGCGGTCACCATCGAGATCGTAGGCGAAGTCGTCGAAGATGGTGTGCAACGGCCCCTGAACCGCCAAACGGATGGTCACCTTATCGAGGATGTCGTTCCACATGTCGATCAGCTCGACAGCGTTGGCATCGGTCGGTTGCCCGCTGCTATCGCGCGGCGCCAGTTGCCGGCCCGAGTAAAGCTCAAGCAAAGCAAGTTTTTGGGTATCGAACGAACTGCTCCCGATTGGCGTGGCGGTGACGTCGTCGACGCCGGCCCAGCGCAACAGGATCGCCAGTGCGTCCGCGCGCATCGCTGTCCAGCCGGCATCAGCCGCCAGTGCCTTGAACGCTGTCACGTCGGTGAGCAGGACCGCGTCATGCGACATCGCGACCGCAAGGTTGGTGAGGTTGCCAAAACCCTTCAGGTTCATGGCCGTCGCGGCAGCCGCCGACGATACCGTCGCATCGCCGAGATATTTGCTGTCCAGCTGGTTGCTTTGCAGCAACACATCGGAGATCTTCGATGTCGAGCCGTCGGTACGGGTGAAGGTCGCCTCTGCCGTGATGGTGTTGCCCCGGATATTACCCTGCGCCGGCGTCGAAGTGACGAGCGAGATTTCCGTGATGCCCGTCTCCGTCAGCGTCTTCAGCTCGCCTTCGTCAGTAGTCCCGTTGCCGTTTAGATCGCGCCAGACTCGCAAGGTGGAGAATGCGGTATCCGCAGCGCTGATCTTGCCATCCTGGTTGGAATCGAGCGCGGCGAGCGCGCTAAAGCCAGAGGTCGTTGCATCGCCGAAAAGTTCGCTGACGTCATCGATGTTGCCGTTGCTATTGATGTCACGCGCCAGGAAGCCGTCATCGCCCCCGACCCAGGCGGAGCGCTCTGAAAAGCCGTCATGATCGACATCGAAGTAGACATCGGACCCGTCCTGCTGCGTCAGCTCCAGGCCGTCCCCATCTAGATCCAACACCAACGGATCCGTTCCGCTGGGCTCTCCGCCAAAACCGGCAAGGAATGCGAGGTTGATGTATCGAGCGATTGTATCGAGTGACCTATCTCCCTGTACCTGCTGGAACACCACGATGTGCGCGGTCGCCGCTCCGGTTTTGGGATCCATCTTATAGTTATCGATCACCGCCTGACCGCCGCGGCCGCGCGCAAATTGCACAATGAGCTGGTCCGAATCCGTCAATGCGTAACGCACTGTCGTCATCGTCGCCATGTCAATACCGATCGCGAGGTAGCCGAAAACGCCAAGGAAGCCGAGCGGTACCGTCGAAGCGATGCTGCTGAACGGCGCCCAGTAGGCCCAGTTGCCCTCCTGCCACCATTGTTGCACACCGCCGGTGAGCGCGAACCCACCCCACACCGCATAGTCTTCGGTTGTCGCGTCCTTAACGAAGGTGTTGTTTGCAAGCCCGAACAGATCGGAATCCGCACCGCCGTAGAGTTCGCTGCCAAAGCCGCCGCCAACGACGACGTCGATCCCAGCGCCGCCGCGCACAATCGAGGAAAAGCCGCCTGCGACTAGATAGTCGTTGCCCTCGCCTCCCTCGATCACATTGACGCCGGTTGCGGTGCCAACGATATAGTCACGACCGTCACCGCCGTTAATGGTAAAGGTCTGTTGATTGGCGGCAACGAGCCTTGCCTGCTCCAGTTTCGCCTGCTCCGTCCGTGCGAACCCGACGGGATCGCCGCCCGAGCTGTAAGGAGCATTCTTCAGAGTTTGGATCGCTTGCTGTTCCTGCGTTGTGAGGCCGAATGGGTTGAACCTTCCCAGAAGGGCCGTGTCGTTCCCCGAGGTCAGGATCACTTCGTCGAAGTTTTTATAGCCAACGCTTGCGGTTAGTAGTGCCGCAAACAAGCTGTTCTCGGTAGCGCCGAGCGCACCATCATCGTTCGGCGTGATCCTTACGCTAGTCGTCAATGTGGAAAAATCGAGAATATCGCCTGCGCCCTGACCTGCATCGATCGTAGTTTTCGGGGCATCGATGACGGCAGAATTGACAACAAGGCGATCAGCATAAGTAGATAATTTGATCTGCTCTATGCCATAGAGCTCATCTTGACCTGTACTCTGGCTACCAAGCTGCAGGTGACGAAAAGCAGGGCTGCCGGCCTGACCGAAAGTCATCGTGAGCGGCCCCGCGGCTCCTTCGTAACTCACAACATCTTTGACAGAGCCGACTTTTAAGAACTGCTCGCCGAAAAACTTCTCATTTAATTTTGTGTTGAGAAAGGTGTCGGCTAGATTATCTCTTCCCAGAATTCTCACGTCTTGAGTAAGCCCGTCCGCCGACGTTACATCTCCTGTCGCCAGGAGCGTCGCCCTATAGTCATCAGCTCCTGGTATTCCGCGTGGAAAGAAGGACGTATGGGCGGCAATTTTCTCGCGAACATCTTTTCCTAAAGACTCCAAAACGGTGAGGATGACGGCATTAGAGTTTGAGAGATGGTCGATCGCCGGATCGTAGGGCATCTCGTACCAGTATTTGCCATTGAGCGCTAAAACCGCACTTCCAAGAGCATTCCAAGTAGCTTCCACCGCGCTGTTCTCTTGGCCTGCAAGGCCTAGCCACGCGGTTATATCTTGAGAATGGCGGTCTGATGGAGTTGCTCCGTCATATTTGTCAGGGCTAGTTGCGAGAAACTCCTTCAGGGTACGAAGCCCTAGAGTGGCGAGGGAGGTTCCACTTATCGTCTGGTCCAATTCGGAAGGAGTGTTGTTGAATTCCCCATTAGCATCAATGCTCACCTGACGCAGTACCAGATACATGTGACCTGCGCCCGAGAACCCGAAGGCTTCCTTCGACTCTAGGAATATGCGAAAAGCTATTGGCATTGCTGCTTCCTATCTCGTTGTGCGCGAAAAGCTTTCGGAGAGTGTTTGTTCTGGGACGGGGGGGCATTGCTCCGGAGCAAGGTCAATAGGAGGCCGCGTGTCAAAAGCTGGATAATTCACGACGAAGCGAATATCTCCAGCATCTGACGGAACAGGCCGATAGAAGTCTCCCGGCCCAGTTAAAACTGCTATGATCCATGCCTGACGCATAAGGGGTTGGAAAAGGCCAAGTCGGTTGACATCCAAGTAATAGTTAAAGCGTACAATACCGCCTGCTTTTGCAACCCTTGCGTACGGGTCTGGATCCCCATCACTAGTGTTTCGATACTGAGCTCCAAACGAACGAAGCAATGCATGCGACGCCGCTACCCTTTCATAGACAGAGGGCTTTTGATCAACGAGCCTTTCAAATAACTCATTGAAACGAGCCTTTGCTTCTTCGTCGTTCCACGAAAAGCTACCAGGCGTCTTTGACGACAGATCTTTCGCTCGCCTCAGGTAAGCGAGATACTGCTCGTTAGTTACCGGCCCGAACGAGCATTTGTCCTGTTCACCATTCGCGATATACGTGATGAGCAAGGGTCCACTGTATGCTGCCGCAAGACCCAGCATGATCGCTAACGGTATCCAATTGCGGGCCATAAGGCTTGTCACTCGCATAGCCTGACCGCCTCATCCTGGCCGGAGCCGAGGCAGCCGAAGAAGCCCGCGCGCGCGGCAGAAATTAATCTTCTGGCGGATTCGCCTGACGTCGAGTGGCGTCGAGTGAATTCAAACGCGGTTCGAAACTGTAAAAACCGGCATGTCGGGGCAAAATTGTCGCCTAGTTTCGCCATTGAGGAACCGCCTCAAAAGAAGCTGCGCAACTGCCCATCAGTCAACCTCAGCACCCAGAATCAAATTCTGCACACTCGAACCTGAGTTGTAAAGTGCTATCGCACATCCAATATTAGAGCCTAATTAAAGACGGCATTTGTCTCAAAAGGTGCACGCGCGCATGGGGGAGAAGCGTTTTGATCGACGACCATCAGTCCGGCTCTCACCAATGTTCGAAGCGAATTCGGAGCGAAAGAACTCTATGCGAATAAGAGATCATTTTCGCCCCCGATATTCGGTAAAGAAGAATGACTAGTATGGACGAGAATCGCTTTCGCAATCGGGGTGTTCTATCCTCTCGTGCCCGTAGCGTAGCTTTGAACGCTCTACACACCGCGCGCCGAGCGCGGGAAAGCACGAGTAAAAAGGATCGAGGAGCCACGAGCCCCGACCACTCACCGAAAGATCCGATTTGGAAGGCTTAAGTCTGCTGGCAAGGACCATTTAGACTGCGCAGGTCGATTACGAACATTTGCTGATCAGATGTTATGGAAGAAGCAGGCCAATGACCTAGCAGTCGAAATCAAACCGACTTCGTCGCACAAACCACCAGGCCTTGTACTGGCACGCCTGCCTCCATGCGCAGTTCGGCGTGGATGATCTTCGCCTGCAGGCCAGAAGCGGTAAGCAGCTCCTCGACGTAAGCCCGAGCATGACTGTAACGGCCGTGCAACTCCAGGCGGAAACCGGCATCGGCGGTGTCTCCGGCCGCGCGCTCGAGCGTAAACACCAGGAGCCCATTCGGGCGCAGTGCTCCTGCGAACGCCGCGACGATGCCCTTCAGGTCACCGAAGTACACGAGCGTGTCCGCTGACACAATAAGGTCGAAGGTCTCGCTATTGTTGCACAGGTGCGCGCTTAACTCGGCTTTCATTAGTGCATCATAGATGTTTTTTTCTTTCGCGAGCGCCAGCATACCTTCGGACAAGTCCACGCCGACCAGCCGGCGCGCAAAAGGCGTGATTAGCGCGCCGCAGAGCCCCGTTCCGCATCCTGCATCCAGCACGTCAAGGAGGCGCAACGGTTCAAGGCCGCGATCCTCCAGCACTGCTGCGATGAGCGCTGGGGCGCGATACGATAGCCTCGCGAGTTTCGCCTCGAAGCTCGCCGCAAAACTGTCAAAAGTTGTCTCGATGAAGTCATTTGGCGCACGTTCAGGCACATCCCGCCCCGAGCAGGCCGCCAACATATGTCGCGCAATCGGATTCCCCGGCTCTTCTTCGAGCCATCTCTCGAGAATCTTCGTCGCCTCATCGACCTCACCCAGCGTGCAGTGCGCCAGTGCAAGCAGCTTACGCGCTTCGGGGTGCTTCGGTCGGAGCGTGATCGCCTTGCAGTAGCAAGCCGAGGCTTCCTTGGTCCGCTTCAACCCGTTGAGGAGAATGCCAAGATTGGTGTATGCGTCAATGTGTTCGGGGGTCAGTCGGATGGCCGCGCGATACGCGGCTTCCGCTTCGATCGGCTGTCCAGTCGCTCGTAGCAGTACTCCTAGATTGTTGTAGGCATTCGCGTGGCTAGGATCGATTTCTATCGCGCGCCGATACGAAGCGATTGCGGAGTCGAGCCTCTGGTCTGATTGAAACACGATGCCGAGGTTACTGTACCAGTCTGCTTGATCCGGCACGAGCGCGATGCTTCGTTCGATAAGCGCGAGGGCGTCCTCGTTCCGCCCCTGCTGGTGCGCGAGCAAGCCGGCGTAATGCAGCGCCCGAGGGTGATCGGGCGCCATTTCGAGCACACGGCGATAGACCTCGCGCGCTGCCACGAGTTGCTGGCTTTTCTGGAGTAGAATCGCGACCGAAACCGCCTCTTCGAGCGACAACTCGCGCGTCGATGATTCTGACGACCCCATGAGCTGTCCGGGCAATCCTCCGCCCGTCTCCGGTCGAATGTGCTTCTAACCGTCCTTGTTGGCCTTGATATCAAACTTGAAATGAATCCCCGGCCCGAGGGTCCCATTGGGATTTTGCGGCCTGTACTCCAAGTCGACCTTGGCAAAGGCGAGACTTACGTTCTCCGATCCTGCCCCGCCGCTGTTGTCGCCGAGCGACACGCCCGTGATGATAATATCGTTCATCTTTATGATGAGGTACTCCTGCTGGCCTTTGCCCGCCTTGCGGTGCGTGATTGTGGCTTCCTTCAGGTGTGCACCCGTCGCGCACGCTTGCAGCAGCTTCGGCGACGCCTTGTCGATTGTGTGAGTGAAAGAAAGATCATGGAAGGTCGCCCTGCCGCCACCGCCACCGCCAGCGCCACCGCCAATATTCGCGGCATTTGCGACACCCCAGGAGAATGACAGCACCTCGATCTCGTCTTTGTGCTTGTCGTCGAAGGATTCTCCTTTGATGTCTCCGATCTTTGCGAAGATATCTGATGCCATCTGGATTACACCTGACCAATACGCCGCCAATTGACGACCGACAGACCATGAGGGCAGCGGAAACCTAAACAGGAATTGGTTTAGTGTCAATGTTGGCGTCGAAGAACCTGAGGTTGCACGATACAATCAGAGTTAGCACGACGGGGAACTGGCAGGCTGCTTCGTGCCGGCTGTCCGTCGTTGCGGCCTATCCCGGACCGATTACCGAATCGGCGACTACCAATCGTCGTCGTAGATCCACTCCCTTCGGATTGGCGGCCGAGCCCTCGCGTGCGGCGACTGAAGTGCTCGCTCAGGCTTGCGCAAGGTCGGAGCCGGCGACGCCGGCGGCATCTTGGGCAGGCTCTGCTCGGAAACCTTCGTGAGCATGCGTCTTATCTCTTCCTGGCTCGCCTTGAGTTCCACTACGGCTTTTGAATTGTCGCTGGCGATTTGTTGTTGGCTCGCCTTGAGTTGTTCAATGCTTCGCTCCATGTTCGCGAGATCGCGCGCCATTGTTTGCAGCAACTGTGTGTGATCGGGAACTACTGCGGTAGTTGGTGAGGCGGCATCTTGCGGTGCGACCTGAGCCACAGGCGCTGCTTGCGGGGGTGCGGCCTCCGCCGCGGCGACTTGAACGATAGATGGAGCGGGCAGTGCGGGAAACTGCGGATTTTCCGGCGGCAATGATGGAGTTGAAACAGCCTGCGGCGCCCAACGGGCGACAACGAACTTGGGCCCGCCTCCATAGGACGATTGCAAAACCAGCGTAGCGACTACGATGCACGCCGCGAGCAGCAAAAGGACCCGGCGGGTCGGCCTTCTACGCAGTATTTGCGGGTCAGATCCGGCTGAAGGTGGCGGCGCGGCATCGCGCTCCATTTTTGCAACCTGTTCGCTCAGACGCGCGAGCTGTTCATCCGCTCGTTTGATCTCTTCGTGGGCGTGCGCGAGGCGCTCATCGGCGCGCGCGACCAAGGCATCGTGAGATTCCGCTGGTTTCGAAGTGGAGGTGGAGTTCATTGGCGCCTCCCTTTTCCGTCCAATGTCATCCGGACGTGACCGTCGTCAGATCGATCAGCCGCCAATACTCCGTGCAGTCTTGTTCCAAAGAATGGCCATATGATGGAAGAATATGGGATCACCAGTACGATAGGTCCTTGAAGATCCAGCGTCGGCGAGCGGAAAGCTAGCCATCGCGGGGATCGGCGTGCTGCT
>Ga0193742_1001066_pt1 | contig 17155 bp, 14 predicted proteins | sample L2c1metaG_FD_165511 | JGI IMG/M metagenome (GOLD analysis project Ga0193742, IMG submission 165511) | Soil microbial communities from a riparian zone of the East river system, Colorado, United States - L2c1 | ecosystem: Environmental > Terrestrial > Soil > Riparian zone | place: USA: East River... | reverse complement strand
GGAGAACTTCAGGTTCAACGACACCGCTGACATTAAAGCGTACTCGACCGTCTGGCGTATCGGTGCCAAGGTTGACGTGCAGATCAGCGCACCGTTCCCGATCGAGCTACCATCGCGATGCATCCTCGCGGCGAGCGGCCGCGGAGATATCGTGTTGGACCCCTACGCTGGGTCGGGGACTACGCTCATTGCATGTGAGCAACTAGGACGCAGGGGCTACGTGGTGGAACTCAACCCCATATACTGCGATGTTATCCTGTCTCGGTGGGAGGCAGTGTCAGGTGTCAAGGCGCAATTGATGGAGGACTGATGTTCCGTATTCTGGACCTCGGGAGCCACGACGGGTTCCTGTCATGGTATCTGGCGACAGCGCTGAAGGAGCGCGGTGTGGAAGACCTGCACATTGACGGGGTCGAACTCAACAGCCAGGCTGTCATCGATGCGAACAAGCGCATGGAGGAGGATGACTTCTCCGCCAAGTTCAAGCAGGGTGCAGCGGAGAATGCTGGCAAGCTGTTCCCTCGCACACTGTACGATGCAATCGTTGCGTACGAGCTGATTGAGCACGTCCCCGACGTGACGAAGTTCCTCAACGCTGCTGAGCGCATGATCCGCAGCGACGGGCGCATCTACATCTCCACCCCTGATGGCACATTCGGCTCGGGTATGAACCCTCACCACCTGCGCGTGTACCGTGCGCTCGACCTGTTCGAGTTGATCCGCCGTCGAGGTGAGGTGGACAACCTCGTCATCGGACCTGACGGTATCTCTGTCATTGCGTACAAGCCGTTCAACCCCCGACAGGTCAAGCTGCCTCGCGAGGTCGCCATCTACTGTGGACCCGGATGGGAGCCTTGGGCGCCGACCGACATTGAGCTCAAGGGCCTTGGTGGTAGCGAGACGGCTGCCGTCAAGCTGGCTGAGGCAATGTCAAACAAGGGCTTCACCGTCACGGTGTATGGCGAGTGCGAGCCGGCTGCGTACCAGCAGATCGTGTTCAAGCACCACTCCCTGTTCGACCCAACTGAGCAGCGGGAGATCGCTATCATCAGTCGTTCTCCGCAGATGTTTGACAATCCCATCAACGCAGATGTCAAGATCCTCTGGATGCACGACACCGACTACGGTCCGCTGATGACCGAGGAGCGTGTCGAGAAGATGGACTACATCATGGTGCTGTCGGAGTGGCACGCGAAGCATGTGCGGGAGATGTACCCGTTCACCGCTGACAAGCTGCGTCGAACCCGCAACGGCATCGAGCCCTCGTACTTCAGCCGCGAAGAAGATGGGGACTTCAGCGTCAACCTACACCGTGCCCTGTACACCTCCTCACCCGACCGAGGGCTTGACTTCCTGCTGGAGATCTGGCCGCGAGTGCGTGAGGTCATCCCTGACGCAACACTTGCGTATGCCTACGCTGACGTCTACAATGCTGTGGCCGAGCGCAACCCAGCCATCCAGGCGTTTCGGAGCAAGGTCAAGGAACTGTCAGACCAGGAGGGTGTCGAGGCACTTGGCTCGTTAACGCAGCCTCAGGTCGCTATGTACATGCAGCAGTCGGGTATGTGGCTGGCTCCGAGTTGGTCCACACCGTCGAACACTCGGTTCCACGAGACGTACTGCATCGGCGCTGTCGAGGCGGCTGCTGCCGGTTGCCATATCGTTGCCTCCGAGTGGGGCGCACTGCCCGAGCGCGTGATGGAGGTTAGCCGTAGCCATGACCTCATCGCAGGTAACGGTAGTCAGAAGCCTGACGAGCATGCCTGGTTGGATGCGATCGTAGAGGCATTCTTGCGAGGCCCCAACACCACAGTGTCCGAGGAGGCGCTTGCGCTTTCGTGGTCAGGGGTGGCCGACGACTTCGTAGAGGCAGCCCACGACGCTCGTGCGGCTCGCGGATAGCCCTCGGTATGGCCTACTGCACGCAGGAGCACGTTGAGGCCCGTAATGTCTCTCGCGGTCCCTACGGCGCCTCCACCAAGCCGACCGCAAGTCAGGTGTGGGTGCATATCAGTCAAGCGGCTGGTGTCATAGATAGTCATCTGTACCGTGCCGGCTACACTGTTCCTGTTGCTACAGTTGGGCTTCCCACTACAACTGCACTGTTCCTGCAGTCGATCAACGCAGTAGGTGCTTGCTACACGATCGAGCAGTCCGCACAAACGTCCGACCGTCGCAAGGACTTCCAGGCTATGTGGGAGTCTGCACTAGAGATGATGTGTACCATCAACCTCGCCGGCATGGAGAAGAACAACGAGTCCGCACTGCCTCGCGGTGGCCCTAGCGGAGCGCCATACTTCTCGATGGACATGCAGTTGTAATGCTGGTCATCAGCTACGATGTTGACGACGATGAGGTGCAGGAGTACTTCACCTACGCTGGTTATCGCGCTCGTGATATGCGTGACCCTTTCCGTCGCACACTCAGCCTTATCCACTCAATCGCATCGGCCAACTTCTTCACCGAAGGTGGGCTGGTCGGTGGATGGGAACCGCTCACTCCACGGTACGCCAAGTGGAAGGCTCGGACCCACGGCAGTAGGCCAATGCTTGTGCTCTCACCTGGGGCGCCGCTGCGTCGTGCAGCTACCTCCCAAGGAACTGTCAACAAGACCGGACTAAGGTACCGTCCTACTGCCAGGAACCAAGATGGCTTCGACTATGCAGAGCCCATCTACCTGGGGCGAGTTGACGGTGGGGGACCGCACGATTCAGAGATGGCTGCGCGTCCGTGGTTCGATCCTGAAGACCAGGAGTTCCTTGACAACGTCGAGGCCATCTTCTACGAGTGGCTTGATGACGTGCGAAGCAGGAATCGTAGACGTACTGGCGAAGCCGTCAGGCCCGCTGCCCCCTCCCCCACCTACGTGATCTAATGGGTATTGTATTTCCACTTAACGAGCCGATCATCGCTGCCATCAAGCTGCGTCTTGAGACTGAACTTGTTACCTACATCAATGCACTGAACTCCGAGATTACTGACGGGTTCACACTCGACACATTCGTGCAGATCCTTGACTACCCGCCGCCGATCACTCACCTTGATCAGTTCCCTACCTTGGGTATCCAGGATGGTGAGACAGGGTTTGCTGACGACACGGGATGGGGTGCCACGGGTACCAGCCTCGTAACAGTCGTTGCGTTTGAACAGGACGCTGATCAACAGCGGCTAGCATGGAAGCTGCGCAGGTGGAATCGTGTCATAGCATCGTGCTTGCTTGTAGGCCGTTCACTACCTCCGGATGGGTGGGGTGTTGTGCTCAATAACATCTCGCCTGGCCCAACGTTGGGGCGTCAAGAGGACCCGCGTACCTTCATGTCGTTCAGCGCTGTCACCATCGCAGTGCGGTCCGAGCAAGACACCCCTTAGATCGCCCTGAGGGATAGCCCTGGTTGTGAGCCTCGTGGACGCAACCTACATCGGCCCCCCCGGCTACGCGCTGGACACGGGTGTTGACCTCATCCCTGGTGAGACAGTCGTTCAGATTCCCGAGTTCCAGGCAGAGGATGATGCTTGTTGGAAGCCGGTTAACACTGTTAGCCGCCCTTCGTCTAGCAAGGCCGATAACGACACTTCCGAGGGGAAGAACGCATGAGCCTTCCTGGGCGCCCAACAAACGAGCCTGCCAACTACTTCGCGTTCGGCAACCAGTCCGCGAAGGACACAGAGGCTACAACGTTCCACTTCCCCAAGCATCTCGACGGCTCCGGCTTCGAGGTGGATATCCAGTTCGACAGCATCCGCGAGGGTGGTGACGGGCAGGAGGTTGGGCTGCGGTACAAGAAGTTCATCACCGCTGACGGTCAGCTCATCGTCAACTCGCGCAGCGGCGTTGCCGCGCGTCTGTGGGCTGGCGTCCTCGGTGCTGACACTGTTGGCACCGGCGCTGCTGCGTCGATCGCTCGACACACTGCGGCCCCGGCTGCGTCCCTGCCGTACTTCACCGTTGAGCAGGCGCATGGCCCGAACCTGGAGCGCACGACCAACAACGTCTTCACGTCGCTGCGGCTGGAGGGCGAGGCCGGGATGCCGTGGAAGCTGACCGCTGCCTTCATCAACGGTGGCACCGTGTCCTTCCGCAATGTCGCCTCCGCGCTGACGCCGGCGCGTGAGACGCAGAAGCCTGCGTTCTACCCCAACGGCTGCTACATGATCGATGGGCTCGCGTCCTACGCGACTGACCTGACGAAGTGGTCTGTTGAGGTCAACCGTAACGTTGACGACAACATTCAGACGACCGGACTGCAGCGCGATGACGTTGTCCCGCTGAACTTCGACGTCAACGTCGATGCGACGGTGAAGCTCACTTCGCGAGAGCTCTACCGCTCCGTCATCTACAGCGGTGGCTCCAGCATTCCGGTGACGTTCCCGACCGGGTCGCTCGACCTGACGCAGATCGTCTCCATTGCAACGGGCTTCGGTTCGTGCATTCAGCGTGTCGTGTGCCCGCTCATCGAGTGGGTGGATGCGAAGGTCAACAAGCTCGACCCGGACGGTAAGACCGTCTACGTCGATCTGGTGGGGATGGGCATTAAGTCTGCCACTTCCGCGATCTTCGCCGTTACCGACACGACCGACGTTGCGGCACTCGTCTGACCCCTCGGGTAGCCGTGACGCAATAGGGACTCCCGCCCCCTCGCGGTCCCGCCTCGAAGCCCCCCAATCGCGCGCCTCGGTTGGGGGGCTTCGGTCTGTCCGGGGCCTGGGTATAGTCATGCGTACATTTGGGGTTTCTACAAGAGGGGTCGGTATGCCCGCAGTTGACCTTGACGCACTTATTCCGGAGCCGAAGGTTGCAACACTAGGTGGCAAGGAGTACAGACTCCCAGGCGACCTACCAATGGAGATCTACCTTCGTGTGCAGCACGCAGGCGAGAAGGAAGATGACAGCGAAACCTCAGCCATCGAGGCGATGCTCAGCGCAATGTCGGATCTGTTTGCGTGGGAGTATCCGGACGATGCGCAGGAGGAGATTCGCTCCGCAGTTGGCAAGGTCATGTTGGGACGCGGAGTGAAGTTCTGTCTGACGTTGGTGCGTGCGATCTACTCGGATCAGGAAGAGATCGCGCAGGACATGGCTGACCAAGCAGCGGAGGAGGCCGCTGTGGTCCCTCTCCGGCCGGAGGAGGATGGGATGCCGAGTACTCCCGCCTCCGCGACAACTCCGGATCCACAGGCTTCCTAGCTCTCCTCGATACGCTAGTTCGTCATTACAGATGGGCACCTGATTTTTGGAGGCGCATGGGGAGGCTGGAGTTCTACGCCTGGGTGCATCAAGCGAACAGGAACCTCAGCGAAAACCAGCCGAGTCCTCACACATGGAGGGACACGGATAAGGATTCGTGGTGGGAGCAGGCGCGGGAGAAACGTCGTAAGCGCCAAGGGCGATAGCCCCCGCTCCGGGCGATAGCCCTTGGAGGATGAACGACCTTCGCCTTGGCATCGATATCAAGGGCAACAATCGTGACTTGCTGTCCTCGATTGCAGGGTCGAAGACTGCACTGGCATCACTCCGCGGCGAGCAAAGCCGCATGGTCGCATCGTCCAAGCAGGCCGAGCGGCAGCAGCGGAACCTCACACGTGCGCTGAACGAGCAGAAGCGTTCACTGTCCGCACTCAAGCTTGAGTGGATGGGTGTCCGCAATGCGATGTTCACCCTCGGTATCCGTACCGCTGTTACCGGCTTCGCATCGATCGTTAGCATCCTCAACAGCGTCGTTGCCGGCGCCGGCGCAGCGGCTGCATCTATTACGATGTTCGGCGGTGCACTTGCGACAGTCGGCACATCGGGTGTTGCCGGCTTTGTGCAGGGTCTCCTAGTTGTCAAGCTGGCGATGAATGATGTTGCTAAGGCGTTCGTTGCCACAGGGGATGCCAAGGAGAAGGCACTCGGGAAGCTTACAAGCGAGGCGCGCTCGTTCGTTGCGGAGATCGAGAAGCTTGGTCCCACGTACCAGCGCTTTCAGAAGCTCGCGCAGATCGGACTGTTCCCCGGTGTCGTGCAGGGCATCAAGAATGCACTACCACTGCTGAAGGTCTTTGAGCGTGGTGTGTTCAATACCGCACAGACACTGGGCTACCTTGCCGAGCGGGCTGGGTCTGTGTTTGGTAAGCGCGGCGCCGACATTGGGCGCTTCATGGAGCGCAACCTGCTGACGATGCGGCGCATGGGCGACTCCGCGATCAACCTCGGGGACGCCTTCCTTCACGTACAGGCTGCGGCCGAGCCGCTGATCGGCCATATCACGCGCGGCTTCGTGACGTTCACGAAGAACCTTGCTGACGCTGCGGAGGAGGCTCGCAAGGATGGGTCGCTCGCCAGCGTGTTCAACGAGATGCGCATCTCGTGGGACAACTGGACCAGCAACATCGGCACCTTCGGCAAGGTGCTGGGGAATGTTCTCAAGGCAGCGCTGCCCTCCGCTCACCGCATGGAGGAGGCCATTGGCAACACCCTGGAGAAGTGGGAGGAGTGGACCGGCAGCGTCAAGGGCCAGAAGTTCCTGCGTGAGTTCTTCGAGGATGGTCTCGACGTACTCGGCGATGTAGCTCTCCTGCTCGGTGACGTGACTGAGCTATGGGTTGAGTTCGCCGGTAAGGGCAAGAACAACGCACGCGACTTCATTGACTTCCTCCGCGAGGACGTGCTGTCCACACTCGACACAGTGGTCAACACCCTCAACGAGGAGATCTTCCCGCTGTTCCTAGACGTCTCGGCCAAGATTCTAGAGTTCGCTCGGGAGATTGCCGACTCGATCCGTCCGTGGACTCCGATCATCGAGGCTGCAGCTAAGGCATTTGGTGCGCTGGCTACAGGTGTGCTTGCGCTGACCGATGGTGTCAGTGGCATGGCGAAGCTGCCAATGCTGATCGCCGGTATCGCAGGTATCCGCCTGATTTGGGCAAAGATCGCTGAGGCCATCGCACTGTCCACGCTGCGGTTGCGCATGTTCATGGGCGTTGCTCAGGAGATGCCTGGATTTTGGGGCGCCGCTGGCGCACGGTTTGGTAGTAGTGGTGGTCGCATCTCCGGTGGTGCTGCTGGTAATCCTGGTATGGGCTACGCAGTGCGTGGTCGAGGTGGCCCCGGTGGTGGCGGCACGTCGGCAGCGTCTAGCTCACCTGGCGCGTCTGGCCTGGTTGACCGACGTGGCGCTTACTACGACCGGCGTGATGCTTACTACGGCATCCCTCGCGAGGGTGTTGGTCGGGTCTACAACCCGACCACTGGCAACCAGCATGGGCCTGTCACGCGTCCGCTGCAGTCGCCGCGTAACCTCGGTGTTGCGAGCTTCGGTATCCCCGGTGCGTTCTCGATGCCTGGGCGGCAGCACCAGCTCTCGCCTGGCGCGGCACAGATGCTCAACCAGCCGCTGCCGAACGTGCGGCAGACCGCTGGTGACAACCTCGGCCGTCAGGTCAAGCGCTTCAACCTCGACCAACAGTTGGGGGCTGCGTTTGCTAGCCAGTCTGTCCAGCGCGGGTTGAAGAACCAGTTTGGCACTGCACTCAGCAGTGCTACACGTCCGTTCGGCCGCGAGCTGAACATGATGACTCGCACTGCTGGCAAGCAGATGGGCAACATGGCAGGTACTGCCATGGCTAGCACGCTGGGCCTTGGTGTTGCTGGCGCTCGCGGAGTCAAGGGTGCGTTTGGGAAGGGTGGCGCCGGCCGGAGCGCTGCGAAGGGTGTTGGTCTGTTCGGGCTGGGGATGGGTGCCATATCGGCCCTCGGTGATGCAAAGAACCCTGCACTCGATCGGCAGAACAAGACCGCTAACTTTGTCAACAACATCGGCTTCGGTCTGCCTGGTGCCCTCGGCATGGAGACGGGCGACGAGTCCGCATCGAAGTCCGAGAAGGCGTTGGCGAAGGTTCGCGCAGAGATGAAGCGCGTCGTCAATGCTGGCGGCGATGTTACAGAGATCTGGCAGCGGATGGCTGCTGAGGTTGGTAAGGGCGATGGCGACCTTGATCGTGGACACCTCAACGATCTTTACGATGATCTTTCAAGGCTCGACCCGAAGATCGACGCTGTGCGCAAGCTGATGGCTCGCGGTATCCGTCTGGACGTGAACGAGACGGCAACGAAGACGAACCTTGAGTCGATCGAGCGTGCGTTCACTCAGATGCAGCGTTCTGCTGGTGGGACGATGAGCTCCATCAACACCAACATGCGTCTGTCGATGAAGGCCATCGGTCGCAACACGAAGGATGGCTCAAGCCTGGCGAAGGACTCGCTGGCAAAGAACTTCCAGCTTGCTGCGAAGGCCATCCGCAAGTCGATGAAGGCTGGTGTCATTGACACCGACGATGGCCTGAAGCGCATCAACGAGTTGATGACCAAGCGCCTTGCTATCTACGGCATCACCGGCAAGGATGCTAAGCGCCATATCGCAGGGCGTGATAGCTCGAACAAGTCCTACGGCGGTGGTGGCAACGAGGGCGGCGGGCAGCGCAACGACACGAACTTCAACCCGAACGCTCGGGGCGGTCTCTACAACATTGGGGATCCACGCGCGGCCGCTCGCGACAACGTGCCGATGGTCCTCAACGGCCAGCCGGTCATGGCTGCCGAGGGTGAGTCGGTCGCTGTCCTGAACCGCCACCAGCGCAGTGGCCTCGACATGCTCGCCTCGCGCGGAGGCTACAGCGGCCTGGGTGACTACATCGCCAAGAACAACCGCGCTCACCACATGGCGCGCGGCGGCATCATCGAGGCAGCTACCGGGATGGTGGGCGACCCGCAGCTCGCCGGTGTCAACGAGGGCGCAGTCAAGGCTGCACTCGCCGTGATGCGCAAGTTCCCCGGCACCGACGTTACGTCTGGTCGCGCGGGACGCAGTCTACCCTCGCACCACGGTGCCGGCAACGCTGTGGATCTGGTCAACTCCAACATGGATGGTTCGTCGGACTGGATCAAGCGCAACATGGGTCGTGGTTTGGAGGAGGGCATCCACAACCCGAACCTTTCCATCGAGGGTGGTAAGACGGTCTCGCCTTCGTTCTGGGGTTCTGAGACGTGGGCCGGCCACATTGACCATATCCACCTTGCAGTCATCGGTGCCTTCAAGTCACTAGGGATCGACGTTGGCAGCCTCGGCGCCGGTGGTGGTGCTGCGTGGGAGAACATCAAGGCACCGGTGGCTGAGTCGGCGGGAATGCTGGGAGACATTGTCCAGTCCGTACTCGACACCGTTACCGCTGCCGCTAACGAGCGCGGCTCGGAGATTGCTGGTGCGCAGGGCGGTGGTGGTGGTGACATTCCCGCCTTCTCGGGTGCGTGGACCAAGGTCATGGGCCAGATCTCTGATACCAAGGGCTGGAACATGAACGACTGGCGCTGGCTGGTCGGCAAGGAGTCGGGCGGGCGTGTGTCTGCGCAGAACCCGACTTCCACTGCATTCGGCCTCGGTCAGTTGCTGGACATGAACTGGCCGAAGTACGGCGGTGGCCCTGGCTCGGATGGCAACGAGCAGATCAGGGCGATGGCTGCATACATCTCCGACCGCTACGGTACACCGACAGCCGCGCGTACGTTCTGGGAGTCGCACAACTTCTATGGCAAGGGTGGCATCCTCAATGCCGCCGACGGTGTGTCCCTGCCTGACCGCGATGCACCGCTGCCTGATACACCTGCAGAGACACTGCCCGGTGACAAGACTAGGCCGAAGAAGAAGAAGAAGTCCAAGAAGGATGCCAAGGACAAGGCACGCAAGGCCGATCCGTTCACTGGCTCAGGTCGCAAGCTGCCGAACCTCAGCAAGATCAAGGGCAAGGTCAAGAAGGGCATCGGCGCCAAGGAACTTCCTGGCTGGTTGAAGGACCTCAAGATTCCTCCCGGTGAGGAGGAGTTTGACCTCATCCCACATTGGGAGGTCCGGATCGAGGAGTACATCGAGGAAATCTCCGCTGCCATCCACAATAAGGAAGGGCTGTTCGGACTCACGGGTGTGCCGCGCTCCCCCGACGAGGCACTGATCACGCTGTACGACAGCGACCAGTACGCAGACTTCACGAACCACATGAAGGCGCATCCGGAGCTGATGCGTGGAGAGAAGGATCTCGAAGCCTACATCGAGAAGTACGGCGACAGCATCGACGTCTACAACCGCGACGGCATGAATGTGCAGGGTGAGTTCTTCCCCGGCGCCAACGCTGGTCTTGACCAGATCAAGCAGATCCTGCAGATGCATGTCGGCAACTCGGATCCTGCCTGGGTGCAATCGATGCTGGGCATGGACACCAGCATGCCGCACGCTTTCGGCGGCATGGTCAACAGCCCGACACACAACCTCATGGGCGAGCTACTGCGTAACCTTGGCTTCACAGGCTTTACCGTGCCCGCTGGTCTGCATGGTCCTCACGACCAGGTGAAGTCCACGATCCGTCAGCTCAAGAAGTCCTACATTCGCAACTACGATGCTTACGGTGAGGACGACAAGCAGCGCAAGAAGCTGATGCGGCGCGGCTACACCTGGCAGGAGCGTGTGGCAGACAACGATGCGCGCGTCAACGCTATCGACAACTGGCTTGGCGACCTGAAGGTTGATGGCACCAACCATCGTCTGACGAAGGAGGCCAAGAAGAACAAGGCGATGATGGAGGAGCGCCGGCGCAAGATGCAGAATGAGTCGGGCTGGCTCAAGGATCGTCAGCCCCGGCCGATCCTTGATCCTCCGAAGAAGCCCGTGCTGAAGGGTAAGTCGAAGAAGGCCAAGGCGCGCTACGAGCAGGAGATGCAGGAGTACCAGGCCGAGATGGCTGACTACAAGCAGCGTGTGCGCGAGCGCGATGCCAAGTATCGTGACCTGACCCAGGACATGCTGACGAACAAGTCTCGCATGAATTGGATCGGTGGCGGCACCGGAGCCTACAACCCCAAGGACCTCAGCGGCGTTGCCGGACAGTGGACCGAGCGTCTTAGCGGCATCGAGGAGCGCCAGGGCGTCTCCCGCTCCGCCATGCGAGACCTGCAACTGTCTGCGATCCCGGAGGAGAAGCTTGCTATCGCCACCCTCGTCAAGGAGCAGCAGGCACTCGCCTCGGGCAAGCTACCGAACGCACCTGTGAACCGCGGCATCATCGAGGCCGACTCCGGTGGCGACAACTCTGAACTGAACGCACTGTTGCAGGAGCAGCTTGACGAGATGCGCCGGCAGTCGTCCATCGACAAGGCCCAGTTCTCCACGCTGGCGGGCTCGCAGGCGATGGTCCAGGGCCGTCTTGTGGGATCCTTCGCTCGCGGCGGTCCCGTCGATGCCACGGGTATGGCGCTCGTGCATAAGGGGGAGTTCATCAACCCGGCTCCCGATGGCCCCTTCCGGACCGGCATGAACTCGGCTCCGAACGCCGCTGCCGCCCCGCAGGTATCGCTCTACGTTGACGGAGATATCGGGCCGCTGATGCGTAACGTCCGAGCCATGGTGGATGGTCGTACTGTGCAGGTCGTCAACCAGACCATCGGTGGCCGCTCGCGCGTGCTCACCGCCGCCCCAGGATCCGGTAGGTAAGCGATGCCGTCGTTCACACTGATACTCGGATCCACAGACTTGTCGCCGTACGTGCGTACAGGGCCGGAGGATGGCTTCGATCCCTATGGTGGCGGGTCCTTCCTAGAGCCCAAGTTTTCTGAGAGCACGTATGGCGAGGGCTCGCCGCTGACGTCAGTGCAGGCACTCAATCGTGAGATTGTCGTGCCGCTCTACCTCAATGCACAGTCGAAGACTGCACTGCACGCACTCGTCCAGCGCGTCAACAACGAGCTACGTCCTTTGGTGGATGGGGTGAGCATGTCCCCCGTCAGGCTTCAGTGGCAGGACGCTGGCGCTACGGCTCCGACCTACTATGAATGCGTCTTCGGACGCTTCGAGTCGTCGTTCTCGATGCGGCATTCCGAGCGCGGTTGGCTTGCCGGCACGCTGCGCCTCTATGTCAGGCCTTACGGCAACAGTGGGACTATTCGTTCGGCTGGCTCCTACTCCTTCCCCAGCCACCCGGTCGGTGTCATTACTGCGGCGAGCATGCTCGCTGCGCTTGGATCAATCTACGGTGACGTGTCCGCTGACCTCCAGATCGATATCAAGGACAATGGAATGCCTCCTATGGGGCGTGTCATTGCAGTAGCGCCTCTGCCTAATCCCAGCTACATTGCACACTTCACACCTTCGATGATGTTCTCGCTCTCGGCTCTCGTTAGGGGTCCGTCACCCGGTTTGCCCGGAGGCTACGTCAGGGATTTCTCCGTAATTGGGTATAACAAGTTCTCGCCTTTCACGATGGACGTTCCGCTCCCCGCTACTGCGATGGTTGGTGCTCACCGTGCAATGGCGCTTGTTCGGGGAGTTGGTCAATTTGCCATGCTAGGCGTTGACAACAAGCCCGTTGCGGACTACACCTTCGCTTCGTCACCATTTGAGTTCTCGCTGATCGACCTTGGCGTTGTCCATGTACCGGAGTGGTCTCCTTCTCCTAACCTTAAGCTTGCGGCCTACTATGTTGACAATGTACCGTCGGTCCGTGCGGCTCACGGCTTTCCGTTGGAGGCCTACTTCGACTGGTGGAGGCCTAACGTGCAAATGACTCAGGTCGCTGGTGTCTACATCATGCCAGACCGCGAAACCCTGATGAACGTTGACGTTGAACGTGAGGTTCACACGAACGTTGGCTATTCCAGGGGATCAATGATGGCTACTACGGCTGACGCACTCGTGGATGGCCTTGGTGCTACATTGGCGATGTTCACCTGGCCCACGGCAGCTCGTCTGAACTACCGTTATAATTTCCAGATATCAGGTGAGCTGTCGATTCCCTCACAAACTGCGGCATACACTGTGGCTGGTGTCATGGGTATGGGCAGCATGCCCAACCTCGACACCCAGGGTAGGTTCGCTCGCGCGGAGGCACAGTTTCGCCCGCACTCAAGCGCGGGGAACAACTACAGGTTCGGTGTTGGTCTTTCTCGTGCTGCTGCTGCGTCAGCATGGATTGGGTGGGCTTCGACAGTGGCAGCGAACATGCTTGGTGCTGAATATCGGCGTGGGCCTTCGCACGGGTTGTACTTGGTGGGGGGTGGTGGTGACCTTGACCTGATGCCACTGAGCCCAACTGTTGGGCCTGACTCACTCGACACCATCACCATAGGTTTTGAGGTCACGCCTCATCCCAGTGGTGGAGTGGGTGTTGCGATGGACATTGGCTTCGCGGCAGGTGGAGAGGGTGCTGGCCTCAGCGTCTTCATGCTTGCGTCAGGACTGCATCCTTGGCAGGACAGGGCTCGATTGTTTAATACCGTGGATCCCTACTTCTACCTCGAATCTTTTGGTGAGACTATTCCACGGCGTCCTGTTGCCTACATGGTCGCAACGTCTAGCCCAACGATGGGGGATGGCGATTACTACCTACCCAGCATCCTTGGTCTTCGCTACACAAGCTGGGCTAGCCGTGCGATGCTACCGGGTGACGTACAGAAGTTTGATCAGGCCAAAGACCTGAACTTGCATTGCAACCCATCGGCTTATCCAGTACGTGATCGTAAGACCGTTCAGCGTGGCGCGTTGCATGGCATCTCGGTACCTAGCGCGGGTGGCGGCATCTTCGTCATGTCGCAGGGCTTTGACTACACGAAGAACGCAAGCCTCCAAGTCAACGTACGAGTCCGCGAGAAGTTTACCTACTCGCGATGAGCCTTCCGTACTTCACGGTGATCTGCGATGGACGCAACCTGTCCTACGAGGCTGCATCGCTGAGGTTCAGCAACTCAGACCCTGGCGGGTTCGAGACATGTAGCTTCTCGCTGCCAGTGTTCGTCGATACTCCGCGAGTCGGCGGGGTAGTCAAGATCTTCGATGGTGTCTCTGTTGTGTGGGAGGGGCGAGTCGAGGAGCCTGGTGGATCTTCAAGCTACGGCTACGCTACTCACAGCGTGGCAGCAGTCGGCTTTGGCGCCGCACTCAAGGACAATCCCTACGCCATGATCTACGTGGACAGGGACCTTGGTAGCTGGCAGGGCATGCCGAGGCTTCGCCAGATAATTAGCGCCACGGTAGGGGAGAATAACCAGGGATCAGGCACCGTGATCCCCGACGTGACCAACGGCATGCCTGCGCTATCTATGAAGATGCAAGGTGCATGGACCAACAGTCAAGCAACTGCTCAGTCATGGTATGACGCCGGCCAGCTTTGCAAGGTCGCTCGCCTCTACGTTGATCAGTCGGAAGTGCGCGATGTAGTGAGCTGGCTCATGTACTACCGTGCCATCGACGGCGAAGATGTGAACGTTGGACTTGATGAGATTCCTGGTGGCACCGCTATAGGCGGTAGTATTGTGCTTGATCTTACGCCTACGACTGCACGTCGTAGGGTCTTCGCTCAGATGTATGTCGGACTCGCCTACCCAGGCGATGACTACTCCGAGGTCCACCTGCGGAACCTCACAGTGATGGGCGACCATGGGCTCCCTCGCCGTGGTAGTGCACCGTATGGTCTGTACACGAGCGACATTGTACGCCACGCACTCGCCCAGGAGCCTAGCATTGTGCCGGGCGTCATCACTGAAGCCACTAGTTACGTCGTTCCGCATGCTGTCTACAAGGACCCAGTCTTTCCCGAGCAGGTCATCGAGGACATGACGAAGCTGATGGGCTGGCACTGGGGAGTGTGGGAGTCGCGGTCGATCTTCTCGGATGCTCCGCGCCTGGACTTCCGTCCTCCGCCGACCTACGCCACGGCTGTGGTGTCGATGGCTGACATGGCCGAGGTGCAGTTCGGTAATAGGCTTACTGATATCTATAACGTAGCCCAAGTTTCCTACAGCGACGCTGGTGGGTCGCGCGGATCCGTTAGCGTTGTTAGCGACAGCAACCTCATGCCGGAGGGGATGACGCGCACGCTGAAGATCGACATGGGCACGGCTAGTGCCGGTGCCGCTCGGGTCGTGGGGGAGAACGCGCTGGCCCTGGCCGACGCCGGCAACCGAGGGGTGGGCTCCTGCACACTGCCTCGCATGGTTGCGTCCACGGGTGGTGGGAGGCGCCCTGCCCACAAGCTTCGAGCGGGCATTGACCGCCTGAAGATCACCGATCCCCCGATGATGGGTGGGCTCCCGCTTGGTGGCGAGTCACGGCGCCTTGACACGTTCCGCGTCAAGCGCGTAGAGGTCACTGTCGAGGGCGATGGTCCGTCCACCCGTGTGGAACTCGACGGTGGCGCTGACCTCCTTGAAGTCATCCAGGCGCGCTTGCAAGTGGCTACTCAGCTTGCCGGTGGATAGCCCTCAACATGGGGCATACATTTCAAGGTAAGCGCGTATCTCGCCGTTGGGCGAAGGTGCTACGCGCAGCAGACAAGACGCTCAACTTCAAGCTGAACAGTGGCAGGCGCACGCTACGTGAGCAGGGTGTGCTGTTCCGCCAGAACATGTACGGCGTCAACCGTCCGAAGCCGGGGAAGCCACTCACCGCATGGCCTAACCCCTTCGCTCCACATATTAGGGTCATCCCGCCCCATGCACTCGACGTTGACATGTGGGCCGAGGATGGTCCCGAAGACCTTATGCGGTGGCTAAACAGGCGCGGCGCTCGCGCTACGCGCCCGGTCCCCGGCGAGCTATGGCACATTGAGGTACGCGCCGGTGACCTGCAGCGTGTGCTGCGCTACGTCAAGAAGCATGGTGGCAAGTAATGGCTCGCATCACGAAGGTGTCCACCAGCGCTGTCAACATGGTCGCCCGCTTCGAAGGTGGGCAGAGCCGTGATGGCAAGTTCCGCCCCTACGCTGACCCTGTCGGTGTGTGGACGATCGGCTACGGACACACCACAGGGGTGGTCAAGCTGCTGAAGAGTCGGACTCCGGCATGGGGCGAGACGAAGGCACGACGTGTGCTGAAGCGTCAACTCAACGACGAGTACGCACCATACGTGGCACGGCTGGGGCTGCCGCTGAACCAGGACATGTTCGACGCACTGGTTAGTTTCGTCTACAACCTTGGCCCTGGCTCTATCGCCGCGGACACTGGCGTCGGTCGTGAGCTACGTGATCACCACTGGCACAAGGCTGCTGCCGAGATGCAGAAGTGGAACAAGGCCGGTGGTCGTGTGCTAGAGGGCCTGACTCTCAGGCGCAAGGCCGAGCGCGTCTTGTTCCTTCGCAACCTACAGAAGAAGGCGTAAACCATGAAGCGCCCAGCGGAAATCACTACAGGTGCCGGCGCAGTAGCACTCCTCCTCGCACTCGTGCTGGGGCTTGACACAGAGACGGTCGCCATCGTAGGCGTCGTGCTCGGATTCGTGCCCGCAGCCGTCACGCTCCTCGTGAACCACGGTGGGGTCCGAGGGGTCATCGTCAAGCTGTGGACAGGTGCCTTCCGGGCCTGATCGACCGGGCTGCCCAGTAAAATGTGACCATGCCTACAACGACCTGGCAAGGTGCAGAGAAGGAGCTCCAACTCGGCAATGCGAAGATCGAGTTGGAAAAGCTCGGGCACAACGTAGATGGCGTCTACCTTGTGTTTGACGAGCTAGAGACTGACATCGTACTAGGAGGCGAGCACCGTGCGGCGGTGTTCTACCTTGACGACAAGGGCCGTGCGAGGACAGCAGTCCTGTGTGGCGACGGCACAGTCGTAGTACGTTGCGGCTGGTAGGCATAGCGAAGCCCCCCGCCTCAACCTTCTGAGACGAGGGGCTTCTTATGGTGCATCCCCTGTCGGCCGTTGCGCAGCCCGCACCTCGTTGGATGCTGGCGTTACTACGCGGGGATGCTATGTGGTACTGCGGTTACTACAATGCACAACGGTTGCTGGATCGCTTCCCGTGTGCCCCACCCCTTAGATGACTCGGGGCGGGTGACGCGCCCGCCTATGCTCCCCTCTACAGGGGTGTCCAGAGGCGCGCTTGTTCTAACGCTTGCGCAGCCAGGCAATCACGACTGCTAACGACTGTACGGTCCCCACTCCTCCTCCCTCCTGCGCTTTCTGCGAATCAGGTATCGGGCTACGTGACAGCCGGTGACGAACCCGACTGCCCCACATGAGGCGATGACCATTACGGCCTGAAAAGTGGTCACTTACCCTCCTCAACCGCATTCTTCAGCAGCACGGCCACTGCATCGACTGCGTCGTCGTACTCGACTTCCAACTTCTTGGCCCAGTCATCTG
>Ga0193742_1001064_pt1 | contig 17177 bp, 15 predicted proteins | sample L2c1metaG_FD_165511 | JGI IMG/M metagenome (GOLD analysis project Ga0193742, IMG submission 165511) | Soil microbial communities from a riparian zone of the East river system, Colorado, United States - L2c1 | ecosystem: Environmental > Terrestrial > Soil > Riparian zone | place: USA: East River... | reverse complement strand
TCGGCAAACGCCCTGAAGGACCCCTTCATGTCACTCAACGACATGAAGGGGTCCTTCAGGGCATCACCGGCCGTCCCGCGCGAGCGGCGCTTGACAAACGCCCACGTCCCTTAACTACACGGCATTGGGACTAGTGGCGGAAGTGGTCGGCGAGCTGCAGGGTGGCGATGTCGGCCGCCGCGACCCACGCGAACTCGTCGTGCTCGTCGGGGCTCAGCACCACCTTGGCGCGCCCGTCCTCGGCGACGTCGAAGATCCGCGCGTGGATGCGCACCGGCTTGCCGGTGACGTCCATCCAGTTGTGCCGGCCGCGCTCGCTCTTCACGGTCACCCGCAGCCCGGTCTCCTCGTGTATCTCTCGCACGGCGGCGGACTCGTGCGACTCGCCGGTCTCGACCGAGCCGCCGGGCAGCTCCCACCGCCCCGCGAGGAACACCCCCTGGCGGCGCCGCACGTACAGGATCGCGCCGTCCCGATCGATCCGGCAGTACACCAGGTGCCTATCCGCGACTTCGCCCACGCGCGGCAGCCTAAGCGGTGTTCGGTCAACAGTGAGAAAAATCTTCAGTACTCCCGGAAACGATCAACGCAGCGAACCGGCGTCGGAACAGCACGTGACGAAAATGGCGCCCGCACCCCGGCCCACCTCGACGTCATCACTGAGTGCGACCACTTGACTGCGGAACAAATATGGTCTAAACCAGACATGTGGTCTAGACCACATCTCCGGATTCACCCCTGCGTCCCGGGAGATCGCATGAGCCTGAAACGAAAACTCACCCTGTTCGCGGCCGCCGCGACCATCGCGCCGCTCGGTCTTGTGGTGCTGCCCGCGGCCACGGCGAGCGCGCACGGCTACATCTCGACACCACCGAGCCGGCAGGCGCAGTGCGCCCAAGGCACGGTGTCCTGCGGTGAGATCAAGTGGGAACCGCAGAGCGTCGAGGGGCCGAAGGGCCTGCGCAGCTGCAACGGCGGCGTCGCCCGGTTCGCCGACCTGAACGACGACAGCAAGGGGTGGCGCGCGACCACCGTCGGCAACACGGTGACGTTCACCTGGACGTTCACCGCCCGGCACGCCACCACCAACTACGAGTACTACCTCGGCAACACGCGGGTCGCCGAGTTCAGCGGCAACAACCAGCAGCCGCCGCCGTCCCTGTCGCACACCGTGAACCTCGGTGGCGCGTCGGGCCGGCAGAAGCTGCTGGCCGTGTGGAACATCGCGGACACGCCGAACGCGTTCTACTCGTGCGTCGACCTGCAGATCGGCGGCTCGCCGAGCACGCCGACGACGCCACCGGTCGCGGAACCGCCGAGCACGCCGCCGACCGGCACGTGGGCGACCGGCACTGCGTACCCGACCGGGTCGCAGGTCACTTTCAACGGCCGGTCGTACCGCTGCCTGCAGCAGCACACCGCGCTGCCCGGATGGGAGCCGGCGACCACCCCGGCCCTGTGGCAGTCCCTGTAGATCGAGCCGGCCGGCCCGGCGTCCCCGGGCCGGCCGGCAACCAGGAGCGAACCAAAATGACACGCTGCCTGCTCGTCGTGATCCTTTTCCTGCTCACCGGCTGCGGGAGCGCGCTCACCGCGACGACAGAACCCGCGCGGACCGAGAGCGCGCCCGCGCCGGACAGCTCCTACAACGACACCGACGTGATGTTCCTGCAGATGGCCGTGCCGAACCACAAGCAGGGCATGGCGCTCGCGGACCTCGCCGTCGCACGGGCGACCCGGACCGACGTGCGTGACCTCGCCGCCGCCGTCAAGGCCACCCAGTCCGACGAGCTCGCGGAGATGGAGACCTGGCTGACGAAGTGGAACCAGCCGGTCGCCGCCGACCCCGACCCGAACGCGCACACCGGCCACGGCGGCATGCACGGCACCGACCCCGCGGTCGTCGCCGACCTGGAGTCGACGCCGGCCGGGCCCGACTTCGACCGCAAGTTCCTTAACCTGCTGACCGGTCACCAGCACGGCGCGGTCGAGCTGGCGCGGATGGAGCAGAAGGACGGCTTCAACCCCGACACCAAGAGTCTCGCGGACCGGATCGTCAAGTCCCGCACCGCGCAGATCCAGCAGATGCTGGCGTACCTGGAGCAGTAGCTGACCGAATATGGCCGGACCGGCAGGGCCCGCGCGGGTGATCCTTTTCCTCGTCAACATCCCGCTCGGAGAGGAAGAGCACGTGCTCGCAAAGGTTTTCCCGATCAAGCTCAAGGACGGCAACCAGGCGAAGGCGGAGGCGATCGTCGAGGCGTTCGCGCCGGAGGGCCCGGCCCGCGAGGACGGCACGCTGTCGTTCCGCGTCTACCGCGACCCCACCAAGCCGGACTACCTGCTGTTCGTCGAGCATTTCGCCGACCAGGCGGCGTACGAAGCGCACACCGGCTCGCCCGCGTACCAGAAGCTCATCGCCGGCGAGTTCGCCGACCTGATCGTCGAGTTCGTCGAGCTCGACCACGAGCTGCTCGTCAGTCACTGAGCAGAAGGTGGACCGTGGCGAGCGATCGCCACGGTCGCCACCGCTCCGGGTCGGCACCGAGGCGGCGCACGGCGGCGGCGACCGTCGGATCGGTGGCGGGGAAGGCGTCCCTGGCGCCGAGCCGCAGCGCGAGGTGCTGCCCCGCGTCGCTCTCCGGCGCCGGCTCCGCGATGCCGTCCAGCGCCTCCTCGGACGGGAACAGGTGCGTGAGCCCGTGTGGGAGCCCCGCCACCGGCATGCCGTGCCGCCGCGCGAGCACGCCCGCTTCCTCCGGTCCGGCCACGGCCCGCACCGCCGCCTCGAACGGCCCCCACGCCCCTGGCACCCGCACCCCGGGCCGCGCGGCGACCAGCGGGCCGAGCACGGGGTCGGCCGCCAGCTCGGCCCTGCCGACGACCTGGTCCACCTCGAGCCCGACCAGTCGCGCGGCCCGTGCGACCACGTGGATGATGCCCTCCCAGAAGGGAAGATGCGCCCGCAGCAGGAGATGGTCAGCGCCTCCTGGTCCGATCTCGAGCATCCCGGGCGCCCCGTCGAGTGCGATCGTCCTGCGGTAGACGTCCCCATCTACCGACTCGACGCCCGGCACCGCCCCCGCGGCGAGGAACCGCAGGGTCGCGGCCCAGTCGTAGGGCGGTGTGAACGGCAGCCGCAGGACGAGCCCGCCGTCGGCGATGATCCGGTCGTCCTTGCGCCGCCGCGCCCGCAGCTCACTCGGCGCGGCACGGAAGACGTCCCGCATGGCCCGGTTGAACTGCCGCAGACTCCCGAACCCGGCGGCGAAAGCGATGTCGGCGACGGACAGGTCGGAGTCGTCGAGCAGCCGCCGCGCGAAGTGCGCGCGACGACTGCGCGCGAACTGGTCCGGCGTGACCCCGAGGTGGTCGTGGAACATACGCCGCAGATGCCGCGCGGACACCCCGAGCCGCGCACCGAGGCCCTGCTCGGTGCCGTCGTCCAACACCCCGGCGATGATCAGCTGAACCGCCCGGCAGACGATCTCTGGCGTGTCGTCCGCGACGGTGCCGGCCACCCGGTAGGGCCGGCACCGCAGGCACGCCCGGTACCCGGCGGCCTCGGCGGCCGCCGCGAGCTCGTAGGTCCGCACGTTCTCGACGAGCGGCTTGGCGCTACACCCAGGCCGACAGTAGATGCCGGTCGTCCGGACAGCTGAATAGGTGGTCACAGGGCCACAATGCCCTCCGCCGGGGCCCTGCGCCGGCCGGATCCGGACACGGACCCGGCCGGCGCGAGGTCACTTCAGCCAGGCGTCCACCTTGTCCCGGTTGTCCTTGACCCACTTCTCCGCCGCGTCCTCCGGGGACAGGTCGTCGACCGCGATGTACTTCGCCACCAGGTTCTGGTCGTCGTTGGTCCACTCGAAGTTCGTCACCAGGTCCGCGGCGGGCCCGCCCGCGTCCATGAACTTCTTCGACGCGATCTTGTCCAGGTCGTAGGGCGGGTAGTCGCACGCCACCTTCTCGGCGTCCGCGTCGCAGCCCGCGGTGTACGCCGGCAGGTCGACCTTCACTAGCTCCACCTCGAGCAGGAACCACTGCGGCTCGTAGAAGTAGCCCAGCATCGGCTTGCGGTCCTTCTCCGCCTGCCGGAACGACTGGATCAGCGCGGCCTCGCTGCCCGCGTACACCACCTTGAAGTTCAGGTTCAGGTTCTTCACCAGCGCGGCGTCGTTCGTCACGAAGGACGGGTCGCCGTCCAGCAGCTGGCCCTGCCCGCCGGACTCCGAGGTCTTGAACAGGTCCGCGTACTTGTTCAGGTTCTTGTAGTCGGTGATGTCCGGGTACTGCTGCGCCATCCACGGCGGCACGTACCAGCCGATCGTGCCCGTGTTGCCGGTGGAACCGACCCGCACGGCCGTCTTCTGGTCGTCGATGTACTTCGTCTTCAGGTCGTCGTGGCCCCAGTTCTCCAGGACCACGTCGACCTCGCCGGTGCCGAAGCCCTGCCAGGCGACCTCCTCCTTGAGGTCCTTCTTCGTGACCTTGCACCCGAGGTCCTGCTCCGCGACGTACGCGACCACCGCCGCGTCCGCCTCGTAGCCGACCCACGGGTTGATCGCGATGTTGAAGTCGCCACAGTCGGCACCGTCGGCACCGGCGCCGCCCCCGCCGGCGCCGGAGTCCTCCCCGACCTTCGCACCGCCACACGCGGCGAGCGCGAGCGTGACCACGGCCAACAATGCCGTCCTGCCAACCAACCTAGCCATCGTGACCTCCTACTTCCGGCCCCGGCCCGTGCGGCGGGCCGCTGCCTGGGTGATGCGGTCGAGCATGATGCCGAGCAGGACGATCGCGAGTCCCGCGGCGAGCCCCTTGCCGTACAGCTGTCCCTGCGAGAAACCGGCGACGACGTCGTAGCCGAGCGCGCCGGCGCCGACCAGCCCGCCGACGACGACCATCGACAGCACGTAGATCAGCCCCTGGTTCGTCGCCAGCGTCAGGGACCGCGCCGCCATCGGCAGCTGCACCTTGCGGATCGTCTGCGCGGTGCTGGCGCCGGCCGCGACGGCCGCCTCGACGGTCGTCGCGGACACGCCGCGGATGCCGTCGGCGACGAGCTTGATCACCACCGGCGCGGCGAACACGACGGCGGCGACGATCGCGGTGAACCGGGTCGCGCCGAACAACGCGACGAACGGCACCAGGTACACGAACGCGGGCATCGTCTGGCCGGCGTCCAGCAGCGGCCGGAGCACCCGGTCCACCCGCCTGCTCCGGCCCATCCACACCCCGAGCAGCACGCCCAGCACCATCACCGCGACGGTCGCGATCAGCGTGGACGCCAGCGTGGTCATCGCGTCGCGCCACACGCCGGTGCCGATCAGCAGGCCGAGGCACACGGCCGACACGATCCCGACCCGGACGCCGCCGAGCACCACCGCGAGCGCGACCACGAGCGCGCACATCAGCCACCACGGCGACTCGGTGAGCAGCGACTCGAACGGGTTGAGCAGACCGGTCGTGACCAGGTCGCGGAAACCGTTGGTGAGCAAGGAGAAGTTGTCCTGCACCCACGTGGTCACCTGTGCGGCGAAGTCCGAGATCCGTGGTCCGATGTTCGCGTCCGACGGGAACTCCGCGGCCCACACGTAGGTGTAGGCCAGGTACACGCAGGCCGCGGTGACCACGCCGCCGCCGATCAGCAGCGGGCGCGGCAGCTTCGCGCGCCGCCCGGCCCGCGCGCCCGCCGCCGTCGTCACCCGGTCCAGCACCACCGCCATGACCACGATCGCGAGGCCCGCGTTGAACGCGGTGCCGACGTCGAGGGACTGCAGTGCCTTGATGACCGTCTTGCCGAGGCCGGGCGCGTCGATCAGCGCCGCGATCGTCACCATCGCGAGCGCGGCCATGATCGTCTGGTTGATGCCGAGCACGATGGTGCGCTTCGCCATGGGCAGCAACACCTTCGTGAGCTTCTGCCGGCCGGTGGCGCCGAGCGAGTCGGCCGCCTCGACCGTGTCCGGCGGCACCGACGCGATGGCGTGCGCGGTGATCCGGATCGCCGGCGGCATCGCGTAGATCAGGGTGGCGATCGTCGCGGACGCCGGGCCGATGAGGAAGAACAGTGTCAGCGGCGCGAGGTAGACGAACGTCGGCATGGTCTGCATGAAGTCCAGCACTGGCGTGATGATCCGGTTGACGCGTGGCTTCAGGCCGGCCCAGAGGCCGAGCGGGATGCCGATGGCGAGCGCGATGAGCACGGCGCCGATGGTCAGCGCGAGCGTGTCCATGCTCTCTTCCCACAGGCCCTGCAGGCCGAAGAACACGAACCCGGCGGCCGCGAGGACCGCGACCCGGACGTTGCCGGCGAGCCACGAGACGTAGCCCGCGATCGCGACCACGCCGAGCCAGCCGACCAGGGGCACGCCGCGGCCGGGCACGGGTTGGGAGATGAGGTACTGGATGCCGGACACGAGGTTGTCGACGACGAGCCGGATCTCGTTGAAGAAGTAGAGGAACAGCGGGTTGCTGTTGCGGCTCGCGCCGATGGAGTCGTTGAGCTCGTTGAACCAGCGGTGCAGCGGCGTGAGTCCGGCGGAGGCGAGGTCGAGCGTGTCGCGGCCGCGGAAGATCACCCAGAGTACGACCCAGCCGGCGAGGATTCCGGCGATCGTGACCAGGCGGCTCGGGCTCGGGCGCGTGCGCCGCGACGGTGGTTCGCCGGCCGGGGTGTCGGTCGCCGGCTCGACGACGGTGACGGTCACGACCCGGGCTCCTGGTTCGCTATGACCGCCAGGATCTCCTCGTCGCCGACCATGCCGAGCAGTTCGCCGTTCGCCACCACCTTCACCGGTTTCTCCGCCGCCAGCACCGCGCGGGTGGCCTCGCGCACCACGACGTCCGGTGCCAGCTCCGGGCCGTCGAGCTGGTCGTCGGGACGCTTGTCGCGCATGATCCAGCGCAGTGTCAACACGTTCGCGCGCGGCACGTCCCGCACGAAGTCCGCGACGTAGTCGTCGACCGGCGCGCCGACCAGCTCGTCGCCGGTGCCGATCTGCACCATGTCGCCGTCGCGCATGATAAGGATGCGGTCGCCGAGCTTCAGCGCCTCGGACAGGTCGTGGGTGATGAACACCATCGTCTTGCCGACCTCGCGGTGCAGCCGGATAACCTCCTGCTGCATGTCGCGGCGGATCAACGGGTCCAGCGCGGAGAACGGCTCGTCGAACAGCATCACCTCGGGGTCCACCGCCAGCGCCCGCGCGAGCCCGACCCGCTGCTGCATACCGCCGGAAAGCTGGTCCGGGTAGGAGTTCTCGTAGCCGGCGAGGCCGACCAGCTCGATCACCTCGGTGGCGCGCCGGTAGCGGTCCGCCTTGCCGGCGCCGCCGATCTCCAGTCCGAACGCGACGTTGTCGAGCACCCGCCGGTGCGGCAGCAGGCCGAAGTGCTGGAACACCATGGCGAACTTGCGCCTGCGCAGCTCGCGGAGCCGCCGCTCGTCCGCCGTGCGGATGCTCTCGCCCTCGAACACCACGTCGCCGGCGGTCGGCTCGATCAGCCGCGTCAGGCAGCGCACGAGCGTGGACTTGCCGGAACCGGACAGTCCCATCACGACGAACACCTCGCCGGGCGCGACGTCGAACGAGACGTCGCGGACCGCCGCCGTGCAGCCGGTTGTGCTGAGCAGCTCACGGCGCGACAGCGCGGTCAGCACGGTGGAGCCGACCACCCGCTCGGCCTTCGGGCCGAACACCTTCCACAGCTCTCGGACGGAGATCACCGGGTCTGCGTGCACGGCCGGCCCCTTTTCTATGCGTGGAACCAGTTCTGCGGCTTCGGGTCGATGTTGTGCCAGATGTGCTTCTTCTCGCGGTACTCGTCGAGCCCGGACGGGCCGAGCTCGCGGCCGACACCGGACCTGCCGAACCCGCCCCACTCCGCCTGCGGCACGTACGGGTGGTAGTCGTTGATCCACACGGTGCCGTGCCGCAGCGCCCGCGCGACCCGCTGCGCCCGGCCGGCGTCCTGTGTCCACACCGCGCCGGCCAGGCCGTAGACCGTGTCGTTCGCGATGCGCACGGCGTCGTCCTCGTCGGTGAACCGCTCGACGGTCAGCACCGGGCCGAACGACTCCTCGTGCACCACCGACATCCGCTGGTCGCACTCGTCGAGAACCGTTGGCAGGTAGTAGAAACCGGCCGCCAGCGCGGGATCGTCCGGCGGGCCGCCGCCGCAGCGCAGCACCGCGCCCGCCGCCACCCCGGCGTCCACATAGGACGCGACCTTGTCGCGGTGCGCGGCCGAGATCAGCGGACCGGTCTCACTGTCCACATCGAACGGTCCGCCGAGCCGGATCTCCCGCGCCCGCCGCACGATCTCGTCGACCACCTCGTCGTGCGCGGAGTCCTGCACCACCAGGCGCGCGCCGGCGGAGCAGACCTGGCCGGAGTGCAGGAACACCGCGGTGAGCGCGAAGTCGACGGCGGTCGGCAGGTCGGCGTCGGCGAACACCACGTTGGGGTTCTTGCCACCCAACTCCAGCGCGACCTTCTTCACGGTCGCCGCGGCGGCGGCCATGACCTGCTGGCCGGTGGCGACACCGCCGGTGAACGACACCAGGTCCACGGCGTCGTGGGCGGCGAGCGGCGCGCCGGCCGACGGACCGGCGCCGAGCACCAGGTTCGCGACACCGGCCGGCAGCCCGGCCTCCTCGATCACCCGCATGAGCAGGATCGCGGTGGACGGGGTCAGCTCGCTCGGCTTGAGCACGAACGTGTTGCCGGCCACGAGCGCGGGCGCGACCTTCCAGGACGTCTGGAGCAGCGGGTAGTTCCACGGCGTGATGAGCCCGCACACGCCGACCGGCTCGTGCACGACGCGGCTCAGCGCGTCGGCCCGGCCGGTGTCCACCACGCGGCCGGCGTCGGTGCCCGCGATGCCGCCGTAGTACCGGAAGCAGGACACGACGTCGGCGAGGTCGTACTCGCTCTCCACCAGCCGTTTGCCCGTGTCGAGCGACTCGGCGCGCGCGAAGTCCTTGGCGTCGCGCTCGAGCAGGTCGGCCACCCGCAGCAGCAGCGCGCCGCGCTCGCGCTCCGGCGTCGCGGGCCAGTCGCCGGCGTCAAACGCTTGGCGCGCGGCGAGAATCGCCGCGACCGTGTCGGCCGCGCCCGCCTCGGACACCGTCGCGACGTGGCTGCCGTCCGCGGGGCAGCGGATCTCCCGACGACCACCGTCGACCGGCTCCCGCCACTCGCCCCCGATGTACAGCTCCGCCATACGCGATCCTCACCGTGGTCGGCGACCGTTGCGTATCGTGCACGCCAGTTCTTATGGAGAGAAACCCTTGTCCACGGCGCTAACAAAATCAAGAGGCAGGGTCACCTCCGTGCCGATAGAACTCGACGGTCGCGGGCGGTAGCGGTGTGTTACCGAGGATGAGGTCGGCGGCCTTCTCGGCGACCATCATCACCGGCGCGTAGATGTTTCCGTTGGTGACATAGGGAAGCACCGACGCGTCCACCACCCGCAGCCCGCGCAGGCCGTGCACGCTCATCGACGCGGGGTCGACCACGGACCGGTCGCCGACGCCCATCGCGCAGGTGCAGGACGGGTGCAACGCGGTCTCCGCCTCGCGACCCACCCAGTCGAGGATCTGCTCGTCGGTCGCCACGTCCGGCCCCGGCGAGAGCTCGCCGCCGTTGAACGGCGCCATCGCGGGCTGGTTCAGCAGGTCGCGGGTGATCCGCACCGCCTCGACCCACTCGCGCCGGTCCTGCTCGGTGGTCAGGTAGTTGAAGCGCAGCGCGGGAGGTCTCCTCGGCTCGGTACTGGTGATCTTCACCGAGCCGCGCGCGTCCGAGTACATGGGACCGACGTGCACCTGGTAGCCGTGCCCCCCACCCACCTCCCCTGCCCCCTTCGCTGGCGCGGAACCGTCGTACCGCACGGCGATCGGCAGGAAGTGGAACATCAGGTTCGGGTACTCGACGTCGGCGTTGCTCCGCGCGAACCCGCCGCCCTCGAAGTGGTTCGTCGCACCGGGACCGCTGCGCAGGAACAGCCACTTCGCGCCGATCCACGGGCGGTGCCGCCATTTCAGGTACGGCTGCATCGACACCGGCTGCGTGCACGCGTACTGGACGTACACCTCGAGGTGGTCCTGCAGGTTCTCCCCCACCCCGGGCCGGTCGGCGACCACGTCCACGCCGAGCGCCCGCAGTTCCTCGGCGTTGCCGACACCGGAGAGCTGCAGCAGCTGCGGCGAGTTGATCGCGCCGCCGCACAGCACGACCTCGCCGGCGTCGACCGTGTGTACGCGGCCGCGCACCAGGTAGTCCACACCGGTCGCGCGGTCACCGTCGAACCGGACCCGGGTGACGAGCGCCCGCGTGACCACGTCGAGGTTCGGTCTGCGCCGGACCGGACGCAGGTACGCGGTGGACGCTGACCAGCGCCGTCCATTGTGGACATTGCGGTCGAACGGGGCGAAGCCCTCCTGGCGAAAGCCGTTGACGTCGTCGGTCAGCGGGTAGCCGGCCTCCTGGACGGCCGCGAAGAACGCCGTGAACAACGGGTTGGTGGCCGGCCCGCGTTCGAGGACCAGCGGGCCGTCGTGGCCGCGGAACTCGTCGTCGGCCGCGGCCGCGGTGCAGTTCTCCATGCGGGAGAAGTAGGGCAGACAGTGCGCGTAGTCCCAGGTGGACATACCGGGGTCGGCGGCCCAGCGCTCGTAGTCCAGCGGGTTGCCGCGCTGGAAGATCATCCCGTTGATGCTGCTGGAGCCGCCGAGCACCTTGCCGCGCGCGTGGTAGATGCGGCGGCCGTGCATCGCCGGTTCCGGTTCGGAGGTGTAGCGCCAGTCGTAGAACCGGCTGCCGATGGGCATCGTGAGCGCGGCCGGCATGCGGATGAAGACGTCCCACGGGTAGTCCGGCCGGCCGGCCTCCAGGACCAGGACACGGTTGGCCGGGTCCGCGGACAACCGGTTCGCCAGCACGGAACCGGCCGAGCCGCCCCCGACGACAACGAAGTCGTACCGGGTGGAGGTCACGCGGGCATGCTACGGGTCCGCGTGTCAGTCGGTGAAGTTCCGCGCCGCCAGGGCCTGGAACGCCGCCAGCGCCTCCGCCGCCTGCGGGCCCGTCGCCGACACCCGCACCTCGTCACCGCCACGCGCGCCGAGCCCGATGAGCGCCAGCACACTGCGGCCGTCGGCCTTCGCGGCACCGAGCCGGACCGTCACGCGCGCGTCCAGCCCGGACATCGCGCGCGCCACCAGCGCGGCCGGGCGCGCGTGCAGGCCGATCTCGTTGGTCAGCATGACCGCCACCTCCTCCGGCACGTCGGCGACCAGGCTCATCGAGCCGACTACGTCGACATCGCCGACGATCCCGGCCGGCTCGGCGTCGGACCCGGCGGTCAGGCCGGCCGCCTCGCTGGCCGCCGCGGCCACGGCCGCCAGCGACGCCCCGCCCTGCGCGGCCACCGCCGCCGCGACCGTGCCCTCCACCAGCGGCGCGTCCACGACGACGGCCGAGTCCGGGTCGTCGAGCGTCTCGGCCACCATGTCGGCCACCATGCGCGCGCTGCCGAGGTCGTAGAGCAGCACCACCCCGACCCCGTCGGAGGCCCGCTCGACCGCTGCGGACACCGCGTCGAAGTCGGTGCCGATCTCGCCGTCGGCCGTGCCGCCCGCCGCGACGGTCACCACGTCCGGCGCCATCTGCGCCGCCACCTCGACCACACCGGCCGCCAGCCCCGCGCTGTGCGACACCACCACCAGCCCCACGCGGCTCATGACTCCCCCTCGCAGGCTCCGGGAAGCCGCTCGCGGTCGCCCTGTGACATTGATTCGCTCGCAAGCTCGCTCATGACTCCCCCGCTGCCGCCGCGAACGCCCGCAGCACCAACGTCGTCGACCGCGCGCCAGGATCGAGGTGTCCGGCGCTGCGTTCGCCGAGGTAGGACGCCCGGCCCTTGCGCGCGACCAGCGGCACGGTCGAGTCGGCGCCCGCCTGCGCCGCGTCCGCCGCCGCCGCGAGCACCTCGGCGACCGTGTCACCGGCCGCCGCCGCGACCGCGGGGGTCAACGCGTCGACCATGGTCTTGTCGCCGACCTCGGCCTTGCCGCGCGCGACCACGCCGCCGAGCGCGGCCCGCAGCGCCTCGGTCACCTCGGCCGGCCCGAGCTCCGCCGCGTCGTTCACCGCCGTCGACGCGCGCAGGAACGCCGTGCCGTACAGCGGCCCGGCCGCCCCGCCGACCTTCGAGATCAACGTGGTCGCCACGAGCTTCAGCACCGCCGCCGGTGTGTCCGGGACGGACTGGTCCAGCGCGGACACCACCGCCCGGAAGCCCCGGTCCAGGTTCTCGCCGTGGTCGCCGTCGCCGATCACGCGGTCGAGCTGGATCAGCTCGACGCGGTGCTCGGCGACCGAAGCGGCCACGGCCCGTATCGCCTCTGCGACATCGTCTGCGCCGCAGCCCACGTCAGGTCCCCCACCGCAGCGCCGCGGTGCGCACCGGCGCGTCCCACAGCTCGCGCAGCTCGTCGTCCAGTCTCAACAGCGTCAGGCTCATGCCCTGCATCTCCAGACTCGTCACGTACGGCCCCACCAGCCGCCGCTCCACCACGATGCCGCGATCGGCGAGCAGCCGCTCGGCGATGCCGTGCGCGAGGTAGAGCTCCAGCAGCGGCGTCGCGCCCATCGAGTTCGTGAACAGCAGCACCCGGTCCCCGGACGCGAACGGCAGGTCCTCGAGGATCGGCTCGAGCAGGCGCGCCACGATCCCGTCGGCGTTCTCCACCGGCATCCTGGCCCGGCCCGGCTCGCCGTGGATGCCGATGCCGACCTCCATCTCGTCGTCGGCGAGGTCGAAGCTCGGCACGCCGACGTGCGGCACGGTCGGCGCGGCGAGCGCCATGCCCATCGACCGCACGTTCGCCACGACCCGCTCGGCGAGCGCGTGGACGGCGGCCAGGTCGTCGCCCCGCTCCGCGGCCGCGCCGACAATCTTCTCGAGCAGCACGGTGCCGCCCACCCCGCGCCGGCCGGCGGTGTAGGTCGAGTCCTTCACGGCCACGTCGTCGTCGATCACGATGGTGCGGACCTCGATGTCGTCGGCCTCGGCCAGCTCGGCGGCAGTCTCGAAGTTGAGCACGTCGCCGGTGTAGTTCTTGACGATCAGCAGCACCCCGGCGCCGCCGTCGGTCCGCTCGACGGCGGTCTGCATCTGGTCGGGCGTCGGCGAGGTGAACACCGCGCCGGGGCAGGCCGCGTCGAGCATGCCGGGCCCGACCAGCCCGCCGTGCATCGGCTCATGTCCCGCGCCGCCGCCGGAGATGATCGCGACCTTCCCCTGGACCGGCGCGCCGGCCCGCAGCACGACGGCCGGGTCGTCGACGACGGTGAGCAGGTCCGCGTGCGCGAGGGCCAACCCCCGCAAGGACTCGGCGACCACTGTGGACGGGTCGTTGATGATCTTCTTCATCGATCGTGCTCCTCCGGACCGGGCGACGTTGCCCGTCAAACCTGCTCTGACCTGCCGATTCTTCCTCGTTGAGTCCTGTTGCGTCCGGACGTGACTGGACGTTTGACGGCCTGTAGACGGCCTGGCTTTGATCGTAGTGCGGCTCCGGCCCTCGGTGGTGTGGTCGATTTCCTCGACCTCACTCCGGGGCCGTCGTGCGTCTGCGGAGGGCGCCGGAGGCCAGTCGGTGCCCATGCCTCGGTCAGCTCGTGACGGGCCAGAGGACGAGCTGCAAGGCGCTGATGGGGTGTCGCATGGCCGGCGCTCCTGAGGTCGGGTGCTGTGCGGGTCCGTTCCTTCGCAGGCCGTCGTTAGCGCCGGGTCGTCGGTATCAAGAGTGGCGAAGCCATCGCGCAGCGACGCGGAACGCGCTCTTGATGCCGGCAGGCCGGTGTTAAAGGATCACGAGCCGTCCGAGGGGACGACCGTGGTGAGGCGCTGGTGCCAGTTCGGGGAGCACGGCGGAGGCGCTGAGCAATGCCGGGGGCGCTGAGCAATGCCGGGGGCGGGTGGCGGCCGTGAGCGGAGCGGCAGGCCGTCCGCCCGTCGCGGCGCGCTTGCGCGCCGCTCTTGATCCCATAGAGCCAAGTTCTGCAGCACCAGCGAGACCCGCCCACAGCGAGACCCGCCACGAAAGGCCACGCGTTCGCATGGTGCACGGAGCTACCGTGTTGTGGAGCTCGACCTCGGAACGTGGAAAGAGGCATCCGTTGACCGATTTGAACGATCCGATCGACGAAGAGACGGCGTCAGCATCGGTAGATGGCTCGGACGATGTGCCGGCGTACAGCTACCACCCGGAGGATGCGGAACGCTTCTGCCGAGCGATAGACGACTGCTACTCGAACGTAAAATATACAAGTGATATCGGCCAAAATTTCAGTAATTTGTTTGTGCGCGATAGTAATCTATACAGCAACACTGACCGGGCGGTACTTCGCAAGATCGCTTACTGTCATCTGCGCGTTAATCGAACTGAGGCGAACGTAAGTGTCGTGATCTACCCGCTCGACTCTTACAGGTCCCTTGGAGAGCGCGAAACGTGGTTTCCTCACGACATGCGCCTATTACTGGAAGATCTTTCAGCACGAGTCGAGCGTCCTTTCGCGTTAGCGCTTATCTGGGATCTACAATTCGAGCTTCGCCATGGGAAGGTGCGCAATGCGGCCGAGAAAGCGGCGACATACTACCTAAAAGCAAGCGGAGAAGAAGCGCTCTTTGAGCTGAATGAGGTTGTATTTATACTACGGGCGTGGGAATTGGCGCGCCGCGTGGGTCTCACTCACGTCGAGGAAGCCGCAATTGAGATAATTCACTCGAAGGCCTTCGCTGAATCGCCGGGTCACGTGCGAGTCGGCGTAATATTGCCTCTATGCGTCGCATTGTGCACTGCTCCGAAAATCGGTCGCGGAAAAGTTCCGGGAAAGTACCGGGATGAGACCTTGGATCTGCTTGACGACTTGCTCAAGCGAGCAGGCGATCCCCACCCAGGCGAGCAGATTTGCAGTGTCATCCGGTCCGTTGCAAGTGATGACGGCAACCGCACCAAAGAGGCAAACCGTAAGCTCACAGCCTTGTACATGACAAAAGCGATGCAAGCCGACTCAGCCCAAGTCAGCCTATATAACTATACGAAGGCCGCTGAGACTGCCAGACGATTCGAATTACCCGATCTTGAGCGTCGGGCAGTGATTGCAATGCAGCGTACAAGGACGGAGGATCTCGAGTGGATGACCTTCGGGAAATCCGTTGAGATGCCAGACTATGTCGTCGACAGCCTCCTAGAAGACTACCGGTACTCGGAAGACTGGCGACAAGCCTTGGCTTATTGGTTCAATGAATCCGCACCTTCAGGCATTTATGAGAAAAATGTTAAGCTAGCGGAGGAACTAAGAGAACAATTTGTTTTCAGATCAATTCTTCCAACACTTCGTTTCGGCGCGCACGGGCTTCCGGAAAAGACGACATCTTCACCCGATGATGAACTAGAACATGATATAGTCCGTCACGAGGTCTTCACGTCTCGGTTCCAAGGCGACATTCTTGCCATGGCGCTCGATGCCATCAGTGCGCGCCATACCCTTCCAGCACTGGATGATCTACACAACTTCCTTGTCGATGTGTACGGCGCCGATGTGAACATGACTTGGCTGCTAGCAAAATCGATCATATTCTTCTGGAATGATGATCCGTTGTCGGCAGCATATATCGCCATACCTCTTGTCGAGGCGGCGGCACGATCGCTTCTTGTCGAGTTAGATGAACCAGCATATAAGGCCGAACTCGGAGCCTCGCAGGGTCAATTTGTTGCACTTGGTTCACTGTTACCTGCTCTCCTTAAATGTGGCTTAGATGTCGATTGGTATCGGTACTTGAAGGCCTTGCTCCTGAGCGGTGGAGTCAATCTGCGAAACTTGATTGCACACGGCTTGTCTCGCGTGTTACCAAGACTGACGCGGCCCTGGCTATCCGCGCTGCTTCAGTTGTCGTATTACTTACAGCTCCAAAAGAATCCGACCGAAATTCAAATATTGTGAGATCCTCATTAGGTAACCCGGTGTCGAAACATAAGAGACGACTCGTTACGCGGTTGAAGATCGCTCTCTATAGCTTCATTGAAGCTTTTCGAAATTGAGCTGATAAGGCGAAGATTTCAAGGTTCGTCAGGTCCTCGCTGGCAACGGGTCGATAGTTGCAGTGTCGACCTGGCCACAATTCTCCTACGACATGGACAGCTCGCCGGACATTGCAAACGCCGGCTTCCCTCCGTGGGATGTACGGGCTGCAACAATGATCGCACTGGGCCATGTGTCGCTAGCACGTCAGAAGAGCGACATCGACATGCCGTAAGCTTGGCTGATGGAACCAACAGAAGCGTTGAGATCGATTGAATCCGCGCTTCGAATTGTAATACGTGATGCGTTGGGCGAGAAGTGGAAGACCAGTCCCGGAGCGCCAGACATCGAGAAACTCGAAGCGCGACGCAAAGAAGAAATTAGCCGACGGGACGGCGTGATCGTTTCCGACGATCTTCTAAACTTCACAGAGACCTACCACTTGACGAACATCATCGAGAAGAATTGGCAATCATTTAATCCAGTGTTCGATGACATGAAACGAACGCTCGCATACTTTGGCATTCTCAAAGACGTACGCAACAGTGTGGCACATAGTCGCGATCTCGTACCCTTTGAACGGGACCTACTATCAGGCATAGTCGGCCACCTTCGCAACCAGGTGTCGCTATTCAGAAGCAGTGACGACACGCCGACAAGATACTATCCACTAATTGAGTCACTAAAGGATAGTTTTGGCGAAGCCGGGAGGAATGTGGGCGCAATCACTTTCGGAACGCCTCTTCGGATCGACGTAGATCAGATCATTGCATTTACCGGTTCGGCGTTCAGTGCGAGCAGCAAACCTGTTTCATGGTGGCTCCAGAGCATGCCAGAGCACTCCGTTTACCAGGAACCTGTCAAGGTCGCAGAAGGAGACGATGTTACTATCCAATACGCGGTCACAGAATCTGATGTAAGCGAACGCCTTAACGTTGTGATTTACATTCGTATCTATTCAGGTCGCGGTGACCCGATCGAGGTGGCTGTTGGCTGCCTGAGATGATCTTGATGTGTCGGGTTCTGAGGGTGTGTCGCTGGAGCGATTGCTTGCGCGCCTGGAGGAACTGGAGTCTC
>Ga0193742_1001063_pt1 | contig 17177 bp, 16 predicted proteins | sample L2c1metaG_FD_165511 | JGI IMG/M metagenome (GOLD analysis project Ga0193742, IMG submission 165511) | Soil microbial communities from a riparian zone of the East river system, Colorado, United States - L2c1 | ecosystem: Environmental > Terrestrial > Soil > Riparian zone | place: USA: East River... | reverse complement strand
TCCACCCCCGTAGGCGAGCGACCGGAGGGACGGTAGGCCCTGGCCGTCAGCCTGGACGACGTCGAGGATCCGGTTGAGCATCGTGGGGACGACCATGCCGTGCGTCACCGACGAACGCTCCACGACGTCGACCCACGCCTGCGGATCGAACCGCTCGAGCTGCACGACGCGACGCCCGAGGTAGGTGTTCGACAGGACCGCGGAGACCGCGGCGACGTGGTACGGCGGGACCGACACGACTGCCGCTTCGTCCTCGCCTGCCGTTCCGAACTCGAGGGATGCGACGATGTACGCCGCCAGGTTGCGGTGCCGGAGCACGGCCGCCTTCGGCTCGCCCGTGGTCCCGCTGGTGAACAACAACACCGCGACGGCGTCGGGATCGCAAGCCCATCCATCGGACTCCGGGACGGACTCGTCCTCGATCGAGGCGAGGAAGTCGAACCGCGAGATGACGTCGATCTCACGCACGCCGGCGAGTCGCTCGGCGACGCCGTCGCCGGCGATCACCACTGCTGGCGCGGTGCGCTGGACGATCGCCACCAGGCGCTCGTCGGCGAGGCGATAGTTCACGGGCACGAAGGGCTTGGCGGCGATGCCAGCGCCGAAGAGCGCCACAGGGACCGCTGGCGAGTTCTCGTCGATCAAGACGATGTTGTCGACGGTCCGTCGTGCCAGCAGCGAGCCGGCACGCCGCGCCCGGACCCCGAGCTCGGCGAAGGTCCAACCCTCGCCCCGTGCGCCGAGCGCGGTCCGTTCGCCGAGCGAGTCGGCGGCCATCTCGAGGATCATGCCGGTGTGCATCGGTCCCTGCCTGCGTCAGTCGGAGGAGGGGAGCGGCTTGGCTCCCTTGATCAACAAGGCGGCACCGCCAACCGACAGGGAACCGGCGCCGGCCTTGCTGCAGAGCGCTTCGAGCGAGTCGTCGACGCTGACGTAGCGCTTGCCGACCAGGGTGCCCTCGTCGAACGGCGGGGTCGGCTCGCCGCTCGGAGCGCCTTCGTCAGGGAGCGGCAACATCGACAGGCCGCCGCAGCGCAGGTCCACGTCGCCCTCGGGCGCTTTGACCACGACGATCTCGGTCGAGCATGCGGCTGACCGCAGACGGGTGCCGGGCTTCAGTTCCATCGCTGGCCACCTCCTTCGCTCGCACACGCGAGCTGAGCGGGCTGCCTCAATGGTCTTGATACAGCCGGTACGATTGCTTCGTTCTCTACGGATCCTCTAACGGTCAGGTGCGACGCAATGTCACAACCTCCTCGCGTTACGGTCGGACGGCTGATCGTCGAGTTGCACAGGCTCACCCGCCAGGAGCTCGATGCTGCGACCCGTCCCCACGGCATCACCCCCACGCAATTGGGCATGCTCAGGCGGCTAGCGGAGCAACCGGGCCTTTCCGGTGCGGATATGGCCCGGCGCTTTGGCACGTCCCCGCAGGCTTCGTCGGCCGCCCTGGCCACGCTCGAGAGCAAGGGGCTCATCGAGCGGTTGCAGGAGCCCAACGGACGCAAGCTGGTCCGGTCCTCCCTGACGGAGACAGGCAAGGAGGTGCTCGCGGTTGCGTTGGACGATCTGTGGGAGGTCGAGCGACGGCTCCTCGCCCCGTTCACGGATGAGCAGCTCGAGACGTTCATCGAGCTGATCACGTTGTACCTGTCGCATTCGGCTGCAACGTGACGGGCTCGGCAGGGCACGGCCCGATCGGGTCGGCGACCCGTACGTCGGCTGCTCGCCGGCCCGGCCTGAGATCGGCGTACCAGGCCAATGGCAATGCGATCGCGGCACCGGCCAGCAGGACCGCCATCGAGCCGACCGCATCGGCTATCGGGCCGAGCATGAGGCTCGACGCACCGACCGTCCCTGCGAACGCCATCGTCCAGAGGGTGCTGAGACGACCGCGCTCGTGGTCCTCGAGCTCGACCTGGAACGAACTGGTGAGGGCGGTCGTCGCGGCGAGGTAGCTGGCGCCGACGCCGATCACGAGGATCGATCCGCCGATCGGCCCTCTGACGAGCGCGAAAGCTGCAAGCAGGAAAGCGAACGCAACAAGGCCCCTACGGACGACGGCGGCCTGGGAGACTCGGCTGAAGATGGTCCCGTTCGAGAGCGCGCCGAGCACGGCACCGAGTCCGAAGCAGGCGTAGAAGACGCCATAGGCGGGGGAGGTCGCTTCGAGGCCGAGGTTCTCCTCTGCGATCACCGGTAGCTGGTTGACGAAGTAGAGGCACGCGAACGAGAAGACCGTGATGGTGACGAGCGCCCTGCCCACGACCCGGTTGTGTCGACCGGTCGCGAAGCCGGCCAGCAGCGCCTCCTTCAAGGGCTCCGATCGCGCCCGTTCCACGCTCGCGATCGGCACCCGCACGAGCGTGACGATGACGAAGATCATCGCCAGCCCGGCGATCACGAAGATGTGCCACGGCTCGAGCGCCACCAGGCAGGCGCCCGCCGCCACCGGCCCGATCACCCGTGTCGCGTTCTGCTGCGCGCTCATCAACGAGATGGCGCCGGCGAGGTGCCTGCGCTCGACCATTCCTGGGAGAAGGGCCATGTACGCGGGCATGTAGAGGGCGTTGCAGACTCCGAAGCCGGCCGTGACCACCAGCAGGAGGCCGGGCGTCACGTTCTCCCCGACCACGACGCGCGCAAGCGCGAACGACAGCAGCATCTGCGTGACGGCCAGACCGACGAGCAGCTTCCGCCGGTCCAGACGATCGACGAGCAAGCCCCCCGGGAGCCCGAGCACCAGCACCGGCGCGAGATAGACGAACGTGATCTGCCCGACGAACCCTGCCGACTCCGTCAACTCGTAGGCGAAGGCCATCAGGACGACGTGACGCATCCACGTGCCGACGTTGGCGACGAACGAACCGACGAACACCGTGCGGAAGGCCCGGTAGCCGAAGGCTGCTCGCGCAGAGCTCTCGGGGCGCTCGCGCCCGGGGCGGCGCCCTTGGGCTCTCACCGCTGCAGTTCCGGCAACCGCAGCTCGACCAGCGACTGGATCTCCGCGATCTTGCCCGGCGCGTGCAGGTGGCACCACGCCGAGGATCCATCGGGGGCGAGGATCGGATCGGGGGTTGCGTCGCGACACACCTTCATCGCCAACGGGCACCTCGTGTGGAACCGGCAACCGGCGACCTTCGCCCGCGGCGACGGCAGCTCCCCCTGCAGGACGATGCGTGGCCGACGATCGCGCTCGCGTAGTTCGTCGCCCGGCACTGCCGAGAGGAGGGCAAGTGTGTACGGATGCTTCGGTTTCGCCACGACGACATCCGCTGGACCTTCCTCGACGATCCGCCCGAGGTACATCACGGCGATCCGGGTGCTGATGTGGTCCACCACGGCGAGGTCGTGGGCGATGAAGAGATAGGCGACGCCGAGCTCCGCCTGGAGCTTGGCGAGGAGGTTGATGACGTCGGCCTGGGTCGACACGTCGAGCGAGCTGACCGGCTCGTCGAGCACGACGAGCTCCGGGTCGAGGGCCAGGGCGCGGGCGATGGCGATGCGCTGGAGCTGGCCGCCGGAGAACTCCCGCGGGTACCGCTGCGCGAAGGCGGGACGCAGGCCGACGAGCTCGAGGAGCTCGGCGACACGATCCGGGCGGCTGGTGCGATCACCGAAGTGGTGGGTGCGCAGCGGCTCGGCGATCGAGTCGCCCACCGGCGTGAAGGGATCGAGTGACGAGTACGGATCCTGGAAGACGAACTGCACCCGCCGACGCACGGCCTGGCGCTCCCTGACCTCGAGGTTTGCGAGGTCGATGCCGTCGACGAGGACCTGTCCTGCTGTCGGTTCGATCAGCCCGAGCGCGATGCGACCCAGCGTCGTCTTGCCCGAGCCCGACTCGCCGACGAGGCCGAGGGTCTCACCCCGGTTGAGGACCAGGTCGACCGAATCGACCGCTCGGGTCGAACTCGTCCTCCGACGAAGGAACGCGCTGCGGAGGGGGAACTCCTTGCTGACCCCTCGCAGCTCGAGCAGTGCCGTCATGACTGCCCCATCGCCTCGGCGACGGGCGCCGCTCGATTGCTCGTTCCGTTCAGCTCCGCCGCCGTCGAAACGGGAACGGAGTGGCGCACGCACCGCACGATTCGTCCGACCGCGACCTCCGACGTGGGGATCGACGCGGCCGCGCACGCATCCTCGCGGTGGTCGCAGCGGGCGAAGAAGCGGCAGCCTTCCGGCATGGCATCGGGTGAAGGGACGACACCCGAGATGGACGGCAGCCGATCCAGACGTGCGCCGAGCCGGGGCCGCGAGCGGAGGAGCGCCCGTGTGTAGGGATGGAGTGGACCGTCGAAGAGTTGCTCGACCGTGCTCTGCTCGACGATCTGGCCGGCGTACATCACCGCGACCCTGTCGCAAAGCTCCTGCACGACACCGAGGTCGTGCGTCACGAAGACGACCGACATCCCACGCTCCCTGCTCAGATCTCGGATGAGCTCGAGGATCTGGGCCTGCACCGTGACGTCGAGCGCGGTGGTCGGCTCGTCCGCGATGAGTAGCTTCGGATCGTTGGCGAGTGCCATCGCGATGAGGGCCCGCTGGCGCATGCCACCGGAGAGCGTGTGTGGGTACTCCTCGAGGCGGCGTTCGGGATCGGAGATACCGACGCGGTCGAGTAGTTCGATGGCCCGTTCACGAGCGGCGGACCGGGACACCTTTCGGTGGACGCGTTGGGCCTCGATGAGTTGGTCGCCGATGGTGAACGCGGGGTTGAGGCTGGCCATCGGGTCCTGGAAGATCATCGCGATCTCCGAACCACGGACGCTCCGCATCCCCTTCGGCGACAGCGTCAGGAGGTCGCGTCCCTCGAAGCAGATCTCCCCGGCGAGGATCCGCGCCGGCGGCGAGGGCAGCAGCCGCAGGATCGACTGCGACGTGACCGTCTTGCCGCAGCCGCTCTCACCGACGAGGCCGAGGATCTCGCCCCTGTGCACTTCGAGGTTCACGCCGTCGAGCACTTCGACGACGTCGGATCCCGAGTCGAAACCGACGCGGAGGTTGCGGATGGAAAGGACCGCGTCGTCGACGCCCTGCACTCGCTCGCCGGGCACAGAGCCCTGGCGATCCCTCTGCGCCCCTGGCACGACCGACGTCGTACCGAGGACGTCGCCGACACGGCGGTGCAGCTCTCGCCCACCGCTGACCAGTGCGTCGCGCAGGCCGTCGCCGAGGGCGTTGAACGCCAGCGTCGTGAGGGTGATGGCGATCGCAGGCACCAGGATCAGCCGAGCATCGGTGGCGATGAGCGCGAAGCCGGACTTCAGCATGGCGCCCCAGGAAGCATGGGGCAGCTGCTGACCCAGACCCAGGAAGCTCAGCGAGGCCTCCACGACGAGGATCGTTCCCAGCACGACCGAAACCTGGACCAGTAGCGACGACAGCACATGCGGGAAGATCCGTCGAGCGAGGATCACGTTCGAGCGGGTCCCGATCGCCTTCGACGCTTCGACGTAGCCCTCCTCGCGGATGGCGAGGGCTTGCGCCCGAACAAGGCGCACGAGCCCGGGCACGACCACCACGGTCAGTGCGATGACTGCGTTGCGCGTTCCCGGTCCGAGGATGCCGGCGACGGCGAGGGCGATCACCAGCGGGGGAACGGAGAGCAGTGCATCGGTGACCCGCATCACCGCGAGGTCGACCAAACCCGATCGGTAGCCGGCGACGAGCCCGATAGGGACGGCGATGGCGACGGCGAGGAGGGCGACGAGGACGCTGGTCTGGAGCGACACCCTGGCGCCGAACAGGAGCCGGGCGAAGGTGTCCCGGCCGAGGTCGTCGGTGCCGAGCCAGTGCGTGCCCGACGGACCGGACAAGCGTTCGGACAGGTACTGGAAGTTGGGGTCGTGCTGGGCGATCAACGGCGCGAAGACCGCCATGACGACGACGATGATCAGGTAGGCGCAGGCGACCGCGGCCACGGGGTCGCGTCGGAGCCGACGGCCCGCCCGCCCCCAGTGCGACGCCGAATGAGTTGTCGCGGTCGAGCTCACGAGACGGAGACCTTCGGGTTCAGCCAGCCGTAGATCAGGTCGACGGCGAGGTTGATCACGGCGAAGGCGACGACGAACATGACGGCCACCCCTTGGATCACGGGCATGTCCTTGCTGGTCACTGCCTTGACCAGGTAGTCACCCATCCCCGGCACGGCGAAGACCGTCTCGACGATGACCGTGCCTCCGAGCATCCCGCCGAGGAGCAGACCGGCCACCGTCACCGCTGGGATCGCCGCGTTCTTGAGGACGTGCTTGCCGACCACGGTCAGAGGCCGGCATCCCTTGGCCCAGGCCGTACGCACGTAGGGCTCGTGCAGCGTGTCCACGACCCCGGCTCGCACCTGGCGGGCGAGCCGGGCCGCGGTACCGATGCCGAGCGCGACGGACGGCAGCGTGAGCGACTTCAGCCAATCGCCGACCTGGAGGCCCTCCGGGGACGTCAGCCGCGTGAAGCCGACGGCATCGAACCAGCCGAGCCCTATGGAGAGGTAGTTGACCAGCAGGATGGCGAGCACGAAGTTGGGCACGGACAGCCAGACGCTCGTGATCGCCAGGAGCACCCTGTCGACCAGGCCGTGCTGCCGTGCCCCGGCGATGACCCCGACGGGCACGCCGAGGGCTATGCCGACCACCATCGAACCGAGCACCAGGCTCAAGGTGACCGGCAAGCGATGCCGCACCTCCTCGGTGACGCTCGTGCCCGTCAGCAGGCTCTCGCCGAAGTCCAGACGGACGACATCGCCCAACCAGGTGCCGTACCGGGCGAGGAATGGACGGCTCAGGCCGAGCTCCTCCCGAACCTCCGCGATCCGCTCGGGCGTGGCGCTGGCGCCTCCGGCAAGGGTGGTCGCGGGGTCGCCCGGGACCAGCTCCAGGAGGGAGAAGATCCCTAGCGTCACGAGGAGGATCGTCGGCACCAGGAGGACGAGCCGACGCCCGATCAGCGGCAGCATGGCACCGCCCCCGGGTGGGCGCGAACGGCGGAGCGCCGACCCTGCCGCATCACTTCGACCCCACCGTGATCTCCCGCACGTCGGGGATGGACGTGTGCGGCCCGACCATGGAAACCACGTTCCCGACCCGCTCGGGGTCGTAGGCGTGGAAGGCGGAGCGGTAGAGCACGAAGACGCTGAGGGCCTCGTCCACCACGTACTCCTCCACCTGGTGCCAGAGCTCGGCAGCCCGAGGATCGTCGCTGGTGATCGTCTGCAGCTCGGCCACCATGGCGTCGAGCTCGGCGTCCTCGTAGCCGCAGACGTTGCCGATGGACGGCCCGGACCACTGCTCGAGCCGGCGAAGCCCGGCCTGGCTCGACACCGGCGTGAGGCTGACCGGCGCCCGCGGGTTCATGTAGGCGTCCTCGATGAAGTTGGACGTCTGGACGATGTTCATCGTGACGCCGATCTGGGCGAGCTGCTGCTGGATCACCTGGGCGGCTTCCGGCAGGCCCTGCCCGGGAGCCGGGACGATGTCGAAGGTGAACCCGTCCGGCAGTCCGGCTTCGGCGAGCAGCTCCTGAGCACCGTCCGGGTCGTAGGGGTAGACATCATCGAGGTCCGGGTTGTGGAAAGGATGCCCCTCCGGCCAGATGCCCGCGGCGGGGATGGAGGTGCCGCCGTAGACGGCGTCGTTGATGGCGTCACGGTCGATGGCCATGCTGAGGGCACGCCGCACCAGCGGGTCGGAGAAGGGCTCGTCCCGCTTGCAGGTCGTGAAGCTGGCGAGCTGGTTGGGATCAGGGACCACGGTGGTCTCGTAGCTGCTGTTGACGGCAGCGAGGTTGGGGTAGTCGAGGGGGATCCAGTCGACCTGTCCGGCGCTCAGCGCCCCGACCGCTGCCGGGATGTCGGGCACGTTGACGAACTCGATCCCGGCGATCCCGATGGAGTCCGCGTCCCAGTAGTCGGGGTTCTTCTCCAGCACCATCCCCTCGGTCACCGAGAAGGACACGACACGGAACGGTCCAGCCCCGGCCGGATGCTCGAAGTCCGTCCCCGGCGGCACGATCACCCCGGCAGCGCCACGTAGCCCGAGCTCGACCCATGAGGCAGCGGTGCCATCGGGGACCGAGAGGCGGAGCGTCGTCTCGTTGACGACCTCGACCTCCTCGAGCGAGTAGAAGGCCGGGATCATCGACGGCAGTTCCGGCGTGGCGAGGTACGCCTCGAGCGCCGTCTTCACGGCCGCGGCGTCCAAGGCGCTGCCGTCGGGAAACTTCAGTCCTTCCCGCAGCACGATCTCCACGGTCTCGGCGTCGACGACCGTGACCGACTCGGCGAGGTCGGGGGTCATGCCACCGTCGGGCGTGAACCGCATGAGCCCGCCGTAGATCAGGTGATGGACGGGGATGTCGCCGAACGCATCCACGATCTCCACGGTCTCGGTGTCGACGACCGTGACCGACTCGGCGAGGTCGGGGGTCATGCCACCGTCGGGCGTGAACCGCATGAGCCCGCCGTAGATCAGGTGATGGACGGGGATGTCGCCGAACGCATCCACGCTCTCCATCGGGTTCAATGTCAGTGGGTAGCCCCGTCCCGGCGCGTTGAACTGGTACGCGATGCGGAGCTCGCCGTTCGGGTCAGCTTGGCCCGTCCCCTCTGTCCTCGGGCTCCCACTGCCGCCACAGGCGGCGACACCCAGTCCCAAGACCGCCGCAGCCAGCCACGTCAGCAGCCGCCTGCCTCGTCCCCCCGTAGTCATCGTGTCCTCCCAAGGATCTCCGCCTGCGGCACTTCCCTCAGCCGCGCGGTGGATCTGTTGTTGGTGTGGTTGTTCTGGTCGCAGGAATCGCAGGAACGCGCTGCTGTCACGCTTCCTGCAGCTCGCGCCGACGCCGCTCCTGGTCCCGGGCGATCTCTATGAGCTGGCTCAGAGGCATGTCGCCGAGGCAGACGCGCTGCACCGTGCGCTTGCCGGCGCTGGGCGCAGCCTCCTCTTCCCGAGCGTGCTGGATGGCGATGTTGTCCCAGATGACGAAGTCGTGAAGCCGCCACTGGTGCCGATAGACCTGCCGTGGCGCGTACATGTGAGCGAACAGCTCCTCGATCACCTCATCGCTCTGGGCCTCGTCCAGATCGAGGATCCGGTCGGCGTGGTGTTCGGTGATGAAGAGGACCGGCCGCCCGGTCCGAGGGTGCAGCAGGCGGAGGGGGTGGAGCGCGATGAACTCGGGCCAGTCGCTCGAGATCACCGAAACGTGGCGGTGCCGCAGGGTGAGATCGGCCAGGAACTGCTGGCGCTCGGGGAGGAGCGTCGACCAGGCGCTGGCGCCGCTGACGTAGGACGTCGACGTGCCCCCTTCCGGCACAGCGATCGCCTGCAGGCTGATCGCCTTGAGCGGGTGGTCGGTGTAGGTGAAGTCGGAGTGGAACGGCAGCCGGATGCTCCCGGCGGCGGTGTCGTTGTCGAGCACCCCCCAGCGGCTCCCGTTGTCCTCGAGCACGTCGCCGAACCACTCCATGATCTCGATCTGGCGCTCCGGCTCGAGTGCTCGTCCGACCCGGAACAGCAGGAACTGATGCTGGTTGAACGCAGCACGCAGCGCTTCGATCTGGGAGTCGTCGACGGTTCCGAGTAGATCGACGTCGAGCACCTCGACGCCGAATCCCTCATGCAGTGGACGCAGTCTCATCCTGTGCCCCTTTCTGGTTCTTTGGACCTGTCGGTCCGACGGGCTCGAAGGCGGGGAGTCGGAACCTTCCGGTTTCGTCCTCACAGTCCACGAACGTCACCCGGACCGGCATGTTGATCCGGACCTCCTCGTTCGTGAAGCCGTCGGGGTTGCTGATGAAGAGGGGGCCTTCCTCGAGCTCGACGAGGATCGTGTCCCAGGGCACCGGAAGGTCGGGGTAGTACGAGCGCTCGAACGTGCACCAGCTGACGATCTGACCGGTACCGGACAGGCGCTCCCACTCCAGGACCGCAAGCTCGCAGCGCTCGCAGGCGTCGGGCACCGGCGGCCACTGGACGTGTCCGCAGTCCTTGCAGCGCTGCATACGGAGCTCGCCCGCCTCGCAGAACGCCCAGAACTCATCGTGTCCCCGACCGCGAACGCGCCGAGGGCGTCGTTGCACGCTCACGCGTCGGCCCTCCTCAGGACGAGGGGATGTGACGACTCGGTGGTCGTCAGCGAGAAGAGTGTCGTCGTGACATCGAGGATCTGGCGATCGCCGGCCTCGTGGCGAAGCTGTCGGGCCGCCTCTGCGAGGTGGTTCCATCCGTGCATGTACGCCTCGGAGAGGAGCCCACCGCTGATGTTCGTCGGCAGGCGGCCACCGACGTCCATCTGGCCGTCCTGGCAGAACGCCAGGCCTTGTCCGGGCTCGACGAAGCCATAGCCCTCGATCTGGTTGATCAGATGGATCGTCGAGGCGTCGTAGCCCTCGAAGTGCTGGACGTCGGCGAGGGAGACGCCTGCCATCTCGAGTGCGCCCCTGCCCGCTGCCTGGAGCTGCGTCCGTAGTCGTTCCTTGACCATGTGGTGCATCTTCGACTCCGTGACCTCGACGTCGGCCCAACCGGCGACGGCGACTGGTATGTGGCGCAGGTCGTTCGCCTCGTCCGTTCGACGAAGGATCAAGCAGACCGAACCGTCGTTCGGGATGCACAGGTCGAAGAGGTGCAGCGGCCGGACGATGTACCGAGACGCCAGGTACTCGTCGATCGAGAGCGGCTTCTGCATGATGGCGTTCGGGTTCCTCAGGGCGTGCTGCCGAAGCTCGACCGCCACGGAGCCCAGGTCCGCCTCCGTCGCTCCGTACGTTTCCTGGTAGTAGCGGAACATCAGCGCCCAATGGGCGGCCTGGGCGCTCCAACCCCACGGGTGGTAGTAGTAGTACGAGCTGCGGTCAGCTCCGACGTAGGTGTCGCCGCCGAACTGACGACCGCTGCCCCGTGACCGTGAGGCGTAGAGGACGGCGACGGTGTCCGCTCGTCCGCCCGCCAACGCCGTGACTGCGTTGGCGACGATCCCGGCCATGGACCCTGCGGAGTCGCTGAAGCGGGGCTGCACGCTCAGCGCCTTGGCGATCGTCTCGACACCGACCGCTCCGTAGTCCAGCGTGGAGATCAGACCATCGACATCGTCGCGCTCGAGCCCGCAGTCCTCGAGCGCCCTGCTGAAGGACCGCTCGGCGAACTCTTCGACGCTCGGTCCGACGTAGTCCGGGCCCCCCGCCCGCCACGCGGCGTAGTCCTCGCCGTAGTCGGTTTCACCGACCCCGACGATGGAGCCGATGCCACGCAGCGCGACGCTCGGTGCGATGGACCCGATCATCAGGGTCGTGCCGGCCCGACGATGTGCGCCTCCGTGCCACCCTGGGTCGTGAGGGCGAGCTCTGACAGTCGGCCCGGCACGAAGCTGACATCGTGGTCCCCCGCATGGGCCCGCAACGCGGCGACGGTGCACTGCTCCCTCGGACGGAGCGAGAACGGGTCGTAGTGGAAGATTCGCATCGCGTTCAGATGCGTGATCTTGTCGACCCGCGTGTCGTCGCCCACGAGACGCAGGTAGCGCCACGCCTCCTCGGGGGAGTTGGGCCACGTGCTGTCCGGGTGCGGGTAGTCGCACTCCCACGTCACGTTGTCGATGTTCATCAGGTCCAGGTTCCGGACGCCGTGCTCGTCGTCGATGAAGCACGTGATGAACCGCTCGTTGAACTGCTCACTCGGCCACCGCCCGTAGAAGGGATGGTCGGGCAGGTACTCGACGTGGTGCTTGTACGTGTAGTCGGCGCGCTCGAGGAAGTAGGGCACCCAGCCGATGCCACCCTCGGAGAGGGCGAACCGGAGCCCTGGGAACTTGTGCATCATCGGTGACCAGATCAGGTCCGCCGCCGTGGGGTAGATGTTGATCCCCGAACAGGTGACCCTCGTCAGCATCGGTGCATCGGGTGACGTCTGGATCATGAACGAGCCCGAGCCGATGTGGAGGCAGACCACGACCTCGAGCTCCTCGCACGCCGCCCAGAACGGATCCCAATGAGTGTCGTGAAGGGACGGGAGCCCGAGCATGTAGGGGTTCATCGAGAAGGTGACCGCGTGGACGCCCTTCGCGCTGACCCGGCGGATCTCCTCGGCCATGAGCTGGGGGTCCCAGATCGGGACGAGCGCGCACGGGATGGAGCGCTCCGGGTACGCACCGCACCATTCCTCGATGTGCCAGTCGTTGTAGGCACGGACCGCCGCCAGGGCGAGGCCGACGTCGTTCTGTGCGGCCTCGGCGAAGAGCTGGCCGGCGAATCGGGGGAACGACGGGAAGCAGAGCGAGCCGAGCACGCCGTTCGCGTCCATGTCCTTGACCCGCTCGTGGATGTTGTAGGTGCCGGGCCGGATGTCCTCGTACGAGGTCGGCTCGTCATGGTCGCCCTTGCCGCGGCCTGCGGTGGCAGCGGTGGTCAGGCTCGGCGCGGCGTGGCCGTCGAACACCCAGTTGAACAGGCCCTTGTTGTCGCCGACCACCCTCGGGGCCCGGTCCGCGTACTTGCTGGGCAACCTCCCCGCGAACATGTCCGGGGGCTCGACGACATGGTCATCGGTGCTGACGAGTACGAGATCATCGATCTCCACTTTGCTCCTCCGCTTGTTGTCGAACTGCGGCGCTCAGACGATGGCGCCGTGGGCCTTGAAGCCCGCGATGTCTTCCCACGTGTAACCGAGGGTGAGCAGAACGTCCTCGGTGTGCTCCCCGTGCTCCGGCGCCCGAGCCGGCGAGTTGGTTTGCTCGTCGAACTGCACTGGCGAGGTCACCATCGGAAGCGTGTTGCCGGTGATCATCTCCACGTCGGCGATGAACCCGTTCGCCTGGGCCTGTGGATCGTCGTGCACGTCGGCCGGTGTCTGGATCGGCGTCCACTGCCCGTCGAAGTCGTCCAGCAGTACCCGCCACTCAGCCAGGTCGTGCTCGGCGAAGATCGCCTCCAGCGTCTCCACACAGGCCCGTGAGTTCTCCTGCCGGACGGTGGCGTTCGCGAACCGAGGGTCATCTGCCAGCTCGGGACGACCCAGGGCCTTGCACAGCTCACGCCACCGCCCGTCGGGCTCGAGCATCATCAGCCCGACGAACCGACCGTCGGCGGTCGGGTACGACAGCACGAGCGGGTTCCATGCTTCGTACCGGTTCTGGCCGCCCGGCTTGCCAGCGATTGCGTGGGTGTTGCCGATCTTCGCGTTCACGATGTCGGGCTGGATCTGCCAGAGGCCCGCCGCGTACAGCGAGGTGTCCACCACCGAGGGCTGGCCCGTGGCCTTCCGGCCGTAGAGCGCCGTGCTGATGGCGCCTGCGATGATCAGACCGCCGACGACATCACCGAACGCCGGCCGTGGACCCGCCGGCGGCCAGACCTCGCCCGGCGGCGTGAACACGTGCTGCATGCCCGTGCGGCCCCAGTAGACACCGCCGTCATAGCCGCCCCGATGGCCGTCGGGACCTTGGGCGCCGAACGCCGTGCCCCGCACGTAGACGATCGATGAGTTGTCGGCACGGATGTCCTCGACGTCGATCCTCAGGCGCCGGCGGGCGTTGACCCGCACATTGGTGAGGAAGACGTCCGCCTCCGCCACCAGTTTGGACAGGATCTCCCGGCCCTCGGGGTGCTTCAGGTCGACACCGACGGACTTCTTCCCGCGGTTGGCCATCTGGAAGTAGGGATCGACGCCGTCGTGCAGGTGATGGAGCCCGGCTGTCACCAGCCCCCGGTACGGATCGCCCGTGACGGGGTGCTCGATCTTGGTGACCTCCGCGCCCCATTCCGTGAGAACGCCGCCGGCGATCGGCACGAACACGTGCGTCGCCACTTCCACCACGCGGACGCCGGCAAGGGGAGTGGTCATCGGCCGACCCTCCTCTCCTGCACACGCTGTTCAAGCGCGGCTGTTCTCGACGCTGTAGCGCCCTCGACCATGCTCTCGGCCCCCTCGGTCCATTCGCTCACGCTGTCGCAAGCATGTTGATACAAATAACATGAGCGGTCAGGTATGTCAACAGTATTGAGACGTCACCGGCGCTCTCACAGGGTGAGCACCCAACCCAGGAACGCCAGGGGACGACCCGACGTAGGGGGCGGCGACATCGCGTTCCTGGCCGGGCACTCGCTGTTCGTCGGCGCGCTCGACGTCGGCATGGTGATCATCCGCACCCCCGCGGGCGTCGACGACGAGATCGTCGCCGTCCACGACGGGTCCGCGGAGGTGTCATCGGTGCCGGCCGGTCCGGCCACGGTGTCCGGCGGCGAGGCGCCGGGGTCGTTCACCGACGATCCTCTCGGACGTGGCCGAGCTACGCAGCCAGATCGACGCCGACCGGACCCGCGCCGCCAAGGAGCGGGCTGGAGCCGAGCTTCGCAACGGCGACGACGCCGAGGCCCAGGCCGCCCTGCGGCGGGCCGACGTGCGCCTCGCGGCCGTCGAGGGGCGCGGCGCTCACGCACTGACCCCCTTTCGGTACGCACCGGCGTGGGGCAGACTGCGCAGGTGGCGGACGTGCGTGCGGTGGTTGCCGCCGTCCTGACCGTCTCCGTGCTGGCCTCGGCCTGCAACGGGTCGGAGGACGGAGGGTCGGAGCCGGAGCCCGAGTCGGAGCAGGAGGCGACGGAGCCGGAGCTGTTCGAGGGCGGCGACTTCTATGCCGTGCCCGATCCGTTGCCCGAGGGCGAGCCGGGTGACCTCGTCCGCTACGAGGTGGTCGACGACGGGGCCGGTGGCGACTTCGCCATCTGGCGGATCATGTACCTGTCCGAGTCGCTGCAGGGCGACCCGATCGCCGTGACCGGGTCCGCCCTGGTCCCTACGGCACCGGCCCCCGCCGAGGGCCGGAACGCGGTCGCCGTGGCCCACGGCACCACGGGCATCTCCGATGTGTGCGCTCCGTCGCGGGACCCTTACGAGAGCCTCGACCTCGGCATGATCAGCGGGTCGCCGTTCCCGGTGCTGGCGTTCTCCGACTACGAGGGCCTCGGCACACCCGGTCGCCACCCCTATCTGGTGGGTGAGAGCGAGGGGCGTGGCACGCTTGACTCCCTGAAGGCCGCCCGGCAGCTGCCCGACGCCGAGGTCGGCGACCGCTACGGCATCTGGGGCTACTCCCAGGGCGGCCACGCGGCGATGTTCGCCCACCAGCTGGCCGAGGAGTGGGGACCCGACGACATGGACCTCGTGGGCACCGTCGCCGGCGCACCTGCCACCGAGATGCCGATGATCTTCCAATCGGCCGGCTCGCAGCCGGGCTCCGGGTTCTTCTACATGATCATCGCCGGCTTCGAGGCCGCCTACCCCGAGGCCGACCCGTCCCTCATCCTCACCCCGGCCGGCGTCGAGATCCTCGACGCGGTGGACAGGGGCTGTACCGGGGGCGGGATCTTCGCCGCCGCCGCGAGCCGGCCGACGAGCGAGCTGCTGCAGGCCGGCTACGTCGAGGCCAACCCCTGGCCCGAGCTGATGGAGGCCAACAACCCGGGCACGGTGGCCACCGACGACCCGCTGCTGATCCTCCACAGCGCCGCCGACGAGATCGTGCTGGCGACGTTCAGCGAGTTGACGTTCGAGCGGCTGTGCGAGCTCGGCCAGGTCGTGGAGCGCCGGGTGTACGAGCAGGGCGATGGCCACAACGCGGCGTCGGTCGACGCCGCTCTCGACGGGTTCGCCTGGCTGGACAGTCTGTTCAAGGGCGACGTCGAGCCCGTCGACGGCTGTCCGTGACCTGGCCTGAGACCGCCGTACCGGCCCACCACAGGTCCAGCTTCCTTCTATCAGCCCTGATAACTGCCCCTTGTGCAGCTCGACAGCAGCCCCGGCCCCGGCGGCGAGCCCGCCAAGAACCCGGACCGGGCCGACGCCGACACGCTCATCGCTCATCTCGAGGCCGTGGCGGCGGAAGGATCGACCCGTTCGCCTGAGCAAGGCGATCCATGATCCCCGTACCGGCGATGTCGCCGGTACGGGATCACGTACTTGGCATATGTGGGTGGGTGAGGCCCGCTGCCGGGGCTGCGCCGGGACGGTCACTGAGCAGCCGGTTCAGCCCGTGGGAGATCAGCAGGCACGCGGCGAGCACCGCGGCGATCAGCAGGTTGCGGTCACCGAACTCCCACCCCCTGATGACTCCGGCCGAGACGAGCAGCTGCACGGCGACAGCGCCGAGCGCCGCCGTGATCGGCCCGATGAGCCGGTTGCCCCGGACCACCCCACCGATTGCGACCGCGCAGAACAGCATCAAGAGCAGGGCCGAGCCGTCGTTGGCGGCAACCGCCCCGGTCATGGCCGCGGCCAGCGCCCCGTACGTCGCGGCCGCGGCCCCTGACAGGCCGAAGCCGACGATGACCTCGGGGCCTCGGGGCCCGCCGACAGGCTCGTGGCCGGCTCGACCCCTGAGGACGATGGCGACCGCCACGGTGACCGAGGTGAAGCCGAGCGCGGCCAACACCGCGAGGCCCGAACCCTCGACGTGCCCTTCCTCGAGCACACGCAGCGGCGAGCCCTCGACCAGCAGCCTGAAGGCAACCGCCTGGAGCACGAAGCCCGCCCCCAGCGACACGACGGCCGACGGCGCCCGGGTCGACCAGCGCAACACCCCGACGACCGCGCCGATCACCAGCCCGGCCATACCGGCGGCGATCAACCCCACCAGCACGCCAGTGTCGCTGACCTCGGCGTAGATGTAGCCAGCGAACGGGAGCATCCCCAAAGCCGACAGATCGACCTCACCCCACGCGAACAACAGCGCCACCGGCGCGGCGAGCGCCGCCAGGATCATGGCGAACGGAACGACGATGTCACCGAGGTAGCCGTCGGGCAGATCGCTCGCCGTGAAGTACACGCCGAGAGCGACGATCCAACCCAGGCCGAGCGCCACCGCCGACCCGACCAGCTGTCCCAGGCTCAGGGCATCGGCCGACGCCGGCACCCGCGTCCCGTCAGGCACGTAAGTCGAGCTGACCGGCGGCGGCGGCGGGAACGACGGTGGCAACGTCTCCCCGGCCCCACCCAACGACCCTCCGCCATCCTCTGAAGCAACCATGCCCAGACGCTACTGAGCACCGCGGGACCGCGTCACCCGACCACCCAAGACTCGCCTTCCCCACCGAGTCGAAGTGACGCCAGCGAACGTAGCTCACCACGAGTTCCATGGATGTCGAGTCGGCGGTCACATGAAGTTGCGGGTGTGGAGGGAGGAGAGCGGCG